>Ga0075975_121_pt1 | contig 42711 bp, 41 predicted proteins | sample RifGroA2_FD_68001 | JGI IMG/M metagenome (GOLD analysis project Ga0075975, IMG submission 68001) | Parcubacteria bacterium GW2011_GWA2_47_10
TGTGTATGATGAATGTACGAATATGAATAAAATCGATCTGCAAATTCAATCGAGCGCTTCCGATGGGAAATATTCCTCGAAGGAGCTTGTACGCATGGCGCGCGGCCTTGGGCTTGAAACAATTGCCATTACCGACCACGACACCGTTGAGGGGGTGTATGACGCCGTTACCGAAGGAAGAGCTGAAGGAGTAAAAGTGCTCCCGGGCATTGAAATGTCATGCCACATAATGGAGCACGAAATTCATATTCTTGGATTCGGGCTTGATATACGAAATGAAGTCCTTCTGAAAAATTTAAAGGAGTTTCAAGAGGCACGCCTCAAAAAAACTGAAAAAATAGTAGATAAGCTGAAAGAGGCGGGGTTTGATATAGAATTTGAAGATGTAAGGAAAGAGGCCGCGGGAGGAACGGTTGCCCGTCCGCATATTGCCCTCGCACTTCTTCATAATCCAAAAAACGCACATCTTCTTCGTGGATGCACAACACCGCATGACGTGATAGAAGAATTTCTTGTTTCGGGCAAGCCGACGTACGTTGAGCGAAAAAATATAGAAGCAAAGGAAGCGATTGGGCTTATTCATGGAGCCGGGGGGGTTGCCGTATGGTCGCACCCGACGGTATCCATACGCGACGATTACAAAAAAACAGAGGAAGTTCTCAAGGCGTTCATTTCGTATGATATTGATGGGCTTGAGGCGTTTCACCCGGACTATTCCGAAGACGATTGCGAATTTTTGAATAACTTGGCCGGAAGATACGGGCTCCTGCGCTCAGCCGGCTCTGATTACCACAGAGAACATGAACCCGAAGAGGTTTCGCGTGAAGGAGGCTCGCTTGCCTCATATCAAACCTACGGATTCGATATTTCAGACATTGTTCCAAAGCTTGAAGCCGCAATAATGAACCGCCAGTTAAAAATGGAGATGAATCACAATACTACAAGCTAATATTCAAAGCCATGATTATTTCCTAATTTCCCCGCCCTTCAACCACAAAATTTATTCTTACCGGCGATGGTAGCGGGATAAAAAATCCGGCATAGTGCCGGTTTTTTGTTTCCGGGTTAGCCCGGATTACTCTTCTTCATCAGAAAAGCACTTGGAAAGATACATTACCGCCCCAGGAAATGTCTTTGTCTCTTCCCCAATCTGATAATACCACGTAGTTTTAAGGAGCTTCTGTTGGGCTCTTTCGCAGTGCCCTTTTGACTCAAGCGGTCCAGCCACCGAAACCGCCCGATCTCCGCTATAGATGCCAAACCACCAGGCAAAAAGAACGATAAATAGGATTGAGCATTTTTTCATGCCCTTCTCCCCGCCTTTCTTTATAAGAGCGCTTATAAGAAGTAGCACGAATAATTTATCCAAGGAGGAGTCTTAAAAATTTAGAACAAAGCGGGCGCTCTAAGTATGTCTGTCCGCCACCACCGACGCCCCGAACGAGTTCGGCTTGATGACGGCTTCAAAACCATATCCTTTCACCATGCCGACGACCGTATCAATAAGTTCCTTTGTGGGGCCGTTTTTGCCGACATCAATATGAATTTGATCATTCCAGAATTTTTCTTCAAGGTGTTCTTTCAGGCGCGAGCGGAGTTCCTGCGCAAGCGTAATTGACTGCATTGTTTCGGCATAAATCCGGTCGCGAAGAGTCGCATAGTTTTTTTCCGGCGTTTTTGTCCAAAAGTGGTGCGCTCCGTTTCCCACTCGCCAAACGGTAAAAGCTGTCACCAGCCCGACAGGGCTTTGCGAGGCCGAGTCCGTCCCGACGATTATTTTGTAGTTCCGTTCCGGTTTTTCTTTAACAAACGAAACAATGTCGGCGACGACTTCGTCGATAGAGACATTGCTTTTTGCATATCCATGGAACATTACGGCTAGAATTAAGATTTATGAATCAAGCTACTACTAAAACAACGATGACTGGACGTCTTGCGGGGCTTTGTAAAACTCCTGAACTGGCGCGCAGGCAAGAATGCTTTCAATTTTAAACCTCCGAACGCTTTGCCGAAGATGGCAATACGCGGAAATTTCTTTGCCGTCAATCGAGTAAATGTCTATCTTGCGGTTCTTTTTGAATTCTTCGTTCGGGGCAGCCGAGCGCGAAACATATTCAATGGACACGCGCTGGCGTTTTTGGAAGGCGTCATGGAGCGTTTTAAAAACCGACGAGGGGGTGGCTTTCTTTTCCTGCCAGCTTACGGGAACCGCGCGTTTTTGGTTGCCGAATTTTGACTCAAAATAGAGTGCTCCGTTCTTTTTACCATATTCATATAAGTCACGCGTAATGGCAACATCTTTTAAACAATATTCTTTTACCTCGGCAATCCTCCCCTCTTTGAACCACTGGAGGGCCTGAAGTCCGTCGGATGATTTTTTTGAGTTTAGCGTAGCTATTGCGAGGGCATTTAAAGAAATACGATGCCCTAATTTTGCCGTAACGTCGTCGAAAATGTCGAGTGTCGGCACCTGTAACACGTTCAGTGTTTTGAAATACGGCTGAAGGACGGGCCAGTCGAAATTATTAATATTGAAGCCGATGACAAGCTCCGCTTCTTCCAGACGCGCTTCAAACGCGGGAAGTTCGTGCTCTTCGTAGGCGTAAAACGAATCCGTTTCATAAAAATAAGCCCCTGCAACGGAGACGCCAAGAGCTGTGAGATTATCCCGTCCGCCTACGTCATCGAACGACTTCTTTGTTTCGACATCAAGTACGATGGTCTTCATGATTATCCACGTTATCATAAATCCGCCAAAAAGACAAGGATGGGGCAGGCAAAAACCTTATTGTGCCGGTTTTACCATTGACAAGTTATTAGATAGTGCTACAATACAAAAGCGTTCTTTGGCATTGGGGGTATGAAAGTGTCCGAAAAGAAGCCTTTACTCACCCAAAAGATTTTTTGGTATTGTTTTGTTCTTATTGCGGGAGTAGCACTCATCTTCGTTGTATATTCCGCATTCAGAACCCATCAAACAACATTCAGCGTCTCTCCGGCTCTCGCTTCGGCCCTTCCTGACTACGAAAAGTGGCCATATCAAATGACCGCCTCTTGCTCCATTGAGAATAGCAGGACATTTACGTTTTCTGCGTTTGTGACTACTGAAGGAAAAGGAAGTGTTATCATATTATTTTTGTCTGACAAAAAGTTCCTTATCGGTGGGTATGTACCCCTCTCAAAGGAGCCGGATACGATAGCTATCATTAACGGAGACGGCACCTTAACAAGCCTGGATCTCAAAAATCCGGGTGATGATGCGAAAGGACAGGCACTTATTGAAAAAGCGTTTGTGAACGAATTTGGCCCGACAGCCAATGAAATGCTTGAAGCTAGGTGCCGGCAACAAATAGACGAAATCGATGCTTTTATTTCATCAACCATTGCAGCCAACTCAAAATAAAAGCCTCAAAAAAATAACCCGTTGCACTAACGCATCGGATTTTTTTATTATAATATTTTGAAAACTATTTTGCTCCGTATTTTTTAATTGCTTCGTCAGCAAGGCGTTTTACTGTTTCCATGGCATAACGCGCAGCTTTATCAGTTTCCGCCCTCTTTTTTTTGCGTCGAATTTCGCCGATATTTACTGGCCGGTTTTTTCTTTTTTCTTTTTCCAGTTCAATACGCCCAGCTTCTTCGGGAAAAATGTCTATTTGTTCCGGTCCTTTATCCATAATTATTTTTTTAATGATTGAACCCATCTTTCTATTTCGCCAACAAGTTCCGGCTGCGATTGAAACAGCGCTGTCCCATGCCCCCCTTCGCGATATGACGTCATGTTCCGGCTTACTCCGCGAGGAATCTCGTCGAAAAGCTTTCTGACCGTGCCGGCGGAATATGCGTCGTCGTCCGCCGCAACGAGATACACCGCCTTGCCCGAAGAAACGGTTTTTAGGAACGGCTCGGTTTTTACTCCGCGGTAGTCAAGGCCGGGAGAGATAAGGGTGGCGGCTTTTGCTTCAGGGGCCTCCGCAAGATATTCAAGCGCTAAATTCGCTCCAATGGAAGCGCCAATAATGTATAGTGTTTTAACGCCTTTTGAAGCAAGAAATTCTCCCGCCCCGCGGACATCTGCGACGGATTTTTGGTGTTCCTCGTCTTTGAACGACTTATATCCGTTCGGCCCCCCTTCGGATTCGCCGTGTCCGCGCAAGTCTATGGCGATTCCCGGATATCCCGCCTGCTGAAGATTTTCTGCAAGTTTTACGTAGCTTTGGCGGGCAGAAGGCATCATGTGTAAATAAATAATGCCCGTTGTAGCACTTTGGGGCGTTCTATAAAAATCACCGACTATTTTCACGCCGTCATCCGTTTTCAGTTCTACGCGTTCAATAGCCATGGTTTGTGAGAACTCTGCTGTTTTATTTTTTTGAGATATTTCTTCGCGGGAGAGTCCCGTTTTGAGGCGGGAACGGTACAAGGCAAACGCAACAGCGAGAATAATAAGCCCTATGATTAAACTTTTCCTCTTCATACTTATGTATCATACCGGAAAGCGTTTGCATTGAAAAGATGTGCTCAAAAGAAAAAGCCCCGTTAAAACGAGGCTTGAATAATTACTCTCTGCCTTCCGGCAGACGGCAAAATCTCACGACCGGAATTGCAAGGAAGGTAAAGAATGCACTTATATAAACAAAGAGGCGCAGAATGAGAACACGGTTTGCGTCATTGCCCAGGAACGCCCCATCGCCAAGAAGAAGGGTTGAAGGAAAAGTCACGCCCGCCGAGAGCATAAGGAAAACGGATGCGGAGCCGAGAAGCAAGAAAAGAAGCCAGATGCGGAAAAATTTTCCGGCAGTTTTTTCTTTCAGAACCATATTCTCGATACCCCAGGCAAACACAATTGCCGAAAGCGCCCACACAGCGATTGCAAAAGGCTCCGTCGAAACAATAACACTTTTCAAATCGCTTGCTTCGAGATGATCGAGCATTGTTGCCCCGGTAAGCTCCGACATCATACTCGCAAAGTTATAAACGGACATGAACCACGCGTACAAAATAGCGGGGTGCTCTGTTTCACGAGCGACCTTTGCCGAAACCGCAAGCGGAATAAGGACCGCCGACGCCCCAAGAACGCTGAAGAAGATGTCGGAACTGATGGCAATTGTGTAGAAGTTCAGCGGAAATCCTAAAATTTTTGTTCCGGGAGGAAGAAGGTAAAGAATTTGAACAAGAAGTCCAATGCCACCAAGAAAGACAGCAAAATAGAGATAGAATCTGTAGTTGAGCGAACGAAGCGACTCTCTCACAAATGAATAGAGAAGAATGCCACAAGCGCCCGCAATAGCGGAGATGAGCCCAAGAGTTGCAATAAACGACCCGCTGAATTTCAAAACGTCAACCTTGTAATAGAACATCGCCGTGCCTACGGACGGACTATATTGCCAGAGGAACATGAAGATAATGAGAGTCCAATAATATTTCGGACGCCCAACATACTTCCAGAGAAACACCGCAAGAAGAATATAAACAGCAAAAATGCTCGCAATGCGAAGATCAACCGCAAACGACATATAGAACGGGTACACCCAGTTCACGAAAACATAGAATGAGGCGCCGATAAGAACGAGAATTCCGGCGAGTTTGTGCCATGCGACACTTTTAACCCGTTCTTCTTTCAAAAATACCGTAACGACCGAAAGTGTCATGAGCGGAGCAAAGCCCGCAAGAAAAAAGACAACCGTAACCATGGGCCCGTGATAGCAGTATGAGCGAATGCAGATGTCGATAATTTTTCCTTGCTCTTTAACCTCGGAAGGGAGCAGACCGGTCATATATGCATACGAAATGACGATGCCGGCGAAGGCACCTCCGAGCCACTGAAGATTGACGAAGCGGTCCGCGAGATCTTTTCCGTCTTTCCCGACGCTATTTTTTGTCATGAGTCCGTCGCAAACGACGTCAACGAATGCGTAGGCTGCTCCGGAGATAAGGAAGATAAAGAGAAGGTTGTAGTAGCCGTATGTGCCGATAAAGGAGTAATACGCCATGAGGAACCAGGCGGAAGATGCAATGAGCGACATTCCGACGAGGTAGGATTTCCGGCGGTATCCAAAAATTGGATAGTTATCGGAGAGATACCCCCACAAAGGCTTAATGACCCACGCAAGACTCGCCACAGTAAAGAAATACTGGGCTTGAGACGCCGAAAGCTTCAAGATATTTTTCACGATGAACGACATCGGAAGGCCCGGTAGGTTTCCTGCCGCCTGCACGAAGTAGATGGTTCCAAAAATAAGACCGAGCTTATAGATGTCCCGTGAGGCAAAAACCTTGCTACGAAGCCCCATAAGATGCTCTTTCACTGTACATTCCCTCTCATTAATTTTTCAAAGAAATTTTTTAAAGAATAACATTTTTTATACTGAATGTCAATGTTTCCGTAATTCGTGATTCTTCGTTGGCGGGCTGCGCGGCGCTTTTCTATTCAACGAAAAAGCTGCCTCCTGGCAGTATTACTTCTTCGATATTACATGTAGTTAATGTCATCAACATAACGACTTGTCTGAATAATATCGGTTACAACTTCTTTGTGGAGATTTGACGCGTTCTCCGGCATAAAAACTCCCACTGGTTAAGAAATATGGAACTAGAATAGTACATTTTCTGTTAGAATATTAATGTGTATGAGGCAACACCAAACGCAACCGCGACGTTGAGAGATTCCTTTTTCCCTTTCATTGGAATTTCAAGTATTGCGTCGGCGTGCTTAAGAAGGGCCGCGGGAATGCCGAAAACTTCATTCCCGACGATGAGTGCTATCTTTTTCTTTTTTAAAAATTGCCGAAGGCTCCGGACTGTTTTTTGTTTTATACCGCACTCAAGCGCCACGACGACGAATCCTTCATTTTTCAATTTTTTTACGAGACGAACGGGTGAATAGTGGCTCTCCCACGGCACAAAGTTTTCAGCGCCCAGTGCCGTTTTAGAAATTTTCGGATGTGGAGGGGTTGGAGTGTATCCGGTGAGTAAAACTTTCGAGACGCCAAACGCATCGGCTGTCCTGAAAATAGAACCGACATTTTCGCGTGAACGGATGTTGTGACAGATGACATAACGCATGCTTTTTTATACCGTATCCGATGCATCTTTTCCAGGCCAGACAGAATTGCAAAAAGAAAAAACCGGTTTAACCAACCGGTTCGTTACCCTCCAAATACACGAAGGATATCATTAATAAACGCGAATATCATGAGGGCGCCAAGAAGAACAAGGCCGACAACACGAAACTTTATCTGGGTTTCAAAAGAAACAGGACGCCCCCGGAGCTTCTCAATAAGAAGGAACGGCAACTGCCCGCCGTCAAGCATCGGAATCGGAAGAAGATTCAAGATAAATAGGTTGATGCTCAAAAGGGCTGAAATCATCATGACCCCAAAGAAGCCCCCATTCGTATTTGCTTCTGATACCGCGCCGGCAATCATGATGGGGCCTCCCACAGATTCTTTTGCGGACAGCTTTCCGGAAACAATACTCCAAAGACCGGCTGCAGTAAGTTCGGTAAATTTCCATGTTTCGCGAAGGCCGTGCACAACACCTCGAACCGGATTACGGTCATACGTTGGCGAAGCGGGTGAGACGCCGATACCGATGTATGATTCAGTTTTTCCTTGTGCATTCGTTACAGACAGTTTTTCGGGTTTTACCCCGAAGAAAAGGGGGCTGCCATTCCTAATAATAATAAGTTCCATTTCTCGCCCCCGACTTTTCTGAAGGTTCTCTTTAACATCTTCCCATCTTTCTGTGGGATACCTGTATCCTGGCAACATCTCTGTTCCCTCTTCAATAATGGCAATAAACCGAATTTCATCACCCGCCTTCATTCCCGCGCGTTCAGCGGGGCTACCCGGAACGACCGCTCCAACCACATTCGAGAATGAAGGAATGCCATACAAAGCATATGCCGAACAAAAAAGGATTGCCGCAAGTAAAAGGTTGAAAACGGGTCCTGCAACAAGAATAACAAAACGCTGCCAAATAGGTTTTGATTCAAACCTCCGTTCCGGGCCGTATGATTCAGCTTCTGTCTCTTTCCCTGTTTCGACCGGCAAAGATTCGCCCCACATCTGAACATATCCGCCGAGCGGAATAAGCGAAAGCGCATATTCGGTCTCGCCAAGCTTCTTCGAGAGCAAAACAGGACCAAAACCGATAGAGAACCGTATAACCCTGACGCCAAAAAGTTTTGCAAAAAGAAAGTGACCAAACTCGTGAAACGCAATAAGAACCCCAAGCACTACAAAAAACAGGATGACCCCCATTTTTTGCCCCTTTTTTATTGTAAACGACCAGAGTACTGTTGTTTAACAATATATTTTTTCTGTGATTTGTCAAGCTTCCGGCGTAGTTGGTACGATAATTTTCCTTGTTTTTTATGGCTTAAAACCGGCCTTGTTTTATCTTTTCACGAATATCGCGCGTAATGGCGTTGATATATGAAAGATTGTGAATGGAAGCTAGCCGGAAATAGAGAAGTTCGCGCGAGCGGAACAAGTGATGAAGATACGCGCGGGTAAAGTTTTGACAGGTGAAACACACGCACGATGAATCAATCGGAGAAAAGTCCTCGCGGTTTTCGGCTTTTTCAACCGAAAGCCTTCCTTCTTTAATATACAGAGTCCCGTTTCGGGCTTCCCGCGTAGGAGCAACGCAATCGAACGTATCGGCGCCAAGCCTGATAAGCTCGGGGATGTCTTCGGGATATCCCACACCAAGTACGTGGCGGGGCTTTTGTTCGGGAAGCCGTTCGTGGACAAAACCGATAAGTTCAAACATCCGCTTTTTTGTTTTGCCGAGAGACCCCCCAATACCAAACCCGTCGAACGGAAGCGAGGAAATTTTTTGCGCGGATTCTTCACGAAGATCATCCCACTCGCCTCCCTGTACGATGCCGTAGAGCGCCTGGTCGCCTCTTTTTTTTGCCTCAAGCGACCGAGTAGCCCACTGATGAGTTCGCTCCATCGCCTCTTTTGAATACTCCCACGTTGCCAATGGAGAGGTGCATTCGTCGAACGCAAACATGATGTCGGCTCCAATGTCTTCCTGTATGCTTATGGATTTTTCCGGCGTCAGAACGGTTCTTGTGCCGTCGGGAAGGCGGAAGACAGCGCCCTCATCGAGAATTTTTACATGTTGGGATTCTTTTATATCTTTTGCTTTCGAAATTTTTTTCAAATTTTCTCCCGGAAAAATACTTGAGTTCCGGCCAATATCGTGGTCTTTGGCAAACCCCAGGCTAAAAACTTGGAAACCACCGGAGTCGGTCATGGTGGGGCCGTCCCATCTCATAAAACGCGAAAGTCCTCCAGTTTTTTTTATGACCGCATGAGTCTTCGATAAAAAAAGGTGGTATGTGTTGGCAAGAACAATTGAGGAGTCCGCCATATGAACATCGTCCGGTCCGAGCGCTTTTACGGAAGCGTGCGTTCCAACCGCAACAAATGAAGGAGTTTCAACCGAGCCGTGAGGGGTTCTTAGTGTACCCGTACGAGCGCGGCTTTTTTTTGACGTTTGCGTGATAGAAAAAGAAAATTTGTCCATAGATATACAAAATATACACGATTGCGTTTTTATTTCAAAACAGCAGATCGGATAAAAAAACCCCTGTGGGTGGGGTTTATGATGCTCCGGTTACATGTAGTTCAAAACGTTTGATGATTGCTTCGGCAAGAAGCTCGTGCTTCTTTCGTGTTGTAAAAATTTCGATGATGACGCGGTTGTGGCCGGGGTGATTCGGGCCGGCAGCGCGCCGGAAGGTTTTGTCGAGGGTGAAGAAAAAACAGCGTTCTTTGGGATGATTCGGATAATATCGGTTGAGTATCTGTACCGTGTGTGTAAGAAGCTCGCTGTCGGACATGCGGCAGGGAGCTTTCCCTTTCTCATCAAAACAGTTGATACCGTTAAAAAAATGAATGCTGGCGCGATCTTTAATGTATTCAAGATCGCGCCGAAGATGGCGCTTCGGCATATTCACATCAAAAAAAATGATGTATGGCTTCGCCTCTTGTCCTTCGGGGTCTCTGCCGCTTCGCTCGGCCATCCCTGATATACGCACATAATAAAATGGAGCTGACCTGACTGTATCATCATGGATATTTTTTGTCGAGTGCTTGACAGCTCCCTGTTTTTTATTTATCCAGTCCCGCACAAGGCTTTCGTTTCTCTCCACAAAAGTCATTTAGGTTGCTAACTAAAAGCTATCCACAGTTTCGGTTGACCGAAAACGCAAAACACGCTACCAGTTGGATTGAACAGCGGTCGGGGATCCAATTGCGGCTTCGCACAAGCCACGACCGAAGAAACCAACCTCACTCAACCCTTGCCTATTATGGATTATTCTCCGGCTTCACAACTCATAAAAAAAAGCGAGGCGATAGCCTTGGCGCTTTCTCCCGATGCAACGGGAGACGAAATCGGTTCGGCCTTAGCGCTCGCCGCAGTCCTTAAGCGGCACGGCAAGCGGACAGGTTTTTTCTTTTCCGGCGCAATTGAAGAACGCTGGGCTCCTCTTCTCCTTGAAAAAACGGCGGAGGAGGCGGGAAAAAAGAAAGAAAGGAAAAGCGAAGCCCGGCTTCGGAATCTTATTATTGCGATAGATACAAAAAAAACGCCGGTTGATGAAATAAAATATGAAAAAAAAGGAGATGAGCTTTATATCATTATTTCTCCAAAAGCAGCCCCTATTTCCAAAGAGTCTATAAAGACGATCGAGATGGAAAAACCATATGACTGTATCATAACGATAGGAATTACGAGCCCCGAGAATTTTGGGAGGGAGTTCGAAGAAAACCCTCTTTTGTTCTACGAAAAACCTATTGTTACTGTTGACACGAGCCCACAAAATGAATCGTTCGGCGAAATAAATCTTGTCGATATGGCAAAAAGTTCGAATGCGGAAATCGTTTTTGAACTTATTGAACGGTTTTCCGAGAACCCGCTTCTGCCCCGGGAAGCAACCAGGCTCCTCGTCGGCATTATTGAGAAGACAGATAATTTCAAGAATGCCAAAACAAGTCCGCGGGCGCTTGAGATAGCCTCGCGCCTCATGGAGGCGGGAGCCGACAAGGACTCGATTGTCCGAATTCTCTATAAAACAAAGCCATTAAATCTCCTCCAGTTTTGGGGAAGAGCTTCCGTCCGCTCCCGTTTTGATTCGGAAACACATATTTTGTGGACGTTCCTTCCCCGTGAGGATTTTGAAGCAACACAAACAAGTACGAAAGACATCCGGTTCATCCTCGACCAAACCCTGGAATATTTCAAGGCTCCGGCAACACATGCCGTCCTTTTTGAAAACCCCGAAAAGAACCACGTGCGGGCTATTCTCCGCTCTTCCCAGCATTTCTTAAAGAACCTTGGCGAACGCGAAGAAGGAGAGTTCACAAACGGGATGTTCGTCCTCAAGCGTTCGTTTGCCAGCTTCCCGGAGGCCGAGGGTTATGTTAATAACCTCTTGCGAACGACGGAAGTGTAGTGTGTTATAATGGACCCATTCGGACCAAAAGAAAAAGATTTAAGATCTCGCTTAACAAGAAACCTCCGTGGTCGCATTTGAAGAAACAAAACAGCAGAAAAAACTTACCGAGATACGAAAAAAGGAGGAAGAAGAATCGGTTAAAATGATAGCAACAAAATATCGCCTTCCCTACCAGGACCTCTCGGTCACGCCGATCAACACGGACGCTCTTAAGGTTATCCCCGAAGAGGACGCCCGGACAGGAGAAATTGCCTCAATACAGCGCATCGGAAAAATGCTCCAGGTCGGCGTACGAAATCCGGAAAAAATGGAAACGCGGCGCATTCTTGAGGACCTCACGCGACACGGGTATACATATAATCTCTTTCTCGTATCTCATAGGAGCCTTGAGCGCGCATGGGATTCATATAAACGCGTGCCGAAGGATGGCGGCATTGTTGGAGGAGAGATACAGGTCTCCGAAGAACGGGTTCAGTCCGTCCTCTCTTCGGTACAGACAATGGACAATGTAAAAAAGTTCCTTGACGAGATAGGAAATAAGACTATCTCGGATGCTCTTGAAATAATCATCGGCGGGGCGCTCGCAGTTGGGGCGTCTGATGTCCACATTGAGCCGCAAGACGAGCTGACGCGCATTCGCTATCGGCTGGATGGAGTTTTAAACGACCTTGCGTTCATACAAAAAATACTCTATAAGTTCCTGCTTTCAAGAATAAAGCTTATTTCCGGCCTGAAGCTCAATATCAACAACAAAGGACAGGATGGGCGCTTTACTATAAAAATGCAAGATACCGAAATCGAGGTCAGAACCTCAACCCTTCCTGGTTCGTATGGAGAAAATATCGTTTTGAGAATTCTCGATCCAAAAACTATTTCTCTTGAACTTGAAAGCCTCGGTTTTCAGCCGTGGGTCGAGAAACAAATGGCAAAAGAAATAGTGAAGCCGAACGGCATGATTTTGACGACAGGCCCAACGGGCTCCGGAAAAACAACAACGCTCTATGCGTTCTTAAAACGCGTGCACGGCCCCGAGGTAAAGATTATAACGCTTGAGGACCCGATTGAATACCACCTGAAAGGGATAGAGCAAACGCAGGTTGAAAAGGAGAAGGGATACGATTTTGGTTCTGGCCTTCGCTCTATTTTGCGCCAGGACCCGGATGTCATACTTGTCGGCGAGATTCGCGACCTTGAAACGGCGGAGACCGCAATGCACGCGGCCCTTACCGGGCATCTCGTGTTTTCAACCCTTCACACGAACGACGCCGCAGGAACTATTCCGCGCCTTATTGATATCGGCGTCAAACCGAACATCATTGCTCCGGCAATCAACATTGCCATGGCCCAGCGTCTTGTTCGACGGCTTTGTCCTCAATGCAAAAAACCCCATACGCTAGCCGAGTCGGAGCTTAAAGAAATAAAAAATTCCATCAACGGTTTTCCAAAGCAGGTGGAAAAACCTGACCTCTCAAAAGCAACGCCATTCGAAAGAGCCCTGGAGGGGTGCGTGGTATGCCACAAAACGGGATATAAGGGGCGCATCAGCGTTTACGAGATACTTCTTGTGGATGATACGGTTGAGAACCTCATCCTTCACTCTCCTTCTGTGGGAGACGTTCGAAAAGCTCTTTTCGAGCAGGGGCAGATTACAATGAAACAAGACGGAATTTTGAAAGTCCTTACCGGCGTTACAGACCTTGAAGAAGTTCTTCGTGTTATCGGGTAGTGTTTTTTTGAAAATTAAAATCGCCCCCTAAAGCTGTGGGCAATTACTCCGGTTTGGGAACGCGGAGGTCAGGATTTTGACGCGGTATACACCAGTCGGAACCAGTATGCCCGGCGTTGAAAAATCCCCATTAAGGCTAAAAGGTATTTTAAAACCTTAATTGCCCACAGCTTTGAGAGGCGATCTCGGACCAAACGGCTTTTGCGCTTTTTCCCAACACAAAAAGGCCTTTTGGCCCTCCTCAATCTTCATAGTGAAAGATTCTTGATAAATTATAGCAAATGCTTATACTTATGTCAATAGCTCTCTTTTTATAGCCTCCCCAGTAGAGGTTTTTCTTTTTCCCCGAATTTAGTGCATAATGGAACCAAAAGAGAATTATTTACTACCCTTTTGCATGCTTACAGAACCAAAAGAGAAAAAAGAAGATAAGGGGCTAGAACTAACGCTACGCCCACAACACTGGGATGAGTATGTCGGACAGAAAAACATCAAGGACAATCTCAAGATCCTTATCCAAGCGGCTAAAAACAGGAGTCAACCGATTGAACACGTGCTTCTGTATGGCCCCGCGGGGCTCGGGAAGACCTCGCTTGCAAATCTCATCTCGCGGGAAATGAACACGAACATTCGCACCACGTCGGGTCCTGCGATCGAGCGTGTGGGCGACCTTGCTTCGATTCTCACAAACCTTGTGCCGAACGATATTCTTTTTATCGACGAAGCGCACCGCCTGAATAAAATGATAGAAGAAGTGCTGTATCCGGCAATGGAATCGCGAACACTCGACATCATTATCGGAAAGGGACCCTCTGCAAAAACGATTCAGCTCGAGCTTCCGCCGTTTACGCTCATTGCCGCAACAACGCGCATCGGGCTTTTGTCCGGGCCTCTTCGCTCGAGATTTGGAGCAACGTTCCGCCTTGATTTTTATAACGATTCGGATATTCAGAAAATAATCGAGCGTTCTGCTTCTATCCTTGGCATCACGATTGAACCGGATGCAAAGCGCCTTATCGCCCATTCAAGTCGCTTCACTCCACGGGTCGCAAACAGGGTATTGAAGCGCGTGCGTGACTATGCTGAAGTGCACGGGAACGGAGTTATAACCCTCTCGTCCGCGGAATCTGCCTTAAAACTACTTGAGATAGACACGCTCGGACTTGAGCCGACCGACAGGAAAATAATTACAACGCTCATTCAGAAATTCCGCGGCGGCCCAGTTGGTCTCCAATCGCTTGCGGCGGTAACATCGGAAGAAGAAGAAACAATAGAAGAAGTTTATGAGCCGTATCTCATGCAGATAGGTTTTATCGAGCGGACTCCTCGGGGCCGCATGGCAACACACCTTGCGTATGCACACATCGGCGCGGTTCCGCCAGGACAGGGAAAACTGGTATAAATAAGGGAACATGTTCTACATTTCTCTCGGGATTTTTATCGTATTCTCCTCCATTTGGGGGTTTTTTGCGTCAGCCGCACTATATCACTTAAAAAAGTATGCAATGCCCGGCTGGACCGCCCCCCGCCTTGTTGTTCCTTTGTTTTTTTCTCTTTCGCTACTTTTCTTTTTACTCTCGCTTTATTTTCTTTTTACAATGCCTCGGACACGCGGGGCGGAGGATCAAAGACCAGCTTCTTTTATATACTCCAATGATCTCACTTAATCCTGACGAAAAAATACTCATGGTTTTGCGCCGCCACTGGTTCGTGATGGTCGGACCCACTATTCTTTTGGTTGTCCTTCTTCTTTTTCCCTCGCTTTTTTTCACTCTGGCACCGCGCTTTTTCCCTTCGATCGGAGAAGACCCTTCTTTTCAGCCCGTTATAAACTTTTACCTTTCGCTTTATATTTTGACGATTCTTTTATATCTTTTTATTTTTTGGAGCGACTATTATCTGGATATCTGGATTATCACAACAAAGCGCCTTATCGACATTGAGCAACGGGGGCTCTTCAACCGCCAAATATCAGAAATGAATCTGAACAATATTCAGAATGTCTCAATTGAAATTAAGGGTGTTGTCCCAACCCTTTTGAAATTTGGAAATTTGCGGGTCGAGACCGCCGGGGAGGGCTCATCCACTATTCGCGAAGCTCCGAGGCTTTACGAAGCGAAGGATATTATTCTTCGTTATTCCCGCCATGGGCACCGGCCGCTCGGAAATACTGAAGGCGGCGGACAGGACCACTCCGAACAGGACCGGAGCCCTGAAACCCATTCGTAACTGCCGGCTGGCTTTTTCCCTTGTTTTTTAAGGTCCCTCAACACACATAATAAAAAGACTGTCGCGCGGGTGCAGGAAGTGGTTTTTAAAGTATTCTTCTTGTCTCGAAGCATTCAGATTTAGTCATAACCTTTATATATGGCGGGGCACAGTAAGTGGAAACAAATAAAACATAAAAAAGCTTTGACCGACGCAAAAAGAGGGAAAGCTTTTTCAAAGATAACAAAAATGATCACGGTGGCAACCCGTGAAAAGGGGCCAAACCCCGAAATGAATTCTCGTCTTCGTTCTGCAATAGAAAAAGCGCGGGAAATTGGAGTTCCTTCCGACAACATCGCGCGGGCGATAAAACACGGAGCGGGAACAAGCGCTGAAGACCAGCTTGAGGAAGTTCTCTATGAGGCATTCGGCCCGGGAGGGGCGCCGATACTTATCCAAGGCATTACCAACAGCAGAAACCGCACAACTGCAGAAATTAAGCATATCCTTTCGGAACACAGCGGACGGCTTGCGGAAAAAGGAAGTGTTGAGTGGATGTTCAAACGGACTACTGCTTTTGATATCGATTCTGCCTCCCAAAAGATTGATGCCGAAGAGCTTGAGCTTATGCTAATAGACGCCGGGGCAGAAGATATTGCCCGCCACGAAACGACACTTACCGTATATAGTTCTCCCTCCTCTGCCGAATCCTTAAAAAAGACTCTCGAAAACTCCGGCATCAAAATTAGTGAAGAATACTTCGATTTTATTCCAAACAACGAAATAACTGTTGAAAGTCCGGAAACCAGAGAGGCCCTTGCTGAGCTCCTTTCGGCCCTGGACGACCACGAGGGTGTGCAGGAAATTTATACAAATGTCTCGCTTTAACATATGATAATACTTGGAATTGACCCCGGAACCCACCGCCTCGGATATTCGGTCCTGGAGTACGATAGAGGCGCTTTCAGGGTACTTGCGGCCGATGTTATAGAGTCTGCCCCCAAGACCCCCCAAAACGACGTTTTAGAGCGTATTGCAAAGGACCTTGCCCGGATTATAGATATCCACAAGCCAGGTATTCTCGCTCTTGAAAAACTTTTCTTTTTTAAGAATAATAAGACAGCGTTCCGTGTTTCCGAGGCCCGGGGGGTTATTATTTTGACAGGGCAAGCGCGAGGCCTTACGATATACGAATATACTCCGCTTGAAGTAAAGATGGCTCTCACGGGATACGGCAAAGCGGACAAGGCTCAGGTTCAGTACATGGTAAAAAACATCCTGAGCCTTGACACCATGCCGCGCCTTGATGATATAACTGATGCTATGGCTGTTGCCATTACGTGCGCACATCGCTTCGTCGGCGAGCGCCATATCTAACGTTAAAAATGTCCATAATAAAAAAGGTCGAAGCCAGTTAACATACATAAACGTGTATCTATGGAATACGAAAAAAACCTTTTCGTTATCAACCAGGACGATGACGACTGGAGCGACGATGATGATGCAAGCGACGATGACGAGGATGGAGAGGACGAGGAAGACGATGTGGACGACGCAGAGAGTGAAGATGAATAGATATAAAAACCTGCCCAATCATGGGCAGGTTTTATTTTTTCCATGCTCTGGTTTTTTTATTTCTTTTCCACAATTCTAAGAAGTATTTTTTTTCCGAGCCGTATAACGCTCCCCACCACGAGATGGAGTTTCTCTTTAGGGTTTTTGATGGTAGTTCCATCAACCTCAAATGCGCCCTCATTGATAAGGCGCCGCGCCTCGGACATGGACTTTGCGAGTCCATACCCAAAAACAAATGAAGCGCCTTGGGCTTCGGATTCAAGGACCTCGCGCCCGACTTCAAGCGATGGTATGTCGATTTTTTCAATATTTTTTTTTGAAAACATACTGATAAAATTTTCTTTCCTTTCTTTTGCTTCTGCCTCACCCCAATAACGAGCCGTAACACTTTCCGCAAGCTCGAGTTTTATGTCGCGAGGATTTTCTTTTTTGAGCCGATCAGAAATTTTCTTTACTTCCTTGTCCGATTTAAAAAGGGTGAGCTTGAAGTATTCTGGTATTGCGTCGTCGGGAATAGACATAATCTTCCCAATCATGGCTTGGGCCCCTTCGGCAAGACCGACATAATTGCCGAGAGACTTCGACATTTTCTCTTTTCCATCTAGTCCGACGAGGATCGGCATTGTCATGATGTCCTGTTCAAGCTTACCCATCTTTTTTTGCAGTTCTCGTCCCGCAAGAAGGTTTAAAAGCTGGTCACGCCCGCCGAGCTCCACGTCGGCAGATATCACAACAGAGTCATACGCCTGCATGACTTGATAGAACGTTTCGTGGTACGCAACCTCGTCTCCTTTTTTGATACGGGCTTTAAAGTCCTCGCGATCCATGATGCGCTGGGTTGAAAAATTGCTTGCAATCTTTATGAACTCGTCAAGTTTCATGTTCCCGAACCACTCGCTGTTGCGGTGTATTTCAATCGCTACTACTGTATTGAGTATTTTGCCGACTTGTTTAAAATATGTGTTCATGTTCGATTCTATATCTCCAACCGAGAGCTCCGGCCGTGTTTTTGACTTACCCGATGGGTCTCCGATGCGGGCGGTATAGTCGCCGATTATGAAAACAGCCGTATGTCCAAGATCTTGAAACTGGCGCATTTTTCTTAACACAACCGCATGCCCTAGGTGAATGTCAGGGGATGTCGGGTCAAATCCGAGTTTAATTCGGAGTTTTTTTCCCGATTTCAGCTTGCCTAAAAGCGCTTCACGGTCGATGACACTTTCAGTGAACCCATCCAGGATTTCTTTGTATTGTTCGTCTATGTGTTCCATATTCATTCCCTCTAAATGATATTGTGGGTGGATTGTTTCTGCGTATTCTCCAATCAGCATAGCATATTCCGAGGAGTAACCGCAATTGAATTTCCTTTTAAAATCTGGTATAACGAAGTGGTACTATGAAACGGCTCAAAAAAATTTTCTTTTTCTTTTTTGCCTTATTTTTTATCTGCTTTGCCGCAGGCGGAATTTTTATTGCCTACACGCTCCGAAACCTTCCGGACCCGGCGAGGATAAACGAGCGCCAGGTAAACGAATCAACGAAGATATACGATCGGACAGGAAAGACTTTGCTGTATGAAGTTCACGGTGAGGAAAAGCGGACAGTGATAACGCTTGAGGACATACCCAACCAAATGCGGCAAGCAACAATCTCCGTTGAAGACGCGGGTTTTTATAAACATAACGGCATCAACTATAAAGGTATTGTTCGGGCGCTTTGGGTAGACCTTGCATCAAAGAATCTTTCACAGGGCGGCTCAAGTATTACCCAGCAGCTTGTGAAAAATTCTTTCCTGACCAGTGAGCGTTCAATTATCCGCAAGATGAAAGAGGCCGTGCTTGCAATACGCCTCGAAAAACGATATTCAAAGGACGATATTCTCGAAATGTACCTGAACCAGATACCGTACGGTTCAAATACATACGGTATACAAGCTGCATCTCAGACTTTTTTCGGTGTTGACCCAAAAGACCTTACGCTTGGGGAATCCGCTCTTCTTGCCTCCCTGTCGCAGGCGCCGAGTTTTTACTCGCCGTACGGCTCACACACCGATGAACTTATGAAGCGCAAGGACTACGTGCTTGGTCGCATGGCGGATCTTGGTTATATAACGGGGCGTGAAGCTGATGACGCAAAACATGAAAAGCTCGTCTTTCTTCCTCCACGCCAGAACATTCTTGCCCCGCACTTCGTCATGATGGTAAAGGATTATCTGACGCAAAAGTATGGGGAAGACACGGTTGAATCAGGCGGCCTCGTAGTTACTACCACACTTGATGTTTCTTTGCAGAGTATTGCTGAGCGTGTTATTGAAGAAGGGGCGAAGCGGAATGAAACACTTATTAAAGCAAAAAATGCCGCGCTTGCGGCCGTTAACCCAAAAACAGGAGAAGTGCTGACACTGGTCGGCTCACGGGACTACTTTGACATCCAGCACGAAGGAAATTTTAACGTTGCAACCGCCCTGCGCCAGCCGGGGTCAGCATTTAAGCCTTTTGTATACGCAACCGCATTTAAGAAAGGGTTTACGCCGGATACGGTGCTTTTTGATGTTCCGACGGAGTTTAACCCCGGGTGCAATCCGGGAGCTACATCTACTATTGTTGAGTCAAAAAAGAACTCCCGCGGGCTAATTCTTGAGGGAGATAAGTGTTATCACCCCGGAAACTATGATGAAAAATTCCGCGGGCCTGTATCATTAAGAACATCTCTTGCTCAATCAATAAACGTAACTTCGGTAAAGCTCCTTTATCTTGCGGGCGCCAACGACTCAATACAGCTCGCACGAGATATGGGAATCACTTCGCTTGCGGACCCGAGCCGTTATGGCCTTTCTCTTGTTTTGGGCGGGGCGGAGGTAAAACTCCTAGAGATGGTCGGTGCATACGGAGTTTTCGGAAACGACGGTGTTTTAAATCCGCTTACGTATATCCTTGAAGTGAGACGGGGAGACCAGACACTTGAGAAAAAAGAGGATCAGCCAAGGCCGGTGCTTGATACGAATATTGCGCGAATAATCAATGATGTTCTCTCGGACAACGAAGCGCGGATAGGGGTATTTCAGAGAAACTCAAGCCTTTATTTTCCAAACCGCCGGGTTGCGGTTAAAACAGGCACAACCCAGGAATACCACGATGCGTGGACAATAGGATTCACCCCGTCCCTTGCCGCGGGCGTGTGGGTGGGAAACAACAATAATGACCCAATCCAGCAGAAAGGATCCGGGGTGCTTGCTGCAGCTCCACTTTGGCGCGCGTTCATGGACCAGGCCCTTGCGACGTCGACCTCTGAAGAGTTTCCGAAACCGGAATATCAAAAACCTGAAAAACCGATCTTGCGCGGTATCTGGCAGGGAAATACTACCGTTCAGATAGATTTAATCTCAAAAAAACTTGCTTCATCTTCTACGCCGCAGGAATTCATTGACGATGTCGCTGTGGGAGATCCGCACGATATTCTTTTTTGGATAGATCGGAGCGACCCAGTTGGACCAAAACCCGAACACCCCGAAGATGATGCTCAATATGTAAGCTGGGAGTGGGCGTTTCAACAATGGGTTAAAAACTCGGGTTTCAAATCAATGAGCTTCGATAGTCTTCCGAAAAATTACGACGACGTTCATACACCGGAAAACCGGCCCGTGATAACTATTGGTCTGACTACAGACCTCGCGGACACCTTTTCGTTCTCTTTTAGAATATCGTCAAAGTTTTCTTTGAAGGTTGCCGAGGTTTCTTTTGGAGACACAGTTATAAAAAGTGTTGCGTGGCCTGTAGTAAACCAGGACTACCCGATTAATGTTCCTAAAAAAGACATGCCGGAAAGTCCAACAGTTAGTATTAAAGCATATGACATGGTTGGGAATTCAAACGAGGCTTTCTTAACACCAGCACCACAGCTGTAAAAATCCCGCTTAAAGGCGGGGTTTTTTTATATTTGATAAGTAGTTAGACATTCCGTATCGGCATAAGCACATAGAGGAACGTCTCGTCGTTCGGCGACTGAAGAAGGGCTGGCGCGTGTTCTCCGGACATGCTAATAGCTACCGTGTCACCGGATATTGATTCCAGCCCGTCGAGTAAATATCTGAAGTTAAACCTAAGAACGACATCTTCACCAGTAAATTGCTCGCTTTCCATTTTTGAGTTCATAGAACCAAGTTCTGGATTTTGCGACTCTGTTACAAGCACCTTTCCCTCAAAAATAAGCGTTATGTCATTCAGTTTACTTGAAAGAACTGCGGCCGCGCGTATTTTTTGTATTAACTCCTCTCGTTTTATAACAGCGCGTGTTTCTGCGCTTTTAGGTATAATTCCTCCATATTCAGGAAATGCTCCATCAATCAATCGTGTTGTAATTGTGTGCTCCCCAATAGAAAAAGTTGCTTGGTTTTCTGTATACATTATTTTTATTTCAGTATCATCCTGGTATTCGAGACGAACCAATTCTTCCGCTGTTTTTAAAGGCAGAATAAACGGTGATGCTTCTCCTTCTGAGTTCATTTTATCCGGAATTGTTTTCTCAGCCAAACGGAACGTGTCGGTTGACGCAAGTTTTAATTTCTTTCCTTCTGTTTTAAAAAGAACACCTGAAATTTCCGGTTTTATTTCTGACCTGGAAACAGACGGTAAAACATGTTTAAGAGCGCATGAAAGCGCTGAAAAAAAGATGCTAAACGAAGACCCTTTTTTAATCTTTGGAATAAGAGGAAAATCTTTAGATGGTGTCCCATTAACGGTTATTTTATAATTTTCAGATTGTATGGAGAGAACACTGTTTTTTTCTTCAAGAACAATGTTTTCCTCTGGAACAGTTTGAAGAAGCGAGGAAAGGATTCTTGCTGGAATTGTTATAACTCCGTCTTTTACAACCCGTCCGGAAAATGATGCTTCAAGAGCTATCTCAAGATTTGTTGCAGTAACAGAACACCGTCTTCCTTTTGCTTCAAGAAGAATATTGTTTAGGATTGGAAGCGTTACATTTTTTCCTGTAAACCGTTCTGCTTGGGTAACAACGTTTTTAAGGTTATCTCGCGTGCAAAGAATTTTCATAAAGTTCTCAGCTGTGCTGCGCACAGTAGTAGTATATATTCTATATTACTACTCTATTACTATTATTAGTAAGCGATTTTCTGGGGATTAATAGATGAACACCAATACAGGCTGGCTGTTCCTGTTTTTTTATACCATGAGTATGGTGTGGAAAAAAAAAGGACAAGACAAGAATATTTTTTTAACTAAAAACTTCTCCTTCCTTTTCTTGTCAGAGCGCAGCATTAGTTAAGCACATATCCATCCACTGCATCAACTATTATTATACGGCTCACCCACAGCGTTACGCACAACCCATACTATGAAGTATAAACTTTTTCTTTTATAAGTTTAATTTCTTCTTCCAAATTTAAGTTCGTTTTTATTTCATCAACAATCTTTTTATATGCGTGGATCGCCGTTGTATGGTCTTTTCTTCCTAGCTTTTCTCCTATAAAAGGGAAAGAACACTTTAATTCATCTCGAAGGAGATACATTGCCACTTGGCGTGGCTTTACAACACCCTTCTTTCTTGAACGATTTATGATCTCTTTTTCGCTTATCTCGTAAAAGTCAGCAACAGCCTTAATAATCTTCTTTGGTGTTGCAAATTTTCGTGGAGCATAAATGACCTGGTTGAGCGTCTTTTTTACGTCTTCCAAAGACGGAGGCAGGTTCGACATTTTTGATGTCAGGATAATTCGATTAAGTGCCCCCTCAAGCTCTCGAATATTACTTTTTATTGTCTGAGCGACATACTCGAGTATTTCCGGCTGTATAGAAACACCTTTTTTTTCAGCTTTCAGTTTAAGAATAGTAAGTTTTGTCTCGTAGTCGGGTTCTCCAATATCGGCTATCATTCCTCCCTCAAAACGCGACTTCAGGCGGTCCTCAAGTGTTGCTATGGCCGCAGGCGGCCTGTCGGAAGATATAACTATCTGTTTGTTGCTTTCATAAAGCGCATTAAAGGTATGGAAGAACTCCTCCTGCATTTTTTCAGTTTTTGCCATGAACTGTATATCGTCCATAATAAGGAGGTCGCACGTACGATACTTTTCCTTTAACTGGTTCATTTCCTGATTTTTTAGCGCTTCAACAATCTCCCCCATAAATTTTTCTGATGAAACGTACTTTACTTTCACTTTAGGATTTTGCTTTATAAGTTCGTTCCCGATTGATTGGATAAGGTGTGTTTTTCCAAGTCCGACCCCGCCGTATATAAAAAGAGGGTTATATACGTGTCCGGACTGTTTTACGACAGACTGGGCAGCGGCATGCGCGAGCTCGTTGAAAGAACCAACAACAAAAGAGTCGAATGTGTATTTCGGGTTCAAGTTTGTTTCTGGGTTTATGTTCATGTCCTTAAGCTCGAATTCCGATGCCAGAGAAGAATCTTCAGATATATCCATCAACCTCTTTTTTATCTGGATCGGCCGGTCTGTTCGCACTGCCGCCAGCTGCGGCTTTCCAATAGTAAAGCCAACCTCCTTTATTTCGGGGTTGAGATTCCGAATTGCCCGGAGAATGAATTTATTGTATTTATTTTGAAGCCACTCTTTTGCAAAGCCGTTCGGGACGGAAACCATAATTCGCCCGTTGTCGGCATCAATAATGGCTGTATCTTTGAACCACGTTACGAAAGAGGCTCGGCCAACGCTAAGCTCTATTTCCGAGAGCGCCGTTTTCCACAAATCACTGAGTTCCATGACACAAAGACACTTCCTTCATTCTAGAGAACATCGGCTTGAGCACACCAGAAGCAGCTATGTGGTTCTTTGGTTGCGATGACGACCGGGTATTGAAGAGGAATGAAGAAAGGTTCTAAATTTACAAAAGCTTTTTAAAGCACCCCTGTATTATAGTTGAAGTATCAAACAAAGAAAATTTTATAAAACTGAATAAGGTGTTGAGAGACTGTGAATAACTCCCGATAGTTAAAATTCAGTATCAGCAGGAAAAAATTTTCTGAAAGCCGGCAACAGCACTACAGCGTGAGTAGACAAGTCTTTTGGAACGAGTATAATGGTGGATATGTCCATAACCTATCAGCCAAAAAAAAGGAAAAGGAGCAAGAAGCATGGGTTTTTGGTCCGCATGCGTTCCAGCACAGGACAAAATGTTTTAAAACGACGTCGTACAAAAGGGCGAAAACGACTTACGGTCTAGTTGTTTTATATCAAGTTACTGCGGAAAACAGTTGCGACAGAGAGCTCCTTAGGTTTTTCTGCGGGACCTTTTCTCCTTATGGCCTTTAAACGACACCAGCTCCCTCGGAAAGATATCGCAAAACTTTTCAAAAACGGCAGAAGGGTTCGTGTTGCTGCGGGGATGCTTATCTTGACGAAAACCGGGAACCAACCAACCCGGTATGTCTGTATTGTGCCAAACACTACAGCTCCGCAAGCTTCAAAACGGAACAGAATTCGTCGTATGGCGCAAGAACGGATCAGGAAATGTGGGCGCCTACCGGAAACCGGGTATGACCTTGTTCTCATTATTGGAGGACATCTTGCAAAAGCAACAAGAAAAGTCTTCTATCAGAAACTCGACGAGGTCTTCTCTCTTTTTCAGGCGGCGGAAACGCGATTTAGACATATATCGGGCAGGATGTAAAGGCAGGTATTATCGGACTTAAAATTTTATGGAAAGAACAAAAAAAATTTTTCTTTTTTGCATCAAGCTTTACCAAAAGACGCTTTCGCCGGACCACGGGGGTATTTTTTCCGTACTTCCCTATTTTCGCTGCAGGTTCTATCCTTCGTGTTCAGTGTATGCCGAAGAGTCTATCCGTCAATATGGACTTATTGATGGAATTATTGCATCACTTAAAAGGATTGTCCGTTGTAATCCGCTACATCCGGGCGGATATGATCCTGTTGTTCGGTAGAACAAGTCTTTATAAATATTTTCTGGGTGTTGCAAGAATATTAATTTTTTTAACTCGTTTGCTACGACAACATAGAATTCATGAATCCTTTTATACTCTTCTATAACACAGTTCTCTATCAACCGCTCTTAAACGGGCTCATTTTGATTTACTCAGCTCTTCCGGGAACTGATATGGGCGTTGCCATTATTGCCTTTACGATTTTGATACGACTTTTACTTGTTCCCATCACCCAAAAATCCTTGGAAGCACAGCGGAAAATGGCAATTCTCCAGCCAAAAATAAAAGAGATTCAAGAAGCGCATAAAGACAAAAAAGAAGAACAGGCAAAGAAGATGATGGAGCTCTATAAAGAGCACAAAACCAATCCATATTCAGGATGTTTGTTTGCTATAGTACAAATCCCTGTTTTTATAGCACTTTTTTCTGTTTTTAGATATGGCTTCGGGGATAACATTTCTTCAAGTCTCTATTCATTCGTCCCATACCCCCCAAACATCAGCCCGTTGTTTCTTGGGGTAATGGACCTCTCAAAAGGAAGTATCTGGCTTGCTCCTCTTGTTGGTATTAGCCAATATATTCAAACCGTCCTTATGCCAATGCCGCAGCAATCAAGTTCGGATAAGAGTTTTTCCGCCGACTTTGGGAGGGCGATGCAAGCACAAACAAAATACATTCTTCCGGTTTTTATTTCCTATATTTCCATACAGTTTCCATCAGCACTTGCTCTTCACTGGACAGCTTCCAATATTTTTGCTATAGTGCAGCAAATGATTCTAAACAGGAGGAAATAACCAAACGTGATGGAAAAAATAAAAGAAAAAGCAAAAGAACTTCTTGGGCAGATCGGGATTGAGGCTGAGCTTGAAATGAATCAATCTGCGGGGTCAGAAACCTCCCAACTCCTTATTTCAACGCCGGAAGCACGGCTTCTCATCGGGCATAACGGCCAAAATCTTCATTCACTTGAATACCTTTTAAAAAAAATACTGCAAAAAGAACTTGGAACTGTTCCGTCCTTTTTCCTTGACGTGAACGGATATCGCGCACACATCCTCGAGGAGTTGAAAGAAGAGGCGCGGGGTGTGGCAAAAAAAGTAAGGCTGTATAGGAAGGAAATTTATCTTCGTCCAATGACCTCATTTGAGCGGAGGACAGTCCACATGGTGCTTGCCGAATACCCCGACATCACAACCGAGTCTTCGGGCGAGGAACCCCGGCGGGTGGTTATTATAAAACCGTATCCATAAAACTCACGCTAAAAAATCTGCCCCGATGGACATCGGGGCAGATTTACTTTTCTCTTCATTTCCCAAACCGCGCGAGTTTCCATCCGGACACCGGCACGTCACTATTACAATACAAGCCTCCACACGGTTCCGTCTTGTTTGTCCTGGAAGAAGAGGTATTTTCTGTCGGGGGAAGTAAAAAGATTTATTGCGTCAAACGAACCAGTAGGAAGAATCTCCTGCATAACCGTCGACGTCGCGCTTATTTTATAGAACGTATCGTTAAAGAATTCGTTTCCCATATACCAGTCATCGGGCAATACGGCAAAACTGCCGATGTTTTTGGGGACCGCGCAAAAGAAGGTGACGTTGTCGGCCGCAAATGCGCATTTTTCGGGAAGCGTCGGGTATTGAAGCTCCTTCTGATTTTTTCCGTCAATTCCGGAAACAAAAAGTTTCAGGTCTTTGCCCGACGAGTTCGTCTTTGCGAACAGCAGTGAAGTTCCTTTTGGAGATGGCAGAATCGTAAGGCCGTTTGAATCCGCCACGAGTGCGTCCGCTCGGCGGGTTTGGGTGTCAAAGCCGAAAAGAATTCCGGGTGCCACACCGGACGGGCGCGAGACAAGCAGTATTTTATTTTTTGAGGCCCAAAAGAGGATGAAATCAGGAATGGGTGTTGAATAGAGTATTTTTGGGGATTTTGCATTTTCATCGGTAACGACAAGATTTGTTTTCCCGGCTAGAGGGAGGAGATATGCGAGCTGGTTTCCGTCCGGCGACCATTGAGATGATGTGATGCCGGACGGAAGGAAGATAACGCCGGAAGTGGATGTTTTTCCGATAAACCGTTTAAGGCTGTCTGATTCAACGTACGAAAGAACATAGTTATCTTTTTTGGGCTCCCTCCATAAAGCCTCAAGTATTCCCAAAATTGTAGTACTTGAAATTTTTTGTGCGTTCGTGCCGTCGATTGCAACGGATTCGGCGTTCCCGGTTTGTTTATCAAAAAACAATATTCTTGAGGCGTCTTGAGAAATCGCTGGAGAAACAACCGGTTTTTTTATGACTTGGATGAGTTTGCCCTCTTTTTTAAGCTCAGCCCGCTCGGCTTCGGGAGTTCCTGTTGCCATTTCTCCCTGGTCGGACTTCTCCGGCGGCGTAGGCAAAGCTCCTCCGGGACGCACCCCTCCCTGCGGGAAAAGGCTTTCAAAAAACCCGGGTTCTTCTCCGCCCGTTTTACTTCCTCCGGAAAACATATAAATAAGAAGGACTATCAAAACAAGAAGCAAAACACCTGCCGCGATGATAATTGTGAGAGGCTTTTTTTCCATGAAAAAATTTATTCTGATAAGTTTTATTAACAGCCCAAATTATACTTTGCGCAATAAACTCCCTTTAACTTAAATCCAGGGAGAAGGTCGGGGTTTATTGTATTCAAAATAATGTATGAAAGAGCGACAAGAAGAAGCCCAAAAAGGGCATTTGATATCCACTGCTTTGCTTCCCCCGATTTTGAGGGGTTTCCGCCAGAGTAAATATAAAGGACTCCTCCATACACCAGCGCGCCCAGGGCGGCAATCGCTGCTAGGCCGAGAAGGTATTCATACAGGCTCTGCAGGTAGTTGTAATAACAACTCTTTGTGTCTGCGCATGTTGCGGCCTGCGCAAGAAGCATGTCGGGCGAAACAGAAACACACGCCCCCCCGATGGGACAAGGGGTCTTTGCGAGAGTTGTGTCGGTACCGAGCAGGCTAAAGAAAAAAAATAGAAAAGCCGCAGAAAAAAGGAAAATTGTAATTTTTAGTTTCATAAAAATTATTATTTATACTGAAGAGTAAACGAAGAGGACAACCGTACCTGAAACCTATTGGTGCTTACAATATTAAGGAAAATAAGCTGGTCTGACGACCCCGAAGCCCCCTGGTCCTCCCCGGGCTGTATCGTAAGAAAATTCGGTCTTTGGTTGCCGGTTGTCTGAATATTCTTTCCGTTCACTTGCCACGTGTAGGCAAGCAGGGGCAATTCTCCCTGCGGATAGAAGAACGGCTCCGCAAGAACAGAAACGGAAGACCCCATACCCGCCTCAAGTCTTGTAAGCACGCGCGGTGTATCCTCTCCAAGCGCAGGGCTTACCGCATAAAAGTTTATTCTCGGGTTTGTGGTGTAAGACAGGAAGGTTTTTTCCTTTGAAACTGTTTTCGAATAATTTTCTATCAAAACAGAAACGCGGTCTTGAAAATCCGGGAACTCTTGTGTATATGAGTAAATATTTTTCCCGGTCCCTGACGAATTCGGCATAAGCGAATTATTAATGGTCCATGTGTAAATGAACCGCGACGCATCAAGGCCCGGCGTGTTCGCGATGGCCATAATTGATACCGGAGAGCCGGCTGTGGGCAGGGCCTTCCCTTTATACCACGGCGGTATATACGTATTGGTCCACCAGTAAAAAGAAAGGTCAACAACTTGTATCGTTAATGTTTTTGAGTTTGCAATGCCGTTCGGGAGCGTTATTTTCGCCTGCACCGCATACGAACTTCCAAGACTTCCGGCGGTAAAGGTATAGTATGATTTTCCGACGCCGGAGGCGTCCCGGATAAATTTTCCGTTGACATACCAGTCAAAATTACTGCGCTCTTTTTCAAAAGAAAAAGAATCAACAGAAACAGTAACCTCTTCTCCCGGGTTTGGCTGGGAAGGGTTTGCTGAAAGTTTGAAATTCGACATGACAGCACCCACATTAAATGAGCCGTCCGGAGAAATAAGCTTTTGTGTCGTGTCCTGGTATTGGTTCGAAGGTGTTATTAAAATACCGGTCCCGTCTTCTTTGATATCAAAACCGGGCCCCGGATTTACGCGCACTTTAATGACATACGGAGCAAGCATAAGTGGGGCTTTGAACGAATAACTTGCCAACCCGTACCCAGAGACAACCGGCGTTGTGCCGTTTTGAACAAACCACTCAAAATATGTCGTTGAGGCGGTAAAGTTATTCGGCGTAACGGTTACGGTAACAAGGTCTCCGGCGTATGCGGTTCCAACGTGAATATGATGAAGAAAAAAACATGTTCATATAATTAGACCGCAGGCCGCAAAAGAGTTTTAAACATTCCAAGTTTTTGAATAATATAGTCGGCATGCTCTATAACAATTGTAATCGCGATTGCCGCTGTCCACGCCGGGAGCGCGTTCACAACGGGGATGAACTCAACAACCAACGCGACCGCGATTACAACAAGAGGATTTTTCAAAAGCGACTCCGAGTTGCCCCCCACAAGGCTTCCTTGTCCAAATTTTGTCCCTTTTGCTACCCCGAAACTTATGCCCAGCGCCTTAAACCATACATAAAAAATAAGCCATGTGTATATATCTATTATACTGTTTACGACGACCCCTATCAAAATGAAATCAAAAAGGATTTGAGCACCATCAACCGCAAGCGCCAAAAGCAGCATAAAGACAGCCACAACGGGGTTTATCCGCAGTTTTGGCGGCTCTGCTTTTGAGGCCTCTTCTTCCTCGGGGGCCTTTCTACGGGCCTCATCAAATTCTTCTTTTTTGTCCTGGTCGTCCATATCTGTCGAAAAATATTATTCTAAACGTGTTGCTTCATGAACGCTTCTTTGGCCTTTTTTATAAGGAGGAGCTGTGCGGGGTCGGATGTAATAACCTGGTCTTCGGTGTATGACGCAATAATCTTTATCGCAACATGTTTTAACCCCGCAAAAAATATTCCCTCTCCAACCTCCGACTCCAAAAGCAGGAATTTTTCTTCCTCCGTCAGGTTGAACGTTTTTACCAGAATATCAATCGTTGCCGGGCTTTGCTTCAGGAGCATCTGGATAGACGAGTTTGTAACGAGCGGCTTTCCATACGGTGAGCTCATAAAGTCGGCTACGTCCTGGGTTATTGTTGCAAGCCCGAGATAATATTTTCTTGCGCGTTTTGCAACGCCGTAGAGAAACGATGCGCCATCCTCGTTTTTCATGAGCCACCACGCCTCGTCAACCACAAGCAACCGCTTCTTCAGCTCGGCCCGGACGGTGTTCCAAATAAAGTGAAGAACGATATACATTGCAACCGGCCGCAGTTCCCTCCCCTCCCTCGGTGTTTGCAAGAATGAGGGCAAGATCGGACATGAGGGGGGGTTGTGCTGCCGCAAAATCAGTTTCCGGCGTAATGTCGCGGGACGCGTATGTTTCACTAATTGCGCGGTCAAGGAGCGCGTCTTCTGCCGGCGTTAAGCCTCCGAGCATGATCCTGAAAAGACCGATAAGGTTGATGATGTTTGAGCGGAGGATGTCAGCCGGAGATTCGTCTTCTCTCGGAGGCGGAAGATCGAACGGATTTATATGGTGAGACGAAGTTAAAGAAAGATTAAAGTGCATTCCGCCGACGGTCTGCGCGAGGAATTCATATTCGCGTTCCGGGTCAAGAATGATTACATCAACCCCGAACATAAGGGAGCGCAATATTTCCAGCTTCATTGAATACGATTTTCCGGCGCCCGAGATTGCAAATGTAACAGAATTTGCGTTCTCGAGCGAATAGCGGTCAAAAAGGATGAGGCTGTTATTGTGGCGGTTGATGCCATACAAGATTCCCTTATTTGATGTCAAGTCGAAGGATACGAACGGAAACGTGGAAGAAATAGGGCCGGAGTTCATATAGTTGTGAATAAGCAGGCGGTCGGTGTTTAACGGAAGTGTTGAGTGGAATCCTTCTTCTTGTTGGAACAGCGCTGGTTTTGCATAGACGAGTTTTGATTCAAGCACTCCGCGGATCTGGGATTCCGTCTTATTTAGCTCTTCTTCAGAATTTTCATAAATGGTTATGTATAATCCGAAATTAAAAAGTTTTTCCGTTGCCTGCTGGAGCTTGTCTCGAAGCGATTCAAGGTCTTGATAGGCGGTATCCAGCATCGGGTCCCGGACCAGCCCTTTTTCTTCGCGCGTCTGGATCTGTGACTGAACCCGGGCAACCTGCCGCCGCAATTGGCGGAGCACGAGAGATGTGTCAACGGGGTGCACAAACATCGCAATGTCGAATATTTTATCCAAGTTGATGATGGGCGAAAACCAGTTTGTATGAAGATACCTCGGATATGAAAAGAAGAATACTGTGCGCGCGAATTTCTCTCCAAGGCGCAAAAAGCCGGGGCTAATCTCAAGGGCCGAAGGCGAAATAACATCTCGGAGGGTAAGTTCCCCTGACTTATAAATATCCTCCGGGAATACCGCAAAAACCTCCGATTCGGACTTTTCTTTTTTGAAGAGTGAAAATGCCATGGCGTATAAAAATTTCTGTTAGGCCGTCGGAAGTTTTTTCTTCTCAAGCTCTCCCGGGTTATACAGGCCATACAAAAGCTCGATGACCTCTTCGGTGTTTAATTGAGCGGTTCTGATACCGAAACGTACAAGTCCGAGAGAAACCTGGTCAACCCGCTGTTGAAGCTGGCTTTTATATTCTTCAAAATTGTCGCCGCTGCCCTGCGGGGTGGCTGTAACCTTCTTTTTTGAAAAGAACGAGAAAATTCCCCCACCCCCTGCCGCTATCGAGTCCAGTCCGCCCGCGTCGAACGGTACGATGATATAAAAAGCTTTTGATACGATATTCGACAGCTCAACGAACGAACGCACGAATTCCACGTATTCGTCGATCTGTATTTTCAGAAGTTCGTTTGTTTCCTCCTTTGTTCTGATTTTAAGCGACTCAAGATATGGCAAAATATTAAGGCGTCGTGACTGAACGGTAAATTGCAGGGAAAAATCAATCGAATTCAAAAAGTTCTGATACTGGAAAATAATTGCTTCTTGCTCATCTCCCGACTTCAGGGCAAAGTTCATGGAAGAAGCCATAAGTACCGCACGCAATCCTCCGGTCTTCAGGATAATAGTACCGTCCCGTACTCCGTCCACCGCCAAAAAATCCTGCGTTGCTTTCGCGGACCTTGCTTTTACGGATTGTTGTGCTTGTGGAGGCATGATCGTGACTGACTATGTAATGCGGAATTATACGGGTTGCCAGTTTTCCTCTTCTTTGCATGGCAGCACTGTTAGCGTTTCGTTTTTTCCTTTATATCAAGGCTCCAGGCAAGATCGGAAAGTTTGCTTTCCGTCAGCGTGGGAACCGAAGCGGCATCAATTTTTTTCACCACTTCTCCTTGTTTATGGGCGGGGGGCGGGATATTTTTCCAGATATATAGTCGCGGTTTTAGATAGTAGTTAATGGCGCTGAAAATAATTTTGGAAAACGGCTGCTCATTATATTTAAAAAAAGCAAGCAATGAGCATAGTGTTGCGACAGGAAGTCCGACAAGGAGAAAAAGAAAGAACGGAAGGAAAGAATATGTAACGATAACGAATGCGCCCCCTCCCAAAAGATACAAGAACTGTTTGAGTGTCAGAGGGCCAACGATCTGGTCTTCGATATTAATGAATTGTGGTACCTGGAACTGCTGCATGTGGTTCTCCGTTCGTTATTGTTTATTCGATTGTTTCCTTATATGGGTCAGACGAAGACTTCGGAACTATCGGTGTTTTTTCAATAATACGGGCCTCCATAGGCTTTTCTTTCGGGAGAGAATCAAGCAGATTCGGTTTTTCTTCTTCGGGCACTTTTGGACGTTCTTTGGAACTTAATTCGGGGGGTATTTCGGCGGGAAGCGCTTGAGGAGCGGGCTTGGGTGTTTCGGGGATTTTTATCTCTGTAAGCGGTTTATCAAGTGGCGGTATTGGGGGAGGAGGAACAGGCGGCTTTGGGGGTATGGCCGCGGAAGGTGCCTGCAAAAAATTTTCCAACCCTGTTCCCGGGGTGAACGGAACAGCCAGCCGGGGGCGTATTGGAGGGGGTGTTGGAGCCACGCGGTCAACTTTAGGTTCTCCGGACTGTATCGGTCTCGGTGGCTGGAGGGGTGGGACAGGAGGTGTGGGCGTGATTTCAGGTGTCGGTGTCATCCCAGTGAAGAAGGGGTTTGCAGGAGACGCCGGTTTATTCATTTCTGGAATATTTATTACTTTCGGCGGCGGAGGCGGCTGTGTTGATTGGCGTAGTACTGATGGCTGGACGGAGGGTGGTGGTGTTACTGGGATAACGCTCGGTGTCTGCGGTGTCAAAGGCGGCTTGGGGGAAGGGGGTTGAGGACGCAGAGGCGGTTCCCCTTGCAGTTTTGGTTTGGCAATGGTTATTTCTTCCGAAAAGCGCGAACCATGTATTTTTTTTAAGGCTTCTCGTATCTGCAGGAATATTTTTGTGTTGACGTCTTTTGCTATTTCAACAGCCTTCATTTCTCTCACGCCAAGAATCCAGACAAGGTCTGATACGAATTCTTTCGACGGTATCATGCCGAGCATGACATACCCGACCTCTTCGGCAAGTTTTCCGATGTGCTCAATGTTGAGCCCGTGTTTTTTTCCGATCTCAAAAATAATCTCGGCTGACGCAACGCTCATCATCGCCTGCTTCACGTCGTCCGACAGTTCGTCATACCTTTTTGTAATATCGGATTGTGGTTTCCCCTGGTTTTCGTTCATGTGGTGAGTTTCGCCGAATGGAATATATTTTGTATACTCCGCGGCGAAGGAACACTATAAATGATTTAGCAAAATATGTTATCCCTTTTCTTCCAAACCAAGTTCATTTTTTAATGATTCTGCCATTGCTTCGGTGTCTATTTCTTTGTCGGGATGGTTTACGGCCCTGTGGCGCTCAATTTCTTGTGCGAGCAGTTTCGTATCTATTTTTCCGCCGCTTTTTTGATTTGCAAGATTGTCCTTAATAGCCTCGGTAATTCTTTGGACATCATTGTTTGACATTCCGGAAACATTTGCGTTTGAGAAGTATTCTCTTACGGCGTCCGTGAGAGCTCCCCTATTTACGTCAACTCCTCCGCCTTCTCTCACTTTCCACGACTGGCTCTGCCCGCCCTCCAAAATGACGGGAGTTCCTCCTTTGATGATAACTTGTCCTGGAGACGTGGTTGCGTACTGTTTAGCACCCTCGGAAAGAGGGATGGCGTCGCGGTCCTGTTTTAACTGCGTTACAACCCTGCGGGAATTTTCTACGCTTTGAACAATGCCCGGCAAAGCAACCCGGATGTGTCCGTCAATCTTGTCGGCATCCATGCCAGCCGCCTTCATCTGCTCCGTAAGAACCTTTTCTATGTCTTCAGTTTTGTTTGCGTCTTTTGCCACAATTTCGCCCGCAATTTTCGCCGCGTCTGTTTCGTGGAGTCCTTCCGATTTAAGGGTGTTTCGGATTTGTTCGGTAAGTTTGCTTTGCTGGTCGTTTATGGCGTCAGTCGCCTGAAGATATGGCCTCAAAACGCCGGCTGTCGTACTTCGTGTTTCCGGTTTATCGGACTTCAGCATTTGTTCAATCTCGTCCGACTTTAGGGATTCTTTCTGATATTTTGCCCACACAGGAGATGTTCTCATAAACTCGGCAGACAGGTTTTTCTTGTTCATTTCCCGGAGGGACTTCATAACCTTATCCTGATATTCTTTTGAATTTACGTTTCGCGTAAGCGTTTCGTCTTCAATAAGGGCGCGAACCTCGGGATTATTTGTTGCGTCCCCAATAAGCCTTTCTTGACCCCGAGTGTTTGCATCAGAGCGAAGTTTTTGCATCATGCGAATTTGATCGGAAGCATTCAGGGTAGAAACGACTTCGGCGCGCGAAGTTGCACCCATGTCTTTCAGTGCGGAGGCCTGGTCGCGTGCGGACATTTGAGAAACATACCGGCCCTTGTCTTTATCGGGAAGGTTTCTCAAGTAGCCGTATTGTGCGGAATAGCGTTCTTTGTCCGCCTGTTTTCCTGCGGCTTGAATTCTCCCGAGTGTCCGTTCCGCGACAGCGGCAAACGGTTTGGCAAAGCCGCTTTCCGGAATTCTGACCTTCAGGGCCTTTGTTGTTTCAGACGCAAGCTTTCGCGTTCCGCGCCACGCTTTTCGCCTGGCGGCCCTCCCCGCGCTTCGCACTGCCCGCCTTCCCAGTCCGACAATAGTTCCTGCCATGGCAATTCCCATTTGCTGGGCAACAAGAAGAGAAGCAATGAGGAAGCCCATAACGAGGAGGTAAGAAAATCCGGCTGCAAACAAATTATTTTTTCCACCCATTGTTGCAGTCAGTACAAGAGAGCCTCCTTCAAGGGAAAGATACAAGAAGAACATGAATGCGGGGAAAAAGAAAGACCACTTTACCAGACTCTCCCACCACCTGTTGTAATGCGATTGGGTATACGGAAGTATCATAAAAAGAAACGCAAGCGGTCCGAGCACTAAAACAAACGCAAGAGATATCATGCGGATAAGAAGAAATAGTGATCCTGCAAAAAGGACGAACACAATGACGGGAGTTAAAGCAAGTTTCCAGAAAATTGCCGCAAACGCAGGGCTAAGATTTTGTTGATCTTTTGCCGCGTCGCTTGATGAGTAACCAAATACTTTATTAAAAGCGCCCCAGAAAAACGTAGAAGCACATTGCGCAACCACCGCTGCTCGCCCCCGAATAGTATCTTTCCATTCGGTAGGAGGACAGTTGCTTCTAATAAACGCCGGAAGAGCCGAGTTGCTCATTGCTGCATTTTGTCTGGCGTCAGCTGGCCCTCCTACAACCATGCTAAATTTTGAAATAGCCCTGATTTTTGCAGCTATGGAATCACCTCCTTCTGCGGTTGGGTTCTTAAATGGGTCTTTAATAAGAGAATCATAAAAAACTCCGGCAATAGCGTTTGATGTTTGTATGACAAAGTTTCCGATTGGCAGGCTGAAATTTATGAGGAGGGCCGCGGCGATAAGGCGAGGCAGGGTCCTCCGGGCGGAGTAGGCTTCAAAGTTAAAAATTGTCGCAATCGCGGTCCAAAGCAGGAAAAATACGAAAAAGAGATTTGCGACGTCCCGTGTTATGGACCATCCAAGCTGGACGAACTGAATGTTCGCCAGGTTTACGTTTTGCATCTTAACAGTAGTATCAAACATTGCTTCCGCAAAAAAAACGAAAACAGTTACGATAACATCTGAAAGGGTGTCAAGTATCAAATAAAGACTACAGGAGATAGGCGACGTTAACCAGCTACAGCCAAATTTCGAGCCGGTGGAAGGTTGTGTTGCGGCAAGCTGCTTGCCTTCAACCTTTTTAAATTCAGTGTCTTGGTTCGCACACTCCGGTTCCAGGCAGGGCTGGGCAGAGGCATTAATTGCCGGGAGAACAATTCCAAAAAGAACAACTGCGAAGAGAACAGCCAGCGTTGCCCAAACAAATTTTTTATTTTGCAGCAAAGATGAAACCATGCGATTAACCAAGGCCCGATGTTATGATTTTTTGGAACATCGTATTTACAAGAATGGTTATGACTGCGGCGAGTGCTTCCGTCAATTCATCAACGAGGTCAACTCCGCGATAGTCTGACGCGATTGTTTGGCGAAGCGGCTCGGCAACGATGTCGCCTGGCGTTGTAATGCTCCCGTCCGCCTTTCTTAAGCTAAGGAAGCCTCTCCCCGCAAGGGACTCGTTTTGGCGAGCAACCAGGGCGCGCTCTTCAAGCTTTATTTTTTTGTCAAGCGCCGCTACCTCGGAATTAAACGGATCATTTTCGGTGTCTTGGCTTGCCCACAGATCAACAATATCGTCATTGTCTCCAGCATAAAGCGGCAACAAATCACCCCCGTTAAAGGTACATTCGAGAGTTAGGTTGAGGTTCAGGTTTATGCTAAAAAGAGGCCTAGTATACAGTCCGAGATTCGGAAACCCGTTACAAAAGTTAACTCCGGTAAGTTCTGAAAGAAACATCCTGGCCGCGTTGTTTATTGTTTTTTGTGGGTCGAAAATATAGCTTAACACCCATGTTGGCCCCGCCCACCGCCCGGTAACGATATAGTTAATAACCATGTCCCGGAATATGGCAATGAGGTTCTTTCCAATAAGGTTTGCCCAAAAATCGTTTGAGCTGACGGCATTGATAAGATTTTGAATAACATTGAGCCCCCTTCCGCCGACTTCTTTTGCGCAGTAGTCGTCAATAAAACTGCAGTGTTTCGGTACCGAAGCCTGTGCAGGACGCGGCAGGGCGAGAGGAGAAAAGACAAACGAAAACATCGCGATAAGGAGAAGTGCCGCTACAGCGGATTGTTTTTTTATAAATATTCCCGTCATAAACTCGTTTCCGTAAAAAATGAGCCGGCGTCCCCGCTTAAGAACACCAAATGGTTCTGTTGTATTATTTCCAAAATTTTCTTATGGAGGAGCGCCCCTTCTTTTCGTAAGGCAATATAACCGGCGATTGCCGTACTTGCCCCAAGCGGATCCTTTTCCGCGTCCATGATTGCCGTAAGCTGTTTTTCCATACTCGCCAAAAGAAGAAGCTCCTTTTTGTGGACATCAAGGAGGGGGCGGGGCACGGAGAGGGCTTTAACTTCCGCTAAGGCGGCACCAAAAATGGAGATACTTTTTTTGAGCTCTGCAAATCTTTTTACATCTTTGCTTTTTGTTGCTTCAGTTATTATTGATGCGGGATCGTCTTCGGGCGCTACCATAAAATATTCGTTCTGTATTTTACCGAGTCCGTTTAAATATTTTATCATTGAGTAGGCCTCCGTATGAGTATCTTTCGGAGCGATCCGTATTGAAGCAAAAAGCTCGTCTTCGTTGACCGCAAGGAATTTTTTTCCGTCCTCGGCCAATTGGTTTGCAAGGGCTTCGGTATCTCCTTGGGAAAGCGAGGGCGTGCCGTTTTGCATCAAACCCACAAACACATCGGAGGAAAGGAGCGTTTCGCCGAATTGTTTGGTAAAGGTATTGCTTGTTGAGGCGTCCTGGAGAGCCTTTTCGTCGGCAATTGGGTTGGATAGAGAGTCCTTCGGTCCTATTATAAGAGGATTCCTTTCTTGTTTTATCTCGTCTCCGTCGTTTGTTCCGTCACCGTCAGTGTCCGGGTTTTTTGGGTCGGTTTTATAAATAAGTTCCTCCCAGTCTTTAAGGCCGTCGTTGTCGGAATCTCCCGAGAGTTCGTCCAGGCGGCTGTCAACAAGTTTTTGCTGTTCCGGCGTCAGCGGGACAATCTTTCCAAGATTTTTTGCAAGGCGCGACTCGGGAGTTTCTTTCGTCATCACGTATAACGTGATGCCACTTGAGAGCATCAATAGAAAAATCACAATCAGGGTTCGTGTTGCTTTCGTTCTGAACATAAAATATCCGCCTAATTTCACTTCTTTATTATATCTCATTTCCTGTGCAAATACCCTTGATTTACTGTGGATAAGTAGCCTTCTTGCGTGCTTCAAAAACGCAACTTCAGAGACCACCAATTTTAAGCAAAAAACAAAAAAGACCCAGTATCAGGCCTTTTTGTTTTATCTCGAAATAGGTATAATTTTTATGTATGCTGGGTAATGAAGCTTCGGCCAGTAAGAATTCCTCGTGATTTCCGGCAAGCAAGCACAAAAAGCATATTTTTTTAAAAATACTAGCTAATCCTTTAAATCAAAGTTCTACTGCCCAGTATGGATAAAAAGCTTGTTTTTGGTCTTGTTTTTTTTGGCATTATCGCATTTGTAGGCGCTTTTTTTTGGTTTTTTGGAGGCGGAAACGAATCAACAACGCCGGTGGCAAGAACAACAGTTCAGGGTTTTGGAGTTAAGGGTGGCTTGGCCGGAGAAAGCCGGAAGCCATCGATACATGCGGGCGATATAACAGAAATAACGAGCCAAGGAGCGCTCAACATCCACTCCACCGTCCAGTCCCTCGTCGGTATTATGGCAGAAAAGCCGGTTTTTAAGGGATTTGCAACGGAAGTCCCGGAGCAAAATAACGATTTTCTTGATAAAAACGCTCCTCCTCTTCCTGATCCAGATGCACTTTCGTTCGCATCTCCCAAAAAGCAGTTAACCGAAGCAGATGTTTTTAACCGCGTCTGGACGTCTGATTATAGAAATTATGTTGAAACAATAGAAAAACTTATGATTCAGGACGGTTTTGTAAAAGGGCCGTCCGCTCTCAATACTGACCAGGACATGTACGACTCAATGGAGCGTATTCTGAATTACGCCCTAAAAAAGGGCTGGGTTGCTGAAAAGGATTCAGAGAGTCTCCGAAAGGGAATTCGGGAGGTGCTTCCAGCCCTGATTGAGGAGGAAAAACAGGGGTTTTTAAGCGGCAACGAGCAAACAAAAGCATTGCCGAAAGACCAGAATCTTACGCTTCAAAAGAAAAGCCAAAAAGACGCTGTTAGCGATCTTCTAGATGGTCTGAAATATGTTTTTATGGCTTCCCCGGCGCATGCGTCTGAAGATTATACGCCTTCTTGGAACACATCCCCCGACTGCTATAAAGATCTTAATGCTCTGAACCCGGTCCCCGGAGTAAATTTATGGGCGTTTTGCTGCAACTGTGGGTTATATTGCTCCTACGGATGCGTGTTCATTTATGACTGCGGCCCATATAGTACTTCATGTAATGTGCCTCTTGGGTGTCTAAACCTCGTGTGCCAGTCGTGGCCGAATGCGGTATGGGATGCGTGGTGGTATTTTGGAAGTCCGCCAGGGAATATACCTACGGGCATCTGCGGTTGCGGGTGATGACTAGTGTTTCGTTCGGGACAGTATTGCCCAATCAATAAGAGACAACTCTTCCGGCCGCGCGCGTGTTGCAAGGCCGGATTTTTTTAGAGCCTCTCCGGCGGCTTTCTTGTCGCTGAAAAACATTGAGAGGGAGTTTGAGAGGGTTTTTCTTTTTTGGGAGAAGCCAGAACGGATGAGCTCAAAAAAATTTTTTTCATCAAGTTTTTGTTTTTGGAAAAACTCCTCTGAAATTTTTGATATCTTGAGTATTGCGGAATCAACCTTGGGTGCCGGCCAAAAAGAATCTCGCGGGACCCACGCGGCGATCTCCGGCTCGCCGTATGCCTGCACGGAAAGAGAAAGCAAGCTCATGTTCGGCGGGCGCGCGGTTATTCGCTCCGCGACTTCCCGCTGAACTAAAAGCACCATTGAAGACGGCTTGAAGGACTCTTCGGCAAGGAATTTTCTCAAAAAACGCGCCGTAAGATAATATGGAATATTTGCAACAATTTTATATCGTGCGCCGCGCGAACGGAGAATTTCCGGAGAAAAGTCTAAAATATTTTCGCACGAGAGCGCTACGTTCCGCATGTGCTCCTTTGTAAGGCGCTTGTGAAGAAGATTAAAAAGCATTTTGTCTTTTTCTACGGAAAAAACAGCCCGCACTTTTTTTGCAAGCTCACGCGTCAGAACCCCTAGACCAGGCCCGGCCTCAAGCACAACATCATCTTTTCTAAGAGAAGCGGCGGAAATAATTTCTTTGAGAACCAATTCGGATACCAAAAAATTCTGCCCCATGAGTTTGTTTGGAGAGTACCCATGTGCATGAAGGGTTGTTCGCGGATCTTCCATAATAAAAATATTATTCGAGCGGTGTTTCATCGTCTTCATATTCTATCTCGTCGTCCTTAAAAAAATCCATATCGCCCGCCGCGTCAGTTACGTTCAAAAGGTGTTCGGGTATTTCTTTTACGAATCGCGACGGGCTATTAATCTGATGGTCTCCCCAGACTCTCCGGCGATACGCGCGGAGGAGCCAGACCTTTTCTTTGGCGCGCGTAAGTCCCACATAGCAAAGCCTACGTTCCTCCTCCAACGAGCCGGGGTCAAAAAGAGACTTGGAGTGAGGAAATATTCCCTCCTCCATTCCTGTGATGAAAACAACAGGAAACTCAAGCCCTTTTGCGGCATGAAGTGTCATAAGTGTAACGCCTTTTTTGCCGGTTTCACGGGCAGTATCGGCATCCTGTACAAGTGAAATTTCTTCGAGCATGCGGATAAGTTCCTCGGATGGGCTTCCTTCGGAGAAACGCGAAGCGAGTGCCTCAAACTCGCGTATGTTTTCAATGCGCATTTCGGAGTCCAGGAATGCGTCTTCAAGGTATTCCTCATAGCTAATTTTTTTTACAATTTCTCGAACGAGGAGGTGCGGAGGCAAAATAAGGGCAGAACCTCGGAGACCGCTTAAAATATTTTCAAAAACGCCAACACTCGTTGCTTCTTGTCCTGACTTTGGTCTTTCTCCTGTGGATATTCGTTCACGCGAGCCCAGAAATTTCAGAAGGGTTATTTTTCCGATCCCCCGCGGAGGGACGTTGATAACTCGTCTCAACGCAAGCTGGTCATTCGGATTTGCGATGAGGCGGAGATAGCTGGTGATATCTTTTATTTCTTTTCGCCGGTAGAATTTTATGCCGCCGATAAGCGAATATGGGATTTTTTTTGAAAGTAGTATCTCTTCAACCGCCCTTGATTGGGCATTTGTCCGGTATAATACGGCAATGTCCTCAAGTTCTTTTCCCGCTTTACTCAGCCGTTCAATTTCGGACGCAACAAATTCCGCCTCGCTCAGTTCCGTGGGGAGAATAACATATTCTATTTTCTCCCCGTCTGGCTTTTGCGTCCAAAGTTTTTTTTGTTTCTGAAGCGTATTTTGCGAAATGACCGCGTTCGCCCCCTCGAGAATGGTTTTGGTCGAGCGATAATTTTCATCAAGCACAATGACGCGCGAATCCGGAAAATCTTTTTCAAAATTCAAAATATTCCTGAAGTCCGCATTTCTCCACGAATAGATCGACTGCGCGTCGTCTCCGATGACAAAAATATTCTTGTAGCGCGCGGCAAGTAATTTAGAGAGTTCATACTGGGCCGTGTTCGTGTCTTGGTATTCGTCGATATGGATGTAGCGGAAACGGCTCTGGTATTTTTCGAGAATGTCCGGATGACCTCTGAACAGCAGAACTGTTTTTGTAATGAGGTCGTCGAAGTCCATCGCATTCGAGTTCTTGAGGCGTTTTTCGTAAAGGTCAAATACGCGATAGATTATTTTAGGGAACATCTCACTTGAATCCCTTCCTTCATAGCTGGAAGATTCAACAAGCTCACTTTTAAGGCCCGAGATAATACCCAACACCATTGCGGCCGGGAACTGTTTTGGGTTGACGTTCACTTCTTTCAATATTTCTTTTATAAGCGAGATAGAATCATCATCATCGAATATCGTAAAAGAGCGGGTATATCCGATATACATCGCTTCACTTCTCAAAATTCTGACGCAAAAGGAATGGAACGTTCCGATGAATGGGTCTCCTGCTCCACGCGGTCGGTTTCTTTCCACAAGCAACGTGATGCGGTCCTTCATTTCGCGGGCGGCTTTGTTCGTGAACGTGACGGCAAGGATATTCTCGGGGTGCACCCCCCGAGACAGAAGATAGGCAACGCGGTGGGTAAGGGCTTTTGTTTTGCCAGAGCCGGCTCCGGCGATAATTAAAACCGGCCCTTCTGTTGCTAAAACCGCCTCTCGCTGGCGGCTGTTTAAAGGATCAAGGATTATTTTTTGTATATTTTCCGTTTCTTTGTCTTTCATTGACTCTTTGATTTACGAACAAGGGAAAAAACTCAGGAACATCCATAAGCGCATTGCTAGCATATCCTATGTAGGATGACTTTTCAAAAGAAAATATACCAAAAACCCTGTTTTAGAAGGCAAATTCCGTTATGTGCGGGCTGGTCGCCTTGTGGACA
>Ga0075975_110_pt1 | contig 32194 bp, 38 predicted proteins | sample RifGroA2_FD_68001 | JGI IMG/M metagenome (GOLD analysis project Ga0075975, IMG submission 68001) | Parcubacteria bacterium GW2011_GWA2_47_10
AAAGATGGTTCTGATCCCCATATCACGTCGGACCGGCGCAGCATACTTCATCGCGCCGTGGAGGAGCGGCGCAAAAAGGAAGGTAATGCCGATCTCATCGAGGATCCGCCCGATGTGAGAGAGAGGTATTTCAATGTTGACACCAAGGGCTTTCAGCACGTCGGCACTGCCAGCCTTGCTGGAGACTGCTCGATTCCCATGTTTTGCTACAGCGGCCCCTGCGGCGCTCGCGATAATCGCTGCAGTAGTTGAGATGTTGAATGTTCCGGAGGCATCTCCTCCCGTCCCGCACGTGTCGATGACATTTACGCGCTGAGACTCAATCCGCTGAGCTTTTTCGCGCATGGAACGGGCACATCCGGCAATCTCTTCGACGCTTTCGCCTTTCAGACGAAGTCCCATCAGAAACGCGGCGATTTGCCCTTCCGTCGCAACACCCGACATGATCTCGTTCATTGAAGCATAGGCTTCATCCCTGGAGAGGTCGAGCTTTGCAGAAAGTCGCTGAATGGATTCTTTAATCATACGCCGTCAATGTAAATGAAACAGCACCAAGAAGCAAACAGAGGCGAAGAGCGCCTCAACACAGATGCGCCGTTTCGATTAGTAGATGATCTTTTCGAGGAAGAGGCCTTTTGCCGGCGCCGCCATGCCCGCCGCCCGACGGTCTTTCGCATCAAGGATCCGCGAGAATTCTTCGAGTGATCCGCGGCCTCTTCCTATCTCCACCATCGTTCCGACGAGCGCTCGAACCATTCCGTGTAGAAACCTGTTCGCACCGATCTCAAAGATCATTCTGCGGTCGTCTTGCCGCCACTCCGCGATTTCAATGACACAGCGATGTTGGCGCAGCTCCGTCTCGGCTTTGCAGAACGAAGTGAAATCGTGATCACCAGCTATGAGCTTTGCGCATTCCTTCATCATCGTCACGTTGAGATGGAACCCCCCGACAAACCAGGCATAGTTTCTCTCAAAGGCGGTCGGCTCAAGGGAGAGAACATAGCGATACACTCGACCCTTGGCGCTCCGTCGGGCATGGAACGATGAGTCGACATCCTTCGCGTCGAGCACGGCGATATCCTGAGGCACGAGGGCATTCAGACCTTTTACAAGGGATCGCGCTTCAACTTCATTGTGCGTGCGAAAATTGCAGACTTGTCCCCGCGCATGAACCCCTGAATCCGTTCTTCCCGCTCCGATTACCTGTACTCGCTCCCGGAGAATCCGGCTTAAGGCCTTCTCCACCTCTGCTTGAATGGATGGGCCGTTGTTCTGGAATTGCCAGCCGACGTAGTTTGTGCCGTCGTATTCAAGCGTAAGTTTGATGTTTCGCATAAGACTTTCAGGTAAGGGCCAAAATACAAAATCCCGCCTCCGGGGCGGGATTGTGTCTTCTCACTCACTCCCTCGTTAAAAATCCCTTGTCACTCTCAATTCAATCCCGTTGCCGAATTGCCGACCGCCCAAGACATGAGTGTCGAGCCGCCACGCTCCTTGCGAGCTGAGAGAGCGGTTGTAGGCCGCAGCCGATCTCCCGGCCGAGAAGGCAGAGATGATCCTATTCAAGACGAGCGCCCCAAGGACGAATTTGGAGTTTTGCAGAACTTCATCGCTTCGGATTCTCTGGTTCTTGAATGTCAGTCTATTCCCGTCGTTGTCCCAGCGCCAGGCGAAGCTCGAGTTGGGATCGTACATCAGTTCGTACTGCCTGTTTCGGAGCTTTGCTTCATTATATTCCTCCACAGTCGTGAAATTTCCGAGATTGACCTCGAATTGTGAATCCTTCCCATCGAGAAATGCATTTCCGTGCTGCAATGCGAACGAACGGGCATCTTCCCGAAGCCACTGACCGTGGGCCTGGAATCCACCGTATGTCAACCAAAGACCAGCTTCCACCATCAAGGAATACTTCCCCGTCGAGAAATTATCGGCATAGAGCTCGCCCATCCCCGGCAGAATGAGCGAAGAGACCACGGCGAGGAGCACGGATTTCGATGAACGCGTAGGGGACTCGATGTCGAGTTTGATGGTCCCGGAAGTCGCCATCCCGCCGTGAGGAACGATGATGTCGCTTTTCACGCGCACCTGGGCCGTGGCCAGATTCAACAACGGAGAAAGCGGAGAGAGGACGAGCCAAAAGATGATCAGACGCATACGGTTACCTCATTCGGAAATGCTTGATGGTTGATGGGCTGTGGGAACGAGGTATCAACCAGTTCACCGATGCATCCCTCCTCACCGAAGTGTTTGATTTTCGTTTTCCTGATCTGATTGGACAGGTCGTATTCCGTCGGCACCTTCGCCCTGACATATTCACCCGTCAGGCCCGTCATCCACCCATGGTCACTCTCGCCTTCAAACAGCACCTCCACGGTCGAGCCAACGAATGACAGGTCGAACGCTCGACGTTTCTTCGCGCCGAGAATCCTTAGCCGTTCGCTCCGTTCGAATCGAAGACGGGGCTCAATGTGGTCAGGCAACGTAAGTGCGTGGGTATGAGGTCGTTCCGAGTAGGTGAAGACATGGAGGTACGAAACCGGAAGCTCCACGAGGAAACGATACGTTTCCTCGAAGAGTTCGTCCGTCTCACCCGGGAATCCCACAATAATGTCGACACCAATGCCGGCATCGGGGTGGGCGGATTTGATCGTGCTGACTCGATCGGCGTACCAGTCGGTCAGATAGCGGCGTCGCATTCCTTTCAGCAATTCGTCGCTCCCTGCCTGGAGTGGCATGTGAAAGTGCTTGCAGAGCTTTTCGTTCCCGAGCCAGAACTCGAGGAGCTCATCCGAAAGCAAGTTTGGCTCAATGGAGCTGATCCTGATTCTCTCCAGCCCCTCCACGGCAACGAGGTCGCGCAAGAGCGCGAGCAAGTTCGTGTCAATCTTCTTCCCATAGTCCCCTACATTGACACCCGTCAGGACAATCTCCTTGTAACCGGCGGCGACAATTTCTCGTGCCTGAGAGACGGTAGGCGTCACCTCCAAGCTTCGGCTGGCGCCACGCGCGAGCGGGATGGTGCAAAATGAACAACTGTAGTCACATCCATCCTGGGAAGACGCGATGCTGAACGTATCAACGTCTTGAAGAGGCGAGACAACTGCTTGAGCCTCTCCGCTCTTAGAAAACCCATTGGCAAAGCGGAAGATGTCGAACTTTTCTTTTGAGCCAAGAACGAGATCGACCCCCGGGATGGACGCAATCTCTTCGGGTTGGAGTTGCGCGTAGCAGCCGATCACGATAACGAAAGCCTCCGGTGAATGGCGCAGAGCTCTTCGCACGATCTGTCTGCATTCGCGGTCAGCACGCTCCGTCACACTGCACGTGTTGATGACGCACACGTCTGCCTTTTGGTCGATCTTGACGACCTCAAATCCGCCGTCTACGAACTGCCGGCCGATCGTCGAAGTTTCGGCGAGATTCAGTTTGCAGCCGAGGGTATGGAAAGCGACTCGTTTCATTCAGTGCAGTGGTTTCTCACTTTAGCCGGGGGATTTGTTCCTTGATGCAGGTTTGAGTGCAATAAAAAAGAGTTGTCCGTTGGCTCGAACAACTCTTCTTGATCTGATCGTCTCACCATTATTGAATGCTCGGAGTCTCGCTAACGGTCGGCTCAGAGCTCATCGACGTCGTGACAATATCCTTCATGGTCATGGGAGACAGCTTGTGAGAGCTCACGTAGTCATCCACGATTGTCTGTTCCTTGCCGCGCAGATACTCGAGCACAGAGAGGACTATTTTCTTGTTGTCCTTGTCGAATTCGATCACCTGGAGCGGGAGAACATTCTCCACATGAAATGAATCTGCGATGTTCTTCACCGGAGTTTGGGACAGTTGCGATAATGGCACAAACCCATCGACGCCCAGGGGCAACTCCACAATCACTCCCTTCTCGATGATCCGGACGATCTTCCCCTCTACGCCCGTCCCAACCTTGTACGTCTTCTCGAAGGCATCCCAGGGATTGTCCTGAATCTGCTTGTGGCCCAGAGAAATCCTCCGCTGGTCAACGTCGATGCCGAGAATGACGACGTCGATCTTGTCACTCTTCTTCACAACTTCACCCGGATGACGAATCTTCTTGGTCCAGGAGAGATCGGAGATGTGCACGAGGCCGTCGACACCTTCTTCGAGTTCCACAAACACGCCAAAGTTGGTCAGGTTGCGCACGACCCCCGTGTGCTTTGAACCGACCGGATATTTCTGCAGCAGATTCAGCCACGGATCGGGCTCGAGCTGTTTCATGCCGAGGGAGATTTTCTTCCCATCTTTGTCGAGCGAGAGAATGACGGCGTTCACGATCTGTCCCATCGAAACCATTTGTGAGGGATGCTTCACGTGCTGCGTCCAGCTCATTTCAGAGATGTGGATCAACCCTTCGATACCCTTTTCGATTTCGACGAACGCTCCGTAATCAGTCAGCGAAACCACCTTCCCCTGCACCTTCGTGCCGACTGGGTACTTCAAATCTATATTCTCCCATGGATGGGGCATAAGCTGTTTCATGCCGAGAGAGATTCGCTTCTTCTCTTGGTCGAAGTCGAGGACCACGACGTTTACGGTCTGGTCGAGCTTCACGACCTCCGATGGGTGACTAATGCGACCCCAAGAAAGATCGGTGATGTGGACCAATCCATCGACTCCGCCGAGATCGACAAACACACCGAAGTCGGTAATCGCCTTCGCGTGTCCTTCAAGGATCTGCCCTTTCTCAAGGCTATCGAGAATCGATTTGCGTTGTCCGGCGAGTTCCTCTTCAACGAGCACTTTGTGACTGACGACGACGTTTTCGGAGGGATGGTTCACTTTGACGACACGAAACTCCATTTCCCTTCCGATGAATGCGTCGAAATCGCGCACTGGACGCACGTCGATCTGTGAGCCCGGGAGAAAGGCGTCGATGCCGAGCAAGTCAACGACGATGCCGCCCTTGGTTCTCCGGACGCAACGACCCTTCAGCACTTCACCCGTCTCGAATGATCGTACGACGCGCTCCCACACACGCATGAAATCAGCGCGCTTGCGTGAAAGGATAAGTTGTCCGTCTTTGTTTTCGACACTCTCGAGGAATACTTCGACCTCGTCCCCGATTTTCATCTCTTTGATGTTCGGGAATTCTGAAATCGAAATGGAGCCTTCCGATTTGAATCCGATGTCGATCGCGACATACGATCCCCCGATGTGGACGATACGTCCCTTGACGATCTCGCCCTCGCTAATGGAGCCCATCGTCTTTTCATAGAGCCTCGCGAGTTCCTGAAATTCGGTGTCGCTATACTCTCGCTCTTCGAGACCGTTTGGATTGTTCAAAGCTTCAACCATTACTCCTCCAAATGATACTTACCGCTACTTCGGGTAAGAAGACCATCTCGTTCCTCTTTCATGTGCGCCATCGACACATCATCGAGCAACAGAGACGGCTAAAACCTTACGTGTAATGCCGACGGTGTCAACGTCCTCGAACCACGCCGGCTCGAGTTCGAAAGCATCTTCCACAAAAAACACCCGGGGATTGGCCTCTCTCGCAATCTCGAAGAGGACCTTTCCGTTCGAGCTGTGTCGTCCCGCAACGAATAGAACAATGTCATGCGCCGCGGCGAATTCCCGAATCTTCTTCTCTCTTCCTGATACCTGTCCGCAGATCGTGTCCTTCGCGTGAAAGTCAATCGCCTCGTCTTCGATCGACCCAATCACCAACTCGTGTACGCGCTTCTGAAGCTCCTCTTTGAGCTTGCGGAAGGTCGGCTTGTCCATCGTCGTTTGAGAGAACAAGACGGTCTTGCGATCAAGTCGAACCTCTTCAATCTCTTCAGTCGAGTGAATAACGATGGCCTCTCCATTTGTCTGTCCGACTAGCCCGATGACTTCTGCGTGGTTCTTCTTTCCGAAGATTACGACTTGATAGCCGTCCAGATAGAACCTGCGGATGCGCTCCTGGACTTTTGTGACGACGGGACACGTGGCATCGATGATCGTGATACCCAGCTCTTCTGCTCTCTTGTACGTAGAGGGGGGCTCACCGTGTGCACGAATCAAGACCCGTCTTCCACTCGCCATCTCCAGTTCACCGGCCCCGATAGTCTGGAGCCCTTTAGCGCCAAGGCGACTGATCTCCATCGGATTATGGATGATCTCACCCAACGAGTAGAGATCTTCGGCCCCTGCAAGCTCCTGCTCGGCAATCTCAATTGTTCGTACGACGCCCCAACAGAATCCCGAGTGCTTATCGATCTGTACGTTCACGTAGCCCTTCGCTCAATAATCTCTCTTGCCTTGTCGACGACGAATTGCACCTGCTCTTCGATCGTCATATGAGAGGTATCCAATTCGAGTGCGTCCTCAGCTCGCCGTAGCGGACTCGATTTTCTCGTGGAGTCTTTCCGATCGCGCTCCACAATTTCTTCCTCCAGGGCACGCCGGTCAACGAGCGCGCCGGCAACTTCAAGCTCTCGCTTCCTCCGAAACGTCCGCTCGGACACGTTGGCGACCATATAAACCTTGAGATCTGCACGAGGCAGAACGACAGTGCCAATATCCCTTCCCTCAAGAACGACGCCACCCTGTTTCGCCATCCGTCGTTGCTCGCGGACGAGAACATTGCGCACAGGCTGATGGCTACTTACCGTGCTCACGCTTCTGGTGACACGGGCTGACCGAATTTGCTGGGTTACGTCTCGCTCATCGACAAGGACACGATTTGAGCCGTCGGCTCGTTCGAGCTGGATACGAGTCCGTTCAAGGAGCGCACTGATATGCTCGACATCCTCCAACGCGATCGCTTCTTCGAGTACCCGAAGGGTGATCGCGCGGTACATCGCGCCCGTATCGATGTGTAGATACCCCAATCTTTGGGCCACGAGCCTCGCAGTTGTGCTTTTGCCGGAGGCCGCAGGACCGTCGATCGCTATGACGATTTGGCGCAAATTCTTCAAACTTGGGTTCAAAATATAAGCAAATTATGAGTTGAGAGCAACCAATTTTCTTTCTGTTCTTGAGAAGTCTTCCTTCGTCGTTTGTGCGCCTCGTCGTTGACGTTTCGTCTTTTCCATGAATATGACGTATCTTTGTTCGTCATGAGGAAGCTCACGCACGCTGAAATCGCAGAAAACAGAAAAAAGGTCGAGACGATCCGGGCTTCTGATCGGCTTCCGGTGACTGTCATCGTCGACAACGTTCGGAGTCTCTACAACGTTGGCTCGATCTTTCGAACCTCCGACGGCGTTCTGCTTGAGAAGCTTATCCTGACTGGATTCACTCCGACCCCACCAAGAAAGGAGATTGAGAAAACTGCACTGGGATCAACACTGACTGTTCCGTGGGAATACGTGAAGAATCCACGGGACGCGCTTGCTTCGCTGAGAAAGTCAGGAGTCAAAGTCTGGTGCCTGGAACTTACCGACGTCCCTTGCCCCTACTATGATCTCGAGCCCGCCGACTTTCCCCTGGGCCTCGTCCTTGGAAATGAGATTACGGGCGTTTCGAAGGAGGTCATCGCCGAGTGTGATGCGGCCCTCGAAATCCCTCAATTCGGAATCAAACAATCTCTCAACGTTGCCGTGGCGTACGGTATTGCAATCTTCGAGTTGAGTCGTATTTGGAGATCGAATCGGTCGTCCGGGTAGTTCATTCCGCCGTCCCGTGGAAGCTCGATCACCACACGCTCCAGTCACATGGAACACTCCAAGCTCACCCCTGTGTCGAACAAATCGAATTCCCGAGAGAAGGATCGATCAGCAGAGAGGACAAGACTCTTTTTCATTCCACCCAACGATGTTCCGCGTCCAGCTTTCCTTCTCACCAACTCTCCTCAGTATGTCATCGTGTAGAACTCTTCCTTTTCGTGAGTGTGAATTCTCAACACGCTTGCCCGCACAAGCTGAATCAAGATGCGAGATGCACGCCGATGTGAAATGTTCACCAACTTTCCAAACTGCTTCACCGTGATTCTTTGATTGTGATCGAGATAGTCAAAGAGCCTCCTCTCGTTCTCACCAATGCTGATGCGCAAGGGTGGAGAATCCGGGCTCTCCGATCGCAAAATGTTGACCACCTCTTTGCTTGCGACAACGGTTTTGTCCCTCACACGAATCAGGACCTTGGAATCCGTTTCCCCAGAACCGTCTTCCTCAACGACAAGGCAATGAGGTTTCTCGTCGCTCTCGTCGACGGTCACGATGATGAGGTCTTTCCCTTTGTAGGGGATAATCTCAATGACCGGATCAATCGGTGGATCGCAGAATAATCTCCCTGCGGTCTGAATCATCTCAACTTCGGTCTTTTCACTCTCCACTCCGACAATCGTCTTGTCGTCGTCGACGCCGAAGAGAATCGTCCCGCCTTTTGTATTCGCGAAGCCGATGAGCGCGCGGGCGACCTTTTCGGGGCTCGAGACCTTCCGCTTAAACTCAAGTTGAGATCCTTCCCCCTCTTCCAACAGAAGTCTGAGCTCGCTGATGATCATAGTCGTGTTCGAGAGCGCCGATGCGCGCAATGCGGTCCCCGAAAGCGAGGTCGCTGCGAGCGATCAGGCAAGTTAGAGGCCCCGCGCCACCATTCGATCCAGAATGATACGTGAGCGGCGCGCGACATATCGTGAATCTCCATCGGCGCGAAAACGACGAGGACTGGGGATAACTGCCGCCAGACGCGCACACTCCTGGCGCCCCAGAGACGATACCGACTTGCCAAAATAGTGTTGCGATGCAGCTTCGATTCCGTAGAGCCCGTTTCCCCACTCGATGACATTCAAGTACAGTTCCAGAATCCTCGATTTGCTCAATGTGCGCTCCATATACCAGGTCAGGATCCACTCTTTGAGCTTTCGAAGAGGATTCTTCGATGCGGACAGGAAGAGGTTTTTTACAAGTTGTTGCGTAAGAGTGCTTGAGCCTTCAAGCTTGCCGGAAAAAATGCGTTGGGCAATATCGCGCGCAATACTAAAAGGATTTATCCCTATGTGATAATAAAAAAAACGGTCCTCTTTTTTAATAAGCAATTCTTTAAATCTCGGAGGGAGGAATTCGCTTGATTCTGCATAGTATCCGTTCGCGTTCGGCTGAATGCGGACGATCTCTCCCGCGCGGTCTTTTATAATCGCTGAACGCTGCTTTTCGTAAGCGTCAAGGAGATTGCGCGCGAGCATATTGGTTGCTGTAGAAAAACAGACCCAAAAAAAGAACAGCGAAACAAGACCTATTCGAATGTTCTTGGCCGTCAGAAAGCGAAGCGTCTTTTCTTTTATTGATAGCACGCGCATAAATAAAGAGTATCATATATGAAGTGAGGCTTCCAAAAGACCGACAGTCTTATCATAGAGAAGCACAAAGCATGTCAAATTGGAGTATGTTATGTTCTCTGTTGACTTTGCTCCCATTTTTGCTATCCTTCAAAGGATGAAGACTCTGCTTACAATTTTGATACTCGCTGGTTTCCTTGGAATAACGGTTTTTGGCGTTACGGCAATGAGCCACGAGGAAGAACAAGGCCACGAGGGGTGCTTAGCCGCTCTTGCCGGCGGTGTTAACTGTCCCATGGAGGCAAGCCAGGCGCTATTTTTAAATTTCCACTTAAACACTATTAAAAGTTTTTCTCTTGTTACGCCGTATGTTTCCACAACTTTAGAGATTCTGCTTTCGTTGTGGACGTTAGCGTTGCTCTTTTTATTCCTCGGTTTTGGACACAAGCTACCGCCACCTCTTGTTGCCGTCCGTTCACGGCGGAAAGATTCACGGGCCCTTTTTTTATTTCATAGAAATCAATTTACTCGCTGGCTTTCTCTTCACGAGAACAGCCCCACTCCTTTATAAGGCGTCGGTATAAAACCGTTTGTCGAACGGATTTTGTATTGTGCGCCTTTTTCGTCCCTACTCCATAGGGATTTTTTGTTTTTCAATTATTTTAGAAACACATGAAAGATAAAGAAAAAGTTCCGGGAAAAGAAGATAATTCCGGAAGTGAGGAAAGTTCCATCACGCAAGGATACGCGCTTCCGGTCAGTATCATTATTGCCTCGTTAATTATTGGGGGATCGTGGATTTCAACTGCAAAGCAAAGAGATCAGGCGTCCTCTCAGGAACCCAAAAGTCTTACCGAAGCAGAGCATCCAAGCATCTCTGGTTGGCCCGAAGCAATAGCGCCGTCACAAGGCATAGAGTTGCCGGTCCGCTGGGGGGACCTGGGAGTGAAAATGGTAAGTGTTGGCATCATTGATGACGAGAAATTTATCAACTTATATGCGGCAAAACCGGATATTGAAAAAGAAGCTAAGAAGCTTCTTTACGAAGGTAACAACGCGAATCTGGTCATTACAGAAAAAAATTCCGGGCTATTACTGAACCTTTTGTGGGCGCTTGGGCTTGGTACGTCAAATCCGGTGCTCGCCAAAGGCCCCATGGCCGACTCTCGATATGGGGGTGCCGGCAATTTTGCCTCAACCGGCGGGTGGACGATTGCTAAGGGGGGTGCCATGGAACACTTTAACCGCCACCCGTTAATAGTGTTGACCGAAGCACAGCAAAAACTTGTTGAAGATATTGCAAAGAATATTTACCGGCCGTGCTGCGGCAATTCAACCTATTTTCCCGATTGCAACCACGGTATGGCCATGCTGGGGCTTCTTGAGCTCATGGCTTCTCAAAATGCGTCGGAGAGCGATATGTATCGCGTAGCACTTTCCGTGAACTCTTATTGGTTCCCGGATACATACTCAACGGTCGAAAAGTATTTCGAGTCCAAAAAGGTCTCCTGGAGCGCGGTGAATCCGAAAGAAGTGCTTGGCGCGGCATATTCAAGTGCTCAAGGATACCAAAGGATTGCTTCGCAGGTTGCAGGGCCGCAAGGAGGGCGTGGAGGAAGCGGGTGCGGGGTAGATGCCGGGGCACCTTCTCCTCAGCCAAAGAGACAAAGCGGCTGTGGTGTTCAATAAAAACAAACTCTGGGTTTTTGCCAAAATGAATAATTTATAAGAGTTAAAACTGATAGACGCTGCCAATAGTAATCACTATGCGGCCTCGTCGAATCCGAAAACAAAATGGAATTATTGATCGGAGCTTCGTTCGTCGCGGCGTTTGTCGCCGGAGTAGCCGCACTTTTCGCTCCGTGCTGCATTACCGTTCTTCTGCCATCCTACTTCGCCTCAATTTTCCGGGAGAGAAAAAAGGTATTCCTCATGACATTCATATTTTTTCTTGGAATCCTTACGGTGTTTATGCCGATAGGACTTGGGGCTTCACTCCTCGGAAAAGTATTTAGCCGGTATCACAATACCATCTTTATGGTGGGCGGATTATTCCTTTTATTTCTCGGTTTTATCCTAATCCTCGGGAAGCATTATTCCTTGCCATTTCAAGCAAAACCGGTTATCAAAGGTCATAATGCTCTTTCCGTCTACACCCTTGGTATTTTTTCAGGAATCGCGACAACCTGCTGTGCGCCGGTTCTTGCGGGAGTCATGGCTCTTTCAATTTTGCCGGGATCTCTTTTGTGGGGAGGCGTATATACCCTAAGCTTCGTTCTCGGAATGGTCGCGCCGTTATTTCTGATAGCATTTTTCCTCGACAAGATAAATTTTACGGAAAAATTCATGGGGTATAAAAAGTCGGTTGAATATACGCTTGGCGCGCGGAGGATCTCCGTTGCGATATCCGATTTGGTTGCGGGAGCCGTTTTTATCGCGATGGGATCGGTCATTCTTTTCCTTGCGTTCACAAACAGGCTTTTTATCCACTCAAACTATCAGATGGGAGTAAACATATACCTTACAAAATTTCTCGATAGCATCGGGGGTTTTGTGAAAATCGTTCCTGAATATGTCTGGGCGTTGGTATTGGTAACAGTAACCATAGTAATCATTAGAATAGCCATTAATCAAATTAAAAAAGAACAATATGAAAAAAAATAATATTATCACAACAATCATCGCAATTGCCGGCATCGGCCTTATTGGCGCCTTAGTTTTTTTCTGGGGTTCGGGAAAGAAGTCGGACAGTTCCGCGGCAGGCAATAAGGAAGAGGAAAATACATCAGTGAATGTTCCGGCCTCAATTGCCCGTCTTCTTGATAAGCCTGCGCCGGCGTTTTCCCTGAAAGATAGAAATGGAACGACATTTAGCTCAGAAAGCCTTCGGGGCAAAAAAGTGGTTTTGTTCTTCAATGAAGGGATCATGTGCTATCCGGCTTGCTGGAATCAAGTCGCGTATCTCGGAAAAGATGAGCGCCTGAAAATGGACGATGTGGTTGTTCTTTCGGTCGTCGTTGATCCGCCGGAGGAATGGGCGAAAGCGGTTGAAAAAATGCCGGAACTCTCCACAGCCACCGTTCTATTTGACAAGGATACTTCTGTTTCCCGGGCATTCGGCATGCTCGTAACCCCGTCATCAATGCACTATGGGAGACTTCCCGGGCACACATACGTGGTCATGGATAAAGAGGGAATAGTCCGTCACGTCTTTGACGACCCTAATATGGCTCTTCATAATGATCAATTAATTGTGGAACTTCAAAAACTGAACTAACGGATAAAAGTTCTCCACATGCGCGCTTGACATAATAGGGTATAGGGGTATAGGGTATAAGAGGGCAGAGGCAAAACGTAAACCGTATATAATAAAACCTATGGTAAATCAAGCATTAAAAAAGCGCGCAGTTCATCGGGCAAAGATTATCCATGGCCAGATGGAAGGTCTTATCAAGGCGATTGAGAAAGAAGTATACTGCCCCGAACTTTTAGGGCAGTCGCTCTCTATTCAAAGGTCGCTCAAAAGTCTTGATGCATTTTTGCTCGAAAATCATCTCCGCACCCACGTAAGGCACCAGATGCGGCGCGCGGGAGAGGAGGAGAAGGCCATAAAAGAACTGGTCAAGGTGTACACGCTATCAAATAAATAAAAATATATTATGATGTACAACAACTTTCTGGGTTGGGCGGAGATGCTGCTTCTTTGGGTTTTTTTCATCTGGCTTATTGTATGGGTGGTTAAAAAATTGAGCGAGGGAAGTCATTCCGACTCGAAACATGCTAAATCCGCCACAGATATTCTGAAGGAACGGTACGCAAAAGGCGAGATTGACAAAAAAGAATTTGAAGAAAAGAAAAAAGATTTAACCAATTAACAAAAAACATGGAACAGCTATCAATTACTAACTATGGCTGGAAATGCGTTTTGGGGGCAGAAGCTGCATATACGATTTGTCTCACTGGAGGGTTTCTTCCTATTCGCAGCGCCCGCGGATTGGAATTGCACCACACGCTATTTGAAACTCTCCCGGGATTTACGTGGATCAATTTTGGAAGCGTAACGCTTGGTGCAGTCTACATGTTCACATTTGCCTGGGTTTTTGCCTGGTATTATGTCTGGATGCATAACTCAAGCCTTATTCAGAAATAGCTCATGGGAAACATCAATCCTCCACTTGCCTCGTACGTGAAAACTTTCTAGTATGTCGATTTAAAAATAAATCTTTATGAACAATAATGAAAAAAGTAGCTTGTTTTCAAGGCGGACGTGGATTGTTATTGCAATAATCGGCATAATAGGCCTTTTTTCCCTTTTGAAGAGCCATTCATCGCACGTACTATCCGTTATTCCCTACCTTATTCTTCTCCTGTGTCCTTTGCTCCATATAGTTACGCATAAAAATCATGATGGCCATGGTGATGGCAAAAACAGAGGCCACAATGAGCATAGCCAATCTAAGTTCTAAAGCTTATGTCTTCATCTCCTGAATACGGCCTCTGGCCGATGGTCATTATTAGTTCTCTGGTTTTTATTGTCTTTGCCTTCAGTTTTGCAAAGCCAAAAACATCACGGGATTGGCGCTCGTTTGGTGCATTCTCGGCGTTTATCGTTGCCTTGTTCACGGAGATGTATGGATTCCCGCTTACCGTTTATCTTTTTTCTGGCTGGCTTACGAAGCGGGTTCCGGGCCTTGACCCGTTCACGCATAGCTCCGGCCATATTTTTGAGGATTTGTTTGGGTGGGGAGGCAATCCTCATTTTGGCCCGTTCCATATCGCAAGTTATATACTCATTACCATTGGTTTTGTACTGCTTTCGAAAGCCTGGCCGGTACTCTACAAAGCAGAGCAACAGCACACACTTGCTATTACCGGACCATATGTTCGCATCCGCCATCCGCAGTATGTCGGTTTTGTGCTTATCCTGTTTGGGTTTCTACTTCAATGGCCAACGCTCTTTACGTTTTTTATGTTCCCGGTGCTTGTCTGGATGTACGCACGGCTCGCGCGAAATGAAGAAATGGAAGCGCATAAAGAGTTCGGGATAGTATGGGACGAATACGCACGAAAAACCCCTCGGTTTATTCCCGCTCTGAGACAATAAAAGTTTATGATTACAAAAAATAATATTTAAAAAATATGTTCAACTTCCTAAAAGTATTTCAAAATACTGGTCAAGGAAAATCATTGAAAGATCCTGTGTGCGGCATGCAGACTGGCGGCGCTATCACGGTTGAGTATCGGGGGAATACCTACGGATTTTGCTCGGAACATTGCAAACAGCAATTCGAGAAAAGCCCCGAAGCGTATAACGCAAAATAACGTATGGATACTAACGTTACAAAACCGATTTTTTTGGGAGTGTTCGCGAGTATCGTCATGCTTGGCGCGTATTTTGCGATACTCACGCTGGTGTCAGGATGGAATTTTGCCCAGTTCCAATTTTTAGCTTTCCGATATTTCATTGTCAGCCTTGCTGTCGGTTTCGGGGTTCAGGTCGGATTGTACGCGTATTTAAAAAATATCATAAGAAGCGGGCAGGGAAACGGCAAAATTTTAGGAGTAACGGGCACCACGTCTACTGCGGCGATGATCTCTTGCTGCGCTCACTACCTTACAAATGTGCTCCCAGTTCTCGGCGCCGTTGGAATAATAACATTTGTAGCGCAGTATCAAATTCAATTTTTTTGGATTGGGCTCGCCTTTAATCTTGGTGGAATAGTCTTTATGTTCAGAAAAATTATTGAATCAAATAAACAGCAATGAAGCCCAAAATATTATTTTTTTCCATTCCTGTGCTATTCGTCGCCGTTGCCGCGTGGTTTTTAATGGCTCCGCGCGGAGTTTTGCCAACCGATACACTGTCATCAAAAGCAGTCTCCGCTGATGAGGCACGCGCCGAAAAATGGGAGGCTAAAGTCGACGAGCAGGAAAATGTGACAGTGCGGGTTACACCCAGCAATCTTTCGCCGCGGTCCGCTGAATGGAAGTTTGATGTCAGTATGAGCACTCACACGGTTGAGCTTGATCAGGATATGACAACGTCAGTCGTGCTCATTGATGATCGGGGCAAAGAGCATACGCCAACATGGATCGGGGCGCCAGCCGGAGGCCACCACAGAGGAGGTACGCTTATTTTTAAAATATCCGTACCAGCGCCGAAATCTATCACATTAAGATTTTCAGGAATTGGCGGCGTTATAAGGAACTTCTCTTGGCAACTATAGTATGCGTTCATGGAAAATAGTCGCTCTGCGCGGTACTATATTCATAAGCCTGCCGTATGTGTGCGGAAGCTCTTGAAAGGGTCGAGGGTTAAGGGCGCCACATAATGCAAACGTAATTCATAACCATATGAGTCTAGACAAAATAGTTGTTACCGTTGCGAGTATTGCGGGCATGGGATTTACATACTGGTTTTTTCTTGCAAAAAAAGAGAAAGAGGTACAGGTTTCCGGCTCGATAGATATCGCCGTTGAGGGCGGGTATACTCCCGAAGTTATTTCAATACCAAAGGGAAAATCCGTCAAACTTAATTTTCTTCGCACGGATTCTACAGTCTGTCTTGAAGAAGTTGTGCTTGGGGACTTCAAAATTCGCAAATATTTGCCGCTCAATCAAAAAGTGGTTATTGAGGTCACTCCGGAGAGGAGCGGCGAATTCATATTTACCTGCGGTATGAACATGTATCACGGCAAGATAATCGTAAAATGACCCCATGAACTCGGATAAAAAAACATTTTCAATAAAGGGCATGCATTGCGCGTCGTGCGTCGCGGCAATCGAGGGTTCGCTGAAAAAAGTGGACGGCGTGTTGGAGGCCACCGTTAATCTCGCGACCGAGAAGGCGATGGTAACGTTTGACCCCGAGCGCGTTACTGATGAGAGGCTGCGTTCGGCTGTTTCGAACGCCGGGTATCAGGCGCTTATTAATGAGGAGGCAAAGACGGAGAGCGATGAAGAGAAGGAAAAACAAAAAGAGCTCCGCGATTTGCGCATTAAGGTGATTGTGAGTCTTGTTTTAGGCGGCTTGATTTTGTGGGGCAGTTTTCCGGGGATTATAAAAACAGCCCCCGTGTTCTTAAAAAATTTTTGGGTGCAGCTATTCCTAGCGACACCTGTGCAGTTTTGGGCAGGATTTGCATTCTATCGGGCCACGATATCAGCGCTCAAGCATAGAACGGCAAACATGGATACCTTAGTTGCCATTGGCACGACTGTCGCGTTTGGATATTCAGCTTTTGTGACCGTGTTGCCACAGCTTGTGATAAAAATCGGCATAGAGCCCATGCCGTATTTCGATACGGGTACAATTATTATCGGGCTTATTTTGCTTGGTCGCTATTTTGAAGCGCGGGCCAAGGCCGGCACTTCGGAAGCTATTAAAAAGCTCATAGGACTGCAGGCAAAAACTGCGCGGGTGGTGAGGGACGGCAAAGAAGCGGATATTCCTATAAGCGAAGTAATTATCGGCGACAGTATCCGGGTTCGCCCCGGAGAGAAAATCCCTGTTGACGGCATCATCACTGATGGAGAGTCGTCGATTGATGAGTCAATGCTTACCGGCGAGAGTATGCCTGTTGATAAAATCACCGGAAACATTGTGGTTGGAGCAACCATGAATAAAACAGGCACGTTTACTTTTAACGCTACGAAAATTGGGTCTGAAACCATGCTGGCTCAAATCATTAAGTTGGTGCAGGAAGCCCAGGGCAGTAAAGCTCCAATCCAGCGGCTAGCTGATTCGGTATCGTCTTACTTTGTGCCGGTAGTGATCATGCTCGCTTTTCTTACTTTTGCCGTCTGGTATAACTTTGGACCCTCTCCGACACTCCTGTTCGCATTGCTTAATACCGTCGCTGTTCTTATTATCGCCTGTCCCTGCGCAATGGGGCTTGCTACCCCCACTGCCATTATGGTCGGTACCGGAAAAGGTGCGGAGCATGGTATTCTTATCAAAGACGCCGAAAGTCTGGAAACCGCTCACAAAATTAAAACTATAATTTTTGACAAGACCGGCACTCTCACAAAAGGACAGCCGGAAGTAACCGACATCATTCCAATCGGTTCAATTAGCAGAGATGAACTGTTGAAGTTGGCAGGGTCAATTGAAAAAGGTTCGGAACACTCTCTTGCCGAAGCAATTGTCAGAGCCGCCGAAGCAAAACAGTTTATGGTATCCAAGGTTGAAAAATTTCAAGCAATTCCGGGTCATGGCGTCGAAGGAGTAATTGATGGCGCCAGAGTTGTTTTTGGCAATAAACGATTAATGGATAAGGAATCTATTGATATCGGATCGGCAAATAAAGAGATTAGCGGGATGGAAAATAATGGCAAGACTGTCATGATGCTTGGAATTGGAAATAAGCTCGTCGGTCTCATTGCGGTTGCGGATATCATTAAGGAAAGCGCGAAGGAGGGACTGGCGGCTTTGCAGAAACTTGGCATCGAAGTTGTTATGATCACCGGAGATAATCAAAGAACGGCCACTGCTATCGGGAAGACCTTAGGCATTACCAGAATTCTTGCGGAAGTGTTGCCTGACCAAAAAGAGGCGGAGGTTCGGAAAATACAGGCGGAAGGCAAGGTAGTGGCTATGGTTGGCGACGGCATCAACGACGCTCCGGCTCTTGCGGCCGCGGATGTGGGGATTGCCATGGGAAGCGGTACTGACGTTGCTATTGAAGCTGCTGATATTACGCTGATTAATAAAGACTTGAGATCGATAGCTACTGCAATCATACTTTCAAAAAAAACAATGAGGACTATCCGCCTCAATCTGTTTTGGGCGTTTGGGTATAACGTGATTTTGATTCCTGTGGCAATGGGGATACTTTATCCATTTTTTCATCTCTTGCTAAATCCTATCTTTGCGTCAGTAGCCATGGCCACAAGCTCGGTTTCGGTCGTATCAAACTCGCTTTTGCTTAAAAGAAAGAAATTCTTTTAATAGTATGCCAATCGTTTGAAATCAGTCCGCTGGGTTGAGCATATGCCGGGTGTCGTATTGCGGCGGGATGTACTCATCTTCAGGCAGGTGCGTTACTCGCGGGCGATGTTTGGAGTTGATAATCTGTATGCTATAATACCTAGCAAGTCCAAATATCTGAAAATACCATGCAAAATACTGACCTAGGGCGTGGGAGTTTCTTGGATGGAAGTGTATTCGGCAGAGCAAAGCCGGATTATTCCACCTCTTATATGAAGCGGATGGTGCCCCGAATTCGGGTTCAAGCCGTCTTTTTGTTTTATGCGCTATTGTGCGGTTTTGTTATAATTCCCCCAGGCGCTGTTTTTGCGCACGGCGATGAAGCGCCCGCTGAAACATTGTATTCGCAAACCCAGATTGGCCTTCCCGACTCCCGACAGGGGCATGCTCACGGCGGCATGGTGGGGGACCAAAGCGGTAATTTTGATGTATCCATAAGTTCATCCGGCCCCTATCAAGCCGGTATCCCCCAAGCATTGCGCTTTACCATAACAAAAAAAGCAACCGGCGAGCAGGTAAAAGAATTTGTTCAAACACAAACAAAATATCTGCATCTTATTATCGTAAGCTCGGACCTCGCCGAATTCTATCATGAGCATCCGGACTTGGAAAGCGACGGCACGTTTCTTTTAAAAGACTTCGCCTTCAAGCGAGAAGTTCCATACACGCTGTATTTCGATTTGTCTCCATCAGGTTCCGGTGATGATATTCTCCTGCGGCGGGATATCGGTGTAGGCCAAAATGTATATATCGCGCCTTTTTTAAAGTCAACTCAATTTCCTGTCGCGTCGCAGGGTCTGCAAGTAAGGCTTTTCTTGGATCCGGGCGAACCGAAAACCATCGGCAATACCTTTTTTACGTTTACACTATCGGATGCCGCCAATGGCGCTCCTGTCAGCGACTTAGAAGCCTATCTTGGTGTGCCTGCGCACCTGGTTATGATTTCACAGAAGAGTTTTGACTATATACATATGCATCCGTCGGGAAACTTTCCAACCGACCCCGTAAAACTGGATGCTTTGCGTTTTGGTCCTAATATTCAATTTCAAACGACTTTTCCCGAAGAGGGATTTTACAAAGGATGGCTTCAGGTACTGCGCGGCGGTAACATAGTCGTTCTGGCGTTCGTCATATCAGTGGAAAAGGGGACTGGTCTTACACGTGACCAGATTGCGACCAATGTCCACTTCGTTCAAGCCAGAGAAGAAAACCGTTCTATTGTGAAGTTCGCTTTGATCACGCTTTTCATGTGCGGTATGATTCTGCTTTTTTATCCAAAACGTTCTTCCATTTCTTCACTGCCCCCTTCTTCTCTTCCCGTTGTCGCTTCTCCCGCCTCTCCCCAAGCATCCGCAACATCTCCGGTCCAGCCAGCATCGGATTCGAAGCAAAATCAACCGCCTCAACAACCCAATAATACATAAACGCCCAACTTTTTATGGTATCGTTTCAAAAAATAAAGTCCGAACTTCAACAAACCGGCATCGTGCTCGGCGGGCTCATTATGGTTCTTTTGTTGTTCCTCATTGTTTCCGGCATTCTTTTGGCGTTTTTTTACAGCCCACAGCCGGAAGAAACATATTCAAGCATGGACTCCATCATGGCAAATCCTATTACCGCTTTTATCCGCAATTTTCATTTTTGGGCTTCCGACCTTTTTCTTTTTACGCTCTTTTTACACATGACCCGAGTTGCGCTTACCAAGCCGTCGGGCAAGGCGCGAAGGTACGCATGGTGGGTCGGGATTGGCATGCTTATTCTTGTTGCCGCAGAAATGCTCTTGGGGACATTCATGCGGGGGGACGAGGAAGCTCTTGAGGCGTATTCGCATTTCTTTATCGGGTCAACGGGCATCGTTGCAAATTATTTTCCTTTTACCACGCTTATCACTGACTTTTTCTCGCAGCACAACGCGCTGTTTCGATTCTTCATTTTTCACGCGATTCTTATTCCTTTCGCTCTACTCTCTCTTATTATTTTGCACGGACTTTTCGCGCCGACCTTCCGCGCGCTTATGTCCCCATGGAAAAAGGTTACCGAACCCACCATTCGGGGTTCGCTTGATATCCGCGGGGTGTTCGCGTATCCCTCGGTGCGCAAAATGATGTATCTCTCCCTTATCGCACTCGGCGCGATAACAGTGCTTTCCTTAGCACTTCCGGCCCCCTTGCTTCCTCCTCCATATGGCGGCCTTGAGGTAACAAAACCCCCGTGGTGGCTTTTATGGGTGGTATTCTTTGAAAACTTTTTTGGTCTTACTCCCATTGTCATTTTACCGCCAGTTCTCTTCCTGATATTTGCGGCAATTCCTCTTTTTACCAAAGACAAGCCCGGCGCGGATTGGGGCGTTTATATTTATCTTATCGCCACAGCCCTCGTCATCTCTATGAGTTTTTGGGCGGCCCTTGGTCCTCAAGTTGCGCATACGGAGCACTTTTTGCAGGGGCATACCGAACCCTAAGAACGAAACCGATATATAAATTGACGCCGGGCGCAGGGAATTGCCGAGTATTGATTACAAAGTAGCATAGTCGTTCAAACTATTTATTCAAAAATTATTTTATGGAAAAAATACTCATCATTTTCGTTCTTATCATAGCGGTCGGTTTTGCGGCGGGGTTTTACCAAATGACGTATCAGACAACCACCACTGATATGCACGACATGCAAATGCCCGGCATGCAGACACACGGGGAGATGCCATCTGCCTCAAAAAATGAACCATCAAATATCGACCACATGAATGTCGCCGTGAATTCACCAAAAGCGGCGAGCGTTGGAGATATTTCGCGCCGGACTGATGATATTCCTTTGCCTATCACGCGGGATTATTCGAAACGCGTCGTGTTCGAACTTCGAACCAAAGAGGTTGTTGCGGAAATCGCGCCGGGTATTACATATGAATACTGGACGTATGACGGAACCGTTCCCGGTCCGTTCCTGCGCGTACGGGAAGGGGATACCGTTGAAATCCATCTGACCCATGACGCGCATAGTCAGACGGGCAAAGCAGACGGAATGGATTCCATGGCATTTTCGCTTGTTCCGGCAGTGTTGGCGCACGGCGATGAGGAAATGCCAATAATGGATGCTCATTCAATGGATGGCACCGGCGGCACTATGTCTGGAGATGAACATGCCATAGCGGGACACGCCGCTCACTCAATAGATCTCCATGCCGTTATCGGGCCTGGGGGCGGGGGAACGATCACGCAAAGCAAAACCGGAGAAACAAAAGTATTTCAATTTATCGCTTCACGCTCCGGCCTTTACATCTATCACTGCGCGAGCCCGGACATTCCGACGCATATCGCAAATGGCATGTATGGCATGATCCTTGTTGAACCGAAGGAAGGGCTCAAAAAAGTTGATAAGGAATTCTATGTCATGCAGGGAGAATTGTATACTGAAGGTAGTTTAAATGAACCGGGCTTGCAGCATTTTTCAAAAGAAAAAGTGCTTGCCGGACGCCCTGAATATGTCGTCTTCAACGGACGCGTCGGCGCCCTTACCGGTGGAAATGCGCTTAGGGCAAAGACCGGCGAAAAAATCCGTCTCTTTCTCGGTGTCGGGACGTTCATTCCTTCGAATTTTCATGTTATTGGAGGAATCTTTGACGCACTGTATCCGGAGGGCGATATAGTGTCCTCTCCACGACGGAACATCCAGACAACGATCATTCCCGCGGGTGGCTCGGCGATGGCAGAACTGACGTTTGGCGTTCCGGGAAAATATCTTCTGGTCGACCACAACCTTCCGAACGCTCTCTACCGGGGAGCGCTCGGGGAATTGATTGTTTCGGGACTTGAAAATCCCGAGCGCTTTAGCCCTATAAATCCTTAACCTAAATAACATGAATGGTATTCCTTGGTACAGCACATTTACTCTCGGAACGGAGCTACTCGTAACTCTCGGCGTGTTTTATATTATCTATTCTGCATACCGGAAAAACGTATTTCCGTTCGCGTTGACCGCCTTTGTCCTTTCTTACGAAATTCTTTTCAACATCAGCTATATGGTGTACCGCACTTTTTCCCATCAGGAAAGTGCTTCTCACGTTGATTCTTCATTCCATATTGCAGTCGCTATTTTCCACGGCATATTCTCCCTTCTGATGTTCATCTCGCTTGTTGTCTTTATGGCGATTGCGTGGAAGAAATACCGCGCAGGAATTAATTTTTTTCGTGAGCACTCCACACTTACCAAAGTGTTTCTCGTAAGCTGGCTCATCGCCGTTTTGTCCGGGGCCCTCTTTTATTATGAAGCCTATTTTAGTCCGGAAGAAATACAAGTCCGCCAGGAAATGGCATCATAACGAATGCCGCGATGGTTTCCGCTAAAAGCAAAAACGCCCCGATGTACATCGGGACATCTTTTAGTTCGCAAAATTAATTATTTCAAAAGTTCGGAGAGATTGAACGCGGGGTTTTTAATCTGCTCCTCCTTGCCTGTGATGATAACGCCTTTTTCAATGAGTTTTGAGATGGGGGCAAGGTCCTGCGTGCGGTTAATAAGGGTCGCTCCGATTATCCGTCCGTTCCAGGTAATAAGACGCGAGTATGATTTAAGTTCATGAGATCCGCGTGTAATCACAACGCGCTCCTTGTCCACGCGAACATCTCCCGCGAATGCGATTGCTGTTTCAAATCCTTGCGTTGTGTAGAACGAAACAAGACGGAACGCTTCATGCTTGCCCGTCATCGCGTTTCCCGCGGTTCGTCCCTGCATTTGGGCGTTTACCCAGTTGCCGAGCTGTACTCGCTCGCCCAAAATCAGGTCATTGAATTCAGCCGTATCTCCGGCAACCCACACGTCTTTCGCGCTCGTTTCAAGATATTCGTTCGCGATAATTCCGCGATTTGTTTCTATGCCCGCGCTCTTTATCCAGTCAAGATTCATCACAATACCGATGCCGACGATAGCCATGTCGCACTCAAGCAGGGTCCCGTCTTTGAGTTTGGCGCCCGTTATTGACGCGTCTCCCAGGAACTCCGCGACTTCAGCTTCCCTCAATATTTTTACCCCGCCCTTAATGAGGGCATCTTCAATAATCTGGCCCGATGTCTCATCAAGAAGTATCTCCCAGAATATTTTTTCGCGGAGCAAAAGCGTTACGTCAACGCCCGCCATGCGGAGCATCTCGCACATTTCAAAACTGACGAATCCTCCTCCAATCACGATCGCTTTTTTTGCGGTCTTTGTTTTCGCAATGATGCCTTTTGCGTCATCAAGCGACCGTATGACGAATATCCCCCCTTTGTCTCCTCCCGGTCCGGGGAACTTTCGCGCCGCCCCTCCGGGGGCAAGCAAGAGCTTTTCGTAGGTCAAAACGTTTCCGTCATCAAGTGTTATGGTGCGGACGCTCGTATCGAGGGCAACAGCCTTTTTGCCTGGCATGAAGGCGACGTTATTTGCGCTGTACCACTCTTCCTTTTTCAGCCAGACATTTTCAAAAGGAATTTTCTCAAGGAAAAAGTTCGGCTTTGAAAGCATGATGCGCGAATACAGCCGATACTGCTCGTCGGATATGATCGCGAGAGACCCGGTTTTATCAGCCGTGCGAATTGCTTCTGCCGCGGTTGTTCCCGCAATGCCTCCTCCCACTATGATGTATTTGTAATTCATATAAATGAAAAAGGGCGCGCTCCACCCATGTAGGCGGGCGGCCCCCCAAGCACGCCTTAATTATGGATAAACTTGAGTTCCGTCTTCGGCATGAAGAAATATCGCCTTCGTGGGACACGACTGCGCGGCAAGCAGAATTTTGTCGTCTGCCCCTCCTTCGAGGGCAGAACGCTCCGCTGGCCCCGAGTTTTTTGCGCCTCCTTTCAGCTTAAGCACGGCTTTGTTTTCGGCATCAAGCTCGAAAACATCTCCTTCGGCCATAACACAGCTTGCGGCTCCTATGCAGAGGTTTCGGTCTACGGTAACCTTTGCAATTTTTTTTGTTTCGTCGCTCATATAAAAATATTATGTTATTATATTCCCGCTTTGGTGAAACGCGGGAGGTTAAAACCGCCTTTATTATTTCATGGCAGGCCTGTTCGGTCAAATGAGATATCAACAGCATTTTGGGAAATATGCTGGTCTGTATCGCTATGGCAGTATTCTCGCAACCGCTTCTCCTATCCCCGTGAACGCTTTCGAACTTTGTGAGTTTGGAGACAAGATTGTGATAGGCGTGCGCGAGGCGGTTGCGTTCCTCATCGTTGTATCTATCGGCACTCTGCCGAGAACCTCGGTGGAATGGCGGCGCGCGATGTCGCCTGCTACGCCTTCGCCGAACACATCTATCGCTTTGCCGCAATGCGGGCACACGGTGTCGCACATGTTTTCTACTATTCCAAGCACCGGCTTTTTCAGTTCAAGGAGCATGGTAAGTCCCCGCTCGGCAACGGCTGATGCAAGGCTGTCCGGAGTTGTTACGACAATCCCTCCATCAAGCGGTATGTCGCGGATGATAGTCAGCTGGGCATCAGAAGTTCCCGGCGGAAGGTCTATCAAAAGATAATCAAGCTCGCCCCACTGCGTCTGCATGAACAAGGACTTAATGCCGTTTGAAATCATTGGGCCTCTCCAGATGACCGATTTCGCATCAGGGTAGAGAAATCCGAATGATGCGACTTTTACACCGAAACAGTCCGCTGGTATTGCGTTGTGTCGCAATTCCGCAAGAGGAGTTTTTGTGTTGAACAAAATGCTTTGAGAATGCCCCGTAAGGTCGGCGTCCATCACGCCAACTTTTGATCCGCGCCGGAGAAGGGCTGTCGCAAGGTTGGCACATACAGTCGATTTTCCGACACCTCCCTTGCCGCTTATGACGGCGATAATATGCCTGATTCCATCAGGTTTTTTGATGGGTTTGGGTGCAGGAGCGTACGGCGATGATTGGGGCACGGGCGTATTCATAAGGTTTCTCCAGTTTCATTTCACGTGTGAAAAAGCATACTATGATTTATACCATATTTAGCGTAAAATAATAAGTAGAATAACGGGTAAACCAATCACGCTATGGACAAAGGAAACGAACACAAACACGCAGCAAGTTTTTCATTGCTCGGCTCATCGCTCCATATCGGTTTTTTCATCGTAGTTTCTGTCCTCTTTTTCGTTTTGGCAGGAGTCTGGCTTGACAAGAAATTCAACACAGTTCCTCTTTTTATAATTCTCGGCGTTTTGCTATCGCTTGCGGCAAGCATGTACGAGGTTTATCGCATCATCCGCAAAGTCGGCGGGTCAGGGGACACGCGCGCGTCCAAAAATTAACCTATGGGAGAAATTCAGCTTAAACCGGAATACGTATTGCAGGTGGGGAACATTCTTATCTCCAATGCTTTTTTTACGTCCGTCATCACGACCGCGATTCTCATTCTCGTTGCCGCTTTGCTTGGCAAAAGTTTGAAAGGAGTTTTTGGCACAAGCACGGGCCAGCTTGTCGCCGAATTTATTTTCCAGCCCCTGTGGAACCTGTGCTATCAAGTTCTCGGAGATGCTACTCTCGCGCGGCGGGCGTTCCCATTTATTGCGACCTTTTTTGTTTTTATCATTACTGCCAACTGGATTGAGGTCCTGCCGGGTTTTTTGGGGGCGCTGTATGTTCACGCCGAAAACGGAGCCAACCTTTCGCTTTTCCGCTCTCCTTCGACCGACCTCAACACGACATTGGCCCTCGGGCTTGTTTCGGTAGGATTCACGCAAGTTATTGCCATGCAAGTTCTCGGTCCCAAAGCATTTTTTTTAAGGATTGTTAACATCAGAAAGCCTATTCAGACACTTGCCGGCATTTTGGAATTTATGAGCGAATTTTCAAAAATATTCTCGTTTGCGTTCAGGCTCTTCGGAAACATGTTCGCGGGCGGAGTGCTTTTGCTTGTTACCGGTTTTCTTGTGCCGTACATCATTCCTCTGCCGTTCATGGTTCTTGAGATCTTCGTTGGTTTTATTCAGGCTTTGGTATTTGCGCTCCTCTCGCTCATGTTTATCAAGGCGGCGTCTTCTCATGGATAAAAGCGGAGAAAGCGGGCGGCCAGACAAAAGCCGTATCAACATTTTGACACACATATCAAACGCGATATAATTCATATGTAAACGTTACAGTGTTGCGAGCCTGCCGGACGCGGAATGGAGCACGCCATTCACCGCCTGCGGCGCGCATTGCACTTCAACTAACTCTATGAGCCCAGAATCAATTCCATCTATTGTTTCAGGTCTTACTATTGCGATCGGAGTCATGCTCCCGGCACTTGCCATTGGCATGATCGGAAAGGAAGCGGTGCGTTCCATTGCCCGCAATCCGGAAGCGGGAGAGCGTATTCAGCTGACGGCCCTCGTTCTTGTCGCATTTGCCGAAGCGCTCGGAATTTATACGCTTGTCGTAGCGCTCGTCATAAAGTTCGTTCAATAATCCACGCGGGGACGCTAATTTTCTTTCGTTCATGAACTTTCTTGGAGAGATTGGCATTGATTTTAACATTCTTATCGCGCAGATAATAAATTTTCTTGCGCTCGTTTTTATATTATGGTGGCTTCTCTACAAGCCTCTTGTACGCATGTTTGAGGAGCGCGAGCGGCGCACCAAACAGCTCGCGGCCGACCTTATCGACCTCGAACAAAAAGAAAAAGATTCCACTGAAAAAGGGCGTAAAACGCTCAAGGAAAGCGAAGAGGCCGCGGAGGAAATACTCGAACACAGCAGAAAAACTGTAGCACAGTTCAAAGAAGAACGCCTCGCAAGCACCGAGCGCGAGGTGGATAGGCTGGTGGAAGAATCAAAAGAGCGAATATTGGCTGAACAATCAAATATCAAGCGCGAACTTCAGGCTTCAGCCGCGGGGGACGTGCTGAACGCCGTGCGTGGGATTGTCCTGGAACTTGAACTTGATACGGATATGCATGCGCGTCTCATGAAGGCATGCCGCACTGGACTTCCGGTCGAACTCAAAACCGCTGGAGTTGCCGCCGGTACGGGAAAGGTTTCCGTTGTTTCGCCAGTGTCCCTTGCAAAAAGCGAGCAGGCGTATTTTGTTTCTCTTTTGAAAAAAAAGCTCGGACTTGTGTCTGACGTGGTGTTTGCGTCCGATCCGTCCCTTGTCGCCGGAGTTGTTCTGAAATTCGATTCAGGACACTTTTTCGACTTCAGTTTTTCAGGCGCTTTGGAAAAAAAATATTCTGATTCACTTCGCGCGTAAAAAAGTTTCTCAAAATATCATCATATCGTCGCGCAGGCGCTCCTCGGCAGTTTTTCATGGCTGACTTCAAACCAATAATCAGAAAAATCGGTCGCGTCGTCGAGGCTCATGACGGCATTGTTCTTATTGAAGGACTTCCCACGGTTATGGTTGAGGAAGCGTTTGTATGCGAGAACGGTGTTCGCGGCATGTGCATCGGTTTTGATGAGACCACTGTCAAAGGCATTCTTTTTGAGGGGTGGGACACCGTGAAGCGCGGAATGGAAGTTCGCCCGGAGGGCGAACTTCTTACCATTCCTGTTGGGGAAGAATTCCTCGGGCGGGTTGTAAATCCTTTGGGATGCGCTATCGACGGCAAAAAAGAAGTTCGCTCCCGCGCGTCGGAACCTCTTCGAATGCAGTCCATTGAAGCTCCCGCTCTTTCCGTCGTCATGCGCGATGTGGTAGAGGAAACCGTCGTAACGGGCATCAAAGCAATTGATGCGCTTATCCCCGTAGGAAGAGGACAGCGCGAACTTATTCTCGGCGACCCGAAAATCGGAAAAACGTCTTTAGCGCTTGACGCTATCATCGCGCAAAAAGAGTCAAAAGCAAGCGGGAGTCCTTTGAAATGCATCTTTGTTTTCTGTGGAGGAAAGCGCGTGCAATTAACTCAAGTAATAGAAGTGCTCCGCTCTGGGGAGGCGCTTGACTACACCATTATTGTGGCCGCTACCAGTTCCGAGCCTGCATCTCTTCAATATATTGCGCCCTACGCGGGCATGGCGATGGCGGAATATTTCCGCGAAAAGGGCGAAAATGTTCTTATTGTTTTTGACGACTTAACAAAGCACGCCTGGGCGTGGCGGGAGCTTTCCGCGATGCTTGAACGCATCCCCGGCCGCGAAGGCTACCCGGGCGATGTTTTTTACCTCCATTCGCGTCTTTTGGAGCGGGCAGGCAGGAAAAAAGGCGGAGGATCCATTACGGCTCTCCCCATCGCTCAAACCCAGGCGGGAGAAATTTCTGGATATATTCCGACAAACATTATTTCAATCACCGACGGGCAAATTTATCTTGAGTCCGATATTTTCAACAAAGGAATCCGGCCGGCTATCAATGTCGGACTTTCGGTCTCCCGTGTTGGGGGGCGAGCCCAGCATCCAGTCCTCCGCGCGCTTACAAAGGGACTTCGCTTGAGTATTGCCCAGTACGAAGAGCTTCAGCGGGTCGGCGGATTCGAGATTGAAATAAGCGAAGACCGGCAAAAAGAGATCGCGCGCCTGAAAACCCTCTATGAAATATTCATGCAGCCGGAGCGAGCCCCTATGGAGCTTGAACTCCAGTGTCTTGTGCTTTTTGCGGCACACGAAGGGTATCTTGCCGAATGGGCCGAGAAAGGAAAACTTCGCGAGGCCGAAGAAAATCTCTCGGAGTTCGTCCGGGCAAATTTTCCCGAGCTGAAAAAGCACGTCTGGGAAGCATCCGATGTTACTCCCGCGCTGAAAGAAGAATTTACAAAAATTTTGAAGTCCATGTTTCACTCTTCGAAACCTTGAATCACGAAATCAACTATCAGCGTGACTTCAGCGTTCGCATCGGCGTAAAATCAGTGGAAACGCGGATAAAGGGCAGAACGGTACGCTGAGCATACGCTGATAGCGAGTATAATTATAATAAAGAATAACTGAATTCAATGAGCTCGCTTAAAACATTGCGCGAAGAAATAAACCGGGTGGAAGTCATCCACGAGGTTATGGGAACGCTTGAAAAGGTGGCTGGTTTTGAACGCGTCAGGTCCCAGAATTTTTACAATAAAATAAAGGGCTACGAAGAGGAACTTGCCGGGTATTTTAAGGGCATTCTTCCTGTTACCATCGAAACGGAAGATCCAAAAGGGAAAAAACCTTTCCATCCGCTCCTTCTTTGTTTCGGGACGGAGCAAGGGCTCACGGGGCCGTTTGCGGAAGAATTCGCGAAATATGTCTTAGCCGAGGCTCTCCGCATTAAGCCGGTAAAAATAGTCGCGACAGGGCATAAGCTCGAGGCCGCGTTTAGGGAAGTGCCGATGGCTCAAAAAGTAGAGTTTCTTGAAATGCCGAAAAAACACTCTTCAGCGGATATTTTGACGCCTATCGCAAACCGCGTCATGCAGGGGCTTTCAAACAATGAGTTTTCGCAGGTCTATCTTGTTTCGGCGGGTTACCAAACGCTTGGCGGCTATAAATTCCAAACATCGCATATTTTTCGCCTGAAACCCGTTCTTGAAGGAGATCCGAAGCATATGGGCGATTATGTATTTATCGAGCCGTCGCTTGCACGAATTTTGCACCGCTATCTTATGCTGACGTTTGCGGCACGCCTCGCTCTTCCGTGGCGCGAGGTTCGGCTTGTGGAGGCTTCTCTCCGGCTTCTTGAAACAAACCGCGCCAAAGAGAACGCGGGAGACACCGCAAAAAAGTTGAGGCTTGTATATGCGCGCACTCTTCGCGGCAAAGTTACGCGGAGCATCAACGAACTTTTTACCGGCAAAGCGGCGTTTGAGAGGAGAAAAAGGAAGGAAAAAGTATTTTTCGAATTCAAGGTTTAATAGTTATCTGCGAGCCGCAAGGCCGGACATGTAGCGTACGTTCCGCGTCCTAATCAGCGCCATGTAAGCGGTAAAACTGATGAGTAAGCAAAAACAAACGCTGATATATAATAGAGGTAACAAAGAAACACATGCCTAAGGTAACCGAAAAATTAAAGGGAACAGTCCTCCGTGCTTCCGGCTCGGTCATTGACGTCTCCTTTCCTTCCGATATTGCATCCCTCCCTCCTTTGCGGAGTGCTTTTGAAACATTCGACGCAAAGGGTGCCCGGGTTGTTCTCGAGGCGGTTCAGCATCTTTCCGACGGAGTTGTCCGCACCCTTGCAATGGGCTCCACACAGCGTCTCAAGCGCGGAGCCGAGGTTTCTGTTCTCGGGGATACTCTTGCCATTCCCGTCTCCGACTCGTTCCTAGGGCGGCTTGTTGACGTTACAGGCGAGCCGCAGGACAAAAAAGGCCCAATTCCCGCACCCCTGAAAGGAGCCTCCTACCCAATTCATCACGAGCCACCTGCCGCAATTGATCAAAAAACGCCTCACGGCATTCTTGAAACCGGCCTCAAAATTATCGACCTCTTTACGCCGTTCGTGAAAGGAGGAAAAATCGGATTTTTCGGAGGGGCGGGCGTCGGGAAAACTGTTCTTGTTATGGAGTTCATTCACAACCTCATTACGCGACACGAAGGAGTCGCGGTATTTACCGGAGTGGGGGAGCGCATCAGGGAGGGGCATGAACTGTATGTGGAACTTGACCGGGCGAAGCTTTCTCAAAAAACCGCGATGGTTTTCGGCCAGATGAACGAGCCCTCCGGAGCGCGTTTCCGTGTGGCACTCACGGGAGTGAGTGTTTCTGAATATTTCCGCGACCAAAAAAAAGATGTTCTCCTTTTCATCGATAACATGTATCGTTTTGTTTTGGCCGGCATGGAGACTTCATCTCTTCTTGGGCACATTCCTTCCGAAGGCGGATATCAGGCAAGCCTTGCTTCCGAAATGGGCGAAATTCAGGACCGCATTGCTTCTACCTCTCTTGGTTCAATCACTTCTGTGCAGGCAATTTATGTTCCGGCTGATGACTTTACGGACCCGGGAATAATCGCAACCATCACTCATCTTGATTCCGTTGCTATTCTTTCGCGCTCAATCGCCGAAGAAGGGCTCTATCCCGCCGTTGATGTTCTTGCTTCGAGTTCCACCGCCGCAAACGAAACGGTTCTTGGAGAGGAACACTATCGCACCATGACCGAGGCAAAAAAACTATTGCAAAGATATGCCGAACTTCGCAAAATTATTGCCATTTTGGGAAAAGAAGAACTTTCTCCTCAAGACCAAAAATTAGTGGATAGGGCGAGAAAACTCACGCGCTTTCTTACTCAACCCTTTTTCGTTTCCGAGTCTTTCACAGGAAGAAAAGGAGCTTACGTTTCGGTAGCTGACACCTTAAAAGGGGTCAATACCATTCTCGAAGGCAAAGTAGACGACATCCCCGAAGAGAATTTTTACCTTATCGGCAAAATCGAAGAGGCGAGGAAATAATTGGAAAAATTGTCTCTAAGAGAAAAGAGATTAGAAGCCTCTTTAAAAAATATGAATCAAAAAAATTTTAATCCGGAAAGCATGCTGAAGGGTCGTATGGCCGAAACTCTTGTTGAAGAGTTATTGCGAAAGTCCGGCAATGCAGTATATCGTTTTGGATATGAAGCAATCATGCAAAATTTAGCCCAAATACAGCAAATCTTTGATCGGCATACTGAAGCGGGGGAAAGAATTAGAGCAATCCCTGATTTCATTGTTATTGATGTACATGGTAGCCCCATATTTCTTGAGGTAAAATTTCGTTGGAATGGCCAACTGCACGATGACGATAAAGTGCGGCTTGATCGTATCAAGAATTTTTGGAGTGCGAAGATGCTTTTTGTGAACTGTTTTGAAAAACCGTTTTTTAGGATTTCTGACCCGCCATATGTGGATGAAAATGGCAAACTTACTTCGAAACCTCTTATTGAAGAAACTGCGTGGAAGATTGACAAAGATGTCTATAATGAATTTGAGGCTCTGGTTGAGAAATACCTCGCCCCAACATTAATAAAACCATCTAGTCCGTCGATTCAGTGAAAATATAAAATAGGGCAAGAGTTTTTCAAATCTATTGCCCCCGTATTTGTTATATTGTCTAATTCGCGCGAATAAGACAATAGTAATTTTCCCTCATAC
>Ga0075975_108_pt1 | contig 28987 bp, 35 predicted proteins | sample RifGroA2_FD_68001 | JGI IMG/M metagenome (GOLD analysis project Ga0075975, IMG submission 68001) | Parcubacteria bacterium GW2011_GWA2_47_10
AACTTTATGCTGAATTCAAAACGGCTTGAAATTTCCCCGAAAAACGGCTGGCGAGCCCGCGTAGCGGGCGAGCCAATGACTTCATTTCCTAACTGGCGGTGAGGGTGGGATTCGAACCCACGATACGGATTTAACCCCGTATAACAGGTTAGCAACCTGTCGCCTTCAGCCTCTCGGCCACCTCACCATATTTTACTTTCTCGGCACATGCCTCGGTCAAAAAATTGTGCCTCGAGTCTGCCTGGGTTGCTTTTGCAACCCGCCGAATGTTCGCTTACTCGCATTCAACCCATGTCTCCGCTTTGCGCTTAAGATTTACCAAATAGTATCACAGTTCAGCGGTAATTTCTACCCACGAGCGACCACAATTCCCCAAACTGAAATTGCCCCCGCTTCTTTCAAAACTCCGGCCGCTTCGTCAAGTGTTGCCCGGCTTGTTGAAACATCGTCAATAAGAAGAACGCGTTTTCCCCCAAGCTCGCTCGGATTTTTTACCGCAAATGCTTTCTCAATGTTTTTTCTTCTTTCTTTAAAACCAGTGCATTCGACTTGCGGAGAAGTATGAACACGCCGGAAAAGATTATCTGCTACAAGCTCAAGCTCAAATTCTTTTGCAAGAATACTCGCGAGCATTTCCGATTGATTAAATCCGCGACTTCTCAAACGAGCCGGATGAAGAGGAATTGGAGCCATAAGCATAGTTTTTCTCAAAGGGACTTCGAAGTTTTTGACGGTGCGAACCATTAGCCCAGCAAGGGGTTGGGCAAGTTCTATAATTCCCTGATATTTGAATGCGTGGATGAGTTCCCGTGCGAGCGGGTTCTTGTAACTATGCGCAAACAAAAAACGGCTCAAGTTCGTGTATTTTTTACAGGGCGGGCAAACCAAGCCGGAAAAATTTCTTAAAGAACATACCGGACACTTTTGAACATTAATAGTGTCGTTTATGTCTTTTTCACATGGAGCACATAAAAAGACGCCTTCTTTAGCGCATCCGAAGCAAAACTTTGGAAAAAGGACATCAAGGGCAAATTTTTTGGCATTTTTTATGAAATTCATTTTACAAAACCGAAGTTTTTCCGGAAAAACGATAAAATGTTGTGGATAACCCGGAAGAACAGTTATATTTTCGGCTTCGATTATGCTATAATGAACCTGAAAAGCCGTCAAATAGTGGTTTTTTCTGATTCCCTGGCTTGAGAGACATGTCTTTCCATAGCGATGGTTTAGTTCTCAAGGTGCTGTTGTTGAGCTTGAGCCAAGTAAGAAAAAAGAGCCATTTATCTTATTATTTACAAAAAATACCTTAGTGGATATCCCATTTCTCAAAAAACTTGAAATGCCAAAATTTGAGCTCAATCTTGGTTTCGGGAAGAAACAGGCTAGCTATATTGGCATTGATATTGGAGCATCATCCGCAAAAGTGGTACAATTGAGGAAGGAAAAAGAGCGCGCAGTCCTCGAGTCGTATGGCGAACTAAAGTCGGCGGTATATCTTAAAAAGGCCGACAACACGTCGCGTATAGGCGGGGGTTTCCTTCGGTATCTCGAGTCAGAAATTGGGGAAATGCTGACTGACCTTATTCGCGAGTCGAACATTACGACAAACCAGGCAATTCTTTCAATACCGACTGTTTCCGCGTTCATCATGCTGGTAGACTTCCCCAGGATTTCAGAAGACGAGGCTGAACAAGCCATTCAGTTCGAAGCAAAGAAATATATTCCGATACCTCTTGCCGAAGTTTCACTTGATTGGGAGATTATCGATGAAGGTGAAGAAAAGCGGGTAAAAGTGCTTCTTGCGGCCGTGCCGAAGGAAATAATTTCAAAATATAAGCGCATTGCAGAAGTTGTGAAGCTGAACTTGATATCACTTGAAGTAGAAAATTTTGCCCTTGTCCGCTCGCTTATCGGGCGCGATAAGGCGACAACCGCAGTCATCAACCTGGGAGCGCAAACGACGAATGTTACCATTACCGACCTCGGCATCATTCGCCTAAGCCACAATATCGATCGCGGTTCAAGCGAAGTTACACGAATGCTTTCGCGCTCTCTCAATATCGAACCTGAGCGAGCCGACGATTTCAAAAAAAATATCGGCCTTTCCGACCGTCCTGAAGAAAAAGAGATAGCCGACGTGATAGCACCTGTTGTTGATTCGCTGTTTCGCGAGATACTCCGGGTCGTCAACGGATACAATCGTTTGGCTCCGAGAAAAGTTGAACGGGTAGTGCTGGCGGGAGGAGGAGCGAATCTTTTCGGACTTGTTGATTACGCGGCAAAGGTTGTGGGGCTGGAAACGGTGCGGGCAAATCCGTTCTCGCGAGTGGTGTATCCGGCATTTATGCAACCCGTATTGAGGGAAATAGGCCCCGATTTTTCCGTTGCGGTTGGGCTAGCCCTTCGCCAGATCACGACGCGCTAGTGAAATTTATAGAACGCAAATTAAAAATTTATGGACCAGCAACAAGAACTTACGCACTCAATTCCGCGGCTTCGCCGAAGTTCGGATGCCCTGAACCGGGGACAGGCGCTTTTCTTCGTTTTTTCAATGATCATTTTTTTGGGCGTTATTGCCTCGTTTGGGGTGCTATACTTTTTTTCCGGACGGCTTGAGGCCCAAAATGCCGACCTCAAGGAGCAGATCGCCTCTGTTGAAAACGAACTCGACCCGGAGCTTCTGAAACGGCTCATGGTCACTTCGGCAACTCTTGAAAACGGCCAGAAACTCCTATCCAACCACGTTATTGCTTCGAATGTTTTTGAATTCCTACAGCAGTCAACCCACCCGAAGGTTGAGTATCGGTCCTTCACATATTCATATATCGACAAAAAGGTTAATCTATCTACTATCGCCGACTCATTCGCTGTTCTTGCGCGCCAAATCGGCGTTTACGAGTCTTCCGACGGGCTTTCGTCAGTTGCCTTTAGTGGTCTTAATACCGATCCGGACAACAACATAGCATTCAATTTATCGCTTCTTTTCAAGCCGTCCCTGGTTCATTATAAACCGGTGCAATAATTCGATAAGATTTTCGGAAGTTTTTTAAAACAAACGACATGTCAAGGTTCCTCCTATCATTTTTAATTCTTATTGTCGCCGGCAGTGCGGGATATTTCTACGTGCTTCCGAAGTATGACGAAACGCAGATGCTCAAAAAAGAAACTACCGCGCGGCAGGCAGTGCTTGACGAATTAAACGGCCTTCTTGAAAAAAAGGCCCAGCTTGAAGAGCTGTTTAGCGCCATCTCCGAAGAAGACCGCGCCAAGCTTGAAGCACTCGCCCCGGCAAAGCCGGACCTCGGAACGTTCCTTGTAAAGCTTGATACTGTCGCATCCCGCAACGGAATGACGTTCATTTCGGCGAACTTTGCCGACCCGAACAACTCTGACACGCCGCCGTTTTCAGTAATGGATGTGAATCTTAATATTCAAGGAACGTATGAATCGTTCCAAAGTTACTTAAAAGACCTTGAAAAATTCATTCGCATCATGGATGTGGTCAGTATTTCATTCGGATCGCCTCTCAAGGAGGGGGACAGTTTAAATTTTTCAGTGAAAGCAAGGACATATTTGCTTCAGTAATCCAAGGCTTCCGATGCCCGCAAGCCCAGGGCGGAAGCCTTAAAAATTGTGAAAAGATCGCTTATTACAACAATTCTCCTTATTATGCTTGTCGGCGGCTTCGCGGTTTACTATTTTTATTTTGCGGCCGCACCCGCCACGGAAGACCAGGGGCCGGAATTCAGCGTGCTTACTCCGGAAGAGCAAACGAAGCTTGAAGAATATCGCCAGATAAAAAATATCTCCTTCGACCAAGGACTGTTGAATGACCCGTTTTTCAAGGAGCTTCGGGATGTTGATATTCCTCCTCCGCCATCGGAACCGCTGGGACGTCCGGATCCGTTCCTGCCGTTCGAACAGAAACAGACGCAAGCGCAATCTCCTTCTTCCGGCAAAATCCCGTTGCCGGCTCCAAAGCCTAAATAACATCCGTTGAACCTCCGAACCATGACGGGAGGTTCTTGGATTATACAGACACTATGGAAAGTATTCTTGATGTTCTTACTCAAAAAGGCGTTATTGTCAAACGGCAGGTTTTTGATATCAAGCGCAAGGCTAAGGAGGAAGGAAAAACAGTAGAAGACATTTTGTACGCAATGGGCATTAATGAAGATGATGTGCTTGCGGCAAAGTCGGAAGCGTTCGGCATCCCCTCTACCTCTCTCGCGGAGCGGGAGATCACATACGATATTTTAAAGGACGTTCCGGAGGAGTCGGCCCGTTACTATAAATTTGTTCCTATCGGAAAAACCGATGAAGGCGCGCTTGAGATCGGGATGCTTAACCCCGAAGACATGAGGGCGCAGGAAGCGCTCCGGTTCATTGCGAACCGGTTAGGCCTTTCTTCGTACCAGGTGTATCTCATCAAGCCGGAAGATTTCAATAAAGTTGTCGACCACTACAAAAGCCTCGGAGGAGAGGTCACAAAAGCCGTATCGGATTTTGAAAAAGAATTTGCCTCAGCGTCATTACTTAAGGAAGGGCTCTCACAAACAGTCGAAGAGGCAGGAAAAATTTCCGAGGATGCCCCTATTACCAAAATGCTCGGCGTTATTTTGCGCTACGCGGTGGAGGGCAAAGCATCCGATGTTCATATTGAGCCGACCCAGGACAAGGTTAAGGTCCGTTTTCGCGTTGACGGCGTTCTCTATACGGGGCTTTTTTTGCCGAAAGGAACCCACAACGCTCTCATTACGAAGATAAAGGTCATGACGAACATGAAGATCGACGAATCGCGCGTTCCGCAAGATGGCCGGTTTCATGCGCGCATTCTCGACAAAGAGATCGATTTTCGTGTTTCAACGTTTCCTACGACATTCGGCGAGAAGGTTGCGATCCGTATCCTTGACCCCGGCTCAAGCAACAGAACGCTTGAAGACCTCGGCATTGAAGGGCGCAACAGAGAGATGCTCGGAGAGGGTATTAAACGCTCGTTTGGCATGATACTTATCACGGGACCGACAGGAAGCGGCAAGTCGACGACGCTCTACACTCTTTTAAAAGAGATAGACCGCGAGGCTCTTAATGTTGTAAGTCTTGAAGACCCAGTCGAATACTTCATGCCCGGCATCAATCAGTCGCAGGTAAGGCCAGAGATAAACTATGATTTTGCTTCCGGCCTCCGTTCTATTTTGAGGCAGGACCCCGATGTTATCATGGTCGGCGAGATCCGCGACAAAGAGACGGCACAGCTCGCCGTGCATGCCGCCCTTACCGGACACCTTGTTCTTTCAACGCTCCACACAAATAATGCCATTGGCGTCATTCCAAGGCTTATAGACATGGGAGTGGACCCGTTCCTTCTCCCGTCAACTCTGACCCTTGCCGTTGGCCAGAGACTTGCGCGGAGGCTTTGCGAGGAGTCGCGAAAGGCCGTCCCTATCGAGGGCAGGATAAAAGAAATTATTGACGAACAAATAGAAACAATGCCCGAAATCCACAAAGAAGCGGTAAAAGCTCTGAATACGGGGAATGTATATGAAGGCCAGGCAAGCTCGGCGTGCCCGAAAGGAACGCGAGGGCGTATCGGGATATACGAGGTTTTGGCCATGACCCCGGAGCTTGAGAAGATAATTCTTGAAGGACCGTCGGAAGCAAATATCCTGGCTGAAACAAGGCGCCAAAATATGCTTACCATGCGCCAGGACGGGGTAGTCAAAGCGCTCAAGGGAGTTATTGCGCTGGACGATTTACTCGAAGTTACATAGGTTGTATGATAGATATGAAGCAGAAAGAGGTCGCCTTCGGCTTCAATGTCTGTGGCGCCATGAGTTCTTTCTTTAAATATTAGAATTTAAAATTTAAAATTTTCCGCCGAAGGCGCCATGCCGGCTGGCGGGGAACCGCCACCGGCGGAAAAATTCCACGTATGGCTACTCAAAAAAGGACAAAAGTGCTCGTAGTTGACGACGATCAGTTCATCTCCGAGATGTATATCTTAAAGCTCCGCGAGTCGGGATTTGACGCGGAGTCAGCCGCTGATGGAGTTGCGGCTCTGGAGAAGATAAAAAAGAACGAACCCGCAATTGTTCTCCTTGATATCGTTTTACCGAACATGGACGGTTTTGATATTTTAAAAAAGCTTGCCGACGAAAAACTTCTGAAAAAAACGAGCGTTGTCCTCCTGTCAAACCTTGGGGAAAAGAAAGATATCGAAAAAGGGCTTGCTCTCGGCGCCATTGATTACATCGTCAAAGCTCACTTTACTCCGTCCGAAGTTGTTGAGCGTGTTGAGAAGATATTGAAAAAGGCAGAAGAATAAAAAATTATAAAAAACCCTTCGACGCTTTGAGCGTTGAACTCCGCATAACACATGAACTACCAACAGGAATTTGACGACATCATGCAAATGGTGTTGAAAGAAAATGCTTCCGACCTTCATCTCACGGTCGGTCGCCACCCGACCATCCGTGTAGACGGGGGATTGGTTGAGCTTGTTAAAAAACCTATTATCACAGCCGACATGGTCAAGGGTCTTGTGTATGTGATGATTACTTCCGAAGCCCAGGAGGAGTTTTCCAGGAATAAGGAGCTTGATTTCTCCTATTCGTTCAAGGGAATAGCGCGTTTCCGCGTGAATATTTTTTTTCAGCGCGGTTTTATCGGGGCGGCTCTTCGCTTTATCCCGACCCAGATCAGGACATTTGAAGAGCTCGGGCTCCCGTCAATTCTTACGGATTTTTGCATGCGGCCGCAGGGGTTCTTTCTTTGTGTGGGACCGACTGGCCACGGAAAAACAACAACGCTTGCCGCAATGGTTGACTACATTAACCATACGAGAAACGATCACATTATTACGATTGAAGATCCTATCGAATATCTTTTTTCGTCAGACCGCGCCATCGTTGACCAACGCGAGGTGGGGTCGGACACGTCAAGTTTTCATGTAGCGCTCCGCTCGATGTTTCGTGAAGATGTTGACGTTGCCATGGTCGGCGAGATGCGCGACAAAGAAACCATTGCGACAGCCGTTACCGCCGCTGAAACGGGACACCTGGTCTTTTCTTCTCTTCACACGAATAACGCTGCGCAAACTATTGATCGCATCATCGACACGTTTCCGGGAGAACAGCAGGGTCAGATCAGGTCACAGCTTTCAAATACGCTTATCGGCATAGTTTCCCAGCGTCTTATCCCACGGATTGAGGGCGGGCTTGCTCCCGCTGTTGAGATTCTTGTTGCAAACTCCGCGACCCGGAACCTCATTCGTGAAAATAAAGTGCACGAAATAGACCTTGTTATTGAAACTTCGACCGACGAAGGCATGATAAGCCTGAATCGTTCGCTGGTGGATCTTGTCCGGAGAGGGGAAATTACGCTTGAATCCGCAATTAACTACTCTCTGAATCCGGGAGAGCTTCAGCTTCTGCTCAAGAAATAAAAGGCTTTGTCTATTTTTGCAAGCCGCAGGCGTAGCAAAAATAGCTACAAAACCTTTACCCATCTGTGATTTTACAAAAGAATGTTTTTGAAGAGGAAAATTTAGTTTTTCAATAAGGAAGTTCAAAGAAACTACAGACTCACTAGTAAAATCACAGATGGGTGCTCAATGGTGTGGTAAAATTTACTGCACATTGGGCTTGTAAATTTTAACACCATTGGCATGTCACAGTTCAACTACAAAGCGCGCACCCCCGAAGGAGAGGTCCGGGAAGGCGTCATCGACGTTGTAAATGCGGACGCCGCAACCGACAGCCTTCAGAAATCCGGCCTCATCATCGTTTCCCTTCAGGAAGTAAAAAAACAAAGGAGCGGAGGGTCTCTCCTTCGCTTTTTTGGCGGGAACTCGGTTAAAGCCCGCGATTTGGCAATTTTTTCACGGCAAATCGCAACGCTGTTCGATGCCCGGGTTCCGGTCATCCGCGCCCTGAAAACGCTTGTTGTTGAGGCTCAAAGCCCCGTGCTTCAGGAAACCATCTCCGATATTCTTGACGACGTATCGGGCGGGTCGTCGCTGAGCCTTTCCATGTCGAAACATCCGAACGTATTTTCTTACTTTTATGTGAGCATGGTGCGTGCGGGAGAGGAATCCGGAAAATTACAGGAGGTATTCAGCTATCTTGCCGATTATCTTGAGCGTTCCTATGAGATCGGAGGAAAAATAAAAAACGCTCTTATTTATCCGGCTTTCATTCTCGGAGTTTTTATCCTTGTGATAGTGCTTATGCTTGTGGTTGTTGTTCCAAAACTTTCCTCCATTTTTATCGAAACCAATACTCCCGTTCCTTTTTACACGCAGATCGTCATGCAGTCATCAGCCTTTCTAAGGTCATACGGAATTTTTGTTCTCATCGTTGCTACCGGCGGGGTTATCTTTCTCCTGCAGTACATCCGGACCCCACGCGGGAAAGAACTTCTTGATGTGATAAAGTTGAAAGTTCCTGTTTTTGGAAACCTTTTTCAGAAATTTTATTTGAGCCGCATTGCCGATAATCTTGCAAGCCTTATCAATTCCGGCGTCCCCATCATCAGAGCACTCCAGGTAACGGCGTCAGTTCTTGACAACAAAGTATACGAGGAAGTTATCCTTGACGCGACCCGTTCCATCAAATCGGGAAATACCATCGGGGCCGCTCTTGAACAATATGAGGAAATTCCCCCGCTCATGACGCAGATGATCAGGATAGGCGAAGATTCCGGAAGGCTGGATTTCATTTTGAATGCTCTTGCGCGGTTCTACAAACGGGATGTTGATAATATGGTAGCCGGCATTGTAAGCCTTATTGAGCCGGCTCTTATTGTCCTGCTTGGTGGAGGGGTTGGTATCCTCGTGGCTTCTATTCTTATTCCTCTTTATAGCCTTTCGACTTCCATCCAATAGCTGGAGCTTCAAAAAAACCTGCCTTTTGAATGGCTTCTGTGCATAACTTCCGTATGGAATATTGTGGAATTACATTTTATAATAAGAATGCTTAAAAAGTACCCTTTTTCCGTCCGTTTCCTAACGGCATGGGTTATTAAAAAAATATGATACAACCAGCATTCAATAAGAAAAGATCCCGGAAGGGGTTTACCCTTATCGAGCTTTTGGTCGTCATCGCCATTATTGGCATTTTGGCCTCAATTGTCCTTGCGTCGTTGAATAGCGCTCGCCAAAAGTCGAGAGACGCAAGAAGAATAGCGGATATCAAACAAATGCAGTTAGCGCTCGCGCTCTACTATGACGCGGCAACGGAATATCCCGACGCTCTCGCGGACCTCGCTCCTACATATATGCCGAGTGTTCCGCTTGACCCCACAACACAGGCAAGTTATGCCTATGCCAACTATCCTGACGATACGCGGGCGGCAGGTTGTGATACCGCAACCGAAGACTGCCTCTGGTTTCAGATAGGAGCAACGCTTGAAAACTCCGGAAATCAGGCATTACAAAATGATAGGGATTTGGACGATGTTGTTGATAGCGGACCGGATGGAGTAAGTAGTGTAGCGGCGTGTGCGGTGGATGCGGCAATTACTGCGGTAAACGACCCGGCGGATAAATGCTATGATTTGACGCCGTAATTAAGTAAGGTTTAATGGTTAAATTTTAAACCACTATGTCTATTTTAAGTGTCAGAAAGGAATCAAAAAAAGGTTTTACCTTGATCGAGCTTTTGGTTGTCATCGCCATTATCGGTATTTTGGCTTCTATCGTGCTCGCCTCGCTTAACACGGCGCGAAGGAAATCCAGAGACGCCCGAAGGATTGCCGATATCAAGCAAATACAGTTAGCACTCGAGCTTTATTTTGATGCGGCAGGAGAATATCCTAATGTTATTGGAGATCTTGCTCCGACATATATACCGAGCGTTCCGACTGATCCGGTAACATCCACAAGCTATCCGTATGATAACTATGATGCACTCGCGAGGAACGCATGTGTCGTCGCAACAGGGGATTGTCTCTTTTATCAGGTGGGGACGAAGCTTGAGGAAGTTATAAACAGAGCCTTGAAAGTAGACCGCGACCTTGACGTTGTTGCCGGTGCAGGCCCTGACGGGTTGAGCACAGCGACTGCGTGTGGAGCCGACGGTGTAGCTACGAACCTGACCGATCAGTGCTATGATGTTGTTCCCTAGGGGCCGGAGTGTGAGGGGCGAGTTGTGTGGATAACTTCGTTTTGCGGGTTTTATAATAATTAGCGTATAATTAAGAGTATATTTTTAATGTGTTAGTGTAAGCCCTTTCTCCACTTACATGGCGGAAAGACTCACGACTAATAGCGAACATCAATGTTTAAGAACTTGTTTTTAGGTAAAAAAAGCCGAAAAGGTTTTACCTTGATCGAGCTTTTGGTCGTCATCGCCATTATCGGTATTTTGGCTTCTATCGTGCTCGCCTCGCTTAACACGGCGCGAAGGAAATCCAGAGACGCCCGGAGAGTTGCCGATATCAAGCAAATACAGTTAGCACTCGAGCTTTATTTCGATGCGGCAGGGGAATACCCGGATCTTATCGGAGATCTTGCTCCAACATATATGCCGAGCGTTCCAACTGATCCGGTAACATCCACAAGCTATCCGTATGACAACTATCCTGACGTAAACCGAGCTGCTTGTCTTGTGGCTTCAGGAGACTGTCTTTTCTATCACGCTGGAACGCTTATTGAAGAAGTTACCAACGGTGCCTTAAAAGGAGATCGCGATATTGCTACTGCCCCCGCCGCAGGGCCAGGCCCGGATGGTCTTAGTACGGTAACGGCTTGTGGTTCAGATGCCGCAGCTACGACTGTGACTGATCGGTGCTATGATGTAACCCCATAAGGCTGAAAAACTTCTCAACTATGGCCACGGTACTTTCGGGAGTTTTTGGTCTTATTGTTGGAAGTTTTCTGAATGTCGTTATTTATCGACTGGGAAAATTGGACACCGAGCGCTCGGATGAGCGCTCGGTGTTTCTCGTTTTAAGCGGCCGTTCGTATTGCCCGCATTGTCATAAAACATTACGCTGGTTTGAGCTTGTGCCTTTGGTAAGTTTTTTTATTCAGGGTGGGCGATGCCGGTCTTGTAAAAAGCGCATTTCGCTTCAATATCCGCTGATTGAGTTCAGCACGGCGGCTCTGTTCGCGCTTATCGCGCATGAGTATTTTGAGGGGCTTTTACCCCTCTGGTAGGCTTCTTAACTAGTACTGAATACTATGATCAGCATTTTGGATATAGCCAATCTCCTCTATTATTTTGTTTTTTTGAGCCTTCTTATTGTTGGATTTGCGTATGATCTGAAATTCCGCCTGATACCGGATTTCGTTTCGTACGGCATTCTTCTTCTCGGTCTTTTCAGAATAGGTGTTGTATTTTTTAAGGGCGGAGACTATGGAATGGCTGGCGGCATGTCTCTCTCTCCAAGTTACGACCTTTTTGCCGTTATCGGTGTGGCTCTTGCTTTTGGTTCATTGTGGTTCTTTTCAAAAGGCAACGCGATGGGATTTGGCGACGTAAAACTTGCCTCGGCTCTTACGGCGTTTCTTGGTTTTCCGAAAGCATTCGTTGCTCTCCTCCTTGCGTTTTGGATAGGCTCTATTTTTGGTATTGCCCTGATGGCTTCCCAAAATGCGTCACTCAAAACAGAAGTTCCCTTCGGGCCGTTCCTTGTAATTGGAGCGCTTCTCGGTCTTTTGTGGGGGGCGGACTTAATAACATACTATCTTTCATTTTCTTTGTTTTGAGGTATAATAAAGATAGGAAAAAAGGGGAAAAGATACTTTTTATTATGAAAAAGATAAAAGAAAATCTGGGTTCAGCGATGCGTTGGTGCTTGATAGGCGTTGCGTTTGTGTGGGCTGTTTGGTATACCTTCGGCCAAGTACGAACGTTTAACCTTGAGATGGAAAAAATAAGCCAAGAAACCGCTCAAATGGTCATACTAAAAGGAAACCCGCCGAAAACACGCGTTGTCATTGATTATGGCAACGGGAAAACACGTTCGTTTGAGGGCATGGTTGCGGGAAGGACGGAACTCCAAAAAGTTTTTCTTGGCATCGAACATGCCGGACGACTAAGCCTCTCATTCGGAGATAACAAGATTACCGCTGTCGACGGCGTTAGGAATTCCGCAAAGTCATGGAGTTATTATATTAATGACGTCAAACAGATGGGCGGTGTTGCCGAAAAACAGACGAAGGCAGGAGACTTAATTGTTTTGAAATACGAATAAGTTCCTTGTGGATTTATGCCGGCGGTTTCTGGCAGGTGAGGACTAAAACTTGATTTTGCTCCGATTTTACACCCTGTTAATGGCGGTTTTTTTTATTTTTGATATAATTGGGGTGGTTATAATCTTGTTTTTATCGCGCTAAAAGGCACTTCCGTCTTCGGAAAAGACCGGAAATTAGGTCCGATTCGGACCTCCGGATTTTCTACGGGAAAACACTTCCATCCGAAAAGGATTCAGCACCATTGAATTGCTTGTCGTCATAGCGGTCGGCATGGTTCTTTTAACAACCGTCGTCGCAAGCACCCTGAGCGCACGGCGCTCAATTGCCATTGAGCAAGCCGGGCGCAAGCTTTTACTCGATATTCGTTCTCTTCAAAATAAGGCTCTTGCCGTGCGCCCAGTCTTTATTTTGGGCGTTCCTGTTACTCCGTATAGCTACGTTGTCCACATAAGCAAGAAAGTGGCCGGAAATAAATTCTACACTCTTTTTGCCGACATCAATAACAATAATACATATGAAGCCGGTACGGACGTTCTCATTGACGACGTCTACTTTCAAAGCGGTATTATCATGCAGGATATTTCCGCTCCGCATCCGCAAGAAACGAATATTGTTTTTCGGCTTCCGTCGGCATCGCTCGGTTTTTTCAACCCCGTGAGCGGCAATCCGATAGCAACGCAGTCTGTAATTGCAGTACTCGAAGACACGGTTACCGGGAATACGCGTACGCTTACACTATACACAACCGGAATGGTTTCGCTTAAATAAAAAATATGTTTGCAGGTGAACAAGTAAAAAAAATTACTTTAAGGAAAATGCAACGCGCCGGGCCGGCTGGTTTTTTGCAAAAAAAGGAAGGCTTCACTCTTATCGAATCAATCGTTGCAATAACTATTCTTGTCGGCGCCATTTTTGGCCCCCTAACCCTGATAACGAGGGGTATTTATTCGGTGCGCGAAGTAAAGGATAAGCTCATCGCGGCAAATCTTGCCCAAGAGGGCATAGAGATTATCCGGGCATTCCGCGACTCAAACATTCTTACCGGCTGCATGACTCCTTTGGGAGCTTCCGATTGGAGAGCGCTTGTTGACGCTAGCCCCGGGTGTACCCGCCTTGCCGGCGGGGCAGCTCCGGGGAGCGATTGGGAAATTGATGCGGCGAGTGTGGCGCTTTCTCCTAAAGGCGCGACTCCCCAGAAATTTTTGTTATGCCAGGCCGGATCTCTTACCGGACTTTATTCGTATGCGTGTCCAGGAGACCCAAGCCCTCTCGGAACCCGTTTTTCCAGAGTGATTACGCTTATTACTCCGTTGGATGAACTTGTTACAACGGTTGTGCCTAACGCCACTATTCCTGCGGCTGATATTATGCAGATTATTGTGACGGTGTCTTGGACGAATGCGGCAGGTTCACAGCAAACCCATACGCAAAAAAATATTTTATATAAATGGAGGTAATTTTTTATCGTCGTCGTGGAAAAATCACTATCAAAATATGTTCAAAAGCCTCATATGGGTTTGAGGACGTCCTCTCAAAGAGGTTTTTCTATCATTGAAATGCTCGTATCGCTCACGATTTTTACCGTGGTTGTTGTCGAGTCCGTTGACCTTCTTATTGCGGCAAAAATATCTCAAATGAAGGCTGCTGCGGTTCAAAATGTTGTTGATAATGTCCGCTTTTCCGTTGAGACGATGACAAAAGACATCCGCACAGGAACAAGTTTTTCCCTTGTTCCGTGCAATGGTTATTCAAATACGCAGCTGAACTTTACAAACCAGACCGGTCAGCCGATTGCATACGCGTTTTATTCTCCATCCGTCGGTACTCCGGGTATTTATAAGGTGGACCGCTCTGTTGACCCGGATTGTACGAATTCCATTTCTTCTATTCCCATGACATCTCCTGATGTTGTAACCGTTCTTCTCACCTTTAGGCTTTCAGGGGCGGGGTCTAATGACGGCCAGCCGCGTATTACCATATCTCTCCGCGCCCTTTCAAACGACAAGAAGAGCGCGGCTATTACAACGATGAATCTTGAAACAACCGTTACGCAACGGAAGCGTGACCCGAATTTATAATTTCACTTATTCCGGAGCGTTCTCCGGCGGAATACGCATATGAATCGTCTTCGACATAATCTTTCTCTTTTTAGAGAAAAACTAAAGGCAAAAAGTGGCGTCACCATGTTTCTGACGATTGTGTTGTTGTCGCTGACGCTTTCTATCGCTATCGGCATTTTCAATATCATCTATACGGAGCTTTTGATAGGCGGGGAAATACGGGCGTCGTTTTACGCGCTGTATGCTTCAGACGAAATAATCGAACGGACAACATATCTCGACAAGGTCTTGAAAGTTGTCTGTAGCTCGGGGCTCGGAACGAATTGCTATACAACGGTTACGGCTCCTGCCTCAAATGGCGCCTGCTCATGGGTAAAAGTAACGAAGAATTTTGTAACGAGACAGACCGAGGTAACTGGAATCGGACAATGGCCATGTGATTCAACCTCCCCCCTCATTACAAAGCGGTCTTTTCTTTCTTCGTTTGCTATGCATGAGTTTGAGGACCTTTCCGCGTGGTGGCCGTACAATGAAGGTGCGGTGCAGGTCACTCTAGACATTACTGCAAACGCGAATAATGCCTGCCGAGGCGATACGTGCACTCCTAATACAGAAGACCCTGCATGGGATGGAGCGGTTTTTGTTTCCGCACCCTTTGCACTCCGATTTACCGATACCGACAATGACAGGGTGTTTGCTTTCGATTCTCCCACGCTCAACCTTACCTGGCCGATTTCAATTGAAGCGTGGGTGTGCAACAAAGTTCCTTTGAATCCGATAGAGACTATTCTCAAAAAAGGAGGAGGTGGCGTTACCTCGTACGGTCTGTATGTTACGGCGGCAGGAGAGATGCAGTTCGAGTTCATGTCATCCGCCATTCTGCAAAGCAGCATATCAACGGGAGCGGCAATACCGCTCGATACATGGAACCAACTTATTGTAACGTACGACGGAGTTGCGGTACGGTACTATAAGAATGGCGTATACATCAGCGGGGTAGTACAATCGGGGAGCCTTGACTCCACCAGCGGTGTTACCGGTCGTGTTCGCGTCGGGCTTGATATCGATAATGCGGCGCGTAATTTCAGCGGACTTATTGATGAAGTCGAAGTTTTCAACAAAACACTTCAGCAAAACGACATTACCCATAATTTCGGCGCATACGCCGCAAAGGCCGGCACGGGCTGTTAAGCCATAAACCTATTGTTGGCAAACAAAGGTGCCTGTCGCACGTTTTTTTATTTACACAGGGTTCGGCAGGTAAAAAGCAAACTGCGAATATGAAAAAAAAAGAAGCGGAAATAAGAATAAAAAAATTACGTGAAGAGATTAACCGTCACAGGTATCTTTATCATGTGCTTGACCGGCAGGAAATTTCCGACGCCGCACTGGATTCGCTGAAACACGAACTTGCATGCCGCGAGAAAGAATATCCCGAACTCATAACTGCCGACTCTCCCACCCAGCGCGTCGGAGGCGAGCCGCTCTCAAAATTTAAAAAAGTGAGCCACGATGTGCGCATGATTTCGCTTTCGGATGTTTTTTCCGAAGACGAACTCCGTGAATGGGAAACGCGAGTAAAAAAACTTGTTTCCCGTCCTTCGAATCTTGATTACTTTGCCGAGGCGAAAGGAGACGGTTTCGCGGTTTCACTTGTATATGAGAACGGAGCGTTTTCCATCGGCTCTACGCGGGGAGACGGAATAACGGGCGAGGATGTTACCGAAAACCTTAAAACAATTGATGCGATCCCTCTTGCCATCGCGGAAAATGTTATTAGCATTGTAGAAAAACACACGGAATTGAAGGGAGTGCTTTCCAGATACCCGCGAGTGAAGAGGGCTCTCGAAAATCTCCCAAAAAAAATCGAATTCCGCGGTGAGGTATACATGAGCAAAAAAGTGTTCGAAGCCGCGAATAAAGAGCTGAAGAAAAAAGGACTGCCTGAATTTGCAAATCCACGGAATATTGCCGCCGGCTCGGTACGACAGCTTAATCCGAAAATAACCGCTTCCCGCAAACTCGATTTTTTTGCGTGGGACCTTGTTACGGACATGGGGCAGGAAACGCACGAGGAAGAGCATATTATTATGAAGCTCTTAGGGTTCCCGACGGTTCCTCTTACGAGGCACTGCAGAGGACTTGAAGATATAATGGGCTTTTGGGCCGACGTCGGAAAAGCGCGTGGCCGTCTTCCGTTCCTCATTGACGGGGTTGTCGTTCAGGTCAATAACGGAAAAATTTTTGAGGAGCTCGGCATTGTCGGGAAGGCCCCGCGGGGTGCAGTTGCATTCAAGTTTCCCGCCGAAGAATCAACGAGTATCATAAAATCAATTGCGCTCCAGGTGGGGCGCACCGGCGTTTTAACGCCCGTTGCAACGCTTGAGCCCGCGCGTATCGGGGGCGTAACCGTTACGCACGCAACACTGCACAATATAGACGAGATAAACCGTCTTGATGTCCACATCGGCGATACTGTTATTGTTGAGCGCGCGGGAGACGTTATTCCGGCAATTACGGGAGTTCTCAAAAGAATGCGTCCAAAAAACGCAAAAAAATTTCACATGCCGAAAGAATGTCCCATTTGCGGTTCGCCTGTCATACACAATGAAGAAGAAGTTGCGTATTATTGTTCGAATAAAAATTGCGCTGCGGTCGAACGAGAAAAATTGTGCCACTTTGTATCGAAAAACGCTTTTGATATTGACGGCCTTGGTCCGAAAATAATCGACGCACTCCTTGAAAACGGCCTTGTAAGGGACGCGGCGGACCTTTTTACTCTTAAAAAAGAAGATGTTGAGGTGCTTGAGCGGTTCGCCGAGAAGTCCGCATCAAACCTTATAGAGGCAATTGGCGCGAAGCGCTCAACTGATCTTAGCCGCTTCATATTTGCTCTCGGCATACGCCATGTCGGGGAGGAAACCGCATTCGATTTTGCGCGGCACTTCGGCTCGATAGAAAAACTTGCTCTTGCGTCGCGTGAAGAACTTGAGAGTATCCGCGACGTAGGAGGAGTTGTTGCGCGGAGTGCTCACGAATGGTTTCGGCAAAAAAAGAACATTGCATTAGTTGAGAAGTTTAGAAAAAACGGGCTTATTATAAAACACGCGCCGAAAGAAGCTGGCGGGGGAAAACTTTCGGGAAAGTCCATTGTGCTGACGGGAGAACTGTCTTCTTTGGGGAGGAATGAAGCAAAAACAAAGATCCGGGAACTTGGAGGAGACCCATCGGAGAGCGTCAGCAAAAAAACCGACTACGTTGTAATCGGCGAAAATCCCGGTTCGAAGTATGACAAAGCCAAGAAACTTGGGATAAAAATTATTGACGAGAAAGAATTTTTGCGTTTAATTGCCTGATTTTCAAATCTATAAAAAGTTGCAGTATTGATACTGTACCGGTTTTCAGGCCCCACAATCATCCCGGCCTCTCCAGTTTTTTCAAGAGCATTCTTGCATGTTGCAAAAAGGGACATTTTTTGGTAAAATAATCATGTCATAAAATTTTAATATGTCAATTTCTAAAAAAGATGTCGAGTATATAGCTCATCTTGCGCGGATAGAGCTTACCGCAGCGGAAGCTGCGAAATTCGAGGGCGAACTCTCGAGCGTTTTAGATTTTGTGGGAAAGCTGAATGAGGTTGATACAAAGGATGTTATGCCATTAACGGGCGGGACCAATCTTGCGAATATCATGCGGGAAGACTTGGCGAAAGAAGATGACCACGAAAAACTTGAACGCTCCGCGCGCCTTGTTTCTTCTTCCCCGGCTCACACCGAAGGATACATAAAAGTAAAAGCAGTATTCGACTAATTCTCAAAATTGTGGACTTAAACACGCTTACGGTAAAAGGAATTTCTGGAGGCATCCGCGAGAAAAAATTCTCTTCGGAGGATGTTGTTTCTCAAACTCTTTCGGCAATAGGAAAAAAAGACCCCGAGCTTCATGCGTACCTTGAAGTATTCCGGGATGAAGCGCTTGGCGAGGCTTCCCGGCTTGATAGTGTCATGGGTACGTTTAACACGCTTCCTCCGCTGTGGGGAGTGCCGATCGCTCTCAAGGATAATATTCTCATTGAAGGGAAAATATGTTCGGCGGCTTCCCGCATTCTCGGGTCATACCGGGCATCATACGACTCGGCGGTAACAAAAAAGCTTAAGAAGGCAGGGGCCGTCATAATCGGGCGTACGAACATGGACGAATTCGCGATGGGCTCTTCCACGGAGAATTCCGGATACGGACGGACGAAAAATCCCCACGATACGTCGAGGGTTCCGGGAGGTTCTTCCGGAGGCTCCGCGGTCGCGGTCGCGGCAGATATGTGCGCCGGAGCGCTCGGCTCGGATACCGGAGGCTCGATCAGGCAGCCAGCGGCATTTTGCGGAGTGGTGGGGTTCAAGCCGACGTACGGCGCGGTTTCACGATCCGGCCTTATTGCCCTCGCTTCAAGTCTTGACCAAATTGGACCTTTTGCAAAAACTGTTGAAGACGCCAAGATAATTTTTGACTGCTTGCGCGGGAGCGACCCGATGGATTCGACAACCTTCGGCGGATTGGGCAAGACAGGATCAAGAAAGGCAAAAACAGGAAAAATGAATATCGGCTTGCCAAAAGAGTATTTTGGAAAAGGGCTCGAGCCCGAGGTGAAGCGCATTGTTGAAGAAGGAATTAAAAAGCTTCAGGCACAAGGGCACTCGTTTAAAGAGATATCGCTTCCGATGTCTGAATACGCCCTTGCCGCATACTATATTATTTTGCCGGCCGAGGTTTCGGCTAATCTTGCCCGGTTTGACGGCATCCGGTACGGCCACCACGTCAAAGACGCATCAAAGCTCTATGAAGTATATGCTCGTTCGCGCGCCGAAGGATTCGGCCCGGAAGTGAAGCGCCGCGTCATGCTCGGCACATATATTCTTTCGGCGGGTTACTACGACGCCTATTATTTGAAGGCGCAGAAAGTTCGGCGCCTTATCAAGGAAGATTTCGAAAAAGCATTTATGGACGTTGACATCATTCTCGGTCCGACCTCTCCCGTCCTCCCGTTCGTTTCCGGAGAACGAAGCGACCCGCTTTCCATGTACCTTGCGGACATTTACACCGTTGCGGTAAATCTGGCTGGGCTTCCGGGAATTTCTTTGAACGGCGGGTATGTTGAACAAGGCGGGAAAAAACTTCCTGTCGGCATCCAGCTTATCAGCCCGTGGTTTGAAGAGGAAAAGCTTTTTTCTCTTGCTGGGGAACTTGAAGCGGAGATAAAGAGACCCGGTTCTGTATAACCATATTCGTAATTTGAGCGAACAATGAATCCATACTTTCAGTTTCTAGACTGGTTCTATTCATCCGGAGGAGCAACGGCGCTTTTTTGGATAAAGTCAGTTGCGGCAGTTGTCTCGATTGTCTGCTTTTCTTTCATTGTCTATATTAACCTTCTCTTGTTTGATATGATGAAGAAAAGAGGAACGACCGTGAGGCAAGAAGTTTCGAATATTCTGGCCGAAGAAGCGGAGGAAGATTTTGGCGCGCTTCCGGCTTCGGTCAAAACCGATATTTCGCCAAAGTGGGAAAGCGTTCTGAATAAGGCTGCTGCCCCCAACCCTTCGGACTGGAAACTGGCCGTCATTGAGGCCGATTCACTCATGGACGACCTTTTGAAACGGAGCGGGTATTTTGGAGCAACGATGGGAGACCGCCTGAAACAGCTTGATCGGTCAAAACTTTCTTCGTTAAATGAACTTTGGGAGGCTCACAAAATACGGAATCTTATCGCGCACGACCCGAACCGCCCTGTATCGCGCCAAGAGATAGACCGGGCAATAGACGGATATGAAAAGGCCCTCGGAGAACTTGATTTCATGAGTTAATTTTCGCCACGCGTCCAGGACGGGGCGGTTTTATTTTTTCTTTCTCGGCATTGCACAACAGGCATTTCGGTATATTATGAATAATGGCAGTAGTGCCCGCTATGAACGCGATAGAAATAAAAAATCTTACAAAACAATACTCCCGCTTCGGAAAAAAAACAGAAGTTGTTTCCGATCTTTCGCTTTCGATTGCCGCGGGGGAAGTTTTCGGTTTTTTGGGGCCGAATGGGGCGGGAAAAACGACGACCATAAAAATGCTCGTTGGTCTCTCATGGCCGGATAAAGGCGAAATAAAAATTTTAGGAGAGCATCCCGGCTCCTTTTCCGTTCGCGAAAAGATCGGTTTTATGCCGGAAACTCCGGCGTTTTACTCATACCTTACGGGATATGAGTTTTTGAGTTTTGTGGGTGATATTTTCGGACTTGCCACGGACATAAAAAAACAGCGCATTCTGACACTTCTTGGGGAAGTGGATCTTCTCGATGCTAAAGATCTGCAAGTCAGAAAATATTCCAAGGGCATGACGCAGCGGCTCGGTCTTGCGCAAGCCCTCGTAAACGACCCCGAGGTAGTGTTTCTTGATGAGCCCTTGGATGGGCTTGACCCCCTAGGAAGGGCGGATACGAAAAAACTTTTGCTCGCTCTGAAAAAAAGAGGTAAGACGATATTTTTCAATTCGCACATTCTTTCGGACGTTGAAGATATTTGCGACGTTGTCGGCATTATCGACAAAGGGAAGCTCGTAACGTATGGAAGCGTTGAGGATGTTTCCGCCGGAGCGGGTAGGCTTGAGGAGGCATTTGTCAGGATTATTACCGTTTTTCGCGCATCGGTATCCGATAAAAAAACATATGTTTCATAGAGTACGTGCTATTGCCCTGAACACATTTCGGGAGTCATCCCGCGACCGTATTCTCCTTGCGGTTGCCCTTTTTTCGCTTGTGATGATCGCGTTCTCCGTTTTTATCGGCTCCATTTCACTTGAGCAGGATAAAAAAATAATCGAAGATTTCGGACTTGCGTTCATTTTTCTCCTTGAGGTGTTTGTTGCGGTCTTCGTCGGCTCAAACCTTATGTATAAGGAGATAGAGAGAAAAACATTTTTTCTTATCATCCCGAAACCGGTTTCTCGCTCGGAAATAATTTTAGGAAAATTTCTTGGGCTCGGCCTTACAAACCTTTTTGTGACGATATGTTCTTCAGTAGTTTTTTTCCTTCTCGTTATTCTTAAAACGCATGCTTCGGGAGACGTGCCGTATCTTCTGTTTGCGATAGCGCTTGGTTATGTTGAAACCCTCATCATCACGCTCATAAGCCTTCTTTTTTCTGGGCTTACATCCCCGCTTCTTTCGGCATTGTATACGACGACCCTCTTTCTTATCGGGCACTCTTCAAGCATGCTTGTTTCAATCATCCAGGCCCAGCATTCAGTAGTGACGCAGTATGTGCTATATTTTTTCTATTATGTTTTTCCGAACTTCGAAAAGTACAATATCAGGAACGAAGCCATCTATGGAGTCTACCCGCCACGCGCAGACGTCGGCCTTTCTCTTCTTTACGCGGTTCTCTACGGAGTTTCTCTTTTCATTGTTGCCCGCGCAATATTCGAGCGGCGCCAATATTAGTTCACTTCCATGGTTATTTCTTTCAGTTCTCGCAAGGTTGAATGGCTTATGGTAACGCTTATTGCTTTGTCATACCTTCTTTCGGCTGTTTTCTCCCAGATCATGTACGACAACCGCGTTGCGGCGCGTGACCCCGCAGAGTCTCTTCCGTCATATCTTTTGCCGATACCAATTCTTGAAAAACTGTCTTTTGGGTTTAGAACCCTTGCGGCCGATATATTGTGGATTGGGGCGATACAATTTTATGTTGAATGGGACCGGAAAGACCCGACCTTCATCCAGTATTTTGATTCTATAGTGGCGCTTGACCAGAAATTTGAGTATCCGTATCTTTTTGGAACCCTTATTTTGCCGGAAGGGGACCCCGGCATGGAGCAAACTCGCCGCATCGCCGAAAAGGGGATTGCTGCACTTCCGAACGACTGGCAGATACCGTTTTATCTGGGCATGCAGTATCATACGGTACTCCATGATATTTCGCATGCGCTGAAGTACATCAATCTCGCGGCCGACACTCCGGGCGCCCCCGGCGTTGTCAAGGATACGCGCGCATTTTACGCGGTGCGCGCTGGAGATTATTCTGCGGGGAAAACGCTGCTTGAGACGCTTTACAAAACTGCGGATAATCAATATACGAAAGATCTTGCCCAGCGGAAACTTGAACTGCTTTCTTTGCTTGAAACTCTTCAAAAAGCCGTGCTTTCCTACAAAAAACAATTCGGAACCTTTCCTTCTTCCGTGGATGACCTTGTTAGTCGCCGCATAATTCCCGTTCTCCCGCCAGAACTGAAGGGCTTCCGGTTTGAAATTGATCCGAATACCGGACGAATAACATTTGCTCATTAATTTTTTCGGTAGTTAATTTTCATACACGCAAAAAACCGTCCCGATGGTCATCGGGACGGTTTTTGTTATTTTGTTGCGGGACCAGGAATTGCACCTGGGCCTTGAGGTTATGAGCCTCACGACGTACTGCTCGTCCATCCCGCATGAAGAAGTATACAACACTTGAATAAGTGAATCAATAGCGGCTTCTTGAGTAAAAACTGACTTTCTCAAGCTTACTCATCCGTCTCAGCTTTGGTCACGATTTATCACTTTTTGGGCACCAGATGGGCACCGTTCAACTGGCACCTCAGGTATTATTCGCAAGAGCAATATGGGAAAAAGGCAAACCACCCAAAAAGTTGCTTTTAACTAAAAATAAAAGCCGTCTATAAGACGGCGGGGTTATGAAGGGGGTTTCACCATAATAGGTACGAGCCTCCTGTCGGAATCTTCCTTGTTTGCTGGTGTCAAATAAGCGCGAATGTCTTCTTCTTTTCCACAAAAAATGTCGAGAAAGGAGCATGGTTTTCCGTCGTTGTCATAAACATAGAGTTGCGGGTTCTTGTTAGAATATGCGACAACGAGGCCCGGAATAGAATACAATGCCACATTCTTTCTTAGGAACAACATAAGGCGGAGCCATTCAACGAATGTACGCCAGCGCGGAGCGAAAAGACCTTTCTGGCCTCCGCCGCAACGAGGGTCTCCGCCACAGAGCCGGTCGTAAAAGTAGGATTTTGCAAGGGAGTAGTGGCCGTGGCAGCCGCGCCTCACACTTGATGCTTTTACAGAAAACACTCGGACAAAACGCAGGGTAACTTTGATCGGGGCATTTTCAACCTTTTCCATTAAGAGAACAGATGGAATTTCAAGCACGTTGGCTGTTTCTTGATGCGTGTATCCAGGAAGTCTCGCGCCCAGAACCTTTTCAACTTCGACTGAAAGGTGGCACGGGTGCGGAATTCCAAATGCTTCGGCCATGTTTTTAGAGCCGGATTCTTTTCGCGCGCGATACGCGCCTCCAGTGGCACGCCACGCAAAGTAGAGCGCAGTCGGCCAAAAAAGAAAGCCGAGAACTGCAAGTATGATGATGCCAAAGAGCGTAGCGAGCACATTCCAAAGCGTTAGGTGAATTGCAATGTCCATTACTTTTCTCCTGTTGAGGGTATGCTCGTGTAGCGATATATATAGCATGACATTTATATTTTATCAAGGGGCATTAAATTTTTTCTGTCTCCGCAACTGACTTACAAAGGTTGTCCTGACCATATCAAGGCGCGCTCTCTTTGAAATAAGGGCAGTAAACCCTCTGATGCCTTCGCTCGTCCCGCCTGCGCGGGCAGGTCGGAAATGCAGAAGTTTTCTCTTGCGTTTCTCTCGCTGGCCAATAAAAAACCACTATAAAACTATAGTGGTATCGACTCCTTTCTTTAAAGTATTTTCTCCTGGCCATATGTAGCCATTGATGGCCATTGTGGACGGCTCAAGATATTCGGGCGAGGCGTCTACCTCTAAAACGTCTACAATGTCGGCAACGCCATAAGAATTTTCTCCCAAATATACATATCGCGGGTATGGTTTTTCGTCTGGAATTGTCAGGCGGACCCGGGCGATGGGAGCGTACATTGCGACTTGCTTCGATAATGTTGAGGCCGAAATAAATTCCGCCATTACCGACCGGTGATAGGTTCCGGCTCCCAAGGGAAGCCTGTACGCGCGCTGAACGTCTTCAGACCATGATGTGGTGCGTTCGCCCGACTTGAAGTTTTCAGAAATTTTATACCGAAGCACGGCGTCTTTTACTTTTTCGTACAATTCACGGAGAGGTTCTTCGGATTCTTTGGTAAAGTCGCCGTAAAACTTTTTAGCAAGCGTAATATCCGGCATGTATCCCCCATGCGACCCGTGCGGAACGGGGGAATTCCATATCCCGTCTCCTTCATATGTCGGCAAGTAGAGGGTGTCACAAAGCGACTGTAACTCCTCGAGCGCTTTCGGGTTCGTGGTGGTGCCGGGAATTGATATGGTCAGAGTATAAGACGGTTGTGTGTCAGATTCCTGCTTCGTTATTTGCCACGCAGTGTAAATGCTCCAAGGCTGGTTTAACTGTTCCAGCTCGGCGGGGAGGACATGTATGGTATAGGAAGGACTGTGATATGGTGCTCCGATGGAAAGGTCGCTGTATCGCAGGCGGCTTAGTTCAAAGTCAATCAGCTTCTGTGAAAGCTCGATTGGATTTGCGTATTCCATTTCTGCGGAATATCCATACGTTTTAAACCCAACGCTGTGGTGGATATCGCCGACATTTGTACTGCCTTCTTTGCCGGTGCGGTAAATTTTTATGGCTCTTCCCAGTTTGGCAATTTCGGTAGTCGGCCAATCGCATCGGCGCTGGTCGTCAGCATAAATTGCCGCAACAGTCGAAGTCGCCTTTTCCAAATCGGAGTCCTGAAGCAAATACCGTAGCCAAACTTTCCCAGTAAATCCTTTTATTTTCATGGGGAACCTCTGTTTTCAAGGAAGCATGAACAATATACCAGGATGATGGCCTTAGGGCAAGCTGATAAGATAACCTATCAGCAGAAACAAACAAAAATTTTTCGACAAAATGGGACTTGAAATTATCCTAAAAATCTGCTATAATTAAAATATAGCCGATTTACGCTCTATTAGCATATGAAAAGCAAACAAGAACTGATTAAAAAAGGGCATAGCATTCTGGATGGCGCCGGCCTTTCGGCAGAAGACCTTGAATTATGGAAAGGCGTGCTTTTGCAGGCTCCGACAATAAATCTTGTTCTTTTTGTTGACGCATTCGGCAAAAATAAAGAACTTTTGCTTCTTACGACCGATATGCTGAAAAAGAAAATTGCCGCCGGGACCGACACTGGAAAAATTCTGAACCTTGTTTCAGAGGAAGAAGAGGCTATTAGAAAAGCTTTTGAGATTCAATCGTAACCACTATACACTATGGAAAGAGAATCATTCGAATTACCGCCCGCCGGAGGGCAGGGCGAAGATAACGAAGGGGCACTAGAATCCCCGCAAAAACTTCTCGAAAAAACGGAACGAGGGGTAATTTCGGATGCTCTTTGGCGAGAGGCTTTGCGTACGGAAAGCATGCCGCACGGAGCCGGAGAAAGAACGCTTGTGGAAGAACATAGCGAAACGAACGGAGTGTTACGGCTTATCAGCAAAATGCCACAAAGCGCAAAGAAACTTTTGCTTGTTATGATGGCTTCAACCGCGTTTGTGGGAGGAATGGGAAGCATGTCTTCGGGCGAAGCCGCATCGGGTGCTTGGGGCAATAATAAAGAAGAAGTTGCGAGGGTCCAAAGGGAAAACGAAGCCGCAATTAAAAATGATGCGATACGCCGGAAGCAGGAGTATGAAAATTGGAAACAGCAACAGGAAAATATCCGGAAAGCGCCAATCCCGCAACAAAGAATTGATATCAACGTGAATGTCCCCGGGCTTCTTCGGTCGCTTATAAGGGAGATGGCAGAGGAGAGAAGAACGGGAGAACGGCGTTAAAAGCGCGAGAGACAGGTCTTAAAACTGAATTTAAAAAAAAGACGGTTCATCCGTCTTTTTTAAGCGCATTTTTACTAGCGGGTCAGTCTTGCCGTTTCGTTATTCGCACGCGCCCTATTTGGTTCATTCCCATTTCAAGCACGTGGAATGTAAGGTTGCCCAAAACGATTTTCGCCTCACTCTCCGGAAGTTTTCCGAATTTGTCGAGGAGGTACCCGTTCAGGGTTTTTTTAGATTTTATCTCGGTATTGAAAAAGTGATTAATTGAGGCAATGCGGGTCTGGCCATGCGCGATAATTTCCGTTTTTGAAACGCGCTTCATAAGATCCGGCGCTACATCTTTTTCATCGATAATTTCTCCGACAAGCTCCTCCAGTACGTCTTCAAGTCCAACAGCTCCGGCCATTCCGCCGTATTCGTTTACAACAATGGCAAGGTGGAAGCGCTTCTCTTGAAAATCGCGCAAAATGTCGTCGGCAATTTTGGTTTCGGGTACGAACATGATCTCGCGGGCGAACGCGGACACTTTCTGTTCGGCTTCGCCGTCAATGAGCGCTTTAAGGAGATCGCGCACATGCACTACTCCTACGATATTGTCTTCTTTTCCTTCGAAAACGGGAAGTCTCGAATGAGTAGATGCCTTGATAATATTTGCCGAGTCTTTAATGGTTCGCGCGCCGTCGATGGTGGTCACAAACGGCCGCGGCGTCATGATGTCGCCCGCGGTTATGTCTTTCAGCTTGAAAACTTTTTGTATCATCTCCGCTTCGTATGGTTCAATCTTTCCTTCGCTGGCGCCCAACTTCGTAAGAAGCGCTATTTCTTCCTCCGAGGTTGTGAAAGGAGAAGCTCCATACGCGAATGGGCGCACGACGGCTTCAAGGAGGGCAATCAAGGGCAGGAGGGCAAGCGTGAGGCCGCGCAGAGGAACTGCCGCAATCGGGAATATGACGTGGTTCCAGCGCTCACCGATATTTTTTGGGATAATTTCGGAGCAGAGAATGGAAGAAAGAGTAAGGAACGCGGAAAAAATTCCGAGCCCGGTGCTTGAAAAATAGCCGGCCGCGCGAGAACCAACGAAAATACTCCCTCCGACGGAAACAACGCTCGAAAGAATGACGAACGTGGCGATGGTTCTAAATGGTTTTTTCCGTATTTCGATTGCTTGTCGTGCCCGAAGGTTGCCTTTTTCCGCTTCAACGTGTCCGCGGGATACTGAATAGGAAAATAAAGAAGCCTCAACCATCGAAAGAAGTCCGGAGGCTAAAACAACTGTTATCGCGAGTAAAATAAGTTCTGCCATATAAAAAGAGTAGAGTATTAATCATATAAGCTTTCCACCGTTTTGTCGAGGCTTTGCTGGCTTTTTCCATAAAACATGTTATACTCAAAATCTATGCCGCTTTATAATGAAGGGTGGCATGAGATATTCGCAGTTCAGGGCTTACACAGTGCGGGCATGCGTATACCCGACAATAAAAAAATAAGTAGAAAGGTGTGAAAAATATACAACCGACAACTCAAATAAAAAGCACGCCAAAAGACGTTTTTTTGCATCTCTTGCATATTGTTACGTTTTACATAAGCGTCGTAAGCCTTACGTCACTTCTTATACAATATATAGACATTATGTTTCCTAATCCGCTCAATTTTGACTTGAGCGGAGTACTTAATTTAATTCTGTGGTTTACCTCGATACTGGTCATTGCATTTCCGTTTTATATCGGAACTTCTTTGCTTATGGCGCGGGATCTTTCGGCAAACCCCGCAAAGACTGAATTAAAAGTGAGAAAGTGGTTCATATATTTTACGCTTTTTCTTGCGGCCCTCACGGTACTCATTGACCTTATTTTACTTGTCTATAATTTTTTAAGCGGAGAATTAACGGCCTCTTTTTTCCTTAAGACGCTTATCGTCCTTGTTGTTGCCGGTGCGGCATTTGGATATTATCTATGGGACTTGAAAAAGAAGGCTGACGAAAATGCTTCCAGTACACGGAAAATGATAGCGTGGGGAGTAACTGTTGCCGTTTTGCTTTCCATCATCGGGGGATTTTTCCTTGTAGGTTCTCCCGCAACCCAACGCGCGCGAAAATTTGATGATAGGCGGATCCAGGACCTTTCAGCTATTAAGGATCAGATTGTCTTTACGTATTGGACGCAAAAAGGCAAGCTTCCAGAAAAATTCGGAGATTTGGATGATAAAATATCGGGATTCATTATTCCGAACGATCCCGAAACAATGGCGCCGTATGAATACAACGTAACGGATCAGTTTTCATTTGAGCTTTGTGCGAACTTCAAAACAAAAAGCCTCGTTCGAGGCGCTACTCCGGCAACTCCCGCGATGTATCGTGGAAGCCAGTTTGAGCAGAATTGGACGCATAATGCCGAACGCACATGTTTTAAACGCACAATTGATCCTGAAATTTATAAGCCAGTGAAGAATTAGACAAACATAAAACACTCTCGACATTTGCGAGAGTATTTTATTTAAACTAGTGATGAATTAACTAAGTCTTTAAAATATTCTCGCATCATCAACCTCAACGCTCGTTTTCCTGCACTAGTCTTAAAATATTGTTCACGTCGAATCGCGTCTTGCTGATGAAGAAAGGCCTCATAAAAAATCAATTTCACTGGTAAGCGACCCTTCGTCGAAAAGACGAGACCTTTCTTGTGACGGTTAAAACGCTCCTCAATATTTGAAGTATATCCGATGTATTGCTTTCCATCATCACAAAGAAGAACATACGTGTAATACATACTATTATATTTTATCAGATGTTCCCCTGAAGTAGAAACTCAAATCGCTTGTTTCACTTCAGGGTTCACCATGAAGTGAAACCAAAACAAAATAGAAAATGGCATAAACCCACGAAT
>Ga0075975_130_pt1 | contig 27311 bp, 32 predicted proteins | sample RifGroA2_FD_68001 | JGI IMG/M metagenome (GOLD analysis project Ga0075975, IMG submission 68001) | Parcubacteria bacterium GW2011_GWA2_47_10
GATTTCAACCTCTATTTTTTCCTTTGTTGAACCGACTTCAAACTTATTTCCGCACGCACAGCTGACGCGGGCATTATAATATTTTGGATGTATGGCTGTTTTCATAACTCTGCCAGCATAGCAGAGGGGGGGGTAAAACGCAATGGGGCGCTTGGAAAGGTGGCTAAAACAGGCAAAGCCATGCCTTGCTTGCATTATTTTCAGGCGTGTGCTATCCTCGTTGGGTATGGGAAACAATACATTCGATATGGCAGAAACAACCCTCGAAAACCAAAAACCAGCCCAAATATTCGACGATCCGGAAATGGAAGCGATGATGGATGCCGGAGTCCACGTGGGGCATACAAAAATGAGGCGGAATCCGCTAATGGGTCCGTATATTTTTGGTGTTCGCAACAACGTTGAGGTCATTGATCTTGAAAAAACGAAGGAACTTTTCAAAAAAGCCCTTGAATATATGAAAGAGCTTGTCGGGAAAGGGAAGGTTGTACTTCTTGTCGGAACCCAGCCAGCCGCGCGCACCATAGTCCAGGAAATAGCGGACGAAACGCAGATGCCGTCGGTTACGCGCCGTTGGATAGGAGGAACGCTTACGAATTTCAAGATCATCTCAAAAAGGATAGAAACGCTTGAAACTCTTGAACGCGAAAAAGCGAGCGGAGGATTCGAAAAATATACTAAAAAAGAGCGGCTTGTACTGAATGACGAGATCGATCGCCTGAAGAAGAATTTTGACGGCCTAAGACTTTTGAAAAGCATGCCGGACGCCGTATTTGTCGTAAATATAGTGCAGGATGATCTTGCCGTTGCCGAAGCTCGCCGCATGAAAATTCCTGTTATAGCCTTTTGCGATACGAATTCAAATCCTAAGCTTGCGGATTTTCCCATCCCCTCGAACGACGATGCGGTTCCCGCGATTCGCTACATGGCGGGACGCATCAAAGCCGCACTTCTCGAAGGACGGATGGCTTCGAAAGCCCCAAAAACATAACAATGGTTACTGTGGAACAGGTAAAAGCGCTTCGGGAAAAGACCGGAGCTTCGATGAATGAGTGCAAGAAAGCCCTCGAAGAAGCGGGAGGAGATTTGGCGAAAGCAGGGGAAATTCTTTCGCGAAGGCTCGGCAATATGGCGGGAAAGCGCGTGGGAAGGGAAGCAAAAGCCGGAGTTGTCGAATCCTATGTCCACTCGAACGGGAAACTCGGAGTTCTTGTAGAGCTTTTTTCGGAAACGGATTTTGTCTCAAGGAACACGGAGTTTCGGGAGCTTGCACATGATTTAGCGCTTCATATTGCGGCCTCCGCTCCGCAGTATCTTTCTTCGGACGCGGTTCCGGATGAGGCAAAGGCCACCCAGCGAAAGGGTTTTGAAGAGGAAGCCTCAAAAATGGGCAAACCAAAAAATATTACCGACCAGATCGTTGAAGGGAAAATAGCGGCATACTTCGACCAGTTCGTGCTCTTAAACCAGCCTTTCGTCAAAGACCCGAACAAAAAAATTTCCGACGTGGTAAACGAAGCCATCGGGAAATTTGGAGAGAACATCAAGATCGGGCGATTCGTGCGTCTTGAGATTTAGAACCAATTGGAATTTAAATAAAAAAGCCGTTCCAACAGCATTGGAGCGGTTTTTCAGTTATTTCTAATCGGTACAAGTTTTCTCATGCTGGTTGCGAACGCTTCTATCCACTCGCGCACCGTGCTTTTTGCGGGCGGGAGAGGCTCCACATTGATAAAATAATAGAATGTGGTAAACCCGGGGCAGAAAAGAAAGTAGATGCACTTAAAAAGAAGAAAGCCTTTCGGGTCGCTAATTGAGGAGGGCAGGTAGACGATATCCCAGAGAGTGATCGCAAGCCATAACACCCTCCACATCCAAGAACTGGAAAGCGAGTCAAAATTTACTTTCGCCTTGCTTTTCTCAAGCACCTGGCCCTCCGCCTTATCGCAATTTTTAATGTCTACAAGCAACCCAATGGAAATTATAACATACAGGAAAAGGGAAAAGAGGTCGGTTTTGCGATGAAGGAGGGGTAGCCAGAAGTTTGCTGTTGATACGGCAATGCTCATCCATACGAAAAGGAGCGCAAGTTTTGCAAGAAAGAAGTTCGTTCTGCCCGTAAGGCGCTGGAATTTATGGCACATGCGGGTAACGAGAGCGAGTATCTTCTCGTCCAGAATCTTCATTTCACGGCTCCGCCAAGGTAAAAGTTCTGGGCTATTCATAGCATACTCCCCGAGCTCGTTCAAGGGTCTTTATGGCCATATTCTTGCAATTTGGGGGAAAATTCGATATAGTAAAACGAGCCTAATTAGTTTCTAAGTGCATACACATGGCCGATATAGTGTTAGTTTCAGTATCATTCCTAAGCCTCGGCGGGGTTGTCTATATGATTTCACGGAAAATTCCTTTTCTTTTGGCTATTCCGGAAAGTATCATAGACGAAAGTTTTGTTACAAAACCTTCAAAACTGAAAGTTTTTCTTGAGAGGATACGGACATATGTTCTGGGGAGGGATTATGAAGAACCGATTCTGGCGTTCGCCGAATGGTTGCTCCGGAAGATCCGGATAGCCCTGCTTCGTTTTGAGCATCGGTCGTTTGCTGTATTGAAATTTATTCAGGAGCGAAGGCGCCATCTCAAAATACCGAAAGACCAGAGGGATTACATGGAATCAATGAAGGCTGAAGAAGATGATATAAAATAGCGAGTTTGCCGGCCAGCAAATCAGTGTCTGCACTCATTTTGCGCCGTGGCCCCCCAAGCCACCTTAGCTCAGCGGTAGAGCAACTGTTTTGCTTGTCCCGTTAGAGCCGACCTAGCTCAACGGCAGAGCAACGGTTTTGTAAACCGTAGGTTCCGAGTTCGAATCTCGGGGTCGGCTCTAACGGGATAAATAGGTCGCGAGTTCGAATCTCGCCTTCGGCTCCAGGCAAATTTTTACAAAATCTGGATAAAGCGTGGGTCCTCGGTTTCCGCCAGAGGCGGATCCGCCCCTGGCGGACAAATCATCCTGCGGCAAGCAGTCAAGAGCGGCTTTGATAGCACAGTAGGCGAGCGTTCGGTTATTTAAAATTTATAATTTTAAATTATAGTTATGGGCGGTTCGCATAGCGGCAATTGCATCTGGCTGTAGACCAGACGTCCTTACGGACTACGGGGGTTCGAGTCCCTCACCGCCCATTGAATATAACCGTGCAAAGCACGGCTATGATTCGGTCGTGAGGGACGAGAAGGGAAGTCCGGGGGACTTCCCCGGGTTCCGCTGAGGAAGCGGAACGAGTCCCTCACCGCCCACAATAAAATTCAACCCGTAGGGTTGAGATTTTATTAGCGGAAGGAAATGCGGATAGGATAATGCCCTCCAGCCATATTTTTAATTACCCACTACGTTTATGAACGCTATTAGTCAACGAATTCACTTTTTAAGAACTGCTGTGTTTGATCGGGAGGTTGGGGCGGTAACCAGGAGTTCAAAATATGTTATTAAGAATGTTTTGAAACATATTCCGAAGTCGCTGGATGAGATTGTTGAGTATGGGCCGGGCGATGGAATTCTTACAAAGCTCCTTTTGCGGCATCTTTCTCCGGATGGGAAGCTCATTGTCATTGAGTCAAATTCTGAATTTATAAAGATGTTGAATCGTATTGATGACGCGCGCCTTTCAGTCGTCCACGGCAAGGCGCAGGATGCTGTTCGCATAGTGCGTGAAAACGGAATTCGTAGCGCGGACGCAATTATCGCGAGTATGCCGTTTTCTTTTTTGAATAAAAATGAAAGAACGCAAATTGTAAAGGACTCCTACGCCATGCTTGCACCCGGCGGCATGCTATTAATATTTAATCAGTATCAGCCGCTTATGGCATCTCCAATTAAAAAATATTTTGGCAAAGCGCATATTGCGCTTGAGCTCCGCAATATTCCCCCTTGTTTTATCATGTACGCGCGGAAAAAGTGATTGGTGCTGATTGTAGGTACCTTTTCTCACGTCGCGTAAGATGGTTTACAAATTTACCGCCCGCCTTGGATACCCGTCGTTCCTGATTGGCGTATATGAATCAAACAAAAATAAAAACCGCTCGCACGAGAGGTTTTGTTTTTATATGCGTATAAAGAGCTATTTTCTCTTCCCGAGCCAGACAATACTGGGACCGCCGGTAATTTTTGGCCAGGCGCGCTGCTTAATCGAAATATAGAGCATCCAGACGATGGAGGGAATACTAAGGAATGCGTAAAATCCAATAGCAAGCGCGGCCCCGTGATAGCCCAAGACCCAAAGAACAGCGGGGGAAATAAGAAGAGCAAGTGAAATGGCTACAGCGGTCATGTCATGCCTCCGCCATGTCTACAAACATAAATCGCTGAATGATGTTAGCACGAAGGTGTTGTGTTTGTAAATTCTTCAGAAGTTAAAGACTTTGAGTGAATAAGAGAGAAGCTAGAAAATATGACCCACAAATACTGTGGATTTTTTGTTGTGTGCATATATTGTGTATAAACTTTTATGTCATTTTTAGCAAAATGGCTTAAAACCTCATTTATTTGCACGTTCAAGGCATGAAAAATTAGGTTTTTAGCGATTTTGAAATGGTATAAAAGTGGTGTATGATATAAGTGTTGTGGAGGATTGTGGATAAGTGTGGGTATAAAAACATTGAAAAGGGGATAAGTCAGGGCTGTACAATTCCAAAATCCGCATAAATACTTAAAAATTTTTTTCACCCACACCCTTCTGTCTAGCCTTTTGTGGTCGGGTACAAGAATACTTTGCAATTTTAGAACCTTTTCTATCGGCAGTCTTGCCCCGGAAGTTCATTAAATAGCTCAAATCGTATGTTAATCGGCGAGTACAACCATAGCATTGACCCGAAGAAGCGGCTCGCCATTCCGGCTAAATTGCGCAAGGAACTTGGGGAGCGGGCAGTGCTCGCTCGGGGGCTGGATGAGTGTTTGTTTCTCTTCCCGATGGCTGAATGGGAAAAATACACGGCAGAACTTTTGAAGCTTCCGATGGGAAAAGAAGCGGCTCGAAGCCTTAACCGCATGATGATAGGAGGAGCTGTTGAGGTTGAATTTGACGCGCTGGGAAGAATTCTTATTCCGGACAACTTACGGCACTACGCGGGTTTGAAACAGCGCGCCGTCGTTATGGGAATGAATAACCGCCTTGAGGTTTGGGACGAGGAGAAATGGCAGTCGTACCGGGCGGCCGCGGAAAAAAACACCGACATGCTCGCGGAAAAACTTGGAGAGCTCGGACTGTACTGACATATGCATGTCCCTGTTCTTCTTGACGAAGCCATACGTTTGCTTGACCCCCAACCCGGAGAAAACTTTATTGACGCGACCATCGGGGGTGGAGGACACGCAGAAAAGCTTATTAGCCGGATAGGGACTGAAGGAAAACTTCTCGGCATTGACTGGGATGAAGAGCAGATCAGGCGTCTGAAAGAAGAATGGCGCGAGAAGACAAATGTAATTTTGACAGCCGCTAACTACAAAAACCTTGAGAACATTATTAAACAATATAATTTTGCTCCGCCTGACGGAATCCTTTTTGATCTCGGTTTCGGCCTTCATACTCTTGAGGTTTCTGGGAAGGGGTTCAGTTTCCAGAAGGACGAACCGCTGATAATGCGATATGGAGGAGACGAAGGACCGACAGCGCGTGAAATTCTGAATACCGCAAGCGAAGCCGAACTTGAAAGAATTTTCCGCGAATACGGAGACGAGCGCTATTCGGAAAATATTGCCCACGCGGTCGCGGTAGAGCGTAAGCGAAAACAAATCGAGCGCACCGCGGACCTTGTGCGCATCATCGGAGAGGCGATACCGCGCTTCTTAGGCCGGAGAGGCATCAACCCCGCGACACGGACATTCCAGGCGCTTCGGATAGCAGTGAACGATGAATTCGGAAATATAAAGAAAGGGGTTTCTGCGGCGATTCGGGTTCTTGCAAAAAACGGCCGTATCGTGGTAATAACATTCCATTCTGGAGAAGACCGCGTTGCAAAAGAAATTTTTAAAAAAGCGTCGGAGGAAAAAACGCTTGAGATTCTAACTAAACACGTCATAAGGCCAGGGAGAGCGGAAGTGTTGCGAAATAGGGCCTCTCGGAGCGCAAAATTAAGGGCTGGAATAAAAAAATAATCGCATGACCGTACTTGTGGCACAACTGAATACGCTTTCCCTGAAGAATGCTCCCTGGCTAAAGAGGACCGGCCGCTGCATTGAAAGGAGTGCCTTTGGAACGCTGTATTCCTACCGAGCCTTGCTTACCGGAACGCTTTTTACGGTTTCACTTCTGCTCGCGGTTCTCTATGTTATTGAATTCAATACCGTCCTGATGGTAGGGGACAGGCTTTCGCTTCTTGAGCGGAGCTCCAAAAAAGCAGAGAGCGAATTCGTAAAAAATACCGCGCTGTATTCAAAGATACGCTCCGAGATTATTTCACGCTCTGTGGGGGCGGCTGATACCGCGGCCGTACTCGAACGGGTCTCAAAGATCTACTATGTTGAACATAAGCAGTTTGCAGATGCCGCTCAATACATTCACTAGAGGACGGATAAACACGATTTTAAATTGAAAAAACTTTTTTTGCGTATATACTGGGCGTGTGGAAGGGAAACATTTTGAGAAAATCGTTTCGTGGAGATTTCGGCTTGTATTCGGCCTTTTTCTTTTGCTCGCGGTCATCATTTTGACGCGGATTTTTTATATTTCCGTTATCAAGCATGATGATTACTCCGCCATCGCCGACCGCCAGCACCGCCTGCGGGAAGTACTGCCCGCAAGGCGGGGGAGCATTTTTTTTCAAGACCGGTTTGGGAATGAAAAAATAGCCGCTTTTTCTTCCGATACCTATGACCTGTCCGTGTCTCCAAAATCAATAAAAGACCCCGTGGACGTTGCACATAAGCTCGCGGTGCTTTTTAATAAAATACCGGCGGATTATTTGCCTAAACTTCAAAAACCCGACGATCCGTTCGAGATAGTTGAGAAGAATGTTTCTGTTGAGATGGCGGACGCCATTGACGAGGCAAAAATTCCGACCCTTTCGTTCCTTCCTTCCACTCAGCGTATATATCCCGGCAGAAGGCTTGGCGCGTCAGTCCTTGGGTTTATTGGCTACAAGGATAACGACGTAACGGGGCTGTATGGGATTGAGAAAAAGTTCCAAAAGGAAATGACCGGAACCTCGGGGCTTTTCGAAGGCGATAAGGACGCATCAGGATTTTGGGTAGCGCTTGGACAGCGGAATGTGCAGAACGCGGTGAACGGGTCTGATCTTGTTCTCACGGTTGACTACAACATTCAGGAGCGGCTCGCGGCCGAGCTTTCAAAGGTTAAAGAGAAGTGGGGTGCTGATTCAGGGCTTGCTGTGGTGATTGAACCAAAGACCGGAAAAATTTTAGCCCTTGCGACCGACCCCGACTTTGACCCGAACGAGTATTTCAAAGAAAAAAATTACCAGGTATTTAAAAACCCAGCGGTGGAGTCCACCTATGAGCTTGGTTCCGTCATGAAGCCGGTAACAATGGCGGCAGGCATTGATACGGGGGTCCTGAACCCTGACACAAAATATGAGGATTCGGGGAAAGTGAAAATCGGCAGTTATACGATACAGAATTTTGATCAGCAGGCGCATGGCGTCAATACCATGACACAGGTGCTTGAAAAATCCCTCAACACAGGCGCGGTGTTTGCGGGGCGCCTCGTTGGGAAGGAAAATTTTAAGAAGTACATTAGCGGTTTTGGGTTTGGTTCGCTTCTTGGCACGGACCTTCCCGGAGAGGTTCCTGGAAACATTTCGAATCTTAATTTTAACCGCGATATTGATTACGCGACCGCATCGTTCGGGCAAGGAATTGCCGCAACCCCGCTCCAGATGGCATCAGCCATGGGAGCGATCGCAAACAACGGGAAGCTCATGCGGCCGTACATCGTTGAAAAAATAAGAAATCCTGACGGGGAAGAAGCGGTAACGACCCCAGAAGTTATTCGCCAGGCAATACGCCCGGAAACAAGCGAAACGCTCTCAAAAATGCTCGTTTCGGTCGTTCGGAACGGCTTTGAGGGACATGCCATTATCAAAGGGTATTTCGTTGCGGCAAAAACCGGTACCGCGCAAATTTCATCGAATGATCGCAAGGGGTACACAGGAGAGTTCATTCACACGTTCATCGGATACGCTCCGGCGTTTAACCCACGATTTCTCATCTATGTTCAGCTGAATAAGCCTCGGGGCAATATATTCGCGGCCAACACCTTAACGACGACATTCCATACCCTGACAGAATATTTGCTGAATTACTTTGAAGTGCCGCCGGATGAACCGCTCAAGTAAAGAAAAAAGCCCAGAAAGGGCTTTGGAGGTTATTACGGGTTTTGCGTAATATATTCGATGAACCATGGCTGTTTTCTCCGCAACGCGGAAAGAGACGGATAGTAGAGCGGGAGAGAACCTTTTCCAAGTAGGGTGAGAAACGTCTGCAAAACTTCCTTGAGGGGAGCCGCGTAGGGGTGAGCCGTAAATGTGTGTATGAGAGCGGAGTCAAAGTCGAGTCCCAGCCACATGAGATATGTGATGACGAAAGACGCGGAACGCGAGACGCCCGCTCGACAGTGGACAAAAACGCGTTCATTTTTTTCCGCGGCGTCTTTTACCCAAGGGAAAGCCGCTTTTACTAAATTTCCGTTTGGGTCTTCAAAAACAGCATCGGGAATTGGATAGATAATTTGTGCAATGCCGTTTTGAGCGCAGAACGCATGCGGTGGGCGATGAAGAGGTTCGTTGGTAACCGAAACAATCCGCATAATGCCGAATTCGCGGAGAATTTTAGGGTTTGAAGCTGTTGTGGCATTTCCCAAATAGAGCGTATCGGTTATCTTTGAGATGACGGAGCGCGCCATGTGTTCTCCTTATAAAGGAACTATGTGCTGGAACTGTATCAAAAGAAAGCGGTTTATGCAAAAGAAAAAGCCTCATTATGAGGCGACTACGCGTTGAACTTGAGGCCGAAACCGTAACCACTGGACAAGTTCTGGAGTACAGCAATGACAAGTGAAATCGGCCCGCCGAATAAAGAAAAAAGAACTATTCCAAATCTTTCTATGCTAGAAATTTTGAAAACCTCCGGAATTAAGCCATATCTTTTTGTTAGATATCGGTCAAGACTGCACAACCCGTGAATGACGGAGCCGTATGCATAAATTGCGCAAAGAACATGGAAAATGAGATAGGCAACAAGCAGGCTCACGGCATTTTCTCCACAATTCACTACTCAATTTCGTAAAAATATAGTATCATGAGTTAATAAATTCATCAATGCCGGAACAAATTTTACAATACATTCTAAACGTTCTTGCCCGCCTGACCCTGAAGCGCTACAGGCCGCTTATCATAGGGATCACGGGTTCGGTCGGCAAAACCTCGACAAAAGAGGCGATATTTTCCGTGCTCAAGAAAAAATACAACGTGCGAAGAAACGAGAAAAGCTTTAATACGGAGATAGGCCTTCCGCTTACAATTCTTGGCGCGAAAAATCACCATAGAAATATCATCGGCTGGGTGGTGGAAATTTTAGTATCTTTCCTGAAAATCATATTTGTGCGTCGCTACCCCGAAGTGCTCATTTTAGAATATGGGGTGCAAAAGCCGAAAGACATGGACTACCTTGTCCGTCTTGCTCCGCCGTCAATTGCCGTTGTTACGGCAATCGGCGACATACCTGTTCATGTTGAATTTTTTGCGGGTCCGGAGGAGGTAGGCAGGGAAAAAGCAAAGCTGGTGGACTCCCTCCGGTTTACGGGGAATGCAGTACTGAACATTGACGATACGACCGTTCTTGACATGAAAGAAAGAACGCGGGCAAAAACCCTTACGTTCGGATTTGATGAACGCGCAGATTTTAGAATCTCCAATTATGAACTGCGCCTGAAGCACGAGGAAAAACAGAACACCGTTCCGGAGGGAATTGTGTTCAAAATAACATATCGTGGCAAAGTTATTCCTATCCGCCTGAACAACTGTTTCGGAAAACCGCAGGTGTATTCCGCAACCGCCGCCGCGGTTGTTGGCGTTATTCTAAGCATGAACCTTGTTGAAGTAGCCGAGGCACTTCTATTGTACGAGCCCCCGCCCGGGAGACTCCGGCTCCTTCCGGGAAACAAGGGTTCGTATATTATTGATGACACATATAACGCCTCTCCGCAGGCGATGCGCGAGGCGCTTGAGCTTCTTAAGTCCCTTCCGGGCTCGCGCCGTATTGCCGTCTTAGGTGACATGCTTGAGATAGGAAAGTTTACCGAGCACGCGCACCGCGCGGTTGGGGAACAGCTGGCGGCGTTCGCCGATATACTTCTCACCGTCGGACCTCGTTCTAAATTTATTGCTGAAGAGGCAACGCTAAGGGGAATAAACAAAAAAGAGCGCTTACTTGACCCGAGGGATGTTTTTTCTTTTGACGACTCCCTAAGTGCTGGCAAAAAGCTTGATGAGCTCATAAAACCCGGCGATCTCATCCTTATTAAAGGTTCTCAATCCATGCGGATGGAGCATGTTGTGGAAGAAGTTATGGCTCATCCTGAAGATGCCGGGCGAATGCTCGTTCGCCAGGATAAATATTGGACAAAAAAGTAGAAATATGGTAATATTTTGGCATAGAAGCACCTTGCACAAATGGGGCCTGGCCAATGAGTGAAGAAGGGAAAATCGCCTTTTTTACACCAGAAATCGCAGTAGACAATTCTCTCTATACGTATAGTGGGGGCCTCGGTGTTTTTGCCGGAGGCTTTCTTATAGCGGCCTGTAAAATGGGCCTTCCGGTCGTTGGTGTAACCCTCCTTCCACGGCAGGGTTACTATGATCAGTATCTGAACGAAAATCAGAAGATGGGTGTCCGGTATGTGAATCGGACGTACGAAGGAATTCTCGAGCCGACAGGCGTGAAGTTCAAAATCCCGCTGTCCGGGTCGGAAGTGTGGATCGAAGTATTGAAACTGCCTGCTGGCAGATTCGGAACGACTGATATCTATTTCCTTGATTGCGACATTGAAGAGAACGATGCTCTTTCGCGTTCGAACACTCTTCAGCTCTATGGCGGTTCGCGCGATTCGGGAGCAAACATCGAGCGAAAGATAGCACAGTCCTTCATTCTGGGGCGGGGTGGGGTACGAGCGCTTGAGCTTCTGAATATTCCGGTTGAGCTTTATCACATCAACGAGTCGCATGCCGCATTTGCCGCTCTTGAGCTTCTCGAACGGGAACTTCAGCTCACGGCCGATCTCGAGACCGCGACCGAGGTGGTGCGTTCACAGGTTGTGTTTACGACGCATACCCCGGTACGCGCGGGAAATCCTGAATACGGAACCTATAGCGACGGTATCCCGATGGTGCTCAAAATGGGAAGCTTTGGAAAGGAAATTACCAGTGAAGTGCTTCGCCGGGTCGGCGGAGAGCCGTTCAACATGACGGCGTCTTGCCTCCGGCTTTCGCGAAAGGCAAATGCCGTGTCTCAAAAGCACGGAGATGTCGCGCAGAAACTCTGGCATTGGGTTGAAGGCGCTTCGCCCATCATTGCAATCACCAACGGAACAAGCCGGGATTTCTGGCAAGCAGAATCGTTCCGCAACGCGAACACCGCCGAAGATATGCGTTTTGCAAAGAAGCAGGGAAAACGTGCAATGCTTCGCTTTATTGAAGAACATACCGGCAAGCACTTAAGCGAGAATATTTTTGTTATCGCGGGACGTCCTCACCCGGACGACTATGCAATGATTGACGTGTGGAATTGGCTCTATAAACGCTCAACCGAACTGCCGAACCTCGTCGTTCTTGCGGGATATGATCTTGATATGAGCAAGATTTTGAAAGCGGGAGCCGATCTGTGGCTGAATACTCCGCGCTCTCCGGATGAAGCCTGCGGAACTTCGGGAATGTCTGCCGCGATGAACGGAGCCATCAATATGTCAACTCCCGACGGATGGATGCCGGAAGCAAATCCGGAGAACTGCTTCCTTTTCGGGGCGCGGTTTGCGGCCTCTGATCAGGATGCGTATGACGCTGAAAAGCTTCGGGATGCGCTTGACCAAGTCTTAGTGATGTACTTCACGCCCGGCGAGTGGTCCAAGCGTCAGCTTGCCGCGAAACTCGAAGCCGAGATGCGCTGGACGAGCGACAGGATGGTTTCGCAGTATCAGGAACTCCTATATAAAAAGTAAAAATTCAAGCCGCATTCACGCGGCTCTTTTGTTATCGTACGTTACCCTAAAGGAACCCGCGGCTGTAAGGTCGCGGAATCTCATTTCCCTTCTCCCTCACGTCTTACATACGCACGCGCTCATGCTTTCGTTATTTATCTTACCTGCAAATGAACGATCGGCCATTTTAAGGTAAGGGTCTTCAAAGAAATCTTCACGTAAAGGGGCAAATCCGACCCAAACGCTTTTTTGAAGCTGGGTATATCCCAGTCCGAGCAATTCCTGGCGGATCCACCGGCGTTTTTTTCTCTCCGGCTCCGGAATATCATAGCTCACAATTCGCATGACGCCGTCCGTATGGGTGCCAGCAGGGGATTCTTGTTTCTGAATCGCTTTTCTCCCTTTTTGCGTGATGCGCCAAATTGCGTTTCTCGTTCTTCCTGTTCGCTCCACAAAACCCTCCTTATTTAATTTTGAAAGGATGGCCGAGAAACTTCTTCGTGAAAATTTACGATTATCTCGTGTATTAAGTAAGGTATGCCATACACGGGCTTGCGGATACTTAACGGGAAAAAAGCCATCAAGGGCAGCCTCGCCTAATTCAGCAATTTTTTTCAATATGAGGTGCCTCAGCTTCATATGCCTATATAACTATTGCCCACCTAACTATGTTAACTAATAACGAACGATCGGTCAAAATGGGTTAACAATATCGAGGAAGAAGCTGCAAGCAAGATTGCTAGCCCAGCCAGGGCGGGTGTAAATGTAGTCCGTAGTCCTCATGCTATAAGCAATGTTAACAGTAATTGAACGATCGGTCAATATTAGATAACAATGGGTGGAGAGAACGTCTGAATGAGTGGGAGAGCACGATTGCAAGACACGTTATCTTGGGCATATGGCTAAAATGGGGTTTTCATGCTATACTGTTTTCGTTACGCCCTCATCGCCGTGTGGGTCGAGAGCAAATGTTTTTGCTCTCGGTGGGCGGCTTACAACAGTTTGAAATTATGCCCTTATCGTCTAGTGGTCAGGACGCCAGGTTCTCATCCTGGTAACCGGAGTTCGATTCTCCGTGAGGGCACAACACTGTGCGAGGTTCTAGGGACCGTGGAGGTAGTCTTGCGTGGGCGACCGAGGTGGTCGTTTTATATTTGACCTATGTCGGTTTTGGAAATTTTAAATGTAAGCTATAGTGAAGGTATGGATCAGTCGAAATATCGGAACAGGGTATACAAGGTTCTAGCCGAGCAAAAATTTATTGTTGGAGGCGCGGAAAGAAAAATTATCAAGGCACGCACCACGAACGGTCGCCGATATTTCTTCATGGTTGCGAAACGTATGGAGAAGAATAGGCCTATCGAACGATTTATAAAGATACCGGAGAATAGCACCAAGAAACTGCTTTTACCATTCGAGCGACAGATAAAAATCGCTAAATATCTCAAAACGCATCATGTTATAAATACGAGGGGTGTTGTGGTGGCAAACTCTAATCCAAAGAAAGGGCTACCGTTTGCGATAATGGAGACGTTTCCGACAGGTCATTCCCGGATCGGATTCATTGAGGAAAATAGGGGAGTTGAACTTTTGGGCAAAAGGGAGGCAGAAAAAACAATTGACCAACTTTATAAGTTCCATGCCGTTAAGATAGCGTCTTTACCTGGTGGCCTTAGGAAGGTCTTAAGAATCTACCCCGGGGACTGGCGCGGTTTTCGCCGCGAAGTTTTTCGTTATTTGAATAAAAGAGTGCGGCCCCTGGATAGAAAGGGCAGGACGGAGCTGTTCCAAAAAGTTTTAGAGCGCCGTCTTGGGGCCAAGGAGATAAAAGAAAAAGTGAAAATACTAATGGCACGACTGGCGCCCACCATTGATTCAAAACAAAATCATGTTCCCGCGATCGTGCACGGCGATATGGCCCCGAATAATCTCTATGTTTTTAACTCCGGCGATGTCGAATTTTTGGATCTCGAATGGGTTGGAGTCTTTAAAAATAAAGCGATTGCAATGATTCTCGATTTTGGAAATCTGAGGGCGCGTGCATGGGGTAACGAGAAGTTCAGGAATTCTCTTGATGAAGCGCTTATTCGAATGTATTGCGCGCATGGACAAGAAAAACTTGGAAGGGCAATTGTTCAGTTAAGTATTCTACGTTCCCACGTTCAACTCTCAGGATTTTTTGAAAATTATCCGCTGGTAAAGCAGCGGGATTTGTTGCAGACGCGGCGAAGAAAATCAACCGAGCAGGATCTTATAAAAGTTTTTGATAGCTGATCGGGGTCCTACAAAAGAAATTGGAAAGGGACCCCAAAGAATGCTTGTAGGGCTTGACCACAGAAGGTCCGAGACCGAGGCGTGGCAAATAGTTATGTCTGAGCCGCCTTGGCAACCGCCGAGGAGGTGGCCGGGAGGTGGTCATCATCCACTAAATAGGAGTCCGATTCTCCATGGGAGCACTTAGAAAACTCTATGAACGAAGGCGATTCACCATTTGAAAAAGGCAGGAATTTTGAAAAAGAGAATGCGGAGTTATTGCGCAATCTCTGGGAACTTTCGGGAGAAGAAATCGGCGAGCTAAGGAGCCGGATTGAGGTGTCTCGAGGGCTTGTCCGCATGTTCATCCATCCTTTTTATGAAGCATCGGAGCAGTATCCTGAAAAGTCGCGCGAGGCGGAGCTTTTGCAGCGAATTGACGAGGGCTTGAAGCGGATTGCAACTCTAGCAGAGGAGAGAACACCGGCAATATTTCTCATGGAGCCATTTCGGAAAGTTGAAGAACTTTCAAGGTCTTTCAGCGATGTTGCGCTAAAAAACAGGCTTTACGTGATTCCAACTCATAGCGCCTCCCCGCAGCCGTTTTTAAATGGAGATAAGGAAGGGCTAGATGCTGATGACTGTTGGTCGGAAAATTGGAATATCCTGCTTGATTGGTTTAAGGAATTAGGAGTCAAAAAAGTCATGATCGGCGGGCAGTATTTGATTATCGGTAGGACAATATACCACCCGGAGCAAGGGAGAGCCTCAAAAGACGAGCTTGAACTTCGCGGGTGCGTGGGGGCCGCGGGCCGTATGTTTGAGAAGGACTTTGAGGTTGAATTTTCAAATTTTGCTTTCCCAAAAACGCAAAAAGACCTTAAAGATGCCGGACTATCCTAACAGGGCGCCGGTGGGAAGGCGAGTTATTTTCTAGTACTCTACCATTATGAAAAATTATGAGCAAGAAAAAGAGCCGCATTTTGTTGACTTGTTTTCTCCTGAAATGGAGAGCCGGTTAAGGGCGGAAGGAAAAATGTACAGTCGGAAGATTGAGCCGATACGCGGAGCAGAACACGTTACAAAACCAACCATCGTTGAAACCCGCCTGCCGGACGGGACGGTGGAATCAATAGAGGAAGCAAAAGCAGGGGACTGGATTATTACCGGCTCCAAAGGCGAAAGGTTTGTTTTTACGGATAAGAAGTTCCACGATTTATACATCGCCGACACTCTGGGCGGATGGATACCGCGGAATCGCAGGGTTGTTGCCTTGCACAACCCATTCAGAAAGGCCGTAAAAATCCAGGCGCCGTGGGGAACTCCGGAGAAGCTGGCGTATCAAGAGGGAAGTGAAAAAGCGATATTTGTGGCGGAAGTTGCTCCGGACGGAACGCTGACAAAGGACCGCTATATTATCGGAGACAACGAAATGCTATTAAATAATTATGAACTTATACCGTAGCTATGAGCACCCTTAAACGCGCTTGGGACTTTTTATCCGACGAGCAACGCCGCACCGTCATTGATGAAATAATCGGGTATTTTGCCACCGAAAAAAATGAAACAATAGGGGTAGTTGCCGCAGAAAACATTTTGGACTTCTTTCTTCAAAGTGCCGGCAATGCAATATATAACAAAGCGCTCGACGACATAAAACCATTTTTAGCCAGCGAGCTTGAAAGTACGCTTCTCAACATTGATATTTCATTACGAAAGGCGGAAATGAAGAAAACCCCTAAAAAGACGGCATAGAGTTGGCCATAACTCGCATGCGCGAGTGTTGGGGAAAGAGGGCTTAAAAAAGAGATACTTTACTTTTTTCTTTACGCTTTCCATCGCAACCCCAGAGCGTAAGTTCGGGGAGTTTCAGCCCATTCTAATTCCTTCCTCCGGTATGATACTGGCAAAGGGGCCCGACCAAGCTGTGATTTTACCGAGGAGTCGGCAGTTTCTCCGAGGTTTCTCCGGTTTAAACTAGGTTTTTTGTCCTGAGCCATTTTTCAGTAAAATCAAAGCTGGCTTGACAAGTGCATAACCCAAGCGCTATAATGGAAATATAGTGTAAAAAATACACTAAATACACTAGGAATGAGCTAAGAGATATATCTTTCAGCGTAGGTTCAGCGTTTTAATCGGCGTTTCAATCCGCGGATGGTATGCTGACTATCACGCAGATATGGCGCCGATTACTATTAAAGGACACTGATAAAATTCTTAATAATCTCAAAGGTATGAAAATCGGTGTATTGGGGAGTGCGTGCAACCCCCCTCACAAAGCGCACATAAGGGCAGGAGAGCTTGTACGGAAAAAGCTTGGGCTTAACCGTATCCTTCTTATTCCGACGAGTCTGCCGCCTCATAAAGAAAAGCCCGCCGTTCTCCCTGCGGTCCGCTTGGAAATGGCGCGTCTTGCAGTAAAAGGCCTGCCGCATTGGAAAGTCTCTACTATGGAATTAAAGCGCCCGGGAAAGTCGTACACGAAAGACACTATTCGCGAGCTTAAAAAGAAATATCCGAAGGATGATTTTTTCTACATCATGGGCTCGGACAATCTCCTTACAATGCCAAAGAAATGGTTTGGGGGATACGAGAGTCTGGATTTATGCCAGTTCGTGGTGCTGGAACGCCCCGGATACCCGCTTTCAGAAGTCCCGCAAGCTATCCGCCAAAAAGTCATCGGCATACAGCAGTATGGAGCGTTCGTCATTTCAAGCACCATGATCCGGAAAGCGATTAAAGAAAAAAACGTGGAAAAAATAGCAAAATTTCTTTCGCCGAACATCCGCCAATTTATAAAAAAGATGCATTTATATGAAAAATAGCAAAGTCACGAAAACCAAAAAGGAACACATAAACACCGGAAACGCTAAAATAACGACAGACATCGTTATCTTTACCATTGAAGACGGCGAGTTGAAGATACTTCTGGTTAAGCGCAAATACGAACCTTTTAAGGGCAGGTGGGCGCTTCCTGGAGGGTTCATAAAAGAAGTGGAGACACTCGAAGAAACGGCGCGCAGGGAACTGTCCGAAGAAACCGGAGTTTCCGGCGTTTATCTTGAACAACTCTATACATTCGGCGAGCCGAAGCGCGATCCTCGGGGGAGAGTTGTAACCGCCGCGTACTTTGCGCTTGCACCTAAACACCTCATGAGTCTTTCCGCTTCCTCTGGCGCCGAAGACGCAAAGCTTTTTTCCGTAAAAAAGCACCCCGAACTTGCTTTTGACCATGAGAAAATAATGCAAAAAGCCCTTCACCGCCTGCAAAATAAGATTCAATACACAAACTTAAGCTGGAGCCTTCTGCCCAACGCGTTCACGCTTTCCGAAATTCAGGCCGTTTATGAGCTTATCTGGGACAAAAAGGTTGATAAGAGGAACTTCAGAAAAAAGATGCTCACGCTCGGGCTCCTGAAGCCGCTTTCAAAAGAACGCACAGGCCTGCGTCAGCGTCCGGCAAAGCTCTATGCGTTCAAGACGAAAACATACGTCGAATTAAGGAGGTTTTTCTAGAATCTACGCAAAACCTTTTCATTCTTTTGGGTGATGAAAAACATCAGACTCTTTAGGACAAAGAAAGAATACGAAGACTTTGTTTTTGGCGAAGTATTTACGGAACTGCTTATTCGCGATAATCCGTTTTACCGAAACCTTATCCAACTTATCATCGACTCAAAAGCGCCTGTTTTTTACTACCAATCCGACGAATCGGAGCACGCGAACTTTTCCGGATATTACAACTTCGAGCTCATCCGCGAAACGTACGAGAATAAAACCCTGCGGAGCATGTATTTTTTGCACGACTTTACCCACCTGTTGTTTTACTATCCGTACGACATGACGTCCGTCTCCGAGGAGGAATTCAGTGACGCCGTTACGCTTGCGGAATACACCGCTTCCAATGAAACTGAAATTTTTATCCATTACCGCATTCCGGAACTCCGTGAGAAGGTCTTTCAGGACAGGCGGATATTTTTTGATATTTTGAAAGAACGGGAAACCCCCCAGCCCCCAATTCAGGCGATGTTTCAGGTGCGAAAGATTATTATTGAAACAGATTCGCTTGATTCGCTTTTCTTTACGAAGCCAGAAGACGCCCAAATACGGGACACGTTCAAGTCTTACACGGGGAGCAATTCTTGGTGTAAAGAGCGCTATCAAGCATCCATCAAGCTTAAAAATCCGCATGAGTATTCCTATAAATTCTTTACCCCGCTGAATTACGAGCGAACCATAACGGTGTATCAATCGACGGCGGGAGAGGCGGAATATCAAAGGAATATTCTTTTGAACATAAGGCTTCTTTGTATGATTTTGGGAATGGAAAATCCGCCGGAAACGTTTGAAGAATGTTTTGAAAAGCTTCCGCTTCTCGAGGGAAAAATTATGTTTCCAAAAAAGTAATTTTATTGAAAGTTTTATAAAAAGTGGTACTTGTTGGGCATACGAACTTCAAAAATATGCCCGGCACATTCATGACGACTAGCAAAAAAACTGAACAAGCTGGATACGCGCGGGTTGCGGCAATCGTTCCGCGCCTCCGCGTCGGAGATCCAGCCTATAACGCAGGCGAAATTTTGGCTTGGTTGAGAAAGGCAGACAGGGAGGGTGTTGCCGTAGCAGTTTTTCCGGAAATGAGCCTTCCCGGGTATACCGTTGCCGACCTTTACTTCCAAAAGCTTCTCGAGCGAAGCATAGAAGGAAATTTGCTGAAACTTGTTGCCGCTTCGCGGACGATACTCTCTGTATTTCTTGTGGGGCTTCCGCTACACGCTGAAGGAAAAATCTTCAACGTTGCGGCCGTTATCGGGCAGGGGAAACTCTACGGGTTTGTTCCAAAAACTCACATTCCGAACTACAAGGAATTTTATGAGAAACGCTGGTTTTCGTCTTCACGCGACCTTGCCGCCAAGGAAGTTACGATCGGAGGAAGGGTAGTCCCCATTGGAACGGACCTGTTGTTTCGTGTTCCGTCCATCAAAGACTTGGTGTTGGGGGTAGAAATTTGCGAAGATGTGTGGGCGCCGCTTCCACCAAGCTCGTTCCAGGTGCTTTGTGGGGCAACGGTCATCGCAAACCTTTCGGCTTCTAACGAGCTTGTCGGTAAAGCCGAATATCGGAGAACCCTTATCGTCCAGCAGTCGGCGCGCGGGGCCTCCGGATATGTGTATGCTTCAAGCGGAGTGCATGAGTCGACGACAGACGTTGTTTTCGGTGGACACGCGATGATCGCGGAAAATGGCGGACTTTTGGCAGAATCAAGGCGATTCGAACGAAACGGGGAAATGATAATTTCAGACATTGACCTTGAGCATATCACCGGCGATCGCGAACGGATAACGACATTCGGCACTTCGATTCACGAGTCGTATAAAAAAGATTTCCGTTTTATTGACGTTGATGTGAAGCCGACAGCGGCTTCGAGATTGTATCGCGCGGTTGAGCAGTTTCCGTTTGTTCCTCACAACGCCGAAGAGCGCGATATGCGAGCGGCAGAGATTTTCTCGATTCAGGTTGCAGGGCTCGCAAAGCGTCTTGAATTCGGCCAAATTTCGGACATGGTCATCGGACTTTCGGGCGGGCTTGATTCAACGCTCGCGATTCTTGTCGGGGTAAAAACTGCGGAGGCCCTGGGGCTTCCAAAAAAGAGGATTCACGCCTTTAGCATGCCCGGATTCGGCACAACGGGGCGCACCCGCGGAAACGCTCAAAAACTTGCTGAAGCTCTTGGAGTTTCGTTTGAAGAGATAGATATTACGAAGGGCGTTACCCAACAGTTCAAGGATATAAGGCACGACGGCAAAACCGACGACGTTGTGTATGAGAACGCCCAGGCCAGGTATCGCACGATGACGCTTATGCAGAAAGCAAACCAGCTTCATGGAGTCGTACTCGGAACCGGAGACCTCTCCGAAATAGCGCTCGGCTGGAATACGTATACGGGCGACCACATTGCGCACTATAACGTGAACTGCAGTGTTCCGAAAACGCTCGTGTCGTATCTTGTTAAATGGGTTGCCGAAACGCAAGTTGGCGAGAAAGAAAAGAAAATCCTTTTCGACATCATCGCAACCCCCATCTCCCCGGAGCTTAAAAAAACGCGTAAGGGAACGGTTACGCAAAAAACCGAAGAAATCATCGGACCGTATGAATTGCATGATTTCTTTTTGTATCATTTCGTCCGCTGGGGTTCTTCGCCGAAGAAAATCCTGAAGCTTGCTGAATTGGCATGGGGCAAGAAATATTCTAAAGAAGAACTTAAGAAATGTCTTGGGGTTTTCATTACGCGCTTCTTTAATTCACAGTGGAAGAGGTCTGTTGCAACCGACGGGCCGAAGGTAGGCTCCGTGTCGCTTTCTCCGCGAGGGGATTGGCGGATGCCGTCTGACGGCGATATGAAACTTTGGCTGGAGGACCTGAAAGATTAATTGTTGTTTTGAAAAGTTGACCATCCAGGCTTTATACCGGGTGGTTTTTTGTTTGTTGCGGTTTTTCCGGCTTGCTCTTGATTTATCTTATTTTTGGTTTATAATACTAAGCGGCCCTTTAATACATAATTAGGAGAAATACGCATGGGACTCGCGAGCAAGCGACGCGACAGATGGGCGCCTCTTATTGTTGATCCGGAGAACGATTTTTGTCCAGGGGGTTCGCTCGCCGTTACTGACGGCGATAAAGTCATGGAGCCGCTCAATATTATCATTATGAAAGCGGTTCGTGAGGGACGCCCCGTGATTGTATCGCGCGATTGGCATCGGCCAGACTTGGATCAGCCCCATTTTCAGAAGTGGCCGCCGCATTGCATTCAGAACACTTTTGGCGCAGAGTTCCACCGGAATCTGTTTCTTCCGGCGAATGCCATTATTATCTCGAAAGGGATGGGGGATGCCGACGCATACTCAGCATTCGACGGTGTTACCGCTGACGGGACGCCACTCGATACCGTCCTAAAGAGTCTCGGCGTTGATACTCTCAAAATAGGGGGTCTTGCGACGGACTATTGCGTGAGCGCTACGGTGTTGAACGCGATTAAGCTCGGTTACGAAACACATTTTCTTCTGTATGCCTCGCGTGGTGTTGCAAAGGAGACGACCGATGCGGCACTCGACAAAATGTGGAAGAGCGGAGCAGTATTTTCGTATGCTCCATATAACTTCGAACTTGTTGGGTAGAAGGGCGGACGTGTCGTAAAAAACTACAGCGAGGGCTCAAAATAGGGCGAACCAAATTAAGGCGCCTTTTTTCTTTTGTAAACGAAGGAAGCACATTATTGCATTTTTTTATGGTTCAATTACGCTTATTGGGTAGCTCTTTTCCGCTCGCGCAAAACCAAAGGAACCGCACATGGCCAGATATTTCTTGCTCCAGGCGTTTTCCTCTTTATCCGAGGACGTTGTTTCAGAGCATCTTGAACTTATTATTCAGAAGCAGAGTGAAACAATCTACTCTCTTCAGTCTATAGCCGGAGTTGAGAAAGCTACCGGATGCGGTTCACAGATGAAAGATAAAAATCATATGATGGCGTATGAAATCGTCTGCCATTATGCGACACTCAACGAATATCAGCGGCTGGAAGAAAAGCTTAGGGGCCGAGGATTTGACGTCTGGCTCACAAAAGAGGATGATATTCTAAAAACGATAAGGCTCGCGCTGACTCAAAGGCTGAGAGAGCTTGGAGAGATGGAAGAGTTTCCTAAAGAACCCCACAGAGACTCTGACGATGGAAGTTGCGGCAATGACGGATAAATACGAAACGGGATTCAACCCCGTTTTATTATTGACGTATGAGTAAAACATAATATAATATTCAGCATCGTGTTCTTTTTATAGGCGAGACCATTTGATGAAAAGAAGAACGCTACTTCTTGGTGTCTTAGCGCTACTTTGCGTCGTTCTGGTTGCCTGGTTTTTTGTTCATATCGCAAGAACTCCAGGAGGCGCGGAAAAGAACTATGCTGGGGTTGAAAAGGCCGGCCCGGCGCATTCGTACCCCGACCCGGCGTTAACTCCAGGTGCCGTGTTTCCGAATGTTACGGAAAAAGAAGTATGCAGGCCAGGTTATGCGAGCGGAGCGCGAAGAGTCTCGTCGAAAGAAAAGAGAGAGGTATACCGTCGCTACGGCAAGGAAAAGCCCAAAGACCCGCAATCATACGAGGTTGACCACTTTATTTCGCTTGGGCTTGGGAAAGAGGCTCAAGAGAGGATAAAAGAAGACTGGTACAAAGTGTATCTTGAGATTCAAAAGAAAAAGTAGGCATAGAGGAACGCATTCGCTCGCGCGAGTGCGGTTTTATTATATACGCCTGGGACAAGCTCTTTGTGGCACTTTCTTTTTATGAAATTGACAAAATTTATTAATAAGTCTATAATATTGGAAGGCAAAATCCTGCTTTTAGGAGCTACATAATGGCAAACAGGGAGCGGCTTAGCCCGACGGTCTTTGACATTCCTATCGCAAAAATCAGACGTGGATACTACAGCGCGGTCTATTTTTCGCGCGAGAAGCGCATTCTTGAAAAGAGAAATCACGCAAAGATGGTCTTGATGCAGGTTTTTCAGAAAAAGAACGCGATTCTCTGCGGAACCGACGAAGCGATCGCGGTGCTGAAGCTTGCAAGCGGCGAATACCGTGACCCCGAACGGGCGTATAAACTTTTCGACCGCTACGTCGAAAAACAACGCGAGGTAAGGAAGCTCCGGATTGTTGAGAAGAATTACAATAAGACCGAACTTGTGACGAGAGAGATGCTGAATCTTGAGATAGAGCTTGACCGCATTTGGGAAGACAAGTCGGCCGAGCTCGGCATTTCTTCGCTTTATGACGGAGACAGGATCACTCCATGGGAAACGGTAATGACGATCGGCGGCCTTCCCCAGCACTTTGCCCATCTTGAATCGGTGTATCTCGGCATTCTTGCGAGGCGCACTCTTGTTGCGACAAATGTCGCGAGCGTTGTTGCTGTCGCAAACGGCAAACCGATTCTTTTCTTTGCGGACCGGTTCGATCACTACGAGAACCAGACGGGTGACGGATATGCCGCGACCGTCGGAGGAGTTTCCGGGGTTGCAACCGACATCATGGGAGAGTGGTGGGGCAAGAAGGGCATGGGGACGATTCCTCATGCACTCATTGCCTGTTTCGGCGGAGATACCGTCGAGGCGACACTTGCCTTCGCGCGCGAGTTTCCGGAAGTCCCGTGCATCTCTCTCGTGGATTTCCAGAACGATTGCGTCAAAACCTCGCTTGAGGTGGCGGACCGCTTCAAGGCCGAAGGGCTTACGCTTTATGGCGTCAGGCTCGATACTTCGGAGACGATGGTGGACGAGTCAATCATCCGGAACGGACAATTCGGACAGGAAAAACCGACGGGCGTTACCCCGACACTTGTAGAGAATGTCAGGCGCGTGCTTGACCGGAACGGACACGACAACGTGAAGATTGGCGTTTCCGGCGGGTTCAACAGGGCAAAAATCGAGCTCTTTGAAGACAGGAAAGTCGCGGTAGATTTCTACGGCTGTGGAAGCTCGCTTCTCAAGGGAGAAGGGGACTTTACCGCGGACATTGTTATCATGGACGGAAAGCCGGCTTCTAAAAAGGGCAGGTGGTTTCGCCCGAACCCCCGGCTTGAGAGAGTTTCGTAATACAGTAAGACGGCCGTCTCGGCCGTTTTTGTTTATAAAAAATCGTCCCGATATGAGTCGGGACGTTTTATGCTATTGGGAGATAATCTGCAAAATCATGCCGAGCGTAGACCAATCTACAAGGCGCTGGGAAAGAACATCTCTCAAGCGCTGAATTTCGACATAAGTTCTTTCGGAGTCATTTGCGTTTCCAAGCGCTTCGTTTGTTTTCGCGCGCTTTTTAAACCATGCAAGTTCGCGATTGGTAAGACGAAGCGAGTACAGGTGTCCATGATGCGCCGAAAGCGTTCCGGCAAGCTGGCGGGAGCCAAAATATTTCAGGCGCGACGGCTCGAAGTGAAAACCGGTCTCTTCGTTTATTTCTTCCTCCGCAACTTTTTCGGGAGCGACACCTTGTTTAAATGTGGAGCCGCCGGGAAGCTCGTGGATGAATCCGTCGGGGGTTCTGGCGGGAGAGCGAAACTCCCGTACGAGAATGATCTCCGAATCAAGAAGGTTCGGCTGTTTTTTCCAGAGCATGACCGAAGAAATATCGGTTCGAGAAAGGACAACCTCGTTTGTTTTATGGCGCTTTTCGGACTCAATCCAGACGCGCGCATGCACTACCCACATAAAAACATTTGCTCTATTTGCTCCAACCCGAAATGTCCACAAAACCCGCGCTCCGTCCAGCCGATTACCCGCCTGTTTCTGGCTTTTAAGCCATGCTTGGAAGGATTCCGTTCTCCAAATATGAAGCGGGATTTCGCATTCTCCGCCCTTTCTTTCTGAACCCATGCCAAGACCCTGAACGGCGTTTTTAAGCGTTTCCTCAAGCGTTTCGAATTGAGGCACTCCGTTCTTTTTTGCCTGATGGAGAAGATATGAATTCTTCGGGGCTTCTCTCGGAGCTCCGAACACCGTCTTTCCTGAATTTCCCCATACACCCCACTCGACGTTTGTTGTAAACGCTGGAAAGGTTTCAAGGTTTCGAGGAACCCAGAATACGATTGAGTCAGCACGGTTAAGACCGATAGCTTCCCATTCAATTTGCGGACTGTATGTTTCCGGGTTCATTTCGCATGCCCCGCTCCTGTCTTCAGGAAAATAAACGTCCCCCTCGAACTTAAGACGCTCGAGAATTTCAAGCGCTTCCGGCCGCCATGAGCGGACATCTTTTGAGCGCGGGGTAGGACCCGCGAGGAAGATAGACGCACGAGTTGTTTCAGGAAACGGCTCCCGCGCGAAAATGACTCTCATGGTCATTCTCCTTCAGTCGGAAGGGAATTATAACGCTCAAGAACGAGCTTGCCGTTTTTGCCAAGCTCCGGGTGGCCCTTATAGATAGTAACCGAACAGTTCTTGGGGGGATTTTTTTCGTTCAGCTCTAAATATGCTTCCGGCGACATTCGTTCAAGATTTCCTCTGGCTGCGAGAATGGAAACGTGGTGCATGACGGAAAGAACGCATTGCTCTGCAAATTCCCTCGTGAGGGTTCCAAGCCACGCCCTTCCGCGCCTCCGCACGCCCGTAATATCTTCTCCTTGCGGATAGCAGTATTCGTATTCTCCGACACGATCGTAGAGTTCTTTCTGCTCGTGGTGGAATACATAGAATAGCCGCCAATCGCAGTAAATAATGGCAAGACCGATGTTGCGTTCCCGGATGAGCTCTTCCGTAAAGACGGGACGCTCCTGAAGTTCCGGCCACGAGGCTATGATCTCTTTCAGTGTTTCGCGGCACCTGATGTACGGGGATGTAATAAGAACATCCGGCACTGGAATGGTTCTTTTCAGGAACTCCCCGGTTTTACGCGCCTGAAGCCTGCCGAGATCTGTCAGCGGCGGATGCTCGCGCTTATCTTCTTTCATCTTGTTGAACGCGGACTGTCCGTGGCGGACAAGCGCCAAATGACTCGGCCATTTCATGGGTTGATACCTCTTTTTATCAATGTACCTGTAAAAATACTGTACAATATTTTTAATAATATGCAATACGATCTCGCCGGAAGCTCACTTGCGGCAGTTTTTATATAGCTCAAAAAACGAACCCGTCGTACGGTTTTCGTCGGTCTAACTTGCTGTTCAATAACCAGCTTTTTGCTGGGTTGATAAAATGGTCGTGACAAGGTACTGCTATATATAGAACTTTTCCAGAATAGGAAGTCCAAAGGATAGAGGGCATGGCAAACGGGTCACGTCTGTTCCTCCTGTTCATTCTGGGTCCTTGCCTCGCTTTGTTTTTATTTATTGTGCTACTTGATATTGTGAGTTTGCGTGATGTTCGCAAGGTAAAAAATGACTTTCTTGCAGTATATACAGCTTCCGCAAAAGCCGGGGAGGAGGTTATCATCTACCGTGCGGAGAGTGAAGATTGGCAAGGACAGGCCGGGCACGTAAAAGAAAAGTTTGAGGAACTTATCCGCATCGCTGCCATGACGGAATGTATCTTGATACGACAATCACGCATGAGTTCTCGCACCTTCTTACAAAAAAGGAGGGAGACATGGGCGATGGGCATGGCACGGAGTGGCAGCGCATATGTGACGCGCTCCTGGCGGATTCCGGTATCAGCGGGGGATGTCCAAAATATATTGAGTGGAAATCATTTTTCTGGTAGCAGTTTTTAAAAGGCCTTTCGGCCTTTTTGTTTTGTATAGGCCGCGGTTGCGTGATATTCTCTGTGAATATTGTATAATATTTAACTATTAGTTCGTTAACACCAAACAGGCCTTGAGGAGAAGCTCTTGAAGAGGGGAGAGAACCTGCCGTTTTCCCTTGACCCGCTTGAACCGAATTTTGTTCCCGCCAAGCCAAAAAACAGCGTCAAGGATAGTGTCGTGAAGAAAGTTGAGGACGCGGGCAATCTCCTGATCACCCGCAAGCGGGACGGCTATTGCCATCTTGCCGTGAAAACTTCCGACCGCATACGGCTTTATACGCGCGGGATTGCGCTTTCCTCTCGTCGTTCAGATAAAGTTCGAGAGGCGTTTCAAAAGCATGTCGCTTCGTTCTCCCGAATATCTGCGCGTTCGCGACGATAAGCGTCCTCATGAGTGTGTGTACGCTCCCGAAGACGAGTAAGTGAGTAAATTTTTTATAGCAATTATAAAACGGGCCGAAGCCCGTTTTATGTTTACCTGAAAGAAAATTTTTCCTGGAGGCTCTTAAAGAAATAATCCTTTTCAAACTCGATGAAGCGGACAAGCCGCTCGGATTTTCTTACAACAAC
>Ga0075975_104_pt1 | contig 26170 bp, 29 predicted proteins | sample RifGroA2_FD_68001 | JGI IMG/M metagenome (GOLD analysis project Ga0075975, IMG submission 68001) | Parcubacteria bacterium GW2011_GWA2_47_10
TTTCGTTTCACAGGAAGCCCAAAAAGCAGCCGCTTTTACTCTTGCGGAGCTCTGTTTTTTTTGATACGATAAATCGGTGTTTTGAACGGAACCTATGCTCGAAATTTCGATCGGTGCAGAAAAAATTTTTGAAGTAGCGGGATTCCCCGTTACGAATACACTCCTCACCTCATGGCTCGTGGTTGCTTTTTTTATTATCGTATCCCAGCTCATCGTGCGGAAAGTCCAACTCATTCCGGCGGGCATACAGAACGTTTCCGAGTTTGTCGTTGAAGGCGTGCTTGGTCTCATGGAGGGGGTGTTAGGCTCGCGGAGTATCGCGGAGAAATATTTTCCGCTTATTGCGACTATTTTTCTTTTTATCATTATATCAAACTGGTTCGGCATTCTTCCCGGATTCGGCTCAATCGGGTTTCACGAGATGCGCGAAGGGCATGAAGTGTTTGTGCCGATGTTTCGTTCGGTTGCGTCCGACCTTAATGTTACGATGGCGCTCGCTATTGTATCCGTTTTCTCGATACAATTTTCCGGTATTGTCGCCATCGGATTCGCCAAACACATGCATAAATACTTCACGTTAAAAAACCCGGTCCAGAGTGCTGTCGGGTTGCTTGAATTTATCTCTGAAATTGCTAAAATGATATCGTTTTCGTTCCGGTTGTTCGGGAACGTATTTGCTGGCGAGGTTTTGCTGATTATTACCGGTTTTTTGGTCCCGTATTTTATTCCCGTGCCGTTCCTATTCCTCGAAATATTCGTCGGATTCATCCAGGCCCTGGTGTTTGCGATGCTGACCGTCGTATTTCTTGGAATGGCGATAACGGAACACGGAGTAGAAGAAGAACATCATTAATTCATAATGTTAAATTATAATAATGAATGCTAAAATATCCGATATTCGGCATTCAGAACTTATAATTTACTATACACATATGGACGTAGCGGCAATGAGACTGCTCGCAACAGCAATCGTCATGGGACTCGGAACCATAGGTCCGGCCATCGCGATTGGAATGCTCGCGGGTAAAGCGCTTGAGGCAATTGGGCGGAACCCCGAGGCTTCGGGCAAGATACAGACGGCAATGATATTGGCTATCGCATTTGCCGAGGCAGTCGCTATTTATGCGCTGGTCGTAGCTCTTATTATTAAGTTTGTTTAACCGTTTTCGCGTTAGAATATGAGCGAACTTTTGCAGCACTTCGGAATTGAGTGGAAATTGCTTTTGGCACAGCTTGTTAACTTTGGGGTGCTCTTTTTTGTGTTGAGAAAATTCGCCTACGGCCCTTTGCTGGGGATGCTTCGCGAGCGGAGAGAGAAAATAGCCGAAGGAATGCGCGCCGCCGAAGAATCGCAGCAGAAACTTGCCGAAGCGAACCGTGAAAAGGACGCATTGCTGGGAGAAGCGCGCAAAGAGTCGGTTTCGCTCATTCAGAAGTCAGAAACCGGCGCAAAGGAAAAAGAAATTTTGATACTTGCTCAAGCCCAAAAAAAGGCGGACGGAATACTTGCTGAAGAGAAAGCGAAAATTCAAGAAGAGCGGCTTAAAATGAAAGAGGAATTCAGGCGGGAGTCGGCCGAATTCGTTAAACGCGTTGTGGCTGAAGTTGTTTTGCGCTCGCCCGAGTCCCTTGATGAAAATCTCATCACCGGCGTCGTGCAGGAGCTCAAAAACACATGAAATATTCTTCGAAAGAATACGCGCACGTCCTTCTTGAAACGATTGATGATGAAAGGGGCGAGGCTGTAGTAAAAAAATTTCTTTCCTACGTCCGAACAAGCGGAGATTTTCAGAAGATTCCGCACATCCTGCGTGACTTCAGGAAGCTCTATAACGCCAAGTATGGACTTCGGGACGTAAAAGTTACGCTTGCGCGCCCTAACGGAGGGCTCATTCAAGCGGTTCAGGAAAAATTGAAACTGAAGCACGAGCCGGAGGTTGAGATAAAAAAGGAACTTTTGGGGGGTGCGGTTGTTTCAATCGACGATGAAGTAGTTATTGACGGCAGCGTGAAGAGCAGGCTTCAGAAGTTATTTAATGCTAAATTATAAATGATGAATGCAGAACACGAACGACAATTCAGCATTCAGCATTCATAATTTGTAATTTTTCAGCATGTCAAAAGAGATCATAGAAAAAATAAAGCAGGAAATTTCCGGATTTAAATCCGAAATAAAGACCGAACGCGTCGGCAAGGTTTTTGAAGTGGGGGACGGGGTATGCCGCATGTGGGGGCTTTCAAGCGTCATGGCTCAGGAAATGGTTGAGATTGAAACGGATGGGGGGGGTGTGAACGGCATTGCGTTAAATCTCGAAGAAGATTCCGTCGGCGTCGTTATCCTCGGGGACTTTCTTAAGGTAAAAGAGGGCAATATCGTCCGCGGGACGGGACGCGTTCTTTCGGTGCGCGTCGGAAAAGAAATGGTCGGGAGGGTCGTAAACGCTCTTGGAGAGCCGGCCGACGGGCGGGGGCCGATATTTGCTTCTGAAAAAGATGGAAAATTTTATCCGGTTGAAAAAATCGCCCCCGGCGTTATTACGCGCGAGTCCGTGAATACTCCGCTTCACACCGGTATTAAAGCGATTGACGCCATGATTCCGATAGGGCGGGGACAGCGCGAGCTCATTATCGGAGACCGGCAAATAGGAAAATCTGCCATTGCGATTGATGCTATTGTCAATCAGCAAAATGATACCGGACGCAGAACGCCATTTTGCATTTATGTCGCCGTTGGACAGCGCGACTCGAAAGTCGCAAAGATCGTTGCGGAACTCGAAAAGAAAGGGGCCATGAAATATACGGTCGTCGTTGCGGCTTCGGCCTCAAGCCCGGCTTCGCTTCAGTATTTGGCGCCCTTTACCGGGGCCGCTATCGGGGAGTTTTTTATGGACCAAGGGGAAGATGCGCTTGTTATTTATGACGACCTGACGAAGCACGCGAACGCCTACAGGCAAATCTCGCTTCTCTTGAGGCGGCCGCCGGGGCGCGAGGCATTTCCGGGAGATATTTTTTACCTTCATTCCCGTCTTTTGGAGCGGGCGGCAAAACTTTCGAAAGAATATGGAGGAGGCTCTCTTACCGCTCTGCCGATCATCGAAACACAGCTCGGAGACGTTTCGGCATATATTCCGACGAACGTTATTTCCATTACCGATGGACAAATTTATCTCGAGCCGGACCTTTTCTATCAAGGAGTGCGGCCGGCTGTAAATGTGGGACTTTCCGTTTCGCGCGTGGGGTCTGCCGCTCAAACACAAGCGATGAAAAAGGTTGCAGGAAGGCTGCGGCTCGACCTCGCTCAATTCCGCGAACTTCAGGCATTCGTTCAATTTGCGACTGACCTCGACGAAGCGACAAAAAAGAGAATTGTGAGAGGACAGGTTTTAACAGAGCTGTTAAAACAAAATGATTTTGAGCCGATGCCGTTTGAGCGGCAGGTTGTCGTGCTCTATGCGGGCGTGAATGGATACCTTGACGGCATTGAACTGCCGGAGATTCAAAATTTTCAGAAAAAATTCCTGGACTATATCGATAAAATGCATAAGGGAATTTTGGAAGCAATAGCAAAATCCGGAGAACTCGCGGTTGATGTTGAAGAGAAACTGAAGCGCGCGATTGAAGAAACGAGGAAGATGTAAAAAGAAAGAAGCCTGCTTCATCAGCATGGCTTCGGATTGGCTCGACCCCGGCGGCTGGCTTTTCAGCCGACTCTGCCGTCCGTGCCCATTCTGCCGAATGGGGGAACGGCAAACCGCGGGATACACCTTCCTCAAGCGCCGACTTGTTTTGGCGAGTGCGCTCAGGAATCAATTATATTATAGCATAAAATATACTAATTTGTCAAGTATTGAACGAATTTGCAGATTTTAAGACTATTATGGAAAGCTTAGAAAGAAATCAGAATAAGGAAACAGTAAATGGCAAATCATTTGGAAGCCTTAAGGAATTTATTAGGGCCGCAGAAGAAATCAAGGCTCGAAGTGCCGGTATTCGGATTTACGGCAAGCGGCTCGAAAAAGTACCTCCCAAAAAAGTAGAAGCAGGCGACCGGTATGTTCTTGTGGATGATCCAAGCGCGTCTATCGAGACATCCTGGATGTTTTTTCGAAGGAGTGAAAATACTCTGCGTGCCAACGTGTTTGACGGAAAACCTCTCAAATTTCCTTTCCGGCTGAACGATAAAAACATCAGTTCGTTCCGGTTCGATATTTTCTAACACACTATGTCTTCAACTAAAGCAATAAAACAACGAATACGGTCGGTTAAAAACACCCGCCAGATAACGAAGGCGATGGAGATGGTATCAGCCGCCCGCATGAGAAAGTCGCAGGGGTATGCTCTTGAGGGGCGCCCATACGCGCTTGCGTCTCTTGAGATGCTTGGAAATGTCCTGGCGCGAACCCCTCTTCGTTCGGCTCTTCTTGAAGAGCGCCCTGTTTTGCGCGCAGTACTTGTTGTTGTTACGTCGGATAAAGGGCTTGCGGGGGCGTTTAACTCGAATATCTTAAAACGTTCTGAAAAATGGCTAGCCAACCATGCACAGGATTATCCGGTAGACGTGGTTGCCGTAGGGAAAAAAGCGCGTGATTATTTTTCTGCCAAAGGCAGACTCGCCTCCGACGGGCAAAACCGCGCTCCGCGCGTTGTGAAAGAATTTTTTGGGTTTGGAGATTATGCCGACCCTGCCGGCATACGGCCGCTTGCGGAGTATCTTGTGCGGGGTTTTGTCGGGAGGCAGTGGGATTTGATTGAAATAATCTATACGAATTTCCGTTCAACCCTGAAACAGGACGTCGCTGTTTCGCGCCTTTTTCCGGTTGATATTGAAAAAGTAAAGGAAACGATCGAACATATTGTTCCGGAGAGAGGGCGTTTTTCGGAAAAAGCCATCAGTCTAAAATCGTCAACCGCCGACTACACATACGAATATTCTTTTGAGCCGTCTCCCGCCATTGTGCTTGAGTCCCTCATTCCGCATTTGCTTGAGATGCAGGTTTTCCATATGATACTCGAGTCGAACGCTTCGGAACATTCCGCGCGAATGGTCGCGATGAAAAATGCCTCCGAAAACGCCGGAGATATTATGAACGAATTAACGCTTCAGTATAACAAACAGCGGCAAGCCGGAATTACGAAAGAATTGACCGAAATAACGGCGGGTACCGAAGCGCTCGGGAAATAAAAAAGCCCCGGTAGGTTACCGAGGCTACGAGAGGAACACCAGCGCGTTGATGATAAAACGAGAGACGAAGTTGAGAAAAACGGATGCATGCGCGCCGAAGGCTTGGCTCACAATGAGCGATAGAAAAAGCGCAGAGTTCATTACTGCGTGAGCCGTTACGGATGAGACATAGCCGCCCCGGAGAAACGCCCAAGAGAGAATGATTCCGCCGATACCCTGCGCGAGCACGTTCCACCATGTTCCGTGAGCACGGCCGAAAAGGATTGAGGCGCAAATAATGACGGCCCAGAGAATGATTTTGTTTTTTGTGAGCCACCGGCAGATGCGGATGGGAAAGAAGCGGAACATTGCTTCTTCAATGAAGGGAGCAAGAAGTACTGTTTCAAGAAAAAGTAAAAAAGTAACCGGCTCTTCGGGGCCTACAATGACGGGAAGTTTTTCGCTGATGCCCGTCAGGTCAAGAATGGGGCCGACAGCAAAGACCATACAAGCAAGGTTTAAAAGTCCGAATTTAAGGCCAATCCAGAGTTTCTCGGAAACCGATCCCGGGTATTCCACTCATTCCTCCGATTTTCAAAAAACAAATTTTATTATTATGAACTTAATGTAAATAGACACGTATGTCAAACGGAAAAATCGTACAAATCATCGGTCCGGTCGTAGATGTTGAATTTTCGGAGGGAGTTTCACTTCCGCCGCTTTTGAACGCGCTTGAAGTAAAAAAAGAAGGCGAAGGAGCGCTTATCCTGGAAGTTGCCAAGCACCTCGGCTCGGGAAGGGTTCGCACCGTCTCCCTTGGCCCGACCGACGGGCTCAAGCGCGACCTTGACGCTCGGGATACCGGTTCTGCCATAACTGTTCCGGTTGGACAGGAAATTTTGGGGAGGCTTTTTAACGTGCTCGGAAAAACAGTCGACAATAAACCTGCGCCTGTTTTCAAAAAACACTGGCCAATTCATAGGAAATCCCCTCTGCTTTCGGAGCAATCGACAAAAACAGAAATCTTTGAAACCGGCATTAAAGTCATTGACCTCATTGCCCCCATTGTTAAAGGAGGCAAAGTTGGTCTCTTCGGAGGAGCCGGCGTCGGGAAAACAGTTCTTCTGATGGAACTCATCAGGAACGTATCCGAAGTTGCAAAAGGGGTTTCGGTATTTGCCGGAGTCGGGGAGAGAACCCGCGAAGGAAATGACCTGTATCGAGAAATGAACGAGTCGGGCGTTATCAACAAAACAGCTCTTGTATTCGGACAAATGAATGAAGTTCCCGGAGCGCGCCTCCGCGTAGCGCTCACGGCTCTCACAATGGCAGAATATTTCCGGGATGAAGAGTCAAAGGACGTTCTTATCTTCATTGATAACATTTTTCGTTTTTCGCAGGCAGGGTCGGAGGTTTCGGCTTTGCTCGGGCGCATGCCTTCGGCTGTCGGATACCAGCCAACACTTGCAACGGAAATGGGTGAACTGCAGGAACGCATTACCTCGACGAAAAAAGGTTCGGTTACCGCCGTTGAAGCCATTTATGTTCCGGCAGACGATATTACGGACCCCGCCCCCGCCAACACGTTCAGCCACCTTGATTCGACTATCGTTCTTTCCCGCGCCTTAACCGAGCTCGGAATTTATCCCGCAGTTGACCCGCTTGCCTCAACATCAACAGCGCTCGACCCGAAAATAGTAGGGGAGGAGCATTACAAAGTTACGCGCGATATTCAAAAGATTCTTCAGCGCTATAATGAGCTTCAGGATATTATTGCAATCCTCGGGATGGAAGAGCTTTCTGAAACAGACAAGCTTACGGTCAACCGCGCGAGAAAAATCCAGCGCTTTTTGTCGCAACCTTTCTTCGTTGCAGAAACATTTACCGGAAGAAGCGGAAAATATGTTTCTCGTAAAGACACCATCCAGGGATTTAAGGAGATCATTGAAGGGAAGCATGATGCGTTGCCCGAAGACGCATTCTACATGAAAGGGGGGATTGAGGAGGTTGGGTAAATAAAAAAACCCGCTTTTTTAAGCGGGGACCGGACTGGGTGGATATTACCACTTCTTCCAATTGCTTCTCCTTAGCATTTTCTGTAGAAACTCCGCATCAGCTATTGCATATTTATTATAAGTAACTTTTCCAAATGCGGCTATTTTTTCTGTTTCATTGGTATCACACCACCGCAATGTTTCTACTTTTATGATCTCATGAAAACCATCGAGAACCAAGCTTGTTTGAGGATAAGGGATAAATGGCATGCTGATTGTTCGCTGATATGTGTTAAACTTCTTTTTTCCAAAAAAAACGTCAACACAAACAGTAACTTCAAACATCGTCGCCACCTCTGCTCCGAACAAAAACCTTAGGCCAAAGTTCACTGAATTTCCAGCAACTTCCGCAAAAATATAGACAAGCAGGTCTGGTAATAAGATAGAGCGAGATCAATGGTCTCATGTTTCCGGACATGGTACAGCGTGGGCACGTGTGAGTTGATAGCTGCTTACGAGAGAACATATCAAACGCACATACAATACAAAAGAGTAGTGCCGGAACCACAACAATAATCGTCACATAAATTGCACGAACAACATCGTCGTTCATTACACAGTCCTCTTCTAGCAAAGGCCAATAATTACTATGTAGCATACCCTTATGAAACTGTCAATACATACATTACAAAAAACACTTTTTTCAGGGGAAGTCGAAAAAATAATCGCGCGCACATCGGCGGGCGAAATTACGGTGCTCGACAATCATCTCCCCATAGTAACTCCTCTTGAAGGCCCCGAACTCAAGATTATTGACAAATCTGGAAAATGTGATATAATTAAGATTGGCTCGGGTTTCATTGAAGTGCGTCCGCAAAGCAGAGTCATTGTTCTTGCAAATACCGCCTAGCGCACGTATAATCCGTTATGGCCATGCACAAAACACATACCCTTCTATAATATTATTATCGGTCGGGTACACGGAGTGCTATAACGCGAGAATGATGCGAATAAACTTGTCTCGTACAGACCTTCATGAAGCAGATAAAATGGCATACAACCACAGCACAGGCAAAGGGGGAACGAGTGCCGAAAAAGCGATATGTTTTCTCGCACAGCGCCCGGTCAGGCCACTACCATGCCGATGCCTACGCAGTACGCTGTTTTGACAACCGCTTCTGGAAGAGTTTCAAGCGCTTTATCAAGGCGCGTAAGCTGAAGCACATCGATGCGGCTTCTCCTGCCGGAGGGGCAAAGATATTCGCAAGCCCGGAAAAGCGCCAGGACCTCGACTATTTCCTTCGGGAAATAGAAAAATCTGTCCTGCTCCACAAGACGAAGCGGGTGATGTTATTTACCCACACCGATTGCGGAGCGTACGGCGGTATCAAGCGTTTTGAAAAGGACGAAACGAAGGAGTTCGCCTTTCACGTGGGTGAGCATAAAAAGGCCATTCTGGTCATCAAGAAGAAGTTTCCCAAGCTGAAGGTAGAAAGCTACTTTATAGATTGGAGCGGGGTTGTTCGAACTTCGTAACCGGTGCAGTACGCACCGGCGTTTTTTTAGTTGTTTTCCTGCGAGCGAAGCGAGTAGCTGAAAACAAATAATCCAGCACAAAGCTTCAAGACAAAGAGGCGAGTTACTTACTGCCAAAGCCGAGCTAGTTCGTGCATTTGCGAAAGGCTTCTCAATAAAAATGCTCCGGCAGAACCGGGGCTGTTTTTAATATGGAAAGCAGGAAACAGCGGCCGTAAGACCGTTGAGTTTCATTGCCTAGCTTTCTTTTATTTCTGACGGGGGTACCAAAGCCACTCCTTGAGGTGTTATTTTTGATTTCGGAAGCCTCAACTGCCCTTCAAGTTCCATCCTGATCTCGTCCACATTTAACGGTCGCATCATCCGCTGAAGTTCCGGATCCTGCTCATACGGGACATTCAGGTGATCCATGAGGTAGGCAAGGAGATTGATGACCTTTGTAATTTCGCTTTCGGCTATCATGTTTACCTGGAGGTCGAACTCCTGGCGAAGGTCCGCGATTTGCGATTCGCGGTTCTGGCTGATGAGGACAAAAATCGAGAGGAAGATGGCTTCAAGCGAGACTGCCATCGTAAGAAAGTTGAACGGATAGGGGTCGAAAACCGGTATGTTGGGAAAATGCTCCGTATTGATGAGTATCCAGATGGCGAAGACGATAACGTGCAAAAAGCCGAAACTAAAACTACCGAACCATCTCACAAGCCCGTCGGCAAAGCGTTCGGCTAATGTTTTTTCGGAGTTTAGGCGGGACTGTATTGACTGCATGACCTGCTGGCGCGCTTGCTCAACTTCCCGAGGCAGAGGATGATGGCGGGTAGAAGCGAGAGAGGCTGTCATATCAAAGAATCTTCGGAACATAAGGTAGATTATGAGACTTAATGTATAAATTATTCCGGAGTCGAAAGTTTTTTTCGAACAACGGGATAAAAAATATTCTACTTCAATTGTACAATTCGAATCAAGTACGGCAACTGTGCATAACTCATACGCGCATACGGATAACCGCGGCAGGAGGGTTCGGGACCCTCTTTCCGGAGGCTCTTTCCGATATTTTGACTAGGAGGGTTTTTTCGTGCATACTGACAGGTAATACTCTAACGTCAACACATATGCGCGAAGTATATTTGGATCATGCCGCCACCACATATTTGGATCCTCGGGTAAAAGAGGCAATGGATTTGTATTTTGAATTTGAATACGGAAACCCCTCAAGCCTGTATCTCGTGGGGAGGCACGCCAAAGATGCCTTGGATAAAGCCCGGGCAACGGTTGCGCGTGTTTTGAACGCAAAGCCGGAGGAAATTATTTTTACGGGGGGCGGGACGGAGGCGATTAATCTCGCGATTTTAGGGGCCTCTAGGATGCATAAGGACAAGGGGAGGCATATCGTTACCTCAAAAATAGAGCACCACGCGGTTTTGCACTCAACGGAAGCACTTGCCAAAGAAGGGTTTGAAACAACGTATCTTGACGTTGACGAGGATGGCTTTGTAAATCCTGAAGACGTCAGGAAAGCGATTCGGTCCGACACTCTTTTGGTTTCGGTCATGTATGCCAATAACGAGATAGGGACAATTGAGCCGATTGCCGAAATCGGAAGCGTTATAAAAAAGGCGCGCGAAGAGCGGAAAACGGCAAGGAGCCAGATGCCTCTTTTTTTTCACACTGATGCCTGTCAGGCGTCAGGAGCGCTTCCGATGGACGTTGAAAAGCTCGGGGTTGACCTTCTTGCTCTGAACGGCTCGAAAATATACGGGCCAAAAGGGGTTGGGGCGCTCTACATCCGGCGCGGGGTTCGGCTCCAGCCGATAATTTATGGAGGAGGGCAGGAAAATAATCTGCGGTCCGGAACTGAAAATGTCCCCGGGATTATCGGTCTTGCAAAAGCGCTTGAAATTGCTGAGGCGGAAAAAGAGGAGGGAAACGCCCGGCTTACGGAGCTTCGCGACTATTTTGTAAAACGCCTTATGACCGAAATGCCGAAAGTTGTTTTGAATGGACACCCGACGAAGCGCCTCCCGAACAACGTCAACGTATCCGTGCTTGATATTGAAGGGGAGGCCGTTATTTTGTATCTTGACTCGAAAGGAATCTACATATCAACGGGTTCCGCATGCACCTCGACGACGCTTGACCCTTCGCACGTTATTTTGGCGATTGGAAAGCCGTATGAATACGCCCACGGCTCTCTTCGGTTCACGCTCGGTAGGCGCACAAAAAAGGAAGACCTTGATTATGTTATGGACGTATTTCCCGGCATCGCGGCAAAACTTCGGGCTATTTCGCCCGTGCGGATGGAGATAGGGCAAAAAACGGTAAGCAACCCGGAGGCGTTTGCGGGACAGGGTTCAAAAATAAAAGTTGGAGGAAAGACATATAAATAGAAAAACCGCCCCGATGTTCGTCGCGGGCGGCTATAAGTTTCCCCAAAGCTCCACGTCATATGTTTCTACGGTAAAAGCAAATCCGTTTCGGGAAAGAAGTTCAGAAATATCCGTTTCCGCATGTATCACGAACGTTTGGGGATTTTTGACGAAAGCTTTCGCTCTGACGCCGGAGGCTTCGTGAAGAACTTCGCGGAGGCTGTCAATCGACGTTGTGCCTGTGCCAATCGTTACAATGTAGATATACAGACTTTTTTTCTTGTCCATATTCCTTCTCCATTGCGGCGGTATAGTATAGTGTTTGCAGATTGAAAATCTTGCTTCAGTATGCGATAGTAAAAGAGCTGCATGGATTGCGGCATTAACGCCTTTGCGTTCCTTATATATACTCCAGCAAATCTTTCTCTTCGAAAAATGGACTTTGCGATTCTAGGCTAGAGTCACCCCGCTAGAAGTTCGGCTAAGTTAATCAATAAATCCGAGTCTTCAGCTTCATCGCGCACCGCAAGGACTTCCGCCGCAACATAGACCGCACGGAACTGGGGCATAGTGGTCTCACTTTTTTCAAAGAATGGTTCGAAACTAACTATAAATCATAATATAACAATTGTCAAATATGACTGAAGACACAAACGCAGCAGTACCTCTGAAACCAAAAATAGATACGAATGCGGACGTAGTCAACCAATATACAGGAGAGAAATGGTATTACACCGACATTGTAAAGGAACATTTTTTCAATCCTAAAAATCTGATGCTTGATGAGCCGAATGAAACCGACTATGACGCAACCGGAATGGTGGGTTCTCCCGCCTGCGGGGACATGATGAAAATGTGGCTCAAAATAGACAAAGGAACGGAGCATGTCAAAGAAATGAAGTGGCGCACCTTCGGATGCGGTTCGGCAATCGCTGCGACATCAATGTATAGCGTTATGATAACAGAGAACGGGGGACTGCCTATTGACGAAGCTCTCAAGATAAAACCCCAGCATATTATGGAGCGCTTGGGCGGGCTTCCTAATAGGAAGATTCATTGTTCGGTCTTGGCAGACAAAGCGTTCCGGAAAGCGGCGAATGATTATTTTCATAGAAGCGAACAGCATGCGCGCGTCACGGTTGAGGGAGCAAAGGTCATTGACCCAAAGCTCAACATTACGGATAAGGATATCGAAGAAGCCGTGCTTGAAGGAGCAATGGATCTTGAGGGCGTGCAAAAGAAGCTCAAAGTCGGCGTCGGGTCTCCCGAGATCATTACCGAGGTTGAACAGCTAATACGTTTTTATAAGGAGAAATATTATGGATAATATGGAGCGGGGTTTTCGGGGGCGCATTACGGCAGGTCCCGAAGATGATAAAATTCAAAAACTTGAAACCGGTAAGGGAGGTATGGAAAAGAAAATTGAGATGCCTAACCGTGAGCGGGGAAGGTTTATTGACGGTCGCGTTGTTCCGTTTGAAACGCGCAAGCAAGAGCTTGAAGCGAGGCTGAAAGAAAATGGAAAACTTTCGATGACTGAACAAGGAGAGCTCAATGAGCTTCGGCTGAAACTGGATGGCACGCTTATGGAACGGTCGAGAAAAACTTTTCATTAAACCGGAGATAAGAATATACAATGCCTGAAGAGATCACAAACAATGCCTCTCCGGCCCAGCCCGAAGAAGAGAACATATCGCTTAAAATAGGCAAAGTTGTCGTTGACCGGAGCCTTTGTATTGGCGCTGCGTCCTGTATTGCCGTTGCTCCGGGGGTATTTGAGCTTGATGCGGAAAATAAGGCGGTACTATATAATGATAAGGGGGCTGATGACGATATATTCAGCATTTAGTATTTGGAATTCATAATTTTTTATGAAAGAAGCAAAACCACTCAAATACACAGCCCTTGAGGGCATTTCCGAACGTCAATTGAGGGAACATCATGACGTCTTGTATGCGGGCTATGTGAAGAAATGGAACGAAATACAAGAGAAGCTGAAGTCGGTTGACCGTTCCCAAGCTAACGCAACATATTCGGATTTTGGCGAAATGAAGCGCGAAGAAACATTCGCATTGAACGGCATCAAGCTTCATGAAGGGTACTTCGATACTATGAAGATGGGTGGTTCGCTTCCGGGTGGAACCATAAAAGAATGGATAGAAAAAGACTTCGGTTCGCATGAGAAATGGCTTGAAGACTTCAAGGCGCTTGGTGTGGCGGCTAGAGGCTGGGCGGTCCTTTCGTTTGACCTGGATGATGGCAGGTTGTATAACATTCTGTGCGACACCCATAACCAAGGCGGTCCGTGGAATTCCGTTTCTCTTTTTGTGATGGATGTGTATGAGCACGCGTATTTTCTTGATTTTGCAACCGGGCGCAAGGCTTATATTGATGTGTTCTTCAAGAACATCAACTGGGGATATGTAAACTCTCTTATAGAAAAATATCATTTAGAAAAATTCAGAAAATAATCCGAAAAGTATGGGAACATTCGAACATAAAATCAGAATGGCAAGCGAGAACATGCGGGAAAATCTTCATGTCGAGGGGCCAAAAGGTGTTGATGCCAAAGGGGGGGCAACCCAGAAAATGATAGAACAGCTTCGGGCAACCGGATTTGAAGGAAGCGACGAAGAGGCGATACAGGAAATTGCGCGGCGCATTCGCCAGGGTACGAAACGCGACACGCGGGACGCCTAAAATGCAAGATCGTTATTATTTTTTGTTTATATTTTATCTATGGAGAGTGAGATAGAAAAAGCGCTCGAAGAAATTCGTCCAATGCTCGCAATGCATCATGGAAATGTTGAGTTTGTTAAGTTCGACGCGGGAACTGTTTTTGTGCGCCTTCTCGGGACGTGCAATGGGTGCGTTCTTTCCCAGCTGACGCTCAAATCCGGAATAGAAGACCTTTTGCGCGAGCGGGTGGAAGGCGTTATAAGCGTTGAGGCGGTGTAATTAAACCCTAATCGCTAATTACTAATTATTAATTTCTAATGCAATAAAAACACCGTTTTTTGCGCTTGCAGATATTAGAAATTAAATATTGGACATTAGCTTGACAATAGTATGGAGGAAGAAATAAAAAGTTCCGCGGAACCGGCAGCCGGGAAAGAGCCTGCGAAGCCCGCGCTCGAGCCTCATCGTATTACATCTGTTCAGCTTGTGCTGTTTGCAATACTTCTTTCTTTCATTGTTTCGGTTGCGACTACAATACTGACTGTTCTTTATTTTTCGGAAGCACTCACCGGAGGGCGGGATTTTAACGTTTTTCGCCAGATACTTCCGGTAAAGGAGTTTGCTACAAAAGAAACTAACGAAAAGATCATTCGCCAGGATGAACTTGTCGTCATTGTTGTCAAAAAAGCTTCGCCTTCGGTCGTAAGCATTGTTGCCTCAAAAGACGTTCCGATATATGAGCGGCAGTATGTAAACCCGTTTCCGGACGACCCGTTTTTCAACAATTTTTTCAAAGATTTTGAGACTCCTCAAGAAAACCAGAAAGGGACGCAAAGACAGGAAGTTTCTGCGGGCACTGGCTTCATTATTTCTGCCGACGGGCTTATTCTTACGAATAAGCACGTTGTTTCCGATACGGCGGCAGAGTACACGGTTTTTTTGAACGATGGCACAAAGGTTCCCGCAAAAGTTCTTGCGAGAGACCCATTTCAAGACCTCGCCGTCGTGAAGATTGAAAAGGAAAATCTGCGAGTTCTACCTTTTGCCGACTCGTCTGCTGTTGATATCGGGCAGGGCGTTATAGCAATAGGAAATGCGCTTGGGGAATTCAGGAATACGGTAAGCGTCGGCATAGTATCGGGACTTGGGCGCACTGTTGCCGCCAAAGGGGGAGACATCGGGATAGAAAATCTGGATGAACTTATTCAAACGGACGCCGCAATCAATCCGGGAAATTCCGGAGGGCCGCTTTTGAATCTGCACGGAGAAGTTATCGGCATCAATACGGCGATGGCGAGTGACGCTCAAAACATCGGGTTTGCCATCCCGGTTAACAAAGCAAAGCGCGATATAGAAAACGTGAAAACGCACGGGCGCATCATTTATCCCTTCATTGGCATCCGGTACGCAATCATTACAAAAGCCATACAGGATGAGAAAAAACTTTCTGTTGATTACGGCGCTATTCTTGTTTCGGGCGACGGAGAAGCTGCGGTTGTTACCGGCTCTCCGGCAGAGAAAGCCGGCCTCAAAGAAGGAGATATTATTCTCATGATTGACAGGCAGAAGATAGATCAAGACCATACCGTTGGGAGCATTGTTCAGGAACATTCCGTCGGAGATATGGTTATCCTCAAAATACTGCGCGATAAGAAGGAAATGAATATTGATATAACGCTTGCAGAGCGAAAGGGGCAATAGTTTCAAAATAGCGTCCAGAAGTTGTTTTTTGGCAGAATGCCCCAAAATTTCGTGTCATTGAGTTATCCACAACAGGATGGTTCAGGCTCTTGACAGATATTTTATATTTGCTACAATTTGCTCCTAACCTTTTAGTAACGGAGGGACAAAATAGACCTTGATTTATTTGCGATTTTCAAAGGTGGTCGCACCTTGCGGGGGGAATCTTACCTCTCAAAAAGGGCGATAATACTCGCAAAACTTAATAAACCCTATACAGCAGGGCCTATTGGTTTTGTTGTGTCTTTTTCTCTTTTTAGACGGAAAATAGAGCAGCACTACCAAAAAAGTCAAATTAATTTTCAACCGGGATTTTCTATTCAGGAGGCGCATATGTAACGCTAAACCACGCTGCTGTTTTTTTAGCGGCAAACTAACAAAGAAGTGGTATGAAAAAATATTTTTCTCTCCATAAAAACCCGGTACTCGAACTCCCAAACCTTTCGGAGATCCAACTGAACTCATATCAGTGGTTCCTCGAGCGTGGCTTGCGGGAGCTTTTCGATGAGGTCTCCCCGATTCGGGGATATTCGGGCAAAGAGCTCGCACTTGAACTTTCATTCGGCGAATACTACGCAGATCAGCCGAAGTTTTCCGAAACTCATGCAAAAGAGCATAACCTTTCTTTTGAAGCGCCCCTTCGGGTCAAAGTACAGCTCACGAATAAAAAAACGAACGAAGTAAAGGAACAAGAAGTGTACTTGGGGGATTTTCCGCTGATGACGGAACGCGGAACATTCATTGTGAACGGGGTAGAACGTGTTATCGTTTCCCAGCTCATTCGTTCATCCGGCGTTTATTTTATTTCAAACACTACCCGCGGAAGGAAATATTTTGGAGCAAAGATAATCCCGAATCGCGGAGCGTGGTTCGAATTCGAAACCGACATGGACGGCTCTATCAACGTGAGGATAGACCGTAAAAGAAAAATTTCAGCGACAGCCCTTTTAAGGATATTCGGCCTTGAGAAAAATGAGGACATCACGGATGCGTTCAAGGACATTGATACCGGAGAAGTTTCATATATCAAAAAAACGCTCGATAAGGACCAGTCAAAAAGCAGGGATGAAGCATTCATTGAGATCTATAAGCGTATCCGTCCGGGAGAACTTGCGGCCGTTGATAATGCTCGTTCGCTTATCGAAGCAATGTTGAGCTTTGACCGCTATGACCTCGCAAGCTGGGGCCGGTTCAAATTCAACCAGCGGCTTGCCCTTCACAAGGACCCCAAAAAAGAAGAGAACCGCATTTTAAAGCTGGACGACATCACAGCCGTTTTGAGGGAGATAATCAAGATGAATAACGTACAGGATGTCGCCTCGGATGACATTGACCACCTAGGAAACCGCCGTGTGCGCGGGGTAGGGGAACTTTTGCAAAATAAGCTTAGGGTCGGCATGGCGCGTCTGGTTAGGATCGCGAAAGACCGAATGTCAACGCTCGATATTTATACAATGACCCCGGCTCAACTTATTAATGCGAGGCCTTTTATCGCCTCGTTAAAGGAGTTTTTCACATCTTCCCAACTTTCGCAATTCATGGATCAGGTAAATCCGCTAGCGGAGCTTGAACACCGGAGAAGGCTTTCCGCAATGGGTCCAGGAGGGCTCACGAGAGAGCGGGCCGGATTCGAAGTGCGCGATGTGCATACCTCTCACTATGGAAGAATATGCCCTATTCAAACGCCGGAAGGACAGAACATCGGGCTTGTCGGCCACCTTGCGGGATACGCCAGGATAAACGACCTTGGCCTCATCGAGACGCCCTATAGAAAAGTGAAGAATGGGAAAATTACTCCGGAGATCGAGTATCTCGATGCATCCTCCGAAGTGCATTTCAATATCGCGCATGCTGGTCTTACATCAGACGATGCGGGAAATATCCTTGAAGAGTCAGCCGAAGCCCGCATTCGCGGAAATCCCGGGGTTATCGAGAGAGAAAAGATCGACTACGTTGATATTTCTCCGCAGCAGTTCATCAGTATTGCGACCTCGCTTATTCCGTTTTTGGAACATGATGATGCGAACCGGGCAATGATGGGTTCGAACATGCAGAGGCAGGCGGTTCCGTGCGTTCGCGCGGAAGCTCCGCTTGTCGGAACGGGAGTTGAAACAAAAGCCGCGCATGATTCGGGACGCGTTATCATTGCTGAAGACGACGGCGCCATCACCGCGGTTGACGCGCGCGAAATAACGCTCAAAACGAAAAAAGGAAAGGAGGTTGTATACCCACTGAACACATTTTTGAGAACAAACCAGTTTACGGCTATTACCCAGCGGCCGCTCGTGAAAAAGGGACAAAACGTTAAAAAGGGTGAAATCATCGCGGACGGCTCTTCAATAGACAAAGGGGAACTCGCGCTCGGGAAAAATCTTCTTGTTGCGTTCCTTTCGTGGAATGGGTCAAACTATGAAGACGCCATCATTCTTTCGGAGCGTCTCGTCAAGGATGACATTTTCACATCTATCCATATTGAAGACTATTCAATCGACGTTCGTGACACAAAACTCGGGCCGGAAGAAACATCTCCTGATATACCAAATGTTTCAGAAGAAAAACTGAAAAATCTCGACGAAGAGGGAGTTGTGCGCATCGGGGCGGAAGTCCGCTCGGGAGACATTCTCGTCGGTAAAATTTCACCGAAAGGAGAGTCCGATCTGACACCGGAAGAAAAGTTGCTCCGGGCCATTTTCGGCGAAAAAGCGCGCGATGTGAAGGACACATCGTTAACGCTTCCTCACGGAAAACGCGGGCGCATCGTCGGGGTAAAGGTTTTTTCGCGCGATATGGGAGACAAGCTCGAATCAGGCGTTATCAAGCGCATTCAGGTTGAGGTCGCCCAGATGCGAAAGATCGCCGTTGGCGATAAGCTTGCGGGACGCCATGGGAACAAAGGTGTTATTTCAAAAATTCTCCAATCGGAAGATATGCCACATCTTGTGGACGGGACCCCTGTTGACATTATTTTGAATCCTCTGGGCGTTGCTTCGCGCATGAACATCGGGCAAATTCTTGAAACGCATTTGGGGTGGGCAGCTAAAAAACTCGGGTATCATGTAGCGACCCCGTGTTATGCCGGAGTTACGGAAGAAGAGATCAAAGCGGAACTGAAGAAGGCCGGTCTTCCCAAAGACGGAAAAGTTGAACTCTACGACGGCCTTACGGGAGAAAAATTCCATCAGAAAGTTACCGTCGGCATGGTCTATATCATGAAGCTGAACCACCTTGTTGAAGACAAGATACACATGCGTTCCATCGGTCCGTACTCGCTTATCACACAACAGCCCTTGGGAGGAAAAGCGCAGTTCGGAGGCCAGCGGTTTGGAGAAATGGAGGTGTGGGCGCTTGAAGGATACGGCTCCGCTCATACCCTGCAGGAAATGCTTACCATAAAGTCCGATGATGTTCTGGGGCGTTCCTCAACATATGAATCAATTATTTCGGGAGAAAAGATAAAGAAGCCGAATCTTCCCGCGTCATTCCACGTATTGGTGAACGAATTGAAAGGGCTTGCGTTGAATGTCCAGCTGAAAGGCGGTGTTGTCATTGAGGGAGCGGCCGAAGAAGAGGAAGAAAAGAAAGCTCTTGAGGCGCGCAAAGAATCGAGAGAACGGGTACGGTCGCGTCAATAAATAGCCAGGGTAAATTTTCACGCAGCGTATTAATATGGACCAACAGCACATACAAGATTTTGAATCAATTGTCTTAAAACTCGCTTCCCCCGACGAAATTTTGGGTTGGTCGCACGGAGAAGTTACGAAGCCGGAGACGATCAATTATCGCTCTCAAAAGCCAGAAAAAGACGGCCTTTTCGACGAGCGCATTTTTGGGCCGACGAAAGACTATGAATGCTACTGCGGAAAATACAGGCGCATCCGCTATAAAGGCATCGTGTGCGATAAGTGCGGCGTGGAAGTAACGCGCGCGGTTGTACGGAGGGAACGGTTCGGCCATATCAAGCTTGCGTCTCCGGTTTCCCATATCTGGTTTTTGAGGGGGGTTCCGTCAAAGATCGGACTTGTTTTGAACATGTCCGTCGGAGACCTTGAGAACGTTATTTATTTCCGCGGATATGTCGTAACGAAGGTTGATGAAGAAAAGCGCAAGGAAGTGACGGAACAAATTGAACGCGAATTCAAAACGAAATCAAAAAAAGAAGCGACGAAACAAGAAGCCTCGAATTTGAAAAGCGCTAAAGAAAAGGCGAAAGACGAAGTGCGCGGACTGCGTCCGTTGCAGGTTATCTCCGAGCTTGAATACCATCGGCTTTCACTCAAATACGGCGAGATGTTTGAGGCGGATATAGGTGCCGAAGCATTGAGAAAGATTCTTTCGACGGTGGATCTCGGTAAAATATCACGCCAGATAGAAGAAGATCTCGTGGGTGCCGAGGGGCTTCAGAAGAAAAAACTTTTCAAACGGCTTAAGGTTGTCAAGGCAATGCTGAAATCCGGCATCAAGTCGGAATGGATGTTCCTTACCGTGATTCCGGTCATTCCGCCCGATCTTCGCCCAATGGTTCCTCTGGACGGAGGCCGCTACGCTACGGCAGACTTAAATGATCTGTATCGGCGCGTAATCAACAGGAACAATCGCTTAAAGCGGCTTTTCGAGCTGAAAGCGCCCGAAGTCATCACGCGAAATGAAAAACGCATGCTCCAGGAAGCGGTTGACGCTTTGATAGACAATACCGCCAGGCGCGGACAAGCACCCGTTGCGTCACAGGCCCAGAGGAGACCCCTGAAATCCCTTGCCGATATGCTAAAAGGAAAACAAGGAAGATTCCGCCAGAACCTTCTTGGGAAGCGCGTCGATTATTCGGGGCGCTCGGTTATTGTTGTCGGTCCCGATCTGAAGCTGACCCAGTGCGGTCTTCCGAAAGAAATGGCGTTGGAGCTTTTCAAACCGTTTGTCATACAAAAACTTATTGAACGGGATCTTGCCCACAATATGAAAGGGGCAGGACGTCTCATTGAAGAACGCCCGCCGGAAGTATGGGCTATTCTTGAAGAGGTTATCGAAGGAAAACATGTTCTTTTGAACCGCGCTCCGACCTTGCACCGTCTTGGCATTCAGGCCTTCCAACCTGTGCTTATTGAAGGATATGCCATTCAGATCCATCCAATGGTTTGCCCCGCGTTCAATGCAGACTTTGACGGCGACCAAATGGCCGTCCATTTGCCCTTGACCGAAGAAGCTCAGACAGAGGCGCACGAGATCATGGCCTCAAACAAGAATCTTTTGAAGCCGGCAACAGGTTCCCCGATCGTACGTCCGACCCAGGACATTGTTTTGGGCTGTTTTTGGGCAACAAGTAATGACGAAAAGGCGGAGGGCAAGGGAACTTATTTCCCCACTCCTGAAGATGCTGTTCTTGCGTACGAGTTCGGCGCGGTTGATATTCGAGCGAATATCAATGTTCGCATGAAACACGAACACAAGACGGAAGAAAAAGAAAAAAAGGCTAAAAAGGGAGAAACCCAAAAATCCCAAAACACAATGATTGAAACAACCGTCGGCCGCGTTCTCTTCAACCGCGCGCTTCCGGAAGATTATCCCTATGTGAACAAGGCCATGCAGTCGAAAGATCTCGAAGAAATGGTTGACGATATAATCAAGCGGTATGGCGTAGAGCGGACACCGGAAATTTTAGACAAGATAAAAAAATTCGGTTTTGCGTATGCAACGAAGTCAGGTATTTCGTGGGGAATGGATGACCTCAAAATACCGGGCGAGAAGCCGGAACTTATCAAAAAGGCTTATGTCAAAGTTGCTGAGATATACGACCAGTACCAGCGCGGTCTTCTTACCGACAAAGAGCGCTATGACCGTGTTATTGAGATATGGAACGACGTTGTAAACAAGGTCCGCGCCCTTGTCCCCGAGGCGCTTTCAAAGGAGGGCTCGGTGTTCACCATCATAAATTCCAAAGCCAGAGGTTCCTGGCTCCAGACCGCCCAGATGTCCGGCATGAAGGGGCTTGTGGTCAATCCCGCGGGGCGCATCATTGAGCTTCCTATCGTTTCTTCGTATAAGGAGGGATTCAACGTGCTTGAATATTTCATCTCAACACATGGGGCCCGGAAAGGGACCGCCGACACTGCTTTGAAGACGGCCGTAGCAGGGTATTTGACGCGGCGTCTCGTTGACGTATCGCAGGATGTGGTCGTAATTGAAGAAGACTGCGGGGTGAAACTCGGGCTTACGCTTGGGCGCAGAGATTCGGAAGATCTTGGGCGGAACCTTTCTTCGCGCATTTTCTCGCGAACTCTCCTTGAGGAGGCGACCGATAAAGAAGGAAATGTTATTGCCGCAGGAACATATCTTACAAAGCAGCTTGCGGAAGCGATAGATAAGTCCGGGGCGGAATTCGTCAAGGTTCGCTCTCCTTTGCAGTGCAAATCTCTCGGTGGCATATGCCAAAAGTGCTACGGATTCGACCTTGGAAGGCTGGAGCCGGTAAAAATAGGGGAAGCGGTCGGCATTGTTGCGGCTCAATCCATCGGAGAGCCGGGAACCCAGCTTACTATGAGGACGTTCCACACTGGAGGCGTTGCCGGGGGAGGCGATATCACGACGGGCCTTCCGCGCGTTGAAGAAATTTTTGAAGTACGGACGCCAAAAGGACGCGCCACCATTTCCGATGTCGACGGTGTTGTCATGGAAGTTGCTGACGCAGGCAGGGAAAAAATAATCAAAGTGAAAGCTGAAGAAAACCTTGATGCGGTTGAAGATGAAGACGCGCCGAAAAAGCGCGGCAAAAAAGGCAAGAAAGCGGCGTTTGTAGAAGAGAAAGAATTCCGCATTCTGGCGGGAGTCGGGATTTTGACCGAAGTGGGAAAGCGTGTAAAAACCGGCGATATTCTTTCAGAGGGGCACGCAGACCTAAAAGAGCTTTTCAAGCTCGCGGGAAAGGAGTTTACCGAGCGCTACATTATAAACGAGGTTCAGAAGATCTACTCGCTCCAAGGAGCGCCCGTGCATGACAAGCACATCGAAATCATTGTCCGGCAGATGTTCTCGCGCGTCCGCGTAAAGGGAGCGGGGGACACGTCATTTACTTCAGGAGAGGTCATTGAGAAGATGCGTTTTCGGGAAGAGAACCGCCAATCAGAGCGCTCCGGAAAAGAACCGGCAACTGCCGCTCAAATTCTTCTTGGCATTACGAAAGTAGCGCTTACGACCGATAGCTTCCTTTCGTCCGCGTCATTCCAGGAGACCGCGCGTGTTCTTATCAATGCCGCAATTGAGGGCAAGGAAGACAATCTCCGCGGCCTCAAGGAAAATGTTATCATCGGACGCATCATCCCCGCGGGGACTGGATATAGGAAAAGACGCGCTTAAATTTCAGAATATGTATAGTGATATATGGGCCGTCCCGCTTTTAGCGGGGCGGTTTCGTTTTATGCGAGCCTCTTGACAATATTTAATACTTACTTTATAAATGTATAGTTGCTCATTTCCAATCAAATAAAAGAGAAGCCCTGTGGGGCAAATGAACTCGGAAAGTCCCATTACGCGGGTCATAAAAATGCTCGATTCCCGGAGAAAAGAGGTTATCATGCTCTTTCTCTTCGCAATTGCTTCTGCGTCACTTGATATCGCTGTTCCGCTTATCAGCCAGCATCTCATTGACACCCTTATCAGTTTTCTTCGTGGAAAGGCAGAACAACCTTTCGGCCTGCTTTTTCTTTCTGCTGCCGCCATCATACTTGCGACCATTGTTGCGCGCGTTCTCCGTTCTATGTACGACTACCGTCTTTTCACGATGGTTACGACTCTCGAAGACAGGATACGCACGGAAATATTCGAAAAATACCTGACACTGCATGCGCTGTTTCATAATTCATCTTCAAGCGGACAGATTATCGGGCGCATTGAGCGTGGAGCTTCGGCGGTATACGCAATATTGAACGACATCATCGGACATAACTTTCTTCCTCCCCTCATCATGTTCGGCATAGTATTCGTCACAATAGCGGTAAAAAATATCTGGATAGCGCTTGTCGTGTTTGCGCCGCTTGTCATCTACATCTTCGCGGCGCGTCCCTTGTCAGAAAAAATATACCAAATAGAACGCAATGCCAACGACCGCTTTGAGTTTGTTTCAAAGCACGCGTATGATGTTGCCGGAAACGTTCTTACGGTAAAAAAATTCTCTCAGGAGTTAGCCGAAACGAATTTTCAGCGGAACCTCCTCAAAGAAGCGCGGGAGGTACAGTATGGCGCGGAACGGCTCTGGATGGTGCTTGAAAATATTCAGACCGGCATCTCTGTTGCCGGGAGGCTTGGCGTCATACTCATTGCCGGGTTTCAGGTCATCAATGGGCAGACAACTATCGGAGAGCTTGTGCTGTACCTTTCACTCCAGCAAATGGCGTATTCTCCCATGGCTCAGCTTTCCGTTATTTTTCCGCGCCTTCGCAGGAACACCGCGAAAGTCGAGCGAATGTTCGGAATTCTGGATGAAGAAAATAAGGTTTTTGACCGTGATGATGCGCGCGTCCTTCCTTTGCACTCCAAAGAAGTTGAGTTCAAAGACGTATGGTTTGAATACCGCCGCAAGAGCTGGGCGTTAAAGAATATCTCCGTAAAAGTTCCTGCGGGCAGTGTTGTAGCGCTCGTCGGGCGTTCTGGCTCCGGCAAGACGACATTCATCAATCTTCTTATGCGGTCATTTGATCCTCAAAAAGGAAAAATATTTATCGACGGGCACGACCTTCGGGACGTAACGCGGGAATCTATTTTAAACCAGACAGCCGTCGTTCCGCAGGAAGTAGATCTTTTCTCGAGGACGATTCTCGAAAACATCGCGTATGGGAATAGAGGCGCAAAAGAAGAAGAAGATGTCATGGACGCCGCAAAGTCAGCACTTGCCCACAACTTCATCGTCAGAACCGAGTATGGATACGATACGCTCGTCGGAGAGCGCGGAATACGCCTTTCTGGAGGGGAGCGGCAAAGAATCGGCATTGCCCGCGCGGTGTACCGCGACCCGCGCATTCTGATACTCGACGAGGCGACAAGCCATCTCGATACGGAGTCGGAACGCCTTATTTCAGCGGCGACCGAGTCGCTCATGAAAAACCGCACGACTTTTATTATCGCGCACCGTCTTTCGACCATTCTGAAAGCGGATACCATCCTTGTCTTTGAGAACGGCAGAATAGAAGCGATGGGGCCGCACAGAGAACTGCTCGGCTCAAGCCCGACATACAGGAAGCTCTATGAGCTTCAGTTCAAAGAGGCACGGACATAAGTCCGTGTTTTTGTTTATTTGTCTATCTATCAACAAACGCGAAAAGCCGCGGACGGTTGCCCAGAGTCATGTTTTCTCTGTACCACAGCGTTTCCAAACTGATGCCGAAGCGCATAAAAAAAACGGCATATGCCGTTTACTATTTTTTGTTAGAGTTGAATATCCGGGTTATTGAAAATAATAGGAAATTTCTTTTTGTTGCCGGTATAGCGAAAAAAAGCAAGCCCAGCCGACCACGCGAGTATTGCTCCCCACCACACGAGGGTCATAACAGGGCTATTCATAATAGGCATGAAGGTAGCCGGGTATACTATCATCAAAACTATGGCAATTATCGTAAGACCCATGAAGCCGGCTAAAGACCACAGGATCGGGAGCAGAACCCGATCCGTTGCTTTAGTTGATGCGTCAACGAGAGCCGGAATATCATACGGATACCGCGCTCCGCAAAGCTCGCAGTAACGGGTCCCTTTGGATATGCATGAAAACTTTCCGCATTCTTCATTTTTACAACGAACCCGCATGACGGCCTCGGTTGGTAGAAAACAACCACCCCACAAGTGTAGTATACATAAAACCTTTGTCAAGACTTTAATACAAAAAAAGCCGACCGTTGAGTGGTCCGGCTGACTACGCGAGTCCTTTGTGGCCGAACACGCGCGGCCGTCCAAGTTCCTGCTCGCGGCGCTGTTTGACCGCGTCAGGCGAATAATATTCTTTAATGTTGACCGGTTCTAGTCCGTTGATAAAAAATCTGAGCATGCCGTCTTCCGTCATAAGAGCAAGCGGCATGTGCGCGAAATCGGCGGATGTGTCAGAGGGGGGCACCGTAAAGTAATACGCATTCTCGTGAGGCATTACGCGCTTAAAGTTGAGCGGATAGGCGGCAAGACCGATCTCTTCAAGCCGCTTCTTTATGAATTCCAACGTTCTATCGAGCAGAATATCCTCGGCAAACTTGCCTATGCGTGGCATGGTTTTGAGCCTCAGCGTTGGAAGTGGAAAGAACCGACGTGTAATACTATATCACAAAAACAATAATAGCACAAGGGCCAAAAGACAGCCGTTAACACTACTTTTTTTTTGAAAAACAGCTATAATGATAAAGATGACTAAAAAGGATAAAAAGAAAAAGAAAGACAGGCGGGGGGAAGCCGACAGTTCTCCGCTACGGGAAGACGAGAAGGTTGCGTGGCACGCAGAACTCCACCCCGAGACGAAAAAATCCGTTCTCGCGGTTGTTTTTTTTGCTCTTACCGCTCTCATGCTGCTTTCTTATTGGGACAAGGCGGGAACCGTCGGCAGGTATCTTCTCGAGATACTTACGTGGGCATTCGGAAGAGGATTCTTTTTTGCGCCTCTTACATCGCTTCTTGTTGCGTTCTCATTCCTTTTCTCGTTTCGGAAGCATATTTATACCGCGACTCTTATCGGCGGG
>Ga0075975_118_pt1 | contig 17631 bp, 16 predicted proteins | sample RifGroA2_FD_68001 | JGI IMG/M metagenome (GOLD analysis project Ga0075975, IMG submission 68001) | Parcubacteria bacterium GW2011_GWA2_47_10
AACGGAGGAGGTGAGATTCGAACTCACGATACCTGTTAAGGTATAACGGTTTTCAAGACCGTCCCATTCAACCACTCTGGCACTCCTCCGCTGTGTTTATAAAGTTTTTCCGCCGAAGGCGGATCTGCCTTCGGCAGACAAAACCGCCTCATTCAACCACTCCGGCACTCCTTTCTAATTTTTTAAATAAACTCTCGCCCCTTCGCGTATAATGGTCCCAATGGGATTCAATTTTCTTTTCGAAAATTCCGGGGAAGTCCCCCAAACTTCCCTTCGAATCTCATTGAACATATTCAGTTGTCCTTCGGACAAATTATGGTCCCAATGGGATTCGAACCCATGTACTGGGCTTGAAAAGCCCATGTCCTAGGCCTCTAGACGATGGGACCAGTAACATAAAATATCACAAAAAGTATATCAAAAATAATGCGTTTTGTCCATAAAACCGGGCCGCAACATCCGGTTTTCGTCTGGTTCTTTCCTGATGCTTGATTTTTTAAAAGCTATCGTGTACTTCTTAACCAAGCACTTTTCTTTTTAGGAAATAATAATGGAAGCGATTGCCGCTCTCATTATCTTTGCGGTTCTTCTTTATTGCGTGGCGGCCATAGCGGTTGGTGTTCCAGTTATTATTTGGGCTCTCGGGTACTACCTTTCGCTCAACGCGCTTCTTTGCATAACACTTGCAACCATTCTTATTTTTGCGTATCTTTGGGCGACATTCAATACGCGATACCAGAAAAACTGGGGAATGAGCCAGTATAATTACAAAAGACAGTTTCGCAACGAGATGAAAGCTTCGGCTGTGATTGCGGGAGTGGTGCTTTGCGCCGTATGGGTTGTAGCTTTCTTTTCCGTGTGGGAGGGGACTGCTGACTTTTTCAACGCTGTCTCCGGCTGGCTCTTCAGATAAAAAATAAACCCTTGTAAAAAGGGTTTTTATTTATTCTTCAAAAAAACCTGGTATATTGCATGCGATAGCAAACGCCTCTTTGGCAAGGAACGGGTAATGTCTCGCTAAAATGTTTTCATCCCGAACATGGTGCAGTTTCAGGCGGCATGTCGGAAAAGACATGGCCGTGACGGAGTATAGGGCGAAGAAAACCAGGTCAAGGTCGCGTTTTTTCGGATATGGTCCGTCCCAGTCGTACCCCGTAAGGCACTTTATACAAGGGAATGCGCTGTGAGTTTCATACATCAAGATGTGCCACAAAATATCTCCTGGCGGAGGAAAGGTGACCTTTCCCTGTTTTGTTGCGTGCTCCATGAACCCGCGGATAAATTCGGTAAGCCAAAGTTCATTTTCCGGAATCAAAATATCAGCGCTTTTCTCGTTTTCGGTCATGGCCTTTGGAGAGGCAATAAAAAGAGCAATGGCTATACTGTAGTAACCTCTTGATGCGGTGTCAATAGAAAAAATGTTTGGCCGAAACAGAGACACGCGATGATCGTCTCATACATAAATAAAATAAGCCCCTGCGGGCTTATTTTTCTTTTTTATGAACTATCAGAATTATAAGGACGAGCCAACCTCGCGGTATTCATGCTGCCGCATGATATAAATGATGCGGTCGTTGTCATGCGGGGTCACAACAAGCATTGAGCGGAATCGGCTTGGGTGGTCGAAGTTTTTCAGGCGGCTCAAATCAATATAGCCGCCGTTTTCTTCACAGGAAAAAATGCTGTATGCGGGAGAGGTTGACATGAGAATACCTTCTTTCGTCCAGGGGCGATCGATTGATATCTCAAAAACCTTAAGCAGGGGCCCTCCTTCGCTATTCTTTGCGAATTTCACGAACGCAAGCCAATGCATCCATTCCCCTATTTTTTCGCCGTTTGCGAGAACAAAACCGACCGGTCCGTAATCCTTTTGCAGTTCCGAAAGATACAACACACGCGACGGCCCGCCAGGCTCGGTGTGGTGCAAGAACGAGTCCGGGTTATCAACGAAGATCATGCTATCCTCGAAATTTTCCCGATACCCGCTTTTCCCGAGGAACGTGACGAAGCGCTTTGCGTCTTCGGGGGCGCGGCAGATATCTTTTGCCGGCAAAAAAGAAAGGGTTTGGCCGCTTGCTACAATATGAGAAAGGTCGATTGCGGCAAGCCGGTCGTCCGAAAAGGAAGGCAGGCGGAGGCGGAAGATGCCGATGGAGGAGGCAACGAAAATGGTTCGGGTGATATAGTTCAGCATGACTGAAAAAATGATAGAACCCTTGCGAATGCAGGTTATGGACGTAGTTGCGCCCGTAATGGATGCGGGCGGCTCAAACAAATTTTCCCATACGGCTTCCGCGTCGGTGCCCGCCATCAGTTCGCCGATTTTGATGAACGGTTTGCCCGAAAATGTTTCTTCAATAATTTTTTTAAGCTGTTTTGAGCGGTCCGTCGGGTCCGAGAAAAACATAAGGGGCTGCTTGACCGGATCAGTATCACTCGGCCAGCGTTTTTTTGCAGCGCTATCAAGCTCCTCGGTTACCAGAATTGCGTGGTTATCAAATTCGCGCAGGCGTTCGGAAATATTTATTTCCGGTATCGCGTCAAGGCTCAATGTATCACCCTTTCCGTAGCGTACTCTTTTTAATGCTTCGGCGGGCGTCGTTTCCATGAGGGCTTTCCAGGCGCCGATGACGGCCTGAATGCATTCGTTGCAATAGGCCTGCTCTATTCCCTGCATACCGTTTTTCCCAGTTTTTGAATAGTTTTTAAAAGGGCTTTATTGGCTTGATGATACAAATATATCGGGAAAAGACAAGGGCTGTTTGGATCCGGTTTGTTGTTGAGTTTACAAGAGAGAAGGGTTAAAAAATTACTATCCGGATAGTTGATTTCCTTTCTAGGAACTGCTATAAAAACCATATAGAGAGATAGTCCGGCTGTTCCTTTCAGCTTTCTTCGCGTGCGCTTAGTCCCGATTTCACTCGCGTTGTGCGCGATTGTGAAAGCGAGTCCCGATGGCACAGCCATCGAGGACCCTCAATTTCTTTAATTTAATATATGCTGAAAAGTCGGGAGATCCTCGATTTTGTCCCGATAAATAAAATTTTTGAAATTTTATTTATTGAGGATTCTCGACACAATTATATTGTGTCGGAATACAAAATCGGGACGAAGTGGGTGAAAAGCAATACTATTGCTTTTCACAGTACTCTCCAAAAATTAAATCCAGACTGGGCGTTTAGCTCAGTGGTAGAGCGACTCTTTGACGTAGAGTAGGCCGGGGGTTCAATCCCCTCAACGCCCAGTCTGGATTGAATAAATAAAAAAAGTATCAGGAAGAGCGGCTCTTCCGCCGAGGGTGGACAGGTTGATGTAGAGTAGGCTGGGGGTTCCGCTCGCTTCCTTATCTGCGCACTATTATTAAAACGTCCCGCTAAAAGCGGGACGTTTTTGTTTCTAAAGATTATTCTGTTTTTACTTCGGTTCCTTCGGCTTTCGGCTCTTCTTCTACTTTTGTTTCAGTCTTCTCCTCCTTCGTTTCTTCATCTACTGCCGTGTGGTTTGCCGGAATGCCGAGGGCTAAGCGGTGTTCGCGCGCGTCAATGGAAAGAATTTTGAATTCGTATTCTTTGTTTAATTTTATGTCCTCTCTCATTTTTGCTTCGGTCCCAAATTCAGAAATATGGAGGAGCCCCTGAATTTCTGCGTCAAGCTTCACGAATGCTCCGAAGGAATTGTATTTGACTACGGTTCCTTTTATCAGATCCCCTTTATGGAATTTTTCGTTCACATGCGTCCACGGGTCTTCTTTCAGGGCTTTGAGAGAAAGTGAAATTTTTTCTCCCCCTATCTCGATTATTTTTGCCTTTACCTTCTCCCCTATTTTTAAAACATCACCCGGGTTTTCAATAAGCTGCCAGTCTATTTCGGAAATATGAACAAGTCCTTCAAGCCCTTCGTCAAATGTGACGAATGCTCCGAAGTTTACAATGCCTGTAACTTCGCCGTCAATGGTATCTCCAACCGTATACTTAGAAAGTTTTTCCTGAATTTTTGCCGACTCGTTCGATTTTTCTGAAAATATAAGTTTTTCCTCTATCGGATTTACATCGATTATTTTTACTGTAAGTTCTGTCCCGAGGAATTTTTTCAGCTCCTCATATATTCTTTCTTTATCGCCTCCAGGAACCCGCGGATAATTCTTTGACGAAAGCTGGGAGACCGGCAAAAATCCCTTAACGCCTTTGTATTCAATAATAAGTCCTCCCTTATTCACATCAAGCACTTTCAGGGTCAGGGGGGTGCTTGATTCCATGATATCTTTAATGTCCTGCCAATTTTTCTCGCGCCCAGCTTCTTTTATGGAAAGTTCGATATATCCTTCTTCATTATCCGGCTCAATAACCTTTGCAAGAAGCGTTGTTCCCGGTTCCATGTTTTTTAAAAGGTCCTGCGCTTCATAATATTCGCGCCCATAGATGATACCTGTGCCACGGGGGCCGAGGTTTATAAAAATTCTGCTCCCGTGTTTTTCCAGGATGGTTCCTTCAATAATATCGCCCACTTTTACTATATTAAAAATATTCCCTTTCGTGCGGAGGGCGCTTTCCATAAGGCTTTTATCGTTTGGCTTTGTTTTTTGCACCATGAACGCTAGTATATATAACCGGCCTATATTTTGCAAGGGCGCTGGGAGGGCCACTACTCCGGAATTACAATAACCTTTTTTGACACAAGGCCCAGCCTTTGGTCCCAGTCGGCGATGGCGTTATAGAGTTTTTTTTGATCGTAGCGATAGCGCTTTCCGAAGCGTGTTCCCGGTTCATGCGTGATGAACGTTTCGTCCCGGTCGTCGTAGCCGATAACAAGCACGGTGTGATACACGGGGCCTCCCCGGAGGAACTGCGGATTTTGTAAAAGTTTTCCCGAAACAGGAACAATAACCGGACGGTAGCGGAGGACGGTGTTTTTAATATCTTCAATGGTCGCATTCGAAACAACTTGCATGGGAACATTGTAGGCGCCTTTAAGGGTGGATGCAATGTCGTCAACACCGGTGTCGATGTTATACCCAAGGTGTTTTTGTTCATATCGCATGATGGATAGGAGCGAGCGCGACGCTTCTTCCGGAGGAATTGTCTGGCGCGTATATCCGTCGTGAAAGCGCGCGGTCATGAGTATTACCGCTTCTTCACAAAAGTTCTGCCACGGCTCGTTCCAGTTGCCGTACGGGGCCTGCGCAGTGAATGGCACCGGGAGCTCAAAGGACAATGGAAGCGGTTCTTTGGACTCTTTTTCTTCCCATGCCAAAACCGGATCAGGAAAACGGTCTTCGGTGGTTGCCAGCGGAGCAGTTTCAACGAACGAATCTTCCGGACTTTGAGCACGTAAAAATGCTTCTTGGTGATGCCAAATGATATACGACATGGCAAAAAGCATCAACTCGAAGAAAATGGCAGCGATAATTTTTAGGAAAAGTTTGATCATGAATGAGGCAAGTTTTGCCAAAATTACTTTTAATTGTACACGATTGGTCCGATTCGGCAACCGAATCCGCGTGGCACCGCGCAAGAACTCATTTTTTAACTTTCAGGGTCTGACCGTGATATTTTTTGTGAATGTCGCGGAGTACCGAATCCGTTACGTGGGTGTAGCGCTGTGTCGTTGTAATACTTGAATGTCCGAGGAGTGCTTGCACCGAGCGAAGGTCGGCTCCCGAACGGAGGAGGTCGGTGCCGAAGGAATGCCTCAGCGTGTGAGGAGTTACCCTTTTTGTGATTCCGGCGGCGGCGGAATATTTTTTGATGAGGCGCTGGATGGAACGCGGAGTCAGGCGCGTCGGGTTTGAGTTCTGCGTCTTTTTGCCTTTTGGCGCGCTCACAAAGAGAGGTTCCTCAATATCGGCGCGTTTATCAAGATATGTTTTGAGAGTTGCTTTTGCCTCGCTTGATAAAAAAACAACCCGAATTTTCTGTCCTTTTCCGCGGATAGAAAATTCATCCCGCGCGAGATTCACTGACTCCCGGTTTAATGAACAGAGTTCGGAAATACGAAGTCCTGTCGAAAATAAAAGCTCGAGAAGCGCTCGGTCGCGGAAATTTTGAAGAGAGTTTCCGCTTGTTGCGGAAAGTAGACGGTTGACCTCCTCTCCTTCGAGGAACTCCACTTGAAGCTGGGAAACTTTTCCGAGCTCTATTTTTTCCGCGGCAAGCGTTTTAATATCGCGCTTAGCCATATATTTCAAAAAATTCCTGAGAGCAATGAGGTGGTAGAATTGAGTTTGCCGTTTGAGGGTATGGTCGAACCTGTCTCTCATTCTATTTAATTGCAGGCGAAACTCGCGGACAACATCGTCCGAAATGTCTTTCGGGCTTGAAACTTTTGTAAATTCGAGAAAGCGCTTGAGATAGCGCTCATAATTCTCAACCGTTTTCAAGGAACGGTTTTTTTCTATTTCGAGATGTTCAAGGTAATCCTTTAAAAGGCGCTCGAGATTCATGCCTTCATTGTAGAACAGATGCGTCGCAAAACGAAATTTGACAAGCTGACTACTTCGTCATAATATTATTCAAACCTTCTTTGAAATATTTTAGAAGGACGGACTGTGAGAAAAATACCGTTTTCCCGTGTGTGCCTTATTCTTCTTTTTGGGGTTGCTGTGGGATGTTCGGTTGCCATTCCTTCGGATAACTCTCCGCTCTATAAGGCATATCAAGAACGGACCGCGCTAATTTCTGAAATGAAATCGTTTGAGCGTGAAATAGGATACCGCGCCACGAAAAACTTTCTTTCGTATTCTGACCGGAATGGCTACCCCATATGCTATTACACGGCTACGACATACCTTCCGCATTCCGTTATGGATTTTTTTGTCTACGACAATTTCAAAACCGGGCGCGCGGGAGAGATAGACGTGTCTTCAGAAGAACAGTGCCGGGCCGGGGAGAAAGATGTCTTTTTTTACAGGCCTGAAGCTATTGCGGGCATCGGCGGAACTCCGGTAACGCCCCCGATGCTTGAAGCACCGATGGGGCGTTTTCTCAACCTTGTGTTTCACGAAGATTTTCACGACCAGTTCAACCGTTCCCGTTCTGAACTGCCGCGCGCCATTGAAGAAGCTGCGGCAGGATTTATCGGGCTTGAGGCAGCACGCCAGTTTGCCCTCAATCGGTTTGGAAAAAACTCTCCGGAATTTCAGGCGGCAGAACGGGAGTTTAATTTCTATGATGAATTACTTCCGGCGGTCAACCAAAGTTATGACGAGCTTAAAATGCTCTATGCCAGACACAAAGAAGGACAGATTTCTCAAGACCAAATGAATGAAGAGAGAAAGGCTGTTTTTAGGAAGCTTGAAAGCAGGCGGGAAGAAATAAAAAAACAAAACGGTATGTCATCACGGGTTCTTTGGGCGGTAAACAACGCTTCTCTTGGCCACATGATAATGTATTCGCGGAACTATCCGCTTGTTGTCCGCGTGTTTCACTCTCTTGGAGATGACCTGTCTAAAACAGTTCGATTCTTTTTGGAAATGGAAAAGCAAATACCGGACGGGAAGGCCATCCGTGCGAAAGCCGAAAAGCTTGCAAAGGTGGAAGGAAAGATAAATGAAGAAATTCTCTTTATAATGGCAAAGGAAGAGCTGGTCGTGAAAATGATCGAAAAAAGGCTTTTGGAGATATCAAAAGCAAAATAATAAAAGACGGCAAAAATGCCGTTTTTTTGTAGCCGGCAAGTAACGGGGCTTTGCAATTATCCCGCCTTTATGCTATAGTATCCGGAGTAGTATGAGCCCGAACTGCTGCGCGTTACGTAACCACAAAGCGCTCTCGGAACCAGTTTTGGCGCGAATACTCATTCTTTCTATGTTGAGTAAAAAGCAAAAAACAAAGGTTATAGAAAAATTCCGCGCCCACGACCAGGATACCGGGTCGGTGGAGGTTCAAATGGCCGTGCTGACGGAAGAAATTAAGCGCCTAACGGTACACCTCAAGAAGCACGCAAAGGACAACCACTCGCGCCGGGGCCTGTTGGGAATGGTTGCAAAAAGAAAGAAACTTGCGGATTATCTTTCGCAAAAAAATCCGCGCAAGTACGGGCAAGTCATAAAAAAACTCGGGCTTAAGAAGTAACGGAACGATTTTAAAAAGCCGTCCCGCTTCAGGCGGGACGGCTTCAAAGATTTAAGAACCATATGAGCGTTATCAAACAAAAAAGCCAGCGCGTTGCGGTCCTGATGGACGTGCAAAACATGTATCACTCCGCAAAGAATTTGTATCACTCACGGGTCAATTTTAAAGAAATATTGAAAGTTGCAGTCTCGGGCCGCCAGCTTGTACGCGCGATTGCCTATGTTATTCGCACTGAATCCGGAGAGGAAAAAGCGTTCTTTGAGGCGCTTACAAACATGGGAGTTGAAACAAAAATGAAAGATCTTCAAATATTCGCGGGAGGAACGAAAAAAGCCGACTGGGATGTGGGAATGGCGGTGGACGCGATTTCACTTGCCGAAAAAGTGGACGCTGTCGTCTTGGTGACGGGAGACGGAGACTTTGTTCCGCTGGTTGAATATTTGAAAGGAGGAAGGGCACAGGCCGAAGTTATCGCGTTTGCCCGATCAACGTCGCAGAAACTGAAGGAAGCCGCGGATGATTTTGTGGACCTCGGCTCAAGCCCGCAATTTTTGATAAAGACCCAGCAGCAAAAAAGATAACTCATTCGTAATATGCTTTTTCTTTTCGGATGGTTTGCGCCATGCGCGCGGACCACGCGAAGAGACAACGCTTATCATACGGGTTTCGCCTGCAGACACTGAGACTATTTGTTAGTCTTCCGTCTGAAGGAGAAACTCAGGAACATATATGAAAAAAGAAACGTTCTCGTTTCATTTGGCAGGGCGGCAGTTTACCGTCGAATTGAGCGACCTTGCGGAACAAGCGCACGGAAAAGTTCTTGTCCGCTACGGCGACACCTTGGTGCTCGCCACAGTCGTTATGAATAAAAAACCCCGCGAAGGAGGAACATATTTCCCCCTTTCCGTGGATTATGAAGAGCGGTATTACGCGGCGGGAAAAATTCTCGGCAGCCGCTTCATGAAGCGCGAGGCCAGGCCGTCGGAGGAAGCCGTTTTGGTTGGGCGCCTAATTGATCGCTCTATCCGCCCGCGCTTTAATCTTCAGATTCGAAACGACGTCCAAGTTATTGTGACGGTTCTTTCCATTGACGAGCAAAATGACCCTGATGTTCCGGCTCTTCTTGCTGCTTCTCTTGCTCTTTCACTCTCTTCGATACCGTGGGCAGGACCAATTGCCGGAGTTCGCGTAGGAATGATCGACGGCAAGGTAATTATCAATCCTACGTTTGAAGAGCGTGAAAAGTCGCTCCTTGACTGCATTGTTTCGGGAACGGAATCGCGCATTAATATGATTGAAGCCGGAGCGAAAGAAATTCCCGAAGAAGACTTTCTTACGGCTCTTGAAGCGGCTCATGCGGAAATAAAGCGCCTCACTGAATTCCAAAAAACCATTATTGAAAAGCATCAAAAAACAAAGTGGGAGTTAGCGCTTGTCGAAACACCGCCGGATCTTATCGCAATCCTAAGAAAGCATATGGCAGAAAGGCTCGAGCATGCGCTATATGAACGGGATAAAGCAACGCGCCAGGAAAAAGTTGACGCATTGAAAGCGGAATGGGTGAAATATTCCTCGGAGGTCCATCCGGAGTTCCAGAAAGCAATGACGGAATATGTTTTTGAAGAAGAAGTAAACGAAATAATCCACAAGCGCATTCTTGATAAAGAAGAACGCCCCGACGGACGGAAATCTGATGAATTGAGAGGCCTCTACGGAGAGGTAGGACTTCTCCCCCGAACGCACGGCTCCGGTTTTTTTGTCAGAGGACAAACACAGGCTCTTTCAGTGCTGACACTCGGAGCGCCGGGAGACGCGCAAACCATTGAAGGAATGGAAGTGCGCACAAAGAAGAGGTTCATCCATCACTATAATTTCCCCCCGTATTCTGTGGGAGAGACCGGCCCCTTGAGAGGTCCGGGACGGAGGGAAATAGGGCACGGCGCGCTTGCCGAGCGTTCTCTTCTTCCTATTATTCCTTCAAAAGATGAATTTCCGTATACCATCAGGCTTGTTTCAGAAATTTTATCTTCGAACGGTTCTTCCTCGATGGCATCCGTGTGCGGTTCGGTCTTGGCGCTGATGGATGCGGGAGTTCCGATAAAAAAGCCCGCGGCAGGAGTTGCAATGGGCCTCATGCTTGACGAAACCGGACAAACAGATCGCTACAAAGTTCTTACCGACATACAAGGCCCGGAAGACCATCACGGCGATATGGATTTTAAAGCCGCAGGAACGCGGGACGGAGTTACCGGGGTTCAGATGGATGTAAAAATTGAGGGCGTTACTATCCAAATATTGCGCGACACGCTAATTCAGGCGAAAAAAGCTCGGCTTGAAATCCTCGACCACATGGCAACGGTCTTGCCTGCTCCTCGTCTGGAACTTTCGCCGCTTGCTCCGCGCGTTGAAATATTCAAGATCAATCCGGAAAAGATCGGAGCCCTCATCGGCCCCGGAGGAAAGGTTATCAACGACCTTATCGCCCGCTTCAGCGTTCAAATTGATATTGAAGACGATGGGACCGTATTTGTAACCTCTGAAGATGGAGCTTCAATGGAAGGAGCTCTTGCCGAGATAAAAGCGATTACGAAAGAAGTGAAGCCGGGAGATCTTCTTGAGGGGAAAGTCAGCCGCATCTTCGGGTTCGGCGCCATGGTTGAGTTTGCGCCGAAACAAGACGGCATGGTGCACATTTCAGAGCTTGCGCCGTGGCGAGTGGAAAAAGTTGAAGATATTGTTAATATTGGAGATAGAATCCCTGTTCTCGTAAAAGAGATAGACGAGCAGGGCAGAGTAAATCTTTCATTAAAAGATGTTCCGGGAAGATATTCCGAGGCCGATATAGAGCGCGGGCGCCAGGAGCGCGCTAACCGTCCTCCTTCGCGGTTCGGAGGCGGTTTTGGAGGAGGACATGGAGGGGGCCGGGGCAATAGGCGGTACTAATTGCCGCGGACGCGCCTCTCGTCCGCTCACGTGTATAACATTTATGGACGAAACAGAAAAACCACAATTTGGTTCCTCGGAGCCGGAAGAAAAAAATAAAGGCGACTTCGTTCGCAGGCCCAGCATCCGTACGATGAAAACAGATGTTTCCGAGTTCATGAAAACGGAGCGCCCCTCTTTAATTACGCTCATTTCCCAGAATATTGAAGAATCTCCCAAAGAAAGAATGGAGAAGCCGAGCATCCTAAAACGGCTCGACTGGAAAGTTGTTGGCATGGTTTTGGGAGGAGGAATTGCGTTTATTGCTGTTGTGGTTGCGGCTATAGTTTTTTTTGCTTCGCGGAACGCTTCAAACACGGGAGGCGAGCCGGTGCCGCCGGTTCCAATACAGCTTTCACGTTTGAGCTATGATGCAACCCAGAATATTTCCGCAAAAACCCCAACCGAATTTTCTTCGCGTATTATAGAGCTTGCGAGTACCGTAAGAAGTGTTGGCCTCTTGCAAAAGCTTATAGTCACAGTTACCGGTAGCGACGGAAGCAACCATCCGATGGGATACAAAGATTTCATGCGCCTCATAAGCGCCTCTGCCCCAACTCAGTTTAATTCAGTAGCGTTTTCCGAGGTTGAGCCGTTCTTGTATTTTGCGGCTGAACGCCCAGTATTCGGCGTCATTGTTCCGGTAAAAAGTTCCGATGGAGCCAGCCAGTCTCTTCGGGATTGGGAAAAAACACTTCCCCGTGATCTCAGCTTCTTTCTTTTAGGGAGGCGTCCCGAGAGCTCGATTCTTTTTTTTGAGGATCGTTCCTATAAAAACCTTCAGTACCGTTTTGTAAAGCTGGCGCAAGAAGGAGATTTTGGAATGGGATATTTCGTATTTCGACCAAAAAATTATGTCGTTATCACAACCTCGGAAGAAACCTTGCGGGTTGTCATGTCTCGTCTTCTTGAAAATTGATTTTCTTCAGAGTTTCTCCTTGAAATAAAAAATCGCCCCGATGATCATCGGGGCGGTTTATGTTTTAACTACTTTGAAGGCTTATTGCCTTTTTTATTTGTGGATTCAAGAGCCAGGGCTCCTCGGAAAAGTTTCGCCCGATCGATTGGGAATGGAGCGTTCGCATATTTGCGCAGAAGCCCATAGTCAAGGAAAACCCATGAAAGGGGTCCGCGGGAAGGTCCGCCGATGGGAACCGACCAAATGCCTGAAAAAAGGTTCTGTTCGGGAAAGTCGAAACGCTTTCCGAACTCGTTCTCAAAGGTTTGGCAACCTGTCTTGAAGTGGAAGGCATTTCGCGTAATAGCAAGCCCTCCGAAGTGGTCGTCTCCCGCGAGGTTGACCGTCATACGGCCGGCTTCATACGCGTTCGCGGTACCCTGCTTCGCGAAGGCGCGGAGCATGTTTGACATATTGTCCTTCGATTTAGAAGAACCCTGTTTATGCTTCATCTTCACGGCGTAGGAGTAGAAATCCTGCTGGAGCATGAAGTCGTCCTTGCCGAGCCCCCTCTTTTTCTTGTCGGGAATGACGGCCATAACGCCGTTCGCGAAACCGAGTTTGCCCATGTGAGGAGCAGTGAAATTCTTTTCGATGAGGTCGGAAAGCGACGGATATTTCTTGAAAAGGTTTGCAACCATATCGCTTCGGATAAGTTTCGCTTCGGAGAACTCGACCTTCGAGCCCTTCGGGAAGCTATGCTCGTTGTGGTTTCCTCGGCCTTGAACAATGGCCGAGAATTTTCCTCTAAACTCTATGCCGTTATCGCGGCAATATTCGATGATGCCTGCCCAGAAATCAAGATACGGTTCAAGCGACAGCACGTACTGCGGAAGCTGTTTTTCCGGGTTGATGATACCGCTCCGGATATCGTTCATGATGGCGGTCATCTTGAGTTTCTTGATGCGCTCTTCGAACGGAACCCCGAGAGTCTCCAGGCGAGTCAGCTCTCGCGTAAAGTCTTCAAGGCCGATCCAGTCATCGTGTTCTTCTTTCCACGTCTCATAGTTGATCCAGTGGCAGGCATCCCCGTCGTGCTGGTAGCCCGCGATCGGAGCTTTGAGCTTGTTCAGCATTTCAAGAGCCACCTGATAGTGAAGCTTGATGTAGCGTCCTTTTGAATCGTTCGGAGAGGGATATGTTGCCATATAGCGCGCCCCGTAGTGTGTGCACCCTTCTTTCAGGAAGTACAGGCGCTCGTGCAGGAGGGCGCCATAGGTGACCATGGTACGAAGGGATGCTTCGTTCTCAAAGTTCTTTTCATTGACAAGGCATTCGCCACTCCAAAATTCTGGGCTGAAAATGTCGTTAATCCACTCAATCCACAGCACTCCGGCGGTAAACGAATCCGACTTCGCAAGGCGAGTCAGGTCGTCCTTTACGCGGACACGCTTGCGCGCGACTTCGCGATAGAGTCCGTCATTTATGCATGTCGTAAGCTGGATAGCATGGCAGAGCTTCACGTCTTCAAGCGTTGCTTCCCGCTCTCGTACGCGGTGGCTGATGAGAAGGTTCCTGAAGGTGGGGTTGAGGCCCGCCCCGAGGATAACATCCGGAATGGAAGAACCCGGGTTGTTCTTGATGCGGGAGTACGTAACGTCGCGGATCTTGCCCGCGAAACCGTCGTTCAGAGATTCGCCGGATTTTTCGTAGGTTACTTCAATGAGTTTGTTGCCTGCTTTCAAATATGCGTCCCCGATGGAGATGACCTTTGCGTTCGGAATATCCTTCTCGTATCTCCAGATAATGTAGGATATCATTGAGTCGGTCGTTCGGTTAATATGGTCCGGAGCGACGTTCCCCATAATGGCGAACTGCTCATATGTACGGAAATCTTCAATCTCGCGCTCAACCTTCTCAATTTTTTCGGAATTCGCTTCGGCTTTCAGTTTCTTTTCGGCGGCAAGTTCTCTGTAAAGTTCCTTGATCTTACGCTGAGCATATGTGCGCTCTCTCTGAACGTCGATGCGAAGCCGTTCGTTCGTGTGCTGCATGGCGAGAGCTTCTTCAATGGAGCCGAACGTAATGAGGAGCGGCCCCGAATAAACGGGCTTGTCGCTTGCGTCCACGAATTCCTTTTTCACCATATCGAGAACAAGGTCGAGCCTTGTGCGCACCGGCATAAAGACCGGCTTGCCCTTTTCGACGCGCGTTTCAATGTCTCCGGAGTCCTCAATGACGGACTTTGGATATGCTTCGTTCAGTATCTTGGGGTTTGTAGGAATTCCAGAGGCTTGAGCTTTGTACGGATACGTTGAGCCATACTGCTGGGTAATGAAGTAGATGAGGTTTCCCGCAATGATGATGGCGTCCGCATTTTTGACCTCTGCAATGTGGAGCGCGTTCTTGAAAGGGTCCGTGTGAGGATTTTCCTGCGGAAGAGCTCCAATCAAAGGAGAGTTTATGACCATGAGGCGCGGGTTGCTGGAATCAGCAACCTTCACCACATACGGGTTATCGGACGTAAGGTCCGGTACTTTTATTTTCGGGATTTTTTGGTCCTGGTCGATGAGAAAATTCAAGCGAGAATCAAAACCGTTCCGCTTATCTTTTCTCTGTCGTTTCATGCCTGTCTCCTTGGAAGTCTGCTTCTTTTCGGCGCGCTTTTTCACGTGCGTCCTCCTTCCTGTGAATCCGTTTATAAAGGAACAAAATTTACTCCATTATGGCGAAATAGAATCTATTGTCAACTTCCGGAAAGCAAGTATTCATGGCCCTTTTTGTTGTGGTGTGGAGAAAATATTCACAACAAAAAACACCCCTGTCTCAAGGATGTTTTTGGGGTAATTGAAATGTTTATAATACATCGTGCGGCTTTCCCTCTTCAAGACCAGAGAGCGTCTGCCACCGGAATTTCCCCTTTTTTTGGAATTCCTTCAGTGTCCACGCTCCGACATAACTCATGGAGGAATAGAGGTGCCCCATAAGCTCTTCGATGACGCTTGCAACCTCGCCTTTGTATTTGACGCGTTTTGGCACTCCTTCGGGCGTTCTGATGAACGCTTCGCGTTCGTCGCGGTCAAGCCGCGAGAGCTGGAATTCAATTGAAGCCGAGCCCCTGTAAATTTTCCACTTCTCTCCGTCTTCGTAGAAAGGTTTCCCGGGAGTTTCTTCCGTGCCGGCAAGAATGCCACCGACCATGACCGAGTCGGCTCCCGCAACGATTGCTTTTGCAAAGTCGCTTGAGCCCTTGATGCCACCGTCCGAAATAATCGGAATTCCGTATTTTGACGAAAGCGCATATGACTCCGCGATGGCGGAAATTTGGGGAATGCCGACTCCGGGACCTCGGCGTGTTTTGCAGGCGGAGCCTCCCCCGATGCCGACTTTTACTCCGTCGACTCCGGCTTCTATTAATTTCAAAACTCCCTCCGGCGTATCAATATTTCCGGCAACAAGCAAAAGTTTTTTTCCGAACCGGCGTCTTATGCGGCTCAACACTTCGACAAGGCGCGCGGAATTTCCACGCGCGGTATCAACCAAAATAATGTCTGCTTCGGCCTTAAGGAGTTCTTCTATTTCTTCGAGTACTGAATCCGCGATGCCGACGGAGCCTCCAACAAGGAGTCTCCCTTTTTTATCCCGGCTTGCTTTAGGAAATTGTATGACCTTCTCAATGTCTTGGGATGTGATGAGCCCTTTTAAGCGGCCGGATGAGTCGACGAGCGGAAGTTTTTCTATTTTGTTTTTAAAAAGAATTTGGCGCGCTTTTTCCGGATTCGTACGGGGGGGAGCGGTAATGAGTCCGATTTTTTTCATGAGGGAGCCGACGGTTTTAGAGTGGTCTGCTTCAAGCCTGTAATCGCGGTGTGCCAAAATTCCCAAAAGTTTCCTTGTCTTTTCATCCACTACAAGCAAACTCGAAATTTTATAGCTTGCCATTCGCTCAAGGGCAACCTTGAGCGTCGTATCCGGGCCCGCGGTCAAGGGGCGCTCGATAACGCCGGAGTCGGCCCGCTTTACGAGTTCAATTTCGCGGACGCGTTTTTCGATTGGAAAGAACTGATGAATAAATCCGAACCCGCCGAGGCGCGCCATAGAAATTGCCATCCGCGATTCGGTTACTGTATCCATGTTTGCGGAAACAACAGGTGTATTCAGGTACACATGCTGTGCCAGGCGGCCTCTTGTATCTTTGATGGACGAGCGCGAAGGAACGTCTGAATAAAGGTCGACAATCGTTACGTCTTCAAACGTAAGAGCAGGACTTTGGGGGAGGCCTTTTTCTTCAAGGTATTTTTCGACTAAATTATCTATGGTTTTTTGATTCATAGTATGTACATGCTAGCCAATATATTATATATGTTTCTTCTTTCGCCTTCAATAAATGGCAAAAGCCCTGAAAGAAGGGCTTTTATAACCTGACCGAGTAGACTGTGTTACAAAAAACGATGTATTTTAAAGATAGTTCGAGCGCATTTCGCCCCGACGCAAGGTCGGGGCGAGGAAGTTCCCCCGCGAAAATTCGGAAAGGCGGCGCCTGCCCGCCGAAGCCTTGGCGCAGGCGGGGAGCCGCACGGATGCCTGCCCCGTACCAATTCTAAAGTTTAACCAAGGTTTTAAGGAATTGTAAGCCGGAGGCGATACCACGATAGAAACCACGTATTACCATTGACTCAATTCGGAATTGGTGCGGGGACAATTTTCCGCTGTTGCCCTTCGGGCTATGGCAGACAAACAATTTTTTCTTTTTAAAACTTTTCGAATCCAGTAGTAAGAATGTCGGCAACCTTTGCCCAGCCAACCCACGTCAAATTAGCAAAAAAGGTTGCGATAAATGCATAAAGTATTTTTCGTCTAAAAGAAATAGTGGTTTCACTAGGGCTCCACAATAGTTCTTCGCGAATAAAGACAAGAGGCATACAAAATATGACTCCATATATGAGCATGTAGTAGGCAAATGCCAGTGGAGCAAGAAAAAATGTAGGAGACAACAGGACGGCAATCAATACGCCGTTAAATACAATCCCTTCTGTAAGACTTGCCGCACCGGCGGAAAAATAGAGTTCCTTGAATGTGTAGTGATACCGGCGTTGGTGATAAAGACAGCTCATAAACCATTGAGCCGACCAAAAATATTACAAAATATAAAAATACCGCTTTTCCTCGCGAAAGTGTCAATTTCTCCCGAAAATGATAACGGTTGTCAAGCCAAAGACCGAGGAAAAAAATAAGATACAGAAGGGACTCGGTAAACCAATAGGGGCCACCAATGCCAAGTGTGAGCCACCAAAGGACGATGTTCGCCAATCCTAGTAAATACCAAAATGTTAAGTTGTGAAACAGTCGAGAAATCATGGTTATTAAAAAATTTTCTTCCCCCAAAATTAAATATGGTTCGAGCCGATGTTTTTCTCCGGGTTCTTTTGCGGTTTTGAGCGGTGCGGCTCAAATTAATTATAATACTTTTCCTTTCTGGTGCAGTATTCTAAAGATAGTCCGAACCCCAGTAGTAAAGCAGAGCTTACTACGGGGCACAGCGCATTTCGGCCCTCGACAAACTCAGGGCGAGCCTGCCTGCCAGCAGGCAGGGAAGCCCCCCCGCCTGTCTGCGTGCGTACCCGCACAGGCAGGCCTGACTGCGAGCGAATTCGCTCAGGGCAGGCGTACACCTGCCCGCGT
>Ga0075975_128_pt1 | contig 16004 bp, 10 predicted proteins | sample RifGroA2_FD_68001 | JGI IMG/M metagenome (GOLD analysis project Ga0075975, IMG submission 68001) | Parcubacteria bacterium GW2011_GWA2_47_10
AGCATTATGGCTGGTTTAGAAATTTGCTTTATCGTTTTTCAGCTTCACTAAATCCTGGGCATACTTTTCCATCGTCTTAATGTCCTCACTTGCAACTTTTTGTCGTAAACCTATTTCCTCAAATGCCGTTAACGCGCTATCGGAAGCAAGAAAACGGACATCTCCTCCGTCGCTCCGTACGTGGCTCCAAAAATCTGTGAACGAACTCGTTGCCTGAACATACACCTGATACTCGGTGAGCGTTGTTGAGCCAGTGTTTGAAACGGTGATCGGCATGCGGTATTGCCAGTTTGAACTCCACCACGGGTCAAGCATTCCGTAACCTTTTGAGTCACCGATCGCTTCAATGAAAAATTCTCCCTTAGACCCGACCGGGAATTTTATGTCCATTTCGAAGTAAAGCGTCTCTTCGGGGCTTATCGCGTATCCCGCATCGCTATTTCGTTTTTGTGCGTGATATGAATCAGGAACCGGCTTTCGCTTTATTCCAAGCCCCAAAAGTTTTGAGAAGAAATTTCTGTTATCCGGAATTTCCCCATCCGACAGCGGCACGTCTTTCCATGCATTTTTGTATTCTATTTTTTTATGCGTGCCAACCTTAACTCCGTTTACAAGACAGTTGGTTTTATCTTCGTTGAACCCATCACAGAAACGCACTTCCTGGGTTGAGTCGCATTGTGACGCAAGCAGGTCAGGCGTCGAACTGGCGTCATGCCACCCTTCCTCGCAAAAATATCCCATAACACCGTAATCGGGAACGGTAACGTCACTCGGTGTTCTTGAAAGTTTTTTTAAGCTGACAATCTCTCCTTTGTCCGCGGGAAAATGTGCCTGAAGATTAAATACTTCGGAACCAGGTCCGGTATTCATCACGCTGAAAAATACTTTCGACGAAGCTAGTCCGTCGTACCCGGACTTATCGGTTTTGATGATAAGATTTTCATCCGTGTTATCGTCGGTGTGAGTAAAAACAATTTTCTCCTTATTTGAAAGCTCAAGAACATCTTCCGGATGCTGGGGCTCCGGATTTGCCTCTTCGGGCTCTATGAGTTTTTCCTCGTCCGTTTTTATAACTTCTAACGCGGCTTTCTTCGTTAAGTTGACCGGGGCTTCTCCGTTGCGATGAATGATAGTTCCAAATTCAGCGGGCTGTTCCCGTTCAATCCAATCCTGAAGGTTGAAGTTAAAAATATTTTTTACCTCTTCAAAAAGTTCGGTCCATTTTGAGTTTGCCGAGATACTTGAGTTTTCTTCAGTGGCGGGAACAGCCGGAAGAAGACTGAAAATGCTCTTAATTTGCTCCAAAAAAGAGCCTTGCGTGTCGTCTGAAAACTGGGAAGATGGTGAATCTGCCGCAGAAGCACTTTGGTCTTCGGCTTTTGGCGCATAACTTACTTCTAGCCATGCCGCGTCGAGAAATATTGAAGTGCACAGACCGTCGCTTTCAAGCGTGCAGAGGCCGAAAAACTGATCCAGCGAGGCCGCGGCAGAAACCGGCGGCACGTAGAAAAATCGGATCTTCAGCTTGGACAGGTCATCCCAGGATGAAAAAATAGGAAGCGCGTATAGGAAATATCCGCCGTTCGTCTGGTTTGAAAGAGAATTTTTAAGATCAATTTCTCCTTCAAGATTCCACGTATTTCCGTAAAACGCTTCGATAAGCAGCCGGCCAGGATCTCCTCCTTCGGGACTGGAAGCCGTGATCTGGCGTATTTTGTCTTTGAAAATTCCGAGCGAAAAACGAAGCTGTGCGTTTTTAATCTGAAAAGATTTAAACGGATCAGCTACTCCAAAACCTTTAAATTCTATAACCGCAGGTTGAGATAAATTATCTGTTTGCGGAAGGACGCTTGTTTCTTCCGCAATTGCGGAATCAACGCCGAAAAACACGAAAACAGAGTTAACAATTTTTCCAAAAAACGACTCCGATTCGCGATGCCGACGCGTAACTGAATTCAAGTAAGCCGGTGACTCGTCCTGATTGTAAAGAAGCTCTGCTGATGGAGCAGGCGCGTCCGAAGAAGGCAGGGGCGGCGGAGGCAAATCCGGAGAAGTAGTTTCGGGACTTGGAGATGGTGCTTGGAGCGGCTCCGTGGATGCTGGCATCGAAGAGGGATCTGGCGACAATACCGGCGTATCCACCGGAGGAGAATTTTGTTCCGGCGTCGGCAGAGTCATCGGAGAAGATTCTTCATGCGAACTGTCCTGAGGCGCGGGTGAACTTTCAAGAATCGCTGCTGAAGAACTTACATCAGGTTCCGGTAAAATACTTTCTTCTCCCACCGGTGCTACGGCCGACTCCGCCTGGATTTCGGAAGAAGAAACAGGAACAACGCTGGTGGATGTTCCGTTTACGCTGGGGAGAGAAGCGGGAGAAGCAGGTTCGCTAGGAATGTTTGGCGTGATATACGCTGAATTTTCATTGGTAAATTCGGAAATACCAGCATCTTCATAAAGATCTTGAGCGAGCGCTCCTTTCAGATTTCTCCATCCGTTTGTCGAGATAGAATCAGGAAAAATATGCATTGTTTGATCTCCGTTTTCAGCGCGTGCGGAATAAAAAACGACATAGCAAAAAATGCCAAGAGTGCTTAGCAAAACAAGCGAGAGCAGTAATTTGAAATTTTTAACCGCCGTAATGAACATGTGCGCTACTGTCCGTAAGGAATAAATAAATTTGTATGAAAAAAATAAAAATATCCGGAAGCTATAAATAAATTTGTAACGAGGAAAATATATTCGGAAAGATATTATTAAATCTGTAATTCTCCCGCCGACCCTCTTCCCTAGTCGCTATAATTAAATTTGTAAATGCGGCAATGCAGCCAATTTTCTTCTTTGCCACCTGCTATCCTGGAACTATTACCGAACGTTCAAAAAAATTATCAAATTTTGTCTCTTTATTATAGCATCGCGCATGCGCGCCCTCTACGAAAAAAGGGGCGAAAAGATGTTTTAAACTCCCTCTTTACACCACTTTTGTAAAAAAAAATTTTTCCAGCAAAGAATTTTCTTAAGCGCGTGAAGCGTATTGTTGATGCGGATTTTTGGATGAAAAAAAAAACGATCAAAAATTTTTTTGATCGAGTCGTATAATAATCTTTAATAATGTTTATGTATGTTTAGTTATATTTCATAATTCTTTACTATTGGCGTGTTTGCTTCCGTTTTAACAAGTTATCCACTGCTCAATTTACTACCGCTAACATTTTATATATTTTTCCACAGGACTTGCCTGTTATTTGAGCTCTTCAGAATCTTCAATATAAAAAACGGGTTCTTCCCCGTTTTTTATTTATGTCTATTTCAATTTTTTTTCAATCTCATCAGCTTCCTTTTTCATAAGTTCATCCGACATCTCAAGCGCATCTTTTAATTTTTTCATGACCGTCCGTTCTGACTCCGAAAGTTCCATTTTGTCGTCAAGGTACATAATCTGGTCCTCAACTTCCTGTCGAAGCGCGGTAAACACATCATCAATTTTTGACTTATATTCTTCAAGAGAGCGGGCCGCATCTTTTCTAAGTAGAAAGTTTTCATTCCGAAGTCTGCGAATATACCACCCCGCGGCAATATTGAGAAGAAGAGAGAGCGCTAACATCAGCCACCACAACCATCCAGGACCGGCTGATTGCGCAACACCTTCTTCGGCCTGTATATCAAACTCGGCAGCGTTCTCGCTAGCGTTACCGGCTTTATCAAATACCCGGACAATTATTTTATGATGCCCGGAGTTTTGCTTCGGAAGACGGAAATTCACATTTTCCATATCAAGCAACGAAACCGTCAGTGTATTTCCTCCGTCAACGGAAACCTCGTAGTGGTCAAGCCCCGATGCTTTGTCGGTTGTCGTTGCAAGCACGCGAGGACGCGGGTCGGATGCGTCATCTTTCTTTATCTCAACTTGGGGAGGATCGGGGGGGGTTGAATCGATCATAACCTTGCGATGTCCGGTTTTTCCCCACCCGCCAATATCCGTCTTGAGCTGGAGATGGAAAAACCAAACTCCATCATCAAGGCCAACAATTGTTTTTTCCGCAACCGCAGGTTTATAGACAACGCTTGGGACCGTTGCGGGGTCTTTGTCTACAACAAGGCTAATTGCGGCAGCGCCGTTCGGAAGCTGCCAGGTAAATTTCGGATCGCGCGAGTTATACCACTTATTCTCATCCGGATGCGTTGGCGAAGAAATTTTTGGAGCGCTCGTATCCGCAGCCTCAGCCGAAGGAGCAAATGACTGCGTGGACGGCGACGGAGGAGGCGGAGCTGGCGGTAACGCCTGCCCTTCGGTTATTGTATACGTTCCTTTTACCGATTTAGAAAGAATTTCCGTCCCCCTCCCATCCGCGGCAAGTGCTGAGCCTCCGATTATCGAAACATCAGTTGATCCAACCTTAAGCGCCTTAAATGTTATTTGAAGAATTACCCCGGCTTTTTTTGTATATGTAGACGGCGATCCCCCGCTGAATTTCACGGTTCCGGCAGCATTTGAAAAATTCGGCTCAGCTGGCCAGAGCGTAAAAATTGAATTACTTTTTGATACATTTGAAACCGAAAGAGCTGTTTTATCGAAATTTATAGTTCCCTCAGACGCGTTCACTCCCGTTCCCCCGCCGCTATCGAGCGTAACGCTTGCGGTAAATGTCGATCCAACGCCGTATGAACCGATTGCCGGAGACATAAAAAGCACCGCTCCTGCTCCCAGGGTTTCATGAGCCGAACTTAGTATGAGAAGTATGCCGGCAAGAACGATGGCTGACCGGCACAAAATGGTTTTCATCGGGCTATCTGCGGCGGAGTTTTTTCATCGTCGTCCGCCACTTCAACTTTTCGCTTGATGTTGCGCCTTCCGCTTATCTTTCTTAGCGGAAGCCATAATATTAAAACTCCCTTATAGAGTTTTGCATCAACCTCAAAGACATTTACTTCGTCCGGAAGTGTTATTTGCCTGAAAAAAGAACCCCACCTGCATTCCTGAAGGAGGAATTTTTTTTCTTCATCCCCTTGAGTAAGTCCCCGAAGCCAGTGCTCGGGCCGCTGATTCTTCCCGCGAATGGTTATGACATCACCTTCTTTTTCTATCTCGACGTCGAGGTCTTTCGATTCCATGCCGGGGACCGAGGCATAAACAACTACCGCAAAAGATGTCCTGTACATATCAACTGAAAGCTGGGAAACATCAAGCGTTACTGTTGCGTCTTTCCCCGCTTCAGTCCCCTCGTTCGCCTTGGCAACCTTTGTAGGATCGCTTTTTTTAAGTTTTAAGCGCGAAAGAAGCGAGGTTGCCCCCTTGAGATTTTGAACAGCCCCCGCGGGGGTTGTTGATTTTGCCTCCTCCCGGGCCTTTTGGAGGTTTGATTCTGCCCGATCTTTTTGCACTTTTTCGAGTTTTTCCAGAAAAGAGTCCATAAGATTTTATAAAATGAGTCACTATCCTAAAACCGAAACCCTCTAGTACAGTGTAGCACATCCGTGTTTTTATGAAATTCACACCTTTATACTATACGCCAACCAAAGCAGGGCAAATCCAACCTTATAAAACGGATGCCTTTTTAAGGCCTATGATTGTCGGGTACGAGCACGTTCATAAGATACCCTTCGCGGGTTTTAGGTATTCACTACCCCGTCCAGCAAAAGAGCATACCCTTTTATATATTTTCTACTTGTCGGGTACAAGCAATCTCATAAGATGTTCTTCGCTAGACTGCGCTAAATAAATTACCCCGTCCAGCAAAAGAGCATTATAGAAAAGTCTGTCAGGTTCACACGACCGTCTATATTAATATCCGATTCTGTACTATCAGTCCCCCAGTTAAAAAGGAGTATAGAAAAGTCGGTTAATTGAACCTTGCCGTCCTTATTGATATCAGATCGTTTGCAAAAATCAGGCGATGGACTTTTTCCTACGCCAAAATAGACCGGGTTAGAATATTCGCTTGTTCCAATGGGAGTATTTTTGAACTTTGCCCGCACGATATAGGTATCCACCGCAAACGACCCGGTTGGAATTGCTGCCGTCCATCTGCCGGAAGAGTCAGCTTTTTCTTCTTTGATGACCGCCTTCGGGCTGGAGTCTCTGGGAGAATTTTCCGACTGCGCGTAAGCCCAGACACGAATGATGCTATCGGGGACGCTTTGTCCCAGAACCGAAAGATCTTCTCCCGGACTTACAGTATCTTTTACGACTTCAAGCGAAGGAGGAATGAGAATGTTTGAAATATTCGTTTTTGTTCCTCCTACAAGAACTTCAGAGTAAGAACTTGTGTTTGATTTTCTTCCGTCCGTATCGCGTGCAAATACTCCGAAGGTATAGCTCCCCTGCTCAAGGTCGGTAAGGCTCGCGGAAAATTTTGCTCCCGTGTCCGCGCTTATACTTTTTGCCTGCTTTCCATCCTTAAGAACGACGACTGACGCGGAAGGATACGCCCACCCGCTAAACATTACCTCGGGGCTTGACGGAAGAGGAGGAAATGCAGCTCCCCCGCCCCCGGAAGAGGGGGCGCCACTTGGTCCGGACGGCCCCGGCGGGGTTGTTATAGCAAACGATATGATAAAATCATCCGTATTTGTATTTGTGAAAAGATCTTGGCATCGCGCATAAAATATATATGTTGTTCCGGAAACAACGGCGCCAATGTTTACGGTGTGAAGCGTTACCCTGCTTTCACTGAAAGAATTCGTCATCGAATCATACGAAATTCCGTTTGAAGTTGAATAACGGCATGTTGCAAGTTCGTCGGTGGTAAGCGCGATTTCAACTTGCTGGGTTGAATAGAGAAGATTTCCCGACGGAAGGCCGTTTGAGCGAACGGGAGGAACAACGTCGACCCGGAGCGAGTGTACGCTGACGGGTTCAGAAATTGCAACCCTGGGTTCCTGCCAGTCGATTACGTTGTCCGATGTATTTTTTGTCTGCACCGTAACATAGAATGTTCCGGTACCTCCCGGGTTTACAATTTGCGTATCTCCGACCGTGCTCGTCGCGGCGTTTGTTCCGACGCTTATTTTTACGGTAGAACTTGCGGCAAGTCCCGTAGTTGAATTTAGCGTGATCGTTATCGACCCGTTTGCGCCCGGTACAACCGAAACACCATCGGCGGCTGCCGAGGGGCTTGCGAGAAGAAATCTCTCTCCGAACGGACCTGTTAATGACGAAGATGTTGCGAAGTCAATATCGGTATAATCAAGTCCCGCGGGAATGTTAAAAACCCCACCCTGCGGAAATATGCTTATCTTCCCCGACGGAGGAACCGCATTGGTCGTGGAAAATAGTATCGTGTGGTTGGAAGAGGTCGCAGGACGAGAGTTTGAAAGCGTATCACTGATGAACACAAGGTCCGAAGCGTGAGCATCAAAAAAAATACCCGACCAGACAAGGCCGGCTCCAAACAAGCAGAAAAGAAGCTTGAGATGACGCATATGAACCATGGGGATACGAAGCTAACTCTGCCGTCGCCGCCTCCAATCAAGATAAAAATTAAGCACTATAAGAGAAAGAAGCGCTCCTCCAATAATGCCAATAACCCAGAAAGCTTTATTTTGCTCTTCAAAAGTTGCCTGACTTATGCCGGACTCTTTTTGCTTCAGCAGCGCTTCCAGTTCATTAAGGCTCATTTCTTTTTCTTTCAGCTCTTGTGCAAGCACATTAACGTCATTCGGAAGAACGCCGATTGCGACCCCCACCCCAGAACCAAGCTCGCGCATCATCATGCCCTCGATCACTCCGGGCGAAATTCCGAACATGAGGTATACAAAAGAATATATCGCATATGCCGCGAAAAGACCGACTGATATATGTGTCCATTTTGACATATACATGTACCCGCTCGTCCCGAATCGGATGAGGCGGTGTTTTATGCGAAAAGAAAGAAAAGAATAGCGAGAAAAACAAGGGTAAACAGAAGTAAAACGACCGTCACAAGCCAAAGCCGGGATATGGGACTCTCCTTGCCGTACGGAAGCAAGGCATCATCAGAAGAGATTTTCCGCTGTTCTCCAACCGCAAGTGTCGCTTCTTGAATCTGGCGAATTTTCCGCTTAATGTGAAGCCGAATAAAAACAAAGAGGAAAAGAACCAGAAGAAGAAGGCCGCCAAAGACTGAAATAAGAAATTTAAGAGGCAAAATCCAGAAAGAAATGGAGCGGGATACCGTCTGTCGTCCGTTTTCTTCCCCATAGGCAAGGCTCATTACCGCCTCATACCGCCCGAAGTAAAAACCCGGCTCACTCCAGCTGACAGCAAACTCTCGGATTGTTTTTGGGAATACGCCCGCTTCAGGATCGTTCACTATGAGAGTCGCGACTTTTTTGCCAAACATGTCGGTAATGTCTATCGGACCGCGGGGGCGTATCAAAACATTTCCTAAGTTTTCAATATTTGTCGTGAATATCACGTCAGCCGTCCCGTAAATATTTTTATTGGTAGTAAATTCCCTGATCTCCGCCTCTTCGCGTATATCGCCCGATATTTTCATAGTAACGATCGTTCCGACTTCAAAACCAACTCCCGAACCTGTTGTCTTAACCCGGTCGGCTTCTCGAACGAAGAAAATACCCGCAAAGTGCCCCCCAGGTCCGGCTCCCTTCGGAACTTCGATGGTGAAGGGAACATCCCTTGCCCCGTTCGGCCCGATTTCTATGGCGTCTTCTGTCGCATGAACCCAGCTTGCAAGGCTATATCCTGTTTCAGCGTTCTCTTTCGCAAATAACGGCACCCCGTTATCGGCAACACCGGTAATATCCCTTACTACAACGTACAGCCGCTCGCTTTGCCCGCCGATATTCGTAACCGTAATTACTCCGGAATACGCGCTACCCGGGTCTATTTTTTCCTCAATGAGTGCTGGCTGAACTTTTAATCCGTCTGCAAACGCAAAACCCGGCAAAACCGCGCACAAGGAGGAAACGAACACGCCTATGGTGAGAATTTTTTTCATGAAACAATTTCTGCCGATAAGGCAAAAACCCTTCGTCGGCTTAATGATTTATACCGTTATAGTATCAAAAATAAAGACCCCCGCCAATAGGCTGGGGTCTTTAAGATCAATCTGGAAAAGGGCTTAAAATGTCGGAGTTGCAACATATGTCAGCGTGTTAGTATAGTCAGGAGCAGCTTCCTGGAGGGCTGAAATCTCAAGCTTATAGGCAACTTTGGCCATGCCTTTGTTTTGCGTTGTTCCGTCTGACGGTCCCGCATGAGAGAAGACTTGGCGCGGAGTGTTTGTTGCGCTGAAATTTCCTGCATATGTTGTTCCACTAAACTCGCCCCCGTTCAGGTCTGCATCATCGCTTGTTACGCCAAAGTGGCCATAGGTCTCTTCAGCATCCAAAATTCCGGCAGGAGATGCCCATGCAATGGGAATTGCAGTCATTGCGCCATCCTTAAAAAGGTCAATATCAGCTCCGCTTGAACTTAAAAGGTTCTGGTTTTCCTGAACAGTAACGATAAACCCATGGACGGCGTTTGTTGTAACTTCAAGCTGTTGGCCCATAACCTTCGCCGATCCGGGCGTGGTGGTACTGAAATTAATAATATTGGGACTTGTTGAGCCAGTCGTAGTATCGCCATTTACTGCCGTAGAAGTCGCAAGGCCCTTGATAACAAAGGTAAAAGAAGTTGAAACCGAAGCCGTTACGGTAACGTTATTTACAATTGCAACTCTGAATTCAGCCACGTCGATACCCGCAGTCGCAAAAAGAACATATGAGCCGATTGTGCTTGGGTTTACAATACGGTTTACACCGGTCGTCTGGAATGTCGCATTTGTGCCGATTTTAATTGTTGCAGTCGCGCTCGCCTGAAGAAGACCACCGTCTCCTGAGCAAAATGTAATTATCAGATCCTGACTCACAACCGCGGCACTTGCCATCTCACTTCCGGTACAATCTGCCGCGAGTGAAAATTCTCCGGACGTAGTCGCAACATCAATATCGCTAAAGACAATACTTGCTAGGTTAAATCCTGATTGAAAAGCTATCGTAACTGCTCCGCCATTAGCTACACCGGTTGGGGTATTAAAAACTATCGTATTATTCGCAGGATTCGACGGTGCGGAATCCTGCAACGTATCGCTCACATTAATCAACGAAACCGCTTCCGCGAGGCCAATCCAAGAAGGTAGGCCCGATAACCAAAAAAACAAAGCTACAATCAATACTGCCGAAGTTGCTTTGTAACCCATTCGTGCAATAAATGTGTTAAACATATTGACTGATAACTTTTTCAGAATAGCTGGGACAACCCATGGGGACATCGCAACTTATCCGAAATTTAGTTTGTTATATTGGCTAAACTATGCGAGTAAAAAAATATGGATAGATTTGGTTAGTAATTTTATTATACTTTTTTGTCAAGAATTATTATATGCCTGTGTGAATAATACTGTGGATAATTCCATAAAAAACCAACCACCAATTTCGGCCTGTTGTCTTGTGTTTTCCGCCCAATACACACATTATACACAGTTCTGGTCGCGTTTTGCCAAAAAAGTTATGCACAGAGATGATTTTTTGACAAAAGTTTGCTAACAATGTTTAGCAGTTAATACTATTCGTTATAAAAAAATTGCGTCGTTTTAAAAGCAAAACGACATTTAACGAAGACCTGCGCCAAGCGTAATTGAAATATCCTCATTTTGCTGCTTGTTTTCACTCAAAATAACATCACCATCCAAAAAGACGCTTATACCTTCCGCAATCTGTCGTTTTCCTGGCCTGTACTGAATAAAGCTTTCTTGCTTCCCATATTCCAAGACACTTCCCAAGAGCGATACGACATATCCGGCTTTTTCAAGCCGAAGAGAAAGCTCCGCTGCTGCCCCTAGCCTTCCAGAGCCATTAATAATTTTTATTAAAAGGATCCTTTTTTCTTCTGCCGTCAGGGCTGTGACTGAACGAATATATCCTTCGGATTGTTCTATGAGAGGCCTCTCTCCGTTCCCAATTTCGCCCCGTATGACCTCTTCGGAGGAAATTGCCTTCTTTGCCCCATCCTCTCCGCGAATAATAATGCTGAAGTCCCGCTCCGGCGTGAGCACCGAATGAAGTGAAAAAGTAACCCCCCAAACTCCAAGAACTATGCCGAGGAGGAAAATAAAGAACTTATAATATTTCCGCAAAAAGAGGCCTATTGTCAAAAAATTTTCCTTACCAAAGACACGCTCTTTTTGTCCGTCGGTATTTTCCGAAGCTGAAACTGGAATATTTCGTATTTTTCTAAGATCAATGACGCCTTCATAAAAAGGCTCGGCAAAAAAACCAAGTCCCCGCGCGTGTTCCGGTTGTGAAGGCTCCTCCGTGCTTTTTCCGTTTTTAGAAACAAAAACACCTCTTTTCTCCGCTTCCAAAACCAGCGCGCGCCGAATATAGGCCCGTACTGCCCAAACGAGAAAGAAAATGAAAAGAATGCCCCCGCCCGCTATGCCTAAAACCGGTTTTATGGGAATAACCCAGAAAAATGTGGAACGCGATACATTCTGGCGTCCATCGCTCCCGAACGTAAGAGTCGCTACCGCGCTAAATTTTCCTATCTCAAAAATGCTTCCGTCCCCCTTCCAGTCAAAATCAAATCTTCTGACGCTTTTTGGAAGAACGTTCCCGAAGTCGCCGTCGGTATCGTTTATGGGTATTTTTCCACGTTCGCGCCCAAACATATTATATATAGTAATATCTCCGGCCGGCCGGAGGTGGACGTTGCCCATGTTTTCAAAACGAAGCGTGAACGATACATCGGGTTTCTGATAAAACACGTTTTCGCTCGAAAAACTCTGAATGTACCCTTCTTCACGGATATCTCCCGGAACCCTGATGAAGATAAGTGAGGAAACAAAGCTTGAGATCCGTACGATCGCGCCTTGCTTTTGTGTGTTAGGCGGCTGTGTCCCTACGAGTATCGCGGCATAATGCCCTCCGGGCGAGGCGTCCTTTGGCAAACGAATCGTAAAAGTAATATCAACTGACTTCTCGCGGGGTATCAAAATCGGCTCTCGTGTAATATCTATCCAACTTGCAAGATCAACCGAATTTCCGGCGGTATCTAAAATTGGCCTGAACTCTGCGTGCCCTTCTTCGTCGCTTGAGTTGAAATTCACGGGAATCGTATAGAGTGTCAGGTCATACGGATTTGAGTTCACAAGCTTGAGGGCGCTTGTCCACGTGTCTCCGGGCTTCACATTCAGTTGAAAAATTGGGGGTGTAACGGAAAGCGAAAGCGAATCTTGAGCATTGGTTCTCTCGGGCTTAAAGGCAAAAAGGGTACAGAATATAAAAAGCAAAGACAGGGTGCCCTTTCCCCATATTCCGCTTCTTTTGTTGTTCTTTTCATTATTCATATGCACATTCACTTATCGCCGCTTCCGGTCGCGGATATCAATAATTAACCGTTCCCATGATAACAAGAAGGGCAAAAATGCCAAAGAGGATAAGCAATTTCTGCCACGGCAGAACCCAGAAAAAGACTGTGTCTTGAATGGCATTTCCGCCATCAGCACCGTACCGAAGATCAATCAGCGCTTTATACCTCCCGAATCCGCCGGAGCCTGCCCATATGCCGGCGAGTGTTGCTTTTGCGTTCGGACCAAACTCCTTCCCGCCGCTATTTAACGGAACAAGACCGACCTCCTCCCCTCTTCGGTTATAAATTCGAATGTCTCCCGTCGGCTGCAGGGCGCGATTGCCGGTGTTTTCAATATCATACGTAAAAGATGCGGGAAACGTTCCAAAAAAGGTTCTATCAGGAACAAAACGGGTAAGCTGCAATCTTTCTTTTATATTCTCAAGAACTTCAAGATTTATTGTCACGAATGGAGACGACGACAGTGCGGCTTCGGCGTCAGGCCGGGTCGTTCCGTCGGCAAATGCAATGATGGCGTGATACATACCCGGTTGGGCGCTTCGGTCGACATTTATTCTAAAATCAATATCTTTTATATCCCCGGGCATCAGCGGGATGACACCACGCGTAATTAATATCCAGTTTGCAAGCGAGTTGGAGAGGTCAGCCTTTGAGGGGTCCAGGAACTCTTGCTTGCCTTCGCTGGTGTTCACATTATTCACAACCGCGTACAGATTTGCCTTTCGCGCTGTATTGTTTTCGAGATGAATTGTCGCAACCAGAATATCGCGCGTGAGCGCTTTTTTGTCGATAATGATTGGAGTAACGGAAAAGGGCTCGTCCGCGTAAGCATTTCCCGGCAGGAAAAAAAGGGGGATCATCACATAGAGCGCGGTTGAAAACGCAGAGGCAAAAAACCGCCTGCCAAAAAATATTTTATTTTGTTTTTTGTAAAAATCCTTTTTCATCCGTTTTTGATTAAAATGTCGGTACTATTATGTATACAATAGAGGTCGAATAATCTCCCGCGTCTTGCTGATTTGTTATTTGGGTTTTGAAGATGATGTCGTTATCGTCGTTTGTTACCGGGCCGGAGCTATATGCTATTTCCCTCATGGCCGTTTCAAATTTTGCGAACGTGTCATTCGGAGCAAATCGGGCCACACTTCCAGAAAGCGTATCGTCTCCCGCGTGATAGCCAAAACATCCGGGGGACGAAGACACACATGCGGTTCCCCATCCGGCAGGGCTGTCGTTTGTTGCCGAAACACCTTGTATCTCTTGCCCGCCATTTCCAATAAACCCTTGATGCTCATATGTGAATATCTCATATCCGTGCGTTGCATCCGTTGTTACGCTTGTCCGTTGAGCCGCGGTAAGTTCTGTTCCGAGAGGGAGCAGGCCGAAATTAATATCCGTTGGAGTCGTTCCGATGTCTGTTGTAACACCCTCGGTAACGGTACTGGCCGAAAGCCCCGAAACAGTGAACGTAAGCACCCCGCCTGCGGTAGAAAGGCTCGGATACGTTTCGCCGGTATTCAGGGATACGGAAGAACTTGCGACTGTATCATAGAGCCGGAAAAAGAATGTGCTTGAAGGGTTTGCGCCGGAACGTTTTATGGTAAATTCATATGCCGTTGTTATTGTGGCATTATCGCCTCCTCCTCCGTCGGCATAACACCATCCGGAACCCGAAGTACAGTCCATAATCTCGGTTGCATAAAACACACCTTGGGAAAAATCGGAAAACTGTGAATACTGAAGCCTGAATTTCGCATTTTGTTCGCCGTATCCGCTTGTTTCTTTGACGGTTGTCCGGAGCTTGATTATGTTCTGATTCGTAATGTTGACCGGAGCAACATTTTCATCGGCAAGCGGATTTGTAGGGGTCTCATTCTCTTCATCATCAAACCATTTCCAGTTTTGGGTTTTTGGCTGGTATGCGTCAAAGTACAAAAAGCCGGAACGCAAGATGAAATTTGTGCTTGTCGACTCTCCTGTCGCCACTTGCCCCCCGGCACTCGTATCCTCAAAGCTTGTCGAGGTTGAATTTCCGCCGAAGTCGGTCATGACGGGGTCCCGGGAAATAAAATTACCGCTTGAGTAATCGGTTGCAATCGCAAAGAGAAAAAGCGAACTCCAAAGCAAAGAAGCGATGAAAAAACTTACTATTACATATGAAAGAAAATTCAATCTCATGCCCAGTTTTTACTATTAACCGGTTGGCGTGCTGTCCGCGGTGGTTGTGTTAATTTCGACTGGGACAGCTTCGGGCGCCGCGGAAACTTGTGGCTCGGAGAGGCTAGCCCCGGAAACCGATGGTATTTCCGTTGTATCCGACGCAGGTAAAGGAGCCGGTTCAGAAGCGGAAACATTGCTTGCGCCAGCACTGCTATCGCTTGCGTTTATTATTTCCGGCTCTGCTGGAGCAGAGGAAACGGATGCCGAAATATTTTCCGCAACAGGTGAAGCTGTTGCTGGTTCGATAGGTTCTGAAGGTAATGCCGCATCAACTGTTGAAATATCGGCTCCTTCCTGCCCCTGAACAGTTTCTGGTAAGGCTTCCGGCTGGACAACTCCGCACTCGCCTTTTTGCTTCATCCATTCTCCGTTCTCAAGCCACGTACAATAGTATTCTCCCGTCGCTCGGTCTTTTATTTGTATGGAATCCGACACCTGAAGCTTCTCAACTAAAACATGCCGCATTGACGCTTCTTCAATTTCGGCATTTTTGACGACAATATGATTTACAAAAAGCTCATTTAACTTTGCAATACCTCTTTCTATATATAATCCGAGGCTTGCGAGAACTTTTCTAAAAAGATAGAGCATTCCTTCATTTTCTGAAATTGTCGAAGTTGCCGATGGATCCGTACTGACTACGGCCGCAAAAAGGTCTTCCGGCGTTCCGGTTGTAGACGCCTGAAACGTATCAAGGTCGGAGAGGAATATTTTCCCATAGTCGCCGTCGTACCAATGCGGATTTACAAAAACAAGAATCTTCCGAATTGTTCCTGACGCAGCGTCTTCGTCCGTCATTTGTTGCGTATAGGGTTCAAGCGCAACGCCGACAACACGTCCCGGTCCCGTCGCTTTTTTTCCGACTCCGGCTACAGAAGAACTTGTGATAGGGTCTCCCGGCTGTATTTCTCCTCCTTCGTCATTTATCTCAAGAGGCACGCGTCCGGCAAGTGCTACGACCGTCGGAGTGCCGGTTATATTTTTATCGACATCGCCAAAAACCAAATTTGGTTTTGTGGATACTATTCCAATCAGGCTTTCGCCCGCACCACCGCCGCTTTTCTTAACTCCATTCACAAGAGCCGGATCAACACTCAAGAGGGTTCCGGGAGCAAGTGCTGAATCCTTGCTGTAATATATTTCAGCAAGGTCGGCTCCGCCGACCTTATATGCCCGCACCATACTCCCCGTTTTCACGTCCAGGTTCACTACGGCAAGGGTGTTTTGGGCCCACTGAAGCTGCACAGTCCCCGGAGTTCCACCATTTACAATGCTTCCGTAAATTTCGACTTCAAAGTCAGCTGCCGAAGCCGCGATAACGCCGTTTACCAACGCGGCTCCGCAGACTGCGGTACCCGCCGTTAAAAATGCTGCCGCCGGCTCCATACCGCTTTGTTCCATATTGCACGCAGCACCGGCCGGCGCGGTTACG
>Ga0075975_127_pt1 | contig 15523 bp, 9 predicted proteins | sample RifGroA2_FD_68001 | JGI IMG/M metagenome (GOLD analysis project Ga0075975, IMG submission 68001) | Parcubacteria bacterium GW2011_GWA2_47_10
AAGGCGGTGATGGTTGCTGCTAAAGCGAAAAAGTCGCCGGTGATGGTTGAATTTTCTCCCGGTGAGGTCAAGTATTTCTCCTGTTGTCATTGCGGTAGTTGAAACGGAAATTGCAGTACCTGCTGTTATGGCATTGGAAGCAACAGTTATCGTGTTTCCGCCGGAAGCGCGTTGTACCACCATTTGGACGCCAAGAAGATATTGCGCAAGCGGACGAAGCATGGGTTTATCTGTTGCCCATATCGTAAATTCTGTAAGGCATCGGAGATGGCGTCCCAAGCTGACGCCGGACTTCGGGTCGCATGTAATATCTTCCGGGTCAGGCCCTCCGGCAAATGAAGAAAGGATGTATACAGTATCGCGCATTTGTGAGAGAGGAACATCGGTCATTTTTTGCGTCCGTTCCGGCTCCGGCAGCTTGACGATGCGTGTCAGTTCTTCCTTTGTCCATGGTACCCCGCCGGGTTTTATTGAAACAGCCGGATAGTGAATAACATGATACGAATATACGGCAATGATGGCGACAAACGCGACTGCAAAAACCACTGCAAGTTTTCCAAGCATTTGCAGGGCAAAGAAAGGAAACCGTATGACGCCTTTCCAATACGGCCGCTCCACCCAGATCCAGACGAGTGTAATAATGCCGTAAATGGGAAAAAGAAGCACAAGCGAGAATTTGAGCAACTGCGCGATTCCCAGCAAAAGTCCGGCAAGGAATATATGTTTAAGGGTCGGTTTTTCAAGAAGCGTAACAAGTCCGATAATGCCGATAAAAAATCCGAATGCGGCGGCGAGATCAGTCGTTACAAAGCGCGAGTGAGCGAGAAAGGTCGGGGAGAACGCAAAAAAGAAAAGCGTCAGAAGGGCAATTTTTGAGGAGTACCGCTTTTTAATATACCAATATAAAAGCCCGCCAAAGAGCATTGCAAGGAGCATGATGGGGAGTCTCCCCCAGAAAACTATTCTGTCAGGATTGTTTCCCGCTCCGTATAAAAATGCCGAGCCCTGGTCCCACTGGCCGTTTAGGTAGCGGTTCCAGGCGTCCGTATTGGTAGGGAAATTCGGATGGGCAAATATAAAGATGAAGAGACCCGAAAGGTCTTTGAAAAGGGGAGGGTGCTCTGGGTTCAGGCGGTAGTCCTGTTTCGCGATGTATGAATACCCTGCGGGAATATGGGCAAGCTCATCCATAATTGCCGAATCATTCCATGCGGAGGAAATAAGCAGGACGAACATGATACAAAGGATAACGCCTGCGTAGATATTTGTTTTTGACATAAAAAAGTCCGATAATATTAGTTTTTTATGCATATATGATACCATAAAGCAGATTTTGGCGTATGCACAGTGTTATTGCTGTTTTCAAAGAATTATGGTAGAGTTTTTCCAACGCACTTTTATAACAGAAAATTCAAGGAAGATATGCCGAACGACAAAGGACCCAATTCCAGTCGGCGCTTATATATTGGCATTGCTCTCGGCATAGGGCTTCTCGTCTACTTCATCTTTCTGGGCATGAACGACCCGAGTAAAAACGCCGGCAAAATGTCCTATCAGCAGTTCATGGAGCAAGTTGAGAATAAGAACGTTTCTTCCGTCTATGTCAAAAACAACAAGAACACTCTTATTATAGAGCTTAAAAAACCGGAACCTGTTGCTCCAGAGAAAACCCCCAGGCCGTCAGGGTCCGCTTCTCCTGCTCCGGCCATGCTCAAAATTTTCAAGGTAAATCTTACAAGTCCGTATGACGCTACTCTTGAAAAGACCCTTCGAGAAAAGGGCGTGACAAAAATTGACGCCGAAGAAGTTCCGGCTCCACAGGGGGAAGCGAGTTTGTGGAGCACCATCCTTTCCTGGCTTCCAATGATTCTTTTAATCGGCGTCTGGATATTCTTTATGAAAAAAATGTCCGGCGGTGGAGCCGGTGGAGCGATGATGTTCGGCAAAAGCAAGGCCAAGCTTACAAAAGATGGCAAAGTAACGTTCGCGGATGTCGCCGGGGTTGAGGAGGCAAAAGAAGAGTTGAAAGAGATTATTGACTTTCTGAAAAACCCGATAAAATTTCAGCGGTTCGGCGGAAGAATTCCAAAAGGAGTGCTTCTTGTTGGGCCTCCGGGAACCGGAAAAACACTTCTTGCCAAAGCTATTGCCGGAGAAGCGAACGTTCCATTTTTTTCTATCTCCGGTTCTGACTTTGTTGAAATGTTCGTCGGCGTAGGAGCATCCCGCGTGCGGGATCTCTTCGAGCAGGGAAAAAAGCAAGCCCCGTGCATTATTTTTATGGACGAAATTGACGCCGTCGGGAAGCATCGTGGAACGGGTATTGGCGGCGGAAACGACGAGCGCGAGCAGACGCTAAACCAGCTTCTCGTCGAGCTTGACGGCTTTGAAACTCAAGAAGGTGTCATTCTCATTGCCGCAACAAACAGGCCCGACTTTCTTGACCCAGCGCTTCTTCGTCCAGGACGTTTCGACCGGCAGGTCATGGTTGATCGGCCGGATATCAGGGGACGAGAGGAGATTCTGAAGATTCACTCGCGGAAATTAACGTTCGATGAATCAGTTTCTCTTTCCGTTGTTGCGCGGCGCACCACGGGTATGGTCGGGGCAGATCTCGCGAATATCATGAACGAAGCGGCTCTTCTTGCCGCACGGCGCAGTAACGAGACTGATAATCCGATCGTTACGATGAAAGATGTTGAAGCGGCACTTGATAAGGTCCAGATGGGTCTTGAGCGGAAAAATAAACTTCGTACGCCCCATGAAAACAATGCCGTTTCGTATCACGAGGCCGGACACGGACTCATTGCATATGTATTGAACAAGCTTGAACCGGAAAACTGCGACCCATTGCATAAGATTACAAACGTCTCGCGCGGACGCGCGGAAGGCCTTACGATGCAGCTTCCGGAGCACGACCAGTCGCTTTATTGGAAAAAATATCTCCTAAACCGTATTGCAGTGCTTTATGGCGGGCGACTTGCCGAAGAGATCGTCTTCAAAGATAGCACAACGGGTGCTTCAAACGATATTGAGGTCGCGACTGACCTTGCGGGTAAAATGGTATGTCGTTGGAACATGGGGAACATGGAATACGGGCCTCGCACCTTCGGCGAGCAGAAAGATATGGTATTTCTTGGAAGCCAGATTTCGACCGAGCGCAATTATAGCGACAAAACCGCCGAGTTCATTGATAAGGATATCAAGTTCATTACCTTGGGCCAGTATGAGCGCGCAAAGCGTATCCTTCTGGCAAACCTTGATACTTTGCATAAAGTTGCAAGCCTTCTTATCGAAAGGGAAACTCTCGGGCTGGACGACTTTCCCGGTGTCTTTAGCGAAATTGTTCTCAACGAGGATTTTAAAAGTAGTTAGATTAGTTTAACCCCGCTTTTTAGCGGGGTTTTTTATACGCAAGGCCTGGAGACGCAAAGACTACCTGTTATCTTGCCCGGGTTTCCTAAAGATGCTACCTTAGTATGGTATATCCATGCTCATTCGATGCAGTTTCACTGCGTTTGGAAAGTGCTTGCACTATGCTGAATCTCAAACGGCTCGAACTTTCGGGCTTCAAGTCATTCGCGCGTTCCACGACCCTTGAGTTTCCCACCTCGGTTGCGGGCGTTGTAGGGCCGAACGGCTCGGGAAAATCGAATATCTCGGAAGGCGTCAGGTGGGTATTGGGAGAGCAGTCCATGAAAAGTCTCCGCGGGAAACGCGGGGAAGATTTGATTTGGAGCGGTTCAAATATCATACCTCGAATGGGAAAGGCATCAGTAACGCTTGTTTTCGATAACAAGGATCGCAAAATACCGGTTGATTTTGAGGAGGTTTCTATCATGCGCAAGATCTTTCGGGATGGCGTAAATGAATATTATTTGAATGACTCGCAAGTTCGCCTAAAGGACATTGTTGAGCTTATGGCGCGTATGGGGCTCGGCGATATCAAGCATAATATGATAGGCCAAGGAGAAGTAGACCGCATTCTTATGTCCGCAACTCCCCGTGAGAGACGCGAGCTCGTAGAAGAAGCAATCGGGCTTAAGGTCTACCACATTAAAAAGGCCGAAGCAGAACGCAAACTTAACGCTTCCGGCGAAAATCTCAAAAACGTGGAATCGCTCATCCGCGAGCTTACTCCGCACATCAAGTTTCTCAAGGAGCAGGCAAAGAAGGCTGAAAGCCGACAGATATATATTGAAGAGCTGAAAACACTTGAGCGTTACTATTTCAAAAAGGGATTCGAGGATATTGAGGAAGCATTCCGGCGGATAGAAGCCGAAAAAACTCCACACGAGCAGAGGATAAAAGGTCTTGAAGCTGAAATTCGGGAGGTGTTTGAAAAAATCAGGGGGCTTGAGGGTAAATCTCGAGATTCTGAAGAAGTACGTGAGATCCGTGGGCGGATTGCGGAACTGGAAGGAGGGGAGCGCACTATCTCGCGGGATCTCGGACGCATTGAGGGCCGCATTGAAGCAGAAAAAGCAAAGCCAAAGACGGTTACGCGCATTATTGATCTTAGTTATGTAAAAAATGCAATGTTGCGATTCATCAATCTTGTGCGCGAGGCCGAAGATGATCATGAAACCGATTCTCTTAAAAAGAAGGTCAAAATACTAAGAGAGCACCTCGAGAAATTTCTTACTGATATGGAAAAAGGCTCAATTGAAGAAGAAGCTTCTGCAAACCATGAAATAGAGGGACTCGCAAAAACTGAAAAGGAACTACAAGAACAAATGAAGCAAGTGGCGACACTCCTGAAAGAAGCAAAGGAGGCATTATATGGAAAAGAAAAAGATTATCGTCTGCTTCAGGAAGAGCTTCGAACTTTGGATCGCATTATTCGAGAAAAAGAAGAAGAGAAAACAACAGTGCGGGAAACGTTGAATCGCGTGCTCTTTGAGGAGGAAAAAATAAAATTAAAATACGAAGAACTTGAAAAAGAATTTCAGATGCTTGGGTTATCGCGGGATATTCTGAAAGAGCCGCTTGATATGTCAGTTTCATACGAGAGTGAGCAAGACATACGGAGGAAGATAGAACGTCTTAGGGTAAGGCTGGAAGAGGTTGGAGGCATAGATGATTCGGTTATCGTGGAATACCACGAGACCGAAGCGCGGTACGCGTTTCTGCAAAAAGAACTTGAGGATACGAGAAATGCTATTCTCTCTCTTGAGGAGCTTATTGCCACTCTCGATAAAACATTGAAAGAAAATTTTGAAGAAGGGTTTTCGAGGATCAAGGAAGAATTTCACAATTATTTTCGGGTAATTTTTGGAGGAGGGCGCGCCATGCTTAAGATGGTCGAATATGGGAGGCGGAAGGCTCCGGAAGATTCCGAGGCGCTTGAAGAACTCGGAGAAGAAGAGGAAGAGCTGGAGGAGGGGATAGATATCGAAGTTGACCTTCCAAAAAAGCGAATCAAAAATCTTTCGATGCTTTCCGGAGGAGAACGGGCACTTACATCAATTGCGTTCCTTTTTGCAATTGTTGCTGTAAACCCTCCGCCGTTTCTTTTCCTTGATGAAACAGACGCGGCACTTGACGAAGCAAATTCAAAACGCTACGCGGAAATTCTAAAGGAACTTTCAAAAAAGACCCAGCTCATTGTCGTAACACATAACAGGGAAACAATGCGCGTTGCCGGAATACTCTACGGCGTTACCATGGGAAATGACGGCGTATCAAAACTTCTTTCTTTAAGGCTTGAAGAAGCCGAAGCATATACGAATAGGTAGTAAAAAGCGCGCGGCCTCTTGTTTCGCCTGCTGCCATAACTTTAAACAGGGCAGAATTTTTAAAAAACGCTAGAAACTGTTAAAATAATTTCCTTTTTTATTCGAGCGTTATAAAAAAGACAAAAAGAAGCCAGTATAATTATAGGAAAACAAATTCTATATTAAAAAATCATTGCATGCGCAATGTTTTTTTTATTTATTTTTAAAAATCAATTGAATTATCTGTCAAAGATTTGACCGGAAACAAAACCTGTCAATAGGCTTTTCAGTGAAATTATGCCGGAATGTATGCCTGGAGGAGGAAAGGTTAAATTAAAAAGTTATCGGTTCTGTTTTATAAACCTATCTAACTTTCGCTGACTAGCTTATTAATGTTTATTAACGTTAAGGAACCATTATATACCAGCCCTTTTTTAAACTATATTATATGCTTTTTTGAGGGTCTGTGGTTTCGTTTTTTATCCACAAAACCTGCTAAAGAACTCTGACTATCGGATGCTAAGATGTATATAGATATCAACATACCACACACAGGTATTTCACAGCTTATTAACTATCCAATACCATATCGGATATTGAAAAAACTCGCACTTTATTTGGCAAAAGTTTTAGAAATATTTTTTAAAATTTTGGTTTAGGGGAGAGTAATTTTTTTTATTTTTTGCCCATCCAATAGCATATCGGATATCGCAGAAACAATAACTCATACTGCGGAAAACTAAGCATTCACCTCATGCAGGAAAAAACTAAAACAAAAGTCAAAAATCATACCTACGTTTCTCTCGCACAAGCCGCTCTCGGGACGGCATATTCCCAGGAGTATCTTGGGCTCCTCGTTCGCAAGCGGAAGCTTTTTGGAAAAAAGATTGGCCGGAATTGGTATACGACCCGCGAGGCAGTCGTGGAATACATCAACCAGCAGCAAGAACAGGCTTTGATGCAGATGCAAAAGCGGAGTAGTGTCGCCGGCGCACCTGCTTCTTTTGCGCTGCCTAAGGCGGCAGAAGTTCAGCCTTCTGTTTCGGAAATACCGCAGATACCGGCGTTATCGGTTTTAAAACCAGAGATCAGCTTTCTGGTCCCGCCGGAGCCCGTGAGAGCGACGAGGGGTATTGATGAAAATATTTCTTCCCAAATTTCTGGCGCAGATAATGAAGATGTTATTGCCTCTGGTGATGGTTCTGTGGAGAAGCCTGAAACCCTGGTCGCCGTAGCCGAGAAAACGGAAGATGTCGAGCCAGTCGCTATTGAGATCCAGGCAAGAAAAATTCTTGAGCAAAAACCAGCGCCAAAAATTCTTGCGAATCCGTCTTTTGAAGGGATTATTCATGATGCTTCCATCAGGAAAGGACCACAGCGAGCGGAATTTTCGAAAAGTAGTATTCCTCAAAAAACTGAGCCGCAATTTTTACGGGATAGCAAAGGACCTGTTTTTGTCGCAACCAGAAAACATGAAATCGGCGAAGCTTTTTTTGACAAGGAATCGAACATGATTGCGGAAGGAGGCCAGACGAAGAAAACTTTCTTTTTTTCAGATTTTCTCAATCGTGAAGTTCAGAGCAAGAAATGGGTATCCGTTTCGCTTCGCGATATCTTCCGGCATACGGAAATTAAAAAAAATCTTGATTTTAATTTCTTTGCTTTTCTGGCGAAGCGTGTCGCTCTTTTGGCGCTTGCCTTCATGGTTGTGAGTGTAGTGAGTTTGTACGGCGCAAAGTTTTTTTCTCGCAGCACTCTTGACCTAAACCTTGCGCAAATTCAAGGGGGCTTTGGCGCGGGCAGCGCAAACACTGAGTCGCCTTCTCAGGCTCCGTCAGAGATCAGCGGAAACGAGAATGGTATCGGTGTTATTGTTCCTGTTTCAGATAAAGATATTACCGACGGCGATATCATAAACTTTTCCGGGGGCGCGTATCAGCTGAGCAGAGAAGATCACGACCCGGCGCTTTTTGGCGTCGTGAACAAAAATCCTGCTGTCATGATTGGCAACCCTGATAGTGTGGATGGCGTGCCTGTTGTTTCTGCCGGCCCTTCATTCGTTCGCGTATCAACATTGAACGGGGACATTAAAATCGGTGATTATGTTACGTCGTCGGTCGTTCCCGGTATCGGGGGAAGAGCCGAAGGTTTTGGGTATGTTCTTGGCGTAGCGCTTGCGGACTTTTCAAACAGGGACTCAAGCGTTGTCGGAAAAATTCCTGTAGCGCTTTCTATCAGAGCCATAACTCCGCTTACATACTTCACAAAAAGCCCAACGCAAACGCTCCGCTATCTTCTTGCCTTCGTCATTGCCACATGTTCCGTCATTGTTGGGCTTATTTACTTCGGCAAGGTTGCCAGATCCGGGGTTGAAGCACTTGGAAGGAATCCCTTGGCGGCGCGTTTCATCGAGTTCAGCGTTTTTCTTAATCTTCTCCTGACTCTCGGCATCATCGCCATCGGTGCGGTCATCGCCTATGGTATCGTCGCATTTTAACGGGAGAATTTTTATTCGCTAATAAAAATTATCATGCCTTCATCATCATTCGTCGGCTCGTTTTTGGGAGGAGTTCTTATTGTGCTCACTATCTTTCTTGTTCTTGTCATTATTTTCCGGCTGCTTTTCAAGAAAAATATTTTCGGTTCCGGCGGTCAGGATGCCACAGATGCGCACAACGAAGCGCGGGAGATATTAACCGGTGCCCGGGCCGAATCTCTCCGTATCATTGAACAGGCGCATAAGCAGGCGGCAGAACTTTTGCAAAATACAAAAACCGTTACCGCTCACACCGAGGAAGAGCTTGAGCGGGCTCTCGGAAAGTTTTCTTTGCGCGAAGGGCAGAGGCTTCAGGCCGCATCCGCCGAACTCATCAAGGCGTATCGTGCGGTCATCGAAGAAGCCCAGCGGTCGTACCTCGAGGCAATTCAAACTGCATCGCGGGCGGTTTCCGAGGAGGCGCGCGACGGTATGCAGAAATTCTCAAAATTTTTGACGGATGAAATGGCGCGCGAACAGTCAAACATGGAAAAACATCGCCAAGAAACACTTCAAGGTGTGGACCGCGAAATTGAGGAGCACAAAGAAAAGGTGTTGAAGAGGATAAATGAATCCATGTACGCAATTTTGCTCCGGGTATCGCGGGAAGTGTTGGGGCATGCGCTTGGCCTTGAAGACCATCAAGACCTTATCCTCAAGTCGCTTGCAAACGCTAAAAAGGAAGGATTCTTCGACACTAATAAATAATTTTATGGCAATTACGCAAAAAACAATCTCAAGTATCCTCCGGACAGTTCGTACTAAAGACGAGCGAGACCAAGCTGAGAATGCGGTCAGCGTTTTGGAAGGAACGCCCTATCAAGCTGGTCAAGATTCTCTTGAAGATGTTTTGCGCAGGGTAGTGCCGCTTGAAATAGCCGGCGTTATCCACAAAAGCATGGCTGATGCGGAAAGGGCCGGGGGAGAGGAGGGTCGGAAAGAATTTTTAAAGACCCTGAAGGATGCTCTTGCAGCACTTAGGGTTGTAAGGCTTGAACTTGCGATAGAACCAACGGAAGAACTTATCGAACATATTGCTGACTGGATCCTGCGGGATCTCGGAGAAGGGTTTATTCTTGACATCGGATTCGATCCGTCGGTCCTGGGTGGGGCAAAGATCATATTCGACGGCCGGTATGTGGAAAAAACTTTTGATGCCGAACTTCGGAGCCTTTTCGTGTCGCAAAGGGAAGATCTTGTAAAAGAACTCATGCGATAATTTTATGCTGAAACTTGATTTCGACAATTTTTTGAATGCAACCGGCGAGATTGGATTTGTTGAGCGCTCTCTTGCGTCGCTTGTCTATGTCAACGGCCTTCCTGGGGCGGGCTTGCAGGAACTGGTCGTTTTTGAAAGCGGGGAGGTCGGACAGGCGACCGCACTTTTCGAGGGGTCGGTTGAAATAATGAGTTTTTCGCGGACGTCTGTCAAAGTCGGAAGCAGAGTTGCTCGCACTGGAAGACTTCTTGAAGTCCCAGTCGGCGAAGGACTCTTGGGCACTGTTATTAATCCGTTGGGGCATTCGGTGAATGCATTGAAGCCCCTTATGAATGTCCACGAGATGCGCTTTGTAGAAGTTGTCCCGTCTGGAATCACGTCGCGTTCGCGCATTAAAAAATCTTTGGAAACGGGTGTTTCCATGGTGGACCTTTTGTTGCCGCTCGGGAAAGGGCAGCGGGAACTTGTTATTGGAGACCAAAAAACAGGAAAGTCGAGATTCCTTTTGCGCGCACTTTTAGCGCAAGTAAAAGTGGGTGCCGTTGGGGTGTATGCCATTGTTGGAAAGGATCAGATCTCGATCAAGCAGGTTGAAACAACGCTTTCAGAAATGGGTATTCTGGACAAAGTCGTCCTGGTCGTCTCGAACGGAGATGACGCCGCGGGAATGATTTATCTGACTCCGTACACCGCAATGACCATCGCGGAATATTTTCGGGATATGGGGCGCGATGTTCTTGTTGTACTTGACGATCTTACGGTTCACGCAAAAACATGCCGTGAGATTGCACTTCTTGGAAAACGCTTTCCCGGAAGGAACTCATATCCAGGAGATATTTTCTATACGCATTCACGCCTGCTTGAACGGGCCGGAAATTTTCTTACAACCCGCGGCGAGGTTGCCATCACCTGTATTCCCGTAGTTGAAACCGTGCAAGGGGACATGACGGGGTATATACAAACGAACGTAATGTCCATGACTGATGGCCATATTTTCTTCGACCACAATCTTTTCAGCGAAGGGCGGCGCCCCGCGATTGATCCGTTCCTTTCCGTAACCCGCGTCGGACGCCAAACCCAGACACAACTGAAACGCGAGATTGGAAAAGAGCTCATAACATTTTTGCGCGACGTGGAGAAACTCCATAATTTTGCAAGCTTCGGAGCGGAATTGGGAGAGCATATTAAACGGGCGCTCGCGAAAGAAGAGCGGGTTCGACAATTTTTTGATCAGACCGCGCATGATCGGATCCCCGGTCCGCTTCAAATCATCATCTTCGGGCTTGTGTGGAGTGAACTCTGGGAGGTAAAAAGCGAGATTGAGATCCGTGGAGATATCCAAAAAATAATTTTTCAATATGAGTCAAAACCGGACTACAGAAAGAGAGTTGATGCATACGTTCAAAACTGCAATTCGGTTGGTGCTTTGCTTAAGCGGATTGACGGTTTCAATACATCCCCGTCGCAAGTTCCTGGAGAGGCGAAATAATTATTGATCGGAACAAACACGAATCATGACAAACAATCAAACCATCGTAAGCGAAATAGACCTTCTCGGGAGCCTCCATGTCCTTGTTGAGACATATGAAACAATCGCCACATCGTCCATGCGAAGGGTGCGGAATTCCGTTCTCCAGAACCGAACATACCACCTTGGCTTGAATAGTCTTTTTCAGGAAGTAAAACGGGCATATCGCGCAGAGATGATGATACTCACAAAACGGCGAAATATTCCGCTTAATATTTCCGCGATTCGCCATAACGGAAAAACCATTTTTGTTCTGCTTTCGGCGAACACGGGTCTCTACGGCGATATTATCCAAAAAACTTTTGCCCTCTTTCTTGAGTCGGTTCAAAACCAGCATGGAGATATTGTTGTGGTGGGAAGGGTTGGGAAGGCGCTCTTTGAGGACAGCATGCCTGGAACACCGTATCAGTATTTCGATTTTCCGGACGATAAAATTGAGCTTGAGAATTTGAAAGCAATTACGGAACATCTGAAGGAATACGAAAAAGTTGTCGCATTTTATGGGACATTTAAAAATTTTATTGAGCAGGTACCGACTCACACGGATGTTTCTGGAGATATTCCGGAAGAAAAAACAGGTCCGGTTGGAAAAATCGAATATGTCTTCGAGCCGTCGATTGAAGCGGTTACATATTTTTTCGAAACGGAGATTTTTGCCTCGCTCCTGGAACAGGTGTTTCACGAGTCCCGCCTTGCAAAACTTGCAAGCCGCATGGTGCTTCTGGACCGGGCAACGCTCAATATTGATACGGCAATAAAAAAAATGTCATTCCAAAGGCAGCAAGTGCGCCATCGCATCTATAATAGGAAACAGCTTGATCAAGTAAGCGGAGCCGGGCTTTGGGGCAGTATTAACGGGAAGTAAAAATAATTTTATGACTTACGAAAAAACAGGAACAATCATAAGCGTTGAAGGGCAGGTGGTTGAGGTGAAATTCAGTCACACGGTTCCTGCCGTGCACGACATTATAACGCTTGAGGGCGATGACTCCATAAAAATGGAGGTCTATTCGTCATCGCGGGCAGAAACATTTTTTTGCTTAGCGCTCGGTCCGACGGCATCCCTCAAACGCGGAGCAAAAGTCGTCAATACAGAAAAGCCTATCCTCATTCCGGCGGGCAGTGAGCTTCTCGGGCGCGTTATTGACACCTTTGGAGAACCCGTCGACGGCAAGCCGGCTATCGAATCAAGCGAAGCGTATCCAATTTATCGCACAGCACCCACGTATGCGGACATTTCTGCGCGCCAAGAAGTGCTTGAAACCGGCATAAAAATCGTTGACCTTTTTTGTCCCTTCCTGAAAGGGGGCAAGATTGGGCTCTTGGGAGGAGCGGGGGTCGGAAAAACCGTCATGCTGACCGAGCTTTTGCATAATATCGTTATTTTGAGGAGCCAGCAGAAAAACGAAAGAACTGTGGGCGCTTCGCCTGCCATCCGATTCCTTACCGGATTTACCGCGGCCGCCATTGTCGAATACTTTCGGGATGTCCTCAAATCGAATGTTCTCTTTTTTATAGATAACATGTTTCGTTTTGCTCAAGCGGGAAATGAGCTTTCCGTGGTTATGAGGACTATCCCTTCGGAAGACGGATATCAGCCGACGCTTATTTCCGAGATGTCATCGCTTCATGGACGTCTTGCTTCAACCGCGTCTTCCAGCGTGAGCACCGTTGAAACCGTCTACATCCCGAACGATGATATTTTGGATCAGGCGGTACAATCAGTATTTTCCCATCTTGATTCCGCGGTTGTTTTCTCCCGCGATGTTTATCAACAAAATTTGCTTCCCGCGGTTGACCCGCTTGCGTCGTACTCTTCAGCGCTTTCTCCGCAAACCGCGGGAGAACTTCACTATCAGACCGCCAGAGAAGCCCAAGCCCTTTTAAAAAAAGGCATCGCTCTCGAGCGAGTTGCTTCTTTGGTCGGCGTTTCCGAGCTTTCAGTCGAGGATCGTACATTCTATCAACGCGCGAAAAAACTCAGAAACTATCTGACGCAAAATCTTTCCGTGCTTGAAGATCAGACAGGTGTTGCGGGAAAATATGTCCCGCTTACGGCAACAATCTCCGATGTAAACAAAATCCTTGCCGGAGAGTTCGATGCCGTTCCGGAAGAAAAATTTCTGTATATCGGTACGACTAAAGACATTCAACGTTAATATTTTTTAAATTAAACAATGGTTCAGACACTATACGATCAACAAACGCTATCAATCCTTGTCCGCGATAGGGAAGGAATTTTGTTTGAAGGAGAGGCCGAGTCGGTTTCTTCAGTGAACGAAACCGGAAAGTTTGACGTATTGGCGCTTCATGCGAATTTTATTTCCATCATTAACGAATATATCACATTGAGAACGCCGGACGGCATAACAAAAACAATTCCGCTGCGCATCGGCATTATCAAGGTCCGTGAAAACTTGGTTGAAGTATATCTTGGAATTCTTCATTAATATTTTTTAAAGCACGCGAATGGCTCTCTGGATTACAGCAGTCAATATGTTCCAGAAAGATGGGCGCTCCCGCCTCGTGCTTTTTTCCATTTCATTTTTTGCGCTTCTGGGAGTCGGTGCTTTTGCCGCAGTGTATACGGGGACGGTTTCGTTTCAGTCCTTTGGGAACTTCTACCAAACATCGGCTCCGAAGAATATCGACGGTCAAGCCATCCGCGAAAAGAACAGAGTGTTGTCTGAAGCAACAACCACCCGTTCGGCCTCTACCATTAGCATCAACGCTCAAAGTTTCTTTAATGCTTCAAGCACTTTCCGCGGCAGGGCATATTTTCTCTCCGGCCTCACCTCAAACGGACCAGCAGAATTCCAGCAAGAGGTCGTTGTTCGGGGGCTTTTGCGGGGAACGGACATTGATTTGGGCTCGGGAACCATTACCGCTTCTAACATTATATATAGTGTAAGCGCCGGTGATGGCATTACAGTAACCGGAGGCCAGCGGCCGACAATTTCGGATGCCTTCTGGAGGCAGCAAGGAAATACAATTTCTACGAAAAACCCGCTTCTCTCACTCAGCGTTGGAGGCGGAATAAATATCGGAACGGTAAGCGGTTCCATTCTCAACTTTGCCGGTCCTGCGACTATTACGAATGCGTCAACTTCAGTTACGGTTATACCCGATAATACCGAAAACGCTTGGACGATCGCAACCTCTTCAACCGCTCTTGCGATTTTTAGCGTCAGCTCGCAAAACGGCGGCACGGTTTCAATCGGAAGTGAAGGCGGAGTCGGGGCCGGAACAACAACCGGGATAACAAGCGGAACCTCTTCCCAAATTGCTCGTCTTACTGTTCGAGCCTTCAGCTCATCAACTGTAGGGTTCCGTTTGGTTGGGGCTCCTGACCAGGGCGCAAACCTTTTTGAAGTTCATAACGCTTCTTCAAGCGGCCTTTTCCTTGTTGACGGTTCCGGGCGTGTCGGCATCGGAGGAACGTCCACAAATCTTCTTACCGTGAACGGCAGTTCAACATTCGCCGGACAACTCACCGCAAGTTCAAGCGTCTTTCTTGCGGCGGGAAATGGAAGTGTCGGAATTGGCACACTTCATCCGACGCATACGCTCACCGTTTTAGGAACTGAACGGGTAACAGGCGATGCGCTCTTTGAGGCCAGCCCCTTAATCCCGGTAGTCAATTGTTCTGGTTCCCGCGTTCTTGAAACTGATTCTGACGGGAGGATTTCTTGCGGTTCAGATGACCGAGGAAGCGGTACTGTTGTTCCGATTAATCCCGGAAATGCCGGCAACATAACTTTTTATCCGGCGGACGGAACAACGCTTTCTGGAGCGACAAATCTTTTCTTTGATGCGGCAACGGGGAATTTCGGAATCGGTTCTTCGTCGCCTGCACGCACTCTTTCGGTCCAAGGCCCCGCGCTATTTGCCGGGTCGGTTTTCTTTGATTCGTTTACCTCGTCTTCAACTGTCGCAACTTCTACAATCGCGGGAGGCCTTATCGTTTCCGGAGGAGGACTTCGTATCTCAACGCTCAACTGTTCGCTTTTCTCCAATTCCGGCGCGCTTACGACCGATTCAAACGGCAATATTATTTGTTCAGATGATGACGGTGGTGGAGTTGCAACTGGCTGGACGGATCAGGGCGCTACTGTTGTTTTGTCAACATCTTCAGACTTTGTCGGCATCGGCTCAACAACTCCTGGAGTTGCTCTCGCGGTTACTGGCAGAGGAATATTCACGGATGATCTTACTGCTCTCAGTCTTACCGCAACCTCTACAACTGCTTCTTCTTCACTCCAAGGACTTCTTGTTAACCAATCAATCCAGACAACAAACAATGCCATCATCGGAGGATCTGCCACTATCGGAGCCAATTTCTCAGTCACAGGATCCACCTCGATAGGTTCAACTCTTCAAGCCGGTTCCACCACCATCACCCAATTGAACATAACGAATGTTTCAACCTCAACCATCGCAGGCAAACTTGAAGTGAACGGAATCATCCTTGCGGAGTCCGGACAAAGGGTGTGCACAGCTTCGAACGGGGCATGTCCTGCCGG
>Ga0075975_124_pt1 | contig 14536 bp, 11 predicted proteins | sample RifGroA2_FD_68001 | JGI IMG/M metagenome (GOLD analysis project Ga0075975, IMG submission 68001) | Parcubacteria bacterium GW2011_GWA2_47_10
CCTTTGCAGTTCTTTGATATCATCCATTTATAAAAATAGTACAATTAGAAAAATTAAAACACAACATTTATTTTGCTAGAACCTTAGAAGTATAACAAGTGTATTTCAAGTCATTGGGGCGTACGAATCTGAGTCTAACCTTTAGAAAATTCTAGGTAAAGTCTTTCGCGATCTCGGTCAAGCTTTTTCATTTGATTTTCAATATTCTTTAGAGCTTCTGCTAAATGCGGTTTTTTACTAAAATCCAACATATTAACTGTTTCTGCCCAGGAAGTTACTAGTTGATTATTTCTATTGTCTAAACCTTGTTTTACAAACTGGAATTGTACGTGTTGAGAAAGTGTATGCCACTCGGGAAAAGTTGCTAGATAGGGCTCTTTATGAGTTCGTCTGCCCGCCTCTGGCGGGAACCTCACCTCCTCTACCAGTTAGACCGGCTTAGTTTCTACGATATTAAAATATGGAAGAATATCCTAAAACTGAAAAAGAGCACGAAACGCTGGAAAAAGAGTATTTTGATTTACTTTTATCGTACAACAACAAATCCCAAGAGCTCAAAAAAATCGCTCCGGCAGGGGCCGCCGACGAAGAGTCCCAGTGGCTAATCTCGCATGCAGACAAAGAGCGCAACGAAATTCACAAAAGGCTGAAGGTTGTCGGCCTGAAATTAGGCAAGGGCGATATGGATGTAATGACCGATATCTTGCGCCAGAAAGGAAGTTTGGCGGAATACGGGCTACCGGAGTTTTTTATATTAGATGCCAACGACATGAAATCCCGTAGTTTTAATGTTGATATTGATTTAAGAAAACCTCAAAAAATGAAATTTGATAAAGACTCGTATAATGGCATTGAAATAGATCCATCCTCCGTAATCATTCCGTATGTTATAAGCCCTCAATGGTACGATTCAAACTACACAGGCGGCTATATGGCGCCAAAGGATTTCGCTATCCGCGAACAAAAGGCGCGAGAGCTTGCAAAGACCGCACACCTACAAGTGGTAGATGTGGTTGATTATGAATATTTTCATGATTCGAGCGTCTGCATACTACTCGCCTCCTATCAAAAAATGATTGAGGATGAACTCGAATGGGGCGGGGAGGAACACAAAAAAGAATACTGGGAGGCCCGAAAAGAACTGTACGGCGAGGAACCGCCGCCGTCCCCCGCCGAGAGTCAGTCGTTTAGTTCCGCAACGTTATTGGAAAAAATTAATGAGGAACTCGAGGTTGTCCGGCCGGCAAGCACGAAATTGCTAAAGAAACTACCGGAAGACATAGAAGGAACCGAGATACTAAAGGACAAGATCATAGCAATGATCGACGATGACGAAGATGCTTTTGAGGCATTCATACCAAGCCTATCGGTCGCGACAGGCGGGAGGGCTCTTTTTATACCGCATGGAGGCCAAAGCATCCAGGAGTTGGCCGAGGAAATTAAGGCAACAAACGCAGAAATAGTGTTGCTTGACTATCACCTTTCAATGGGAATTGATGGTGCTGAAGTGGCTAAGAAATTAATTAAAAATGGTTTTCGTGGTACTGTCATTGGCTTTTCTTCCGACAAGTCGGCGGGTGATATGTTTAAAAGAGTGGGAGCATTTGGCGCTATTGATAAAAACACCAACAACCCCGGGGCTGCTATTAAAAAATTAGCGGAAATAGCGTCTCAATAGACAGCTTCCCAAGCACCAGTAACTTCGTCGCACAGCCTAAGCGCCATAAGTTCAACTATGGACCTATCAAAGCAATATAATAATTTTGCTAAAAAGTTTTCTGAAATTCACGATCAAGGCGATAACAGCAACCGAGACAATAGAAAAACTTTTTATGGCAATATTGACTTTATCAAGCCGGGAGTAAAACTGCTGGATATTGCCTGCGGCGACGGGCTCGATTTGGAACACTACAAAAGCTTGGGAGCAGAAATCTTTGGCCTCGACTCGTCAGAGGAGATGATAGCGCTAGCAAAAAAGAGGCTCCCTGACGCAGTTATTAAGATTGGGTCTTTTAAAAAAATTCCATTTGAGAGCGGTGGTTTTGACGTGGTGCTCAGCAAATACGCAATCCAAACATCTTCAGATATGGGTCCTGTTTTTTCAGAGATTTACCGGGTTCTCAAGCCTGGCGGAATAATGATGTATCTCGTAACGCACCCCTTTCGTCAATATTTTGAAAAGAGAGACGAGACGGCAGATTATTTCGAACAAAAAATCGTTGACACGCATATTCTAAACAATTCGATCCTGGTTAAAGAGCCAACGCATACTCTTAATGACTATCTGAATGACTTTCTTTTTAAAAATTTTGACCTTCAGTTCTATAAAGAATACTGGGATGCTGCGGCAGAAAAAATTGGAGGGAAGAAATATCCCGGCTACTTCATTATAAAAGCTGTGAAGAGATACTAGCTTAAATTGCATAATTAAACGCCCCTCCGGGGCGAATTTTATCGGTTAAATTTATTAAAATGTCTCCATCTTTCTGGCAAAAACTGTCCGCCGGAGGCGGATCCGCCTCCGGCGAAAAAAAGCCGATTTTTGCCATTGCTCCAATGGCAAATGTAACTGACGCAGCTTTCCGAAAAATGTTCGTCGAATGCGGGCGTCCGGATGTTTTTTGGACGGAGTTCGTATCGGTTGAGGGTTTGCTTTCACGAGGAAAAGAAGCGCTTCTTCCGGACCTCTGGTTCGATAAATCCGAGCACCCGATTGTCGCTCAAATATTCGGCTCGAACCCTGAACAACTTGAAAGAATTGGGCCGCTCATCCGCGAACTCGGATTTGACGGTGTTGATATCAATATGGGCTGTCCCGATAAAAACGTTGAAAAACAGGGAGCCGGAGCGGCACTCATAAAAACACCGGAGCTTGCAAAACAAATCATCAGAGCCCTAAAAAAGGGTGCCGGTCCAATCCCCGTATCCGTAAAAACTCGAATCGGATATTCAAAAAATGAAATTTCGACGTGGATTCCGGCCTTGCTTGAAGAAGGCCTCGCCGCTTTAACCGTTCATCTCCGTACGCGAAAGGAAATGTCGGATGTTCCCGCGCACTGGGAGCTGGGAGAGGAAATAGTTCGCTTGCGAGACCGCTATGCCCCACAAACGCTTATCCTCGGAAATGGAGATTTAAATTCACTGGATGTCGCTCGGGCGCGCGTGAAAGAATCCGGAATGGACGGCGCAATGATTGGCCAGGGAGTTTTTGGAAATCCGTGGTTTTTTTCCGGCCGAATCCCTGATACCAAGGAAAAACTTACACTCATGGTTCGCCACGCGGAACTTTTCGAGAAAATGTTTCAAGGCAAAAAAAGTTTTGCCGTTATGAAAAAACACTTTAAGGCGTATTCGAAAGGATTTGCAGGCTTCCGGGAACTGTATCTCCGCCTGATGAAAGTGAAAAACTCCGCCGAAACAAGAAAAATTACTGAAGAGTTTTTTGGTGGAACATTATAAATACCCTCTTACCAAAAAAACAATTCTAAGAATCATTAAAATTAGTTTAAAACCTCGCTATTCAGCTGGATTTTTGCTCTCTCTTGCTTGCTCTATGGGTATGTGCTACCAATAAAACGATTCCTTGCCAAAAGAAAAAGGATTCCCCAATGCCCTATGTACCGAGCAAAAAGACTGACGGAAAATCCACCGACCGGGAAGTACTTGCCAGAGCCGTCGAAAACCTCGCGACCGTAACCGCGGGCAAAATCACGAACAATCTGTCCCTCATTAAAGAATATGAACGCGTCTTTCTGAAAGTTGCGGAGAAACTAAAACTGTTTGCTAAAAAAGAAAAGGTTTTCGGAGACTCTGCCTCTTCCGACCTTGCCAGGGAAATTTATAATGTTTCCGAGCCATACAACTATGAAGGCGCTTACCTCGGCGAATTGAATTACGCGATTACGCGGTTTATCCAGCGGGTCCCGCAGATCAAGACCGCTTCAGGAGCTTGGGCTTCGGAAATCCGTTATTGGCTTTATGCCGCAACTATTGAAGCTCTCACGTACGCCCACATGCACACTGCCGAGCTCGGCATCGGCATCAGCGGAGTATTTGAGGATATCAAAGACGAATACAAGCGTCGCGTGAATACCGCGTATGAGGCGGAGCAAATTGTTAAGAGCGGTGACTGCTATGACGCTCCATACTATACGCGCTTGGTTGAAGTAGTGGATAGAAACGGAAGGCATGTCGGCTATCAGGAAGTAATGCTCAAAAGAAGCGACAAAACCCTCAAAGAAGATATTCTTTCTGCAGGGAAAATCGTACTCTATTGATAAAGGTTTTCAGTTAAAAAAAGAAAAAGTAAAAACGCCCTTTAAAGGCGTTTTTTATATTTAGTTCTCACTTTGCGGTCGGTTTCGGTTCTTTCCGCAATGCCTCAAACCTCAAAAGAAGCGGCGGGTGGGTGTAGTGCATGAAGACATAGAACGGGTGTGGGGTAAGGTTCCCGAGATTTGTTTTTGTAAGTTTTTTAAGGGACGAAATGAGCATTTCCTGTTCTCCGAGGTTTTCCCTGGCATACGCGTCAGCTTCATATTCATGCTTCCGTGAAAAATAGTTATTCAGAATCCCAAGAAGACTCTGGGGGAGGGAATAAAAAAGGAAGAAGAAAACCAATGCGGCATATATCGAGGGCAGAGCTACGCCGAGGGCCGTTATAAGACCCGGGACGGCAAGAAACCACGAGAAAAGAAAAAACATAAGTCCCATCTCGGCAATGCTGGAAAAAAAACCTTTGAGCGTGTGATTCTTTTTATAGTGCCCTATCTCGTGCCCTAAAACAGCAACAATTTCGGGAATCGTGTGCGCACTCACAAGCGTGTCATAGAGTGCTATGCGCTTATGTTTCCCAAAGCCGACAAAAAACGCGTTGGCCTTCGTCGAGCGGCGCGAGCCGTCAATCACATAAATTCCGGAAAGGGGAAATGAAAGTTTCCGAGCGAGTTCGAATATTTTTTCTTTCAGCTCTCCATCTTCCAAAGGAGTGAATTTCTGGAATAAGGGCATTATCCAAATTGGTGCCACAAAATAGAGTCCAACCATAACCACCGAAACTGTCGCCCACGCGTAAAGCCACGCATGCGCCCCGCCGTATAGAAAGAGGGCTTGCACCACCAAAAGAATCGGTATTCCGGTAATGGCCGTAAGAAGAGCTCCCTTTGCCATATCCGCAATGAATGTTTTGATGGTGGTGCGGTTAAATCCAAAGCGCTCTTCTATGACGAAGGTGCCGTAAATACTGAACGGCAGGGAAAGCAGGTTTTGCAGAAAAAAAAGAATACCGATATAGAGCGTGCCCGTACCAAGCGGATTAAATCCGAATGTCCGCACAAACACGTCGACAGCGTTAAGTCCTCCGGCAACCAAAAAAAACATGAGGGCGAGAAGACCAACAAAAGACGCAAGTATTCCGAACCGTGTTTTGACGGAAGTATAGTCCTGTGACTTTTTATAAGTTTCGGGATCAAAAATCCCAGCAAACTCCTTCGGCAAGTTGCTTTTCAGAGCCCCCAGGTTGAGGATGTCGGCAACAAGACCGAGCAGAAACTCTGCGGCGAGCATCGCGACAATTGTTACAAGATAGATGTTCATGGTTTTCCTTTTTTAAAAATTTCAAACAACTTATTCGATACAAAAAGCGTACGCTACCTTAATAAAAGAATCAATAACGAGCACTTGGACGCATTAATTATTTTCGAAAAGGCAAAAGCTCCCACAAGGAGTCAAATGCCGACTGTTCTGCCTCTTTAAGAAGCTTATTTTTTACGACAAACAGGGTATTTTCAAGGTTTGGCGAGATAAACGCAACGGAGTCGCCAAAGATAATTTTTGTAAAAGGAAACTTTTTTGGATACGGAAAAAATTTTGTGCTCCTGTTCTCAAAAATGTCTTTTTTTGCTATTTCCTTTGCGTATGAAGAAACTTGAATAATTTGCCGGCTCCGGATACTCTTTCCGAGTTTTTCCCGTATAATCTTTCCCGTGATATATTCTTTGCGAACGAAACTAAGCATATCTTCGCCGTTCGTCATAATACAGTATTCTTTAGCGCCCGAGTTAAAAAGTGTTTCCCAGGTCGCCTTGAACCCGGCGTCGCCTTTGTAAAAGAAAATTTTTGACTTTTCCTCTTTCCCCGAAAACTCCCTTTTTTGAGAGATGCCTTCCGTTAATTCATTAAGCGCATCATGAACAAGAGTCTGCAGAGAGCCTGCATCTTCTGCGAGGAATCGCTTCTTTTTTCCTTCCTGCGTTTTTTTAACAAAACCCCGCGCCTGTAAACGCTCAACGAGCGCATACGCGGTGGTGCGCTCAACGCAGGACCTCTTTGCTATTTCCTCAATTGAGGAAGGACCATGACAAAGCAGGGCCCGAAAGAAAGCCTCTTCTTTCAGACTCATTCCAAGAACACTTTTTTGAGGGCTTGTTTGTGGCATTGGTATAGTATACACAAAGCGATTCTTTTTGTCGAAATTTTCGACAAATCCTATTTTTCGCGCCAGTATGCTTTGTATAATAGAGGCAGTTCATTGAAGTGGCACACGGGGGGATTCGTTTCCGTCCTATACGTGTTTTCAACATCACACGGAGGAGACTGGTGAAAAACGGCGCATTTGTTTTTGAGGCAGGCATACGAAGACCCGTTATTTCTCTCGGGCCATATCTTCGGGAATCTCTTTCCTCTCGACATTTCATGGATGTATCTCTCATGACGGAAAAAGATGCCACCAGATGCAAATGGGTTGGCTACGGAATTATAAAAGGCGTTACAAATCCAACAGAAAGCCTCTCGGTTCTTGCCCTGTCCAAAAGCCTTGTCCGGGGACTTCATGCAGATTTGATTTCTGGTTTTGAGAACGTTGATAGCGGAATGGAGTGTTACAGCCCCAATCATAAAAAAGGGTTCGGAAACTTTGTTCGATGGGTATTTTTTGCGGATCCCAAAAAAGAAAAAGATTTTTTTGGTATTGACTTCAGTCTTTCGGAGCGCCCGACGGCTGGAGTTGCGTGTTCACTCATTTCTGCTTCCCGCGTTATCAAAACAGTTCTCCTTCACGGCGTTCCCCCGGACACGGAGTGTGTTCTTCTCGACCCTACCATGTGTGAACCGGAATATCTTACATCTGTTCGCTCCACGCTTGGGTTCAATACGCTTCACCACTGGGCAGAAAAGGCGGAGCGATTGTTCAAGCCCGACGGCGCATATTGTCCTCGATGCGGACTTGAAACACGAAGAAAAAAGATCTCATTTTGCAGCCGTTGCGGATGTAAACCAGAGCTTTTTTGGAAATAATGAAAAATAAAACAACCAGACAAAGGAGAACCCCGTGTGGAAGCACGATTCGCCATATTACGAAACTTCTTCGCGGCCGTATGAGTACAGCCGGAGCGGACATGCTTCGTCCACACCGCCCTCTACAAAGATTCGAAAGAGCGCGTATTGTACCGGCTGCGGGAAAAAACTCCGGACCGGAAATAGGTTTTGCTCCGACTGCGGTACCCCAACCGAACGAAGGCTTGGAGCAAACGAGTGCAGTTGTGGAGCTACGTTTGGTCCGGAAGAAAAATATTGCTTTTCGTGCGGAAATTCAAAAACGGGCTAGGTGCCCGTTTTTTATAATTTGAAAGAAAGTTCCAACGTTTCATATCATGAAAAAAGCGCTTCGTATTACGAAGCGCTTGAAAGCAATTCTTCAAATTTCTCTTTGCCGCAATACTGTTCCTCGGCGCAAATGCCGAGTTTTAGTTTTATCTTGTCCAAATATGTCCGGGCAATACGAAGAATATCTTCTTTCTTTACGGCGCGGATGCCTTTGGCATATTCATTAATGGTACGGGGCTTTCCGAGAAGAGCCACATCATTCCCATAATCTATGGAAAGTTCCTGACATTTCAATTCAATACCGCTTTTTCCTATGAGATATCCTTTCATGTTGCGAAGCTCCTCGTCGGTTACTCCCGTTTCGAAAAATTTTCTGTATTCGTCAAGTACTGCAACAACCGAGCGCTCAATGTTAGCCGGGTCGGTCTTCCACATAGTCAGAAGAAATCCTGTCTCAAAGTATTGGTCGGTATAGGAGTCGATTGAATACCCAAGTCCATCCTTATCACGGAAGCGCTGAAACAAGCGGGACCCCATGCCTTCGCCGAGAATGCTCGATAAAATATCAAACGCATAATAGTCCGCGTCGCTGTATCCGCAGGCGGGAGACGCAAGAACAATTGTTGCATCCTTCTTTTTTTTGCGCGGAAAGACGAGGGCGCGCTCTTGCGGAACATGCTCCGGCAAAAATTCCTGCCAGGAAGGAACGCTTCCTTGTTCAAGCTTCCCGAATCTCCGTTCGATGTCTTTTATCGTAGCGTCTATAGAAACGTTTCCAACGACCGATATAACAAGATTATTCGCTTTATAGAACTGTTCCCTGTAGTGCATAAGGCTTCCGACTGTCAGGCGCGCTATTGTTTTTTCGTTTTCCTTATAAAAATATCCGAGCGGGTGTTCTCCAAAAAGAAGTTTCTTGCAAAGCTTGCGCAGAAAAATCTTATCCACGTCGTCAAAGTCGTCCCGAAGCTCGCTTTTAATTGCCGTTTTCTCTTTTTCGAGCTCTTCTTCTGTATACTTGCCGTAGATGATCATGTCTTCCAACGCCTGAAGCCCCAGGTTTCTCTTGAATGAACCATGCTGGACGTAGAAAGAGACCGTCTCCTTGCCGGTAAGCGCATTGTGGTTACCACCGGAACTTTCGATCGCTCGCGCGAGAGCGAGCGAGTTCGGATAGCGCTTTCCCCCTTTAAAGAACATGTGTTCCATCGCGTGAGAAACGCCGATTGTTTCAAGCGTTTCCGCACGGGTTCCCCCGCGAACCATAAGAGACGCGGTTACTCCGAGGATGTTTCGCATCGGGGTAATGACAACACGAAGGCCGTTTGAAAGTTCAAAGTATCTGCAGTCGTAAAACCGCATGTCCTTCATGCTCATTCCCCCCTTTTTAGCTTTCAATGTACATGCCCCGAGAGTACCCCGCTTATTGAAAAAGAGCAAGAATTGACATAGTATGATGGCTATGACGAAAATACTCGCGATTGAAACAAGCTGTGACGAGACCGCCATTGCAGTGCTTGAAGTGAAGGGCTTAGGAATATCCAAATCTTTCCGTGTCCTTTCTTCGGTCGTTTCTTCGCAAGTTGCTCTCCATAAGAAGTTCGGAGGTGTTGTTCCGGCGCTTGCGAAACGAGAACACCAGAGAAATCTTGTTCCCGTGTTATTGAAGGCGTTACGAGAGGCCGGATTTTTAGAATTAGAAAGTAAGAATACAGAACCGGGAAAAAAAAGTGTTAATAATTCCAAATTCATAATTCTTAATTCGATTCTTGAGCGCGAACCTGAGCTCCTTAGTCGAATTAAAAAGAGTGTTTTAAACATTTCCGTGCCCAAAATCGACGCCATTGCCGTAACGTACGGACCGGGGCTTGCTCCGGCCCTTTGGGTCGGAGTAAATTTTGCGAAGGCTCTTTCGCTGATTTGGAATAAGCCGGTCATTCCCGTTAACCACCTTGAAGGACATATCTATACCAATCTGCTTCCGGTAAATTGGAAAATTCAGAATTCAGGATTCAGAATTCAGAATTTCTTGTTCCCTGCGCTTTGCTTGATAGTTTCCGGAGGACATACGGAGCTCGTATTCATAAAAAAATACGGCTCATATAAAATCATCGGCGAAACGCTCGATGACGCGGCGGGGGAAGCCTTTGATAAGGTTGCAAAAATGCTCGGGCTTGGCTATCCCGGAGGACCAAAGATTTCCAAACTTGCGGAGTCATTTAAAATTAAAAATTTAAAATTTAAAATTTCTCTTCCTAGGCCAATGATAAAATCAAATGACTATAAATTCTCATTCTCGGGACTGAAGACGGCTGTTTTATATTTCCTCCAATTCCATACAGAGTTCCTGAAAAGCAAAGCTGGAAAAGCGGCTGTCGCGTGCGAGTTTCAAAAAGCAGCTGTTGACGTCCTTGTTTCAAAAACCATTCGCGCCGCAAAGGAATATAAAGTAAAAACACTCATGATTGGCGGGGGAGTTGCCGCAAACAAACTTTTGCGCGAGCGCCTCGCAAGCGAATCAAAGAATAAACTGCTACATACCACATTCTATCTGCCACCTACTAACGTAACCGGAGATAACGCGCTGATGATAGGAATTGCCGCAGTATTCGGAAAAAATAAAAAAACCCGGAGAGAGCTCCGGGCAGAACCAAATCTTAGACTCGGTTCCTAAAAACGCTTTTTGTTGCAATTGCAACAATATTTTGATTTGCAAACGGGGCAAAGATTCTGATTAACACGCACCTTGCGCCTTTCCATGCCCTTACTCCGGGTCAACGCACGCAGGCGGGAATGTCGTCTTCGAAAGGCGAAGACAGACAGTCTGCATGTTTACCCAGTTCATAAGGTTCGGCCACCAGCCTACTTTGCTATTCGTGCCGGACTTACGGCCGCCTGAAAATGGCTGGGCGTTCACCATGGCCGCCGTCGTTCTGTCATCGTAGAAGTTTCCGACGGCATAGCGAAGCTTCTGAAGTGCTTCGCAGAACTTCAAAACGTCGCCTGTGTGTACCGCACCCGTCAGTGCGTAGGGAGACGTGCGGTCGCAGATGTCGAGCACTTCCTTCTCAAAACGCTCTTCCGGAATAGTAACGATTGTCACGACGGGACCGAAAATTTCTTCTCGCACGGTTACGTAATCCGGATTAGTGGTAAGAATGATTGTCGGGGGAATAAAGTATCCATTTGATGCAAATCCCACTTTGCCGGAAAGAATGGATTTCGCATCCTTATCAAGATGCGCGCGGTTAATATACTCATTGATCTTTTTGAACTCGCGCTCGTTAATAATAGCGCCCATATAGTTCCTGAAATCGGCAACGTCTCCTACTTTAATCATCCCCAAATACTTTTTCAGGTGAGGCAAAACGCGGACAAGCATTCCCTGCGTCATATAAACGCGGGATGTGGCGGAACACTTTCTGCCTTGCGCCCCAAAGCCTCCAACAACAATTGCCGTTGCGGTCTGGAGCGGGTCATGGTCGTCATAGACAACAATCGGGTCTTTACCGCCCGTCTCACCGACAATCTTCGGATAGTTCTTGTACTTTTCGATATTCTGGCCAACTGTGCGGTTCATCGCGTTAAACGTGTCTGTTCCGCCGGTAAAGTGAACGCCGGCGAGCATTGGATGATCAAGAAGCATTTCGCCTATTACTTTGGAGTCGCCATAGAGTACCGCAAGAACATCGCGCGGAAGACCTGCTTCGATAAGAATGTTCAGGAACATATTAAAGGAATAGACGACATCAGACGATGGCTTCGCGATAACGACGTTTCCCATGATGAGGGGTGCCGTGCAGAGGTTCCCATTGATGGCAATGAAGTTATTGGGAGAAACGGCAAAAATGAAACCCTCGTGAGGAGAGTAGTTGATCATGTTGAACGTATCCGCGTTGCTATCAGGCTGTTTCGAATACAGTTCGTAGGCAAAATAGACGTTGAAATTCAGAAAGTCGATAAGCTCCTGCACATCAATGAAGGCCTCAAACGCATTTTTGGAATAATCTTCCATTACGGCGGTAACAAGCGGAATAAGATATTTCGTCTCAATGAGGCGGGCCGCCTTCCGGAAAATATGGAATCGCATGAACCACGGGGCCTGCACCCATCGGTCGCGCGCGGCAAGAACCGTTTCGACGGCACGCGCCACATGATACTCGCTTGCAACGCTATACAATCCCAACCCTTGCTTTAGGTTGTGGGGGACAATGCAATAACGCTTTGTGCCCGTCACAACAGGACCATTGATCCAAAGCGGGATAGCGGAAGAATCCAAATGCTTTTTGGAGCGGCTCCTTTCAATTTCTCTTTGAAGTAAGTCTCTTTCTTTCGTCCCCTTGGCAAAACTAACAAAAGGTGAATTTTGTGGCTTCGGAATCACTGGGCATGCGTTCACCATTAGCGCCTGGCTCACGGTTTTCTCCTTTTTCTGCGGTTTTCAAAGTGCGTTTTTTATGCAATAATAGGGAGCGTATTCGGCCGTTGCACGGCTTTGTGCAAAAACCGTTTCCGCTTCCATGCTTTTTAACTAGTACATATATTAGAAGCTCATGTCAAACACCGCGGACAAGCAAATAACGGACTTTCCGCCCCAATACGACCCACGGGAGACCGAAGGGAGAACCTACAAGCTTTGGGAAGAGTCAGGTTTTTTTAACCCCGACAATCTTCCGGGAGAACGCGTGAGGGCATTCACAATCGTCGTTCCTCCGCCGAATATTACAGGCTCTCTCCATATGGGACACGCCCTGAACGTAACAATTCAGGATATTTTGATTCGTAAAAAAAGAATGGAAGGGTATAGAACATTGTGGCTTCCGGGAACGGATCATGCCGGAATTGCGACACAAAACGCTGTCGAGAAAAATCTGAAAAAAGAGGGAATTTCCCGCCATGATCTCGGTAGAGAGAAGTTCGTAAAAAAGATCTGGGAATGGAAGGAAACGTACGGCCACATCATTTTGGACCAGTTTAAGCGCCTTGGTTCTTCAATGGATTGGTCGCGTACCCGCTTCACAATGGATGAGCCTTATAAAAAGGCTGTCGAGGAAACATTCATCCATTATTATAAAAAAGGGTGGATGTATCGAGCCGAGCGTGTCATTAATTGGTGCACCCGATGCCAAACAAGCCTTTCTGACCTTGAGCTTGAATATAAAGAGGATGAAGCGACTCTCTATTATATGAAGTATCCGTTGGCCGATGACCCTAAAAAATTTGTTACTGTTGCCACCGTACGCCCGGAAACAATGCTTGGGGATTCGGCCGTTGCGGTTAATCCAAATGACGGGCGTTACAAAAAACTTATCGGAAAAGAAATTCTTCTTCCGTTACAAAACCGTGAAATTCCAATCATTGCGGACGAAAAAATAGATATGAATTTTGGCACGGGTGCCGTGAAAGTAACTCCGGCCCATGATATGCTGGACGCTGAAATCGGAGAAAAAAATAAGTTACCGCTCCGAAAGGTGATAAACGAGTACGGGAAAATGACGGAAACTGCCGGAAAAATATGCGAAGGGCTCAAGGCAGGAGAGTGCCGAGAAAAAGTAGTGCTTGAATTGAAAAACCGCGGACTTATAGAAAAAGAAGAACCCTACCGCCACAATATCGCAATCTGCTACCGCTGTGGCACGATCATTGAGCCTATTCCGAATTTGCAATGGTTCTTAAAAATGTCAGAACTCGCCAAACCAGCATTAAAAGCTATTGGGTCTCGCGATGTAGCATTCCACCCGGACCGGTGGAAGGAGGTATCCATAAACTGGCTCGAAAATATCAGGGACTGGAACATTTCGCGGCAAATTTGGTGGGGGCATAAAATTCCCGTAGCATATTGTGTTTCATGCGGAGAAGTCAGACTTAAGCCAAAAATAAAAAGTAATTGGTTTTTCGTGCGCCACGGCGAAACGGACTGGAACGTTCAAAAGAGAACTCAAGGACAGTCCGGCAACGCTCCATTGAACGAAACGGGGAGAGCGCAGGCCGCATCTGCGGCAAAAGTACTGAAAGCGTACCCCATAGACCTCGTCATAAGTTCCGACCTTGCCCGCGCAAAGGAAACGGCAGAGATAATCGCGCGAGAAACCGGAGTCGAAGTTTCATTCGACGAGCGACTTCGCGAACGAAACTACGGTGTCCTTGAAGGGCTTACGAGAGAAGAAGTCGAAACAAAAGGGCTTGCCCAGGTACGCGAAAAACTCCATGGCAACAGAAGCAATCGCCCGGAAGGAGGGGAGTCGTGGAACGATGTTGAGGCCCGAATTCTTGATTTGCTCCACCACCATAAAAAGGAGCATCACCATAAAAACATTGTCATCGTTTCACATGGAGCAACCCTTCTGATTCTTTTTCATAAGCTTAAAAATATGCACATTGAGGAAACGGGCTTTGCCGTTTTGAGGAACGCTGAAATTTTGAACATCGCAATAACAGAGGAATCCTGCGCGTGCGGAAGCGACTTCGTTGAAGAAGAAACGGATGTTCTCGACACATGGTTCTCGTCGGCCTTGTGGCCGTTTGCAACCCTCGGCTGGCCGGAGAATTCGCCGGCTCTTAAAGAATTCTATCCGACGCGCGTTTTATCAACCGCCCGCGACATCATCAATTTGTGGGTTGCCCGCATGGTGTTTTCCGGCCTTGAATTTATGAAGGAAAAACCTTTTTCGGATGTTATTATCCATGCAACGATTCTTACAAAAGACGGGAAGAGGATGTCAAAGTCTCTCGGAACAGGCGTTGACCCGATGACGCTGATTGAAAAATACGGAGCGGACGCAACGCGTTTTGGGTTGATATGGCAAGCAATGGGCGGGCAGGACATACACTGGTCCGAAGAACATGTAATGGCCGGGAAAAAGTTCGCGAACAAGCTCTGGAACGCTTCGCGTTTTGTTTTACAAGACAGTAACGTTTTGGAGACCGGATACAA
>Ga0075975_123_pt1 | contig 13813 bp, 12 predicted proteins | sample RifGroA2_FD_68001 | JGI IMG/M metagenome (GOLD analysis project Ga0075975, IMG submission 68001) | Parcubacteria bacterium GW2011_GWA2_47_10
ACTTCGACTTCGCTCAGTACAGGCCGCCGCCTTTCCGAATTTTCGCGGGGGGGCTTCCGCGACCGCGGTCGGGGTGAAATGCGCTGTGGACTAATTCAAGAATAGAGCATTTTTTCATAATAAAAAGAGCCCCGCAGACGCGGGGTTCTTTTTTCAAATATTATTCTTCCGAGTGTTCAATATCGAATTCTGCCGCTGGATTAGCCTTCATTCGGGGGACAGGAATTTCTTTTTTGCAGACAAGGCATGTCCCATATGTCCCTTTCTCTACGCGCTGGAGCGCTCTGTTCACTTCGGCAAGGCGCGTCTCAAGAGAAAATTCCTGCGCCGTAAGATTTTCATACTCTTCGACTTTTGTAGCTGACTCCTCAAGAGAATCGTGCGAACCAGACTGCGCTTCGCCCGCCTGCGGAAATAGCGTGTCCCAATCGTCTTTCATGTTCGGGTCTTTTTTGGCAAATGAGGAAAGATCGCCCTCAAGAAGGGCTTTTTCTTCAATAAGCTTTTTTTTCAATTCTTCGCGTAGTGCCGCATCCATACCGTTATAAATTACGCCTCCTTTATCTACAAACCTTACCACGCAAAGAAGGGCACGGTCAATATTGCCAAATAGCAAAAGAATGATACTATCAACCTACTTGTTCCTTGCCAATACAAAGACTGACGGGGGTTCCATGCCGGACAAAATCGCAGGCTCAATCCCGAAAAGGCTTGCCCTTATCGGCATTTCCAATATAGTTCCGCTTCCACATAACACGTTAACGCTCCCGCTTGAAGTCATTCCGCAAAAAATGTTTGTCACGGGCTCTCTTGCGGGGGTATTCTGTATTTTGGCGATGGGAATCCGCAAAGAAGGCGAAACGGGATACACATACGGCGTTGTGGCAAAAGTTCTTCCTCCGTCTTCCGGAGACGATTTTGTAGGAGGAAGTCCAGTACGTCTTATGTGCCTTTTCCGCTGTTCAATTACAGACGTAAAAAGAGGCATTGACTCACATAAGGAAGTGTCTCGTGAGGCGTCCTGGACCGCAATTCCGGACGAGCCGATCGATGAAACGCTGTGGCAGAGCGAAGACGTTCAGAAAATGATCGCGTCAATAAAAGCGCTTGTTTCCAAGAACGCGCAGACTATTGCCGACATCAACAAATATTTCAAAAATCCATATAAAGAATCAGAGACAAAAGCCCAAGCAGAGAAGCTTCTTTCCAAAGCAACGCGCGGAAACATAAGCGAAGCCCTCGACAAAGCAGCACAGCTTTTCAACTCATATAGCCGCGGGCAGTTGCAGGAAATTCTTCAATCTGTGATACAACAAATCTCCTACATGAGGCCCGACCTTGAGTTCAATATTGTACTTCCTGATCGCAGTGAAGCCCTCATAGACTTTGTCAGCGAGCCTTCGGTTCTTCTGCGGCTTCATGCCCTTTCGCTTCTCATGGAAGACGAAAACGCCGTCCTTTCGGAGGTAATGGAAAAATTTACCGAAATGAGCATGCCCATAGGGGGAGGAGGTGGAGCCATGGGACCAAAAGAAATAAAAGGCCGGTATAAAGAAAAGCAGGAACGTATTCCGGACGATGTAAAAAAGGTCATTGAGCAGGAAATGGCTCGCCTCTCGCGGATGAACCCCCAGTCTTCCGAATATACCGTTTCTGAAACATATCTTGAGCGTCTCGTTAGTTTCCCCTGGGGAACGTATACTGAGGACACTCGGGACCTTTCTTTGGTGCGTCAAGTGCTGGAGGAAGACCACTGGGGGCTTCCGAAGCCAAAAGAACACATCGTTCAGTTCATCGCTTCCCGAATGCTCAACCCCAATAAAAAGGCTCCCATTCTTTGCTTCATCGGGCCTCCTGGCGTAGGTAAAACATCGCTTGGAAAATCCATTGCGCGCTCCCTCGGAAGGAAATTCATCAGAACCGCCGTCGGAGGCATGCATGACGAAGCCGAGATCAGAGGCCACCGCCGGACATACATCGGCGCTGTTCCCGGACGTATCATCAACCGCCTCCTAAAGGCAGAATCGCTGAATCCGGTGTTCATGATCGACGAGGTAGATAAGCTCAATGACGGAGGACATAACGGAAATCCGGCTGATGCCCTGCTTGAAGTCCTTGATCCCGAGCAAAATAGAGAATTCGTTGACAACTATATGGAAGTCGGAGTTGACCTCTCAAAAATACTTTTCATCACGACCGCAAACCTTGAGGATCCGATTCCCGAGCCGCTCCGCAACCGGATGGAGATCATTCACTTCTCAAGCTATACCGAGGATGAAAAGATTCACATCGCGAACAGATTCCTGATTCCGAAACAGCTCAAGGAATACGGCCTTACTCCGGACGCGCTCCGAGAACACGGATACGCTTCGACGAAGGTTGTTCTTACGGAAGACGCACTTGTGGAGATAATCAACGAATATACCGTGGACGCCGGTGTACGCGAACCCGAACGAAAGATCGGGGAAGTTTTCCGAAAAATTGCGACACGCATTGTCGAACGCAATTCTTCGGTTCAGCCCGACGAAGAAAAACGCGACGGTCAGGATGCGAATGTTTGGGAAGTGCGAAAGGATAACTTCCGGTTCTATTTTGAGGAAACGGAAAAGGTAACGGAAAAGCGCACGCTTCCGGAACATCTGTCTGTTGGAGTTGTTCCTGTACTGACAGTCTCGGTACACGGAGGAGCGGTATTTTTTGCCGAAGCCACATATCGGAAAGACGCGAGCAAGAGGCGCATTAAAGTGACCGGCGTTGATCCTGGAAACAGCGACAGGAAGATCGGCCGTATGATAGAAGAGTCCGCAGATATTGCCTGGAACTGCCTTTTTAAAAAGGGCGGGCTTCTCGAAAGCCACAGGGGAATCCTTGGCGAGAACATTTACCTTCACATTAACTTCCCGTTCGTCGGAACCGGAAAAGACGGCCCTTCGGCGGGCGTACCGCTCTACTGGGCGCTCTACTCGCTCTTTACGGGCCGCCCCATCAAACCATATCTGGTTGCAACCGGAGAAATCACGAGCGCTATGGACAAGATTCTCCCCGTGGGGGGAATCAAGGAAAAGATTCTTGGCGCTGTGCGAGCGGGAGCAAAGGAAGTCGTCATTCCGAAAGCAAACATGAAAGATACGAAAGAAATCCCCGAAGATGTTAAACGCCAGATTAAGATTATCCCGTGCGAATCAATGAAAGAATCTCTTAAGATTGCGTTTCCCGGTGTTGATCTTAATGCATATCTAGAGTAAAAAAATATAAAGGACGGATACACCGTCCTTTTTTTATAACAAAAAACATTGTCCGCGCTAGCGGTGGGAAAACAAATTTTTTTCTGCTATACTCAACTCTATGCATACGAAAGAATCTCTTGTCGAAGAACTTACCCAAACGGGCGTTTTAAAAACACCCACCATCATTGAGGCCTTTCGCACGATTGACCGAATTGATTTCGTGCCTTTGAGTGAAAAAGGGGTCGCATATGAGAACCGCCCTCTCCCTATCGGCTTTGGGCAAACCATTTCCCAGCCATATACCGTCGCATTTATGCTGGAACTCCTGCAGCCGAAACCGGGACAAAAAATTCTCGACGTCGGCTCCGGTTCCGGCTGGCAAACAGCTCTTCTTTCGAATATCGTAAGCGGAGGGAGCGAAAAACCCGGCCGCGTTATCGCTACCGAAAGAATTCCGACACTTTCCGAAAGCGGAAAAATAAACGCCGAGAAATATGGCTTTGTTTCAAGGGGTGTCGCGGTTTTTTATTGCCGCGACGCCGGGTTCGGAGTTCCTGAAGAGTCGCCTTTCGACGCTATTATTGCGGCAGCCTCCTCCGGCAAAGAAATCCCGGATGAGTGGAAGCGCGAACTTAAGCCCGGAGGAAAAATCTTGGCGCCCGTTGGAAACTCCCTAAAACTCTTCAGTAAAATTTCTGATTCAAAGTGGGTTGAACAGGAATTTCCGGGGTTTGTATTTGTTCCATTCGTGCGGGACGAAAAAGGAGACGTGGCTTTTCCAAAAAAAATTCTTTAATAACCATATATGTTCGGCACAAAAAAATATATTTTACTAAAACTCACCCTTCTTTTTTTGTTTGGATGCGCATATGCGCTTGTATATCTATATTCTCCCCATACAGAATTTATCGGAACACACCCATTCAAAGTTCAGCGCGGCGACGGCTCGCGTGCTATCGGCCAAAAACTAAAAAGGGGTGGCGTTATCCGCTCAAAATGGGCATTTGTTCTGTATGTATCGGCTCTTGGAATTGCATCCGACCTTAGGCCGGGAACATTCGCTTTTGGAGATTCGTCAACGATACCTGATATTGCGGAACGGCTGGTGCGTGGAGGAACAGAAGAGCACACTATCACCATTCCTGAAGGCTGGAATATTTATTACATTGCGAACTATCTTGAAAACAACTCGATGAGTTCACGTTCCGAGTTTCTTGCCGTCGCGAACGGAGAAGATTCGAGAGCGTGGGCACTACTCGAAAAAGAATTCACTTTCCTTTCTGATATTCCGCCCGGCTCTCGGCGCCTTGAAGGATATTTATTTCCGGACACATACCGGATATTCGCACATACTCCGACTATCGATATTATCCGGAAAATGCTTTCAAACTTCGGCCAAAAAATAAAACCGTCGCTTGAGACGGATGCGTCACGCACTGTAACCCTGTTCGAAGTTGTCACAATGGCCTCCCTCCTTGAGAAGGAAGCAAAAGAAGAAAACGATCAGGCTATCGTTTCGGGAATTCTTTGGAAGCGTATCTCGCTTGGGTTTGGCCTTCAGGTAGACGCTACCATTAATTATGCGCGACGAATGATTCTTGGGGCTGCCCCCAAAAGCAGACTTTCGACGGAAGAAACAAAAATCAATTCTCCCTATAATACTTATAAATATCGGGGACTGCCAAAAGGCCCCATTGCAAACCCAGGACTATCATCTCTTGGAGCAGCATTGCTTCCGAAAAATTCGCCTTATCTTTATTATCTTTCGACGGAAGACGGAACGATAATTTTTTCAAAAACTCTTGAGGAACATAATACCGCAAAAGCGAAATATTTGAGGTAGTTTGTTATTAGTAAAAATTTTTAACCCTCTCGCAGCGTAAAACACTCTGTTCCTCCACATATTGACATTGCTTTTTTAATATGCTATAATAAAGATGGCCGGAAAATGCCGGCCGATGTATCAATCACTGCCCCGGAGGCACCCAGCCCATGTGGAGAGGCGGCAAGTAGCGACAGCTCATTGCCCTTTTGCCACTCATTCTTTTTTGCCCCCAAAGGCATACCCATTGCGGCTCAGCGCTCCTCGCTGGGCCTTTTTCCATATATAAATCCGGAGTAAGTGTCCAAAAGAGCCCCAATCATTATTCGACAAGGAGGTCATCATCGGGGTATTCCTTTCCATTCTTCCTCTTTTTTCCGCTTTCCCACCCAAGCCCAAACAGGCTTTTTAGCGTTTCGCTAATCTCGTCTGATTCGATAATTACTCCAATAATGCTTCCTTTGAGCGACGCCATACCAACACGATTTCCATATATGAATATGTTCCCGGATACGGGAAATTCTTCTTTGCTCAAAAATCGTTCCTCGGCTTTTTCGGGCGGAGTTCTGAAGGGGCCTTCCTTGCGCGTATAGAGCGCCCGATAAAAAATGCCTCGAGCAAGCCTTTTTTTATAAAATTCTTTCGACTCTTCATCAGAAATAACGTCGCGTATGAGATCGGCGTTATAGATTTCAAGTATCTCCCGAGTGTCGGCCTCAAAAATATCTTCAGCTATTTTCTTATATACCTCGGTCCCTTCATAAAAGCGTATCTTCGGGCGTCCCGGCGCTACGTTAAAGAGTGTTTTGAGTTCAGGAAGTATTTTTCTCATTTCCCGCTCCCTGTCTTCAATGCCGTTCTTTTCTTTATGAAGCATTGAAATGATCGCGTCCGGGTTTTCAGCGACAAAAAAACTTCTTTTTCCTATCTTGACTTGTTTCATGAGACCGCGCTTCTCAAGCACAGTTATCATGACGTACACCGTAGTCCGGTTAACACCCGCCTTTTTTGCGATATCTTGGACCGTTCCCTTGCCAAGCTCAAGAGCCGCAAGGTACACCCGCGCTTCTTTTTCCGAAAGGCCGTTTTGTTTGAGTTCATTGATCATGAAAATATTCGATTACCAAAAAAGATTAATTATATTTTGCCGACGATCGTTTTAAAAAGACTTTTACCGATCATTTCAGGCGGTTTTTCTATGCCGAGCAACTCAAGAACGGTCGGCGCGATATCCGTCAGAATTCCGCCGACAGCGCGCCTTCGTTTTCGCACCTCCTCCGGAGCGCGCTCTTTGGAAAGCTTAAGGTCTTTAGCAATGAGAAAAAAAGGGACGGCGTTTATCGTATGCTTAGTCGTGACCTCTCCTGAAATAATGTTCAGTTTTTGTTCCGCGTTCCCGTGGTCTCCCGTTATAACAAGAACGGCATCCGAAGCAAGAACGCGTTCAACAATGGCCCCGACATCACCGTCAAGCACTTCAATGGCCTGTTTTACCGCATCAAAATTCCCGGTGTGTCCGACCATGTCGGCGTTGGCAAAATTCGCGACAATAAAATCAAAAGACGCAAACCCCGAAAGAACAGCCTCTTTCACCCCACGAGCGTTCATGGCGGGAGATTCATCAAAGTGAGACGTTCGCGGAGACGGAATGAGAATGCGCTCTTCGTGAGGAAACGGCTCCTCCCTTCCTCCGTTGAAAAAATAGGTTATGTGGGCATATTTTTCAGACTCTGCAATATGAAGCTGATTTTTTCCGGTTTCGCTTATGAGTTCAGACAAACACCACCGTATCTGGAGAGGAGAAAAGGCGGAAAGCGCCGGAAGACCCTCCTCATATTCCGTCATCGTTACAAGAAGGAAGTTCGAAAGAGGTGTCCGCTCGAACGCCATAAAATCTTTCTTGACGAACGTTTCCGCAATTTCTCTCTCTGAGTCCTCGCGAAAGTTATACATGATAAGAGCGTCATTGTCCCGAATCCTCCCAACCGCATTCCCGACACTATCAACGAGCATCCCAGGCTCAATAAATTGGTCGGTTAGTTCGCGCGCATATGAGTCTTCGATGTATTTGATGGGATTGATAAATTTTTCTCCCACCCCCACCGTGAAAAGCTCGTACGCTTTTTTTATTTTTTCCCACCGTCCATCGCGGTCCATAGCAAACGATCTTCCAATGACGCTCACAATGGTTGCAAACGGAAACTCGGCTGCAAGCCTTTCGGAGAGTTTCGGAAGAAATTCGCCACCTTCTTTTGGTGGAGCGTCTTTTCCGTCCGTCATCACATGAAGAAAAACATTTTTTTCGACATGTTCCTCTTTCAAAAGCTCGAGCAGAGCATACAGGTGTTCAATGTAACTATGAACCGAACCGGAAGATGCGAGTCCCATGAGATGAAGGCTTGAAGAGTTTTGACGCACATGCTCGATTGCTTTAAGAAACGCTTCATTTTTGAAAAAGCTCCGGTCACGAATAGAGTAAATAATGCGCGGAAGATGATGGTGAATCGGACGCCCTGCTCCAATGGTTAAATGCCCCACTTCGGAGTTTCCGGCTTCTCCGTAGGGAAGGCCGACGGCAGTGGAAGAGGCCTGAATGGTCGTAAATGGAAAATTTTTTTCAAGAAAATCGAACATGGGCTTGTTGGCAGCTTGAATAGGGTTCCCTTTGATTTCGGCGGAAATGCCAAAACCGTCTAGAATGATCAAAATGACCGGACGATATGATTTCATGGCTCTCTCCGCCCGACGGAGATTTGCTTTTAAATGTTATATAAAGAGTGTAACATTTTTTTCATCTTTCTCCACGGCGCGCAGGCTGGCGGAAGAAACGCATCCGGGCACCTTGCCTCTCTGTTGACATTCTGGGGTGTTTTTTGCTACGATAACCCCATCATTCATTTGTTAATTCTGATGAAAAAGACGGGGTTTACAGGGTTACGTTAGTGAACCGAATACATATCAAATCCCCCGATTTTTAGAATACAATTGCAAGCTTTAATGACAATCGCGAACCACAACCCTCATCTGTTCTTAAGCGGCTTCCCGAGCCGCGTGCTTGACTTTATTTCTAATAATTTGGGAACTAAAAAGGCGTCTACCAATCGGCACATTCTTCGTTTCGCATAATACCATCCCTCGTATCGTCCGCAAGGCTTCGCCGAATTTCTGGCGGCTACGGCGCGATAATCTCTCTTTCCCATCAACTGAAAAATATGAGCACTCTCATGGCACTCCTTGTCGCGCTTTTTGCGTTGGTTATTGGGGGAGGATTGGGGTATCTTCTGCGCCAAAGCATTGCCGCTCAGAGAAAAAACTCCATTGAGGCAAAACTTCGGAAATTAATTGAAGATTCCAGAGCCGAAGCAAAAGAAACTCTCCTTGAAGCAAAGGATAAAGCAGTGAAGATTCTTGAGGAAGCAAAGATTGAAGAAAAAACACGCATGGGTGAGATCCGGAAGAACGAAGACCGCCTCATTCGGCGGGAAGAATCTCTCGATAAAAAAATACTGACCCTTGAGGAAAAAGAACGGGATCTTCAGGAAAAAATAGAACGCGTAAAAGGTATTAAGCAAGAGCTTGAAAAAATGAAAGAGACTGTATTTACCGAACTTGAACGCGTGGCCCGTCTTTCCGAGACTGATGCAAAAGAAGAGATGTTCAGAAAGATAGAAAAGGAACACAACGAAGACCTTACCCGCAGAGTGCGGAAGCTCGAGGAAAGCGGCATTGAGGAGCTTGAACGCAAAGCCAAAAATATTCTTACGACAATTATCCAGCGCCTTGCGACCTCAACCGCCTCAGAAGTTACCACAACAACAGTAACCATTCCATCAGACGATTTAAAAGGAAAGATCATCGGGCGTGAGGGCCGGAACATCCGGGCGCTGGAACGCGCTGCCGGAGTTGAGATCATTGTTGACGACACGCCCGGCGCCATTATTATTTCAGGTTTCGACCCGGTACGCCGCCATATAGCGAAACAAGCGCTTGAAATTCTTATTCAGGACGGAAGAATACAGCCCGCGCGCATTGAGGAGTCGGTTGAAAAAGCCCGACAGGAAATAGAAAAACAAATAAAAGCGGCGGGAGAAGCGGCGGCATTTGAGATCGGCGCGTTTGATCTCGACCCAAGGCTCCTCAACCTTGTAGGACGCCTTAAATTCCGTACAAGTTATGGACAGAATGTTTTGATGCATTCAGTCGAGATGTCTCACATTGCGGGCATGCTTGCAACCGAGCTCGGAGCGGACGTCCAGATTGCTAAAAAAGGAGCCCTTCTTCATGACATCGGAAAAGCCGTTGACCATGAGGTACAGGGAACCCATGTTGAGATTGGGCGGCGCATTTTAGAAAAATTCGGCGTCGACAAACGGATTGTCCAGGCAATGCAGTCGCACCACGAAGAATACCCATATGAGACAATTGAATCGATCATTGTACAAACTGCCGATGCTATTTCCGCATCCCGACCGGGCGCCCGAAGGGACTCAGTCGAGAATTATCTGAAGCGGCTTCAGGACCTCGAAGGAATAGCAAATTCTTTTGTGGGAGTTGAAAAGTCCTACGCCATACAGGCTGGCCGTGAAATACGAGTGTTTGTAACCCCGGAAAAAGTAAGCGACCTTGAGGCCCAGAAGCTCGCCCGCGATATCGCAAATCGAATCGAAGGAGAACTCAAATACCCGGGAGAGATAAAGGTTCACGTCTTCAGAGAAACGCGCGTCGTAGAATACGCAAGATAACCGAAGAGGACCAAAAACGCCCCTTTCCGCACTGCGGAGAGGGGCGTTGTAATTTTGGCGTTTCCAGAGTAGGGTAAAACAAGCTTCTTTGAGAAAGCGGCCGAAAGAGGACTCGCGTGTTCACAGCCAGAGTATTTGGATTTAGAATAACTGTCGAGGCCGGATTTCTTTTTCTTTTTTGCCTTATTTTTTTGTCCGGATTTCAGATCGCTTCAATCCTGAATCTTCCATTTCTCTTTACGCTTTTTATAGCGTCCGGAATTGAGTTTGGATTTCTTTCTTCCCTTCTTATGCACGAGGCCATGCACCTTGTTGTCGCACGGAAATACGGCCACGAAGGACGCAAAATTTTCCTCTTGCTCTTTGGAGCTGCCGGGATTATTGAAAAAAAATTCAAGGAACCCAAAGAAGAATTCTTCATAGCGCTTGCCGGCCCCCTAACAAGCCTCACTCTCGGCGGAATATTTTTAGGAACATTTTTCGTTCTTGACGGACTTTATGCGGCTGGCCGCCTTTCTGATGTGTTTGTGCTCGAATTAATCGCGTTCTTTTGCCAGGTTTTTGGCATCCTCAATAGTATACTCGGCGTCTTCAATCTTCTCCCTGCGTACCCGACCGACGGCGGAAGGATTTTGAATTCCTTCTTCTGGAAATTTTATGGCGAAGAAAAAGGCCTTCGGTACAGCCTGGTTGTCGGAAACGTCTTTTCCTTCCTTTTCATCGGAGCCGGAGTTCTCTCTTTTTCATACGGCAGGTGGTCCGGATTGTGGTATATTCTTCTTGGAACATGGCTCTTTTTCCAGCAGCAATCTATTAAAGAGTCTTCCTCTCTGCCGCCGGATAGTCCCGACGCTGACAGCACCTGGCCTCATGAATAGCACCCCGTGGCATGCGGGGTTTCTTTTTTTATAAATAATCTCTACACTTAACAACATATGAAGATACTATTTTTCGGAGACATTTTCGGACGTCCGGGCCGCGAGGCGCTTCTGCACATCATTCCTGAATGGAAGGCTTCTTTAAAGCCCGATATTATTATTGCCAACGGAGAGAACGTGTCTCATGGCGCGGGGCTCTCCGAATCTTCCGTTAACGAAATTTTCCAGGCAGGCGTACAGATCATTACCGGAGGAAATCACAGCCTTGAGGGAAGCAACGCGGGCAGTCTTCTTAACGACGAGCACCTGCCAATCGTACGTCCAGAAAATATGCCTGAAGGGTCGCCGGGGCGGGGATTCGTATATTTTTCTTTTTCTTCCGGCGAACTCCGACAGTCACATGACAATTCAGACTCAGAGCTTCTCGTCATAAACCTCATCGGACAAACACACATGCGCTTCCATTATGATTCTCCGTTCTCTGCTTTCGAGCGCATTCTGAAAGATGCTGAAATAAAAAAGCCCAAGGTCATTCTTGTTGACTGGCACGCGGATGCTTCCTCGGAAAAGATCGCTTTTGGGTGGTTTGCGGACGGACGGGTAACGGCCGTAATCGGAACGCACACCCACACTCCGACGGCAGACGAACGGATACTTCCCAAAGGTACTGCTTTTATTTCCGATGTCGGCATGGTTGGCCCGCACTTTTCGGTCATTGGACAAGAAATTGAAAACAATATCAAGCGTGTTCTCCTCCAGGCCCCGAGAAAAGTAGATGTTGCTTCGGCTCCTCCCTACGAAATCAATGCGGTACTTCTTGATATCGATGAAATTTCATGGAAAGCAACAAAAATAGAGCGCCAGAGAAAAATAATCTTTTAAAATACTCTGTTTTGACAAAAATTAGAGCAACCCGCTCAACTGGTTTGCCGTTGTGGTTTCATTGTAATGTGCTTTTTTTGGTATATTCTTCCTTAGAAACGCATAAACTGTGGATAAAACAGCACAAAACGCCTGTTTTTGTCTGAAAAAGACGTTTTTGCGGGCATTTTAAGCCTTACAAAATGGCGTTTCGTGGGGTATAATGAGCTTGGCGTTAAAAAATGGTCGAAAAAGCCACCCATTTAAAACTCATATCTATTCAATCCGTTACTTACTAAGCATTTTAAATTTTAACATTTTAAGAGTTTCGTTCGCGTGATCTGGCTTGGACGCGGGTAGATACCCTCAGACAAGAAGGCCACACGAAACAACTGCACCTATGACAATGAAATATGACAAGAAATGGCTTGCTGAGTGGGTCATGAACAAGACCAACAGCACCAAGAAAGACGCAGGAGAGTTAGTAGACGGCATCTTTGACGAAATTGCAAAGACAATGGTCAAAGGAGAACAGGTTAAGATCGCAGGATTCGGAGTATTCAAGGTTTCGCGAAGAGCTGCCCGCGAGGGAATCAACCCGCGAACCCAGGAAAAGATCCAGATTCCGGCAAAAGTTGCCCCGAAGTTCAGGGCCGCAAAGCAGTTGAAAGAAGCAGTTAAATAATTTTTCTTGAATGTAAAAATATCCCGACATCAGCCGGGATATTTTTTTGTGTTTTTTTGAGAGCGCGGGGACGCCGAATGTCTTCGTCCGCTTCTATACAAAACTCTTAAAAAGGATTTTTTGCTCCGCGCACTTCGAAGTGTACGTGACACCCCGTTGAGTTCCCGGTCGTTCCGATAAGTCCGATTTGTTGTCCTTGCGTAACTTCCTGCCCAACCGAGACAAAAACCTGCTTCATGTGGGCGTAGAGCGTTTTCACGCCGTTTGGGTGTGAGATAATAACATAGTTTCCATAGCCTCCGTTCCACTGGAAACTTTTTGCAAATATGACGTTTCCTTCCGCCGCGGCAAATATCGGCCTGCCACATGAAGATCCCGACGCGTCTGAATTCACGAGGTCAACTCCGTTGTTCCCGTGAAAACCGCGGGATCGTCTGCCGCGCGTGATTGGCATCATGAAAAATCCTTTTATGTCGGGAAGACCCGAATATGATGTCTTTGCTGGGGACGGGAGAGAACCAGGAGATACGGGAAGCTCCGGCTGGGAAAAATCTCCTTCCGTGTTCGGAATAATGATCGTGTCTCCAGGCGTGAGCGGGTCTTTGGGGTCAAGTGCAAGGCCATTGTAGGCCAAAATATCATACTCCATCTGTGCCATATCTTCTGCCGAATACGCGCTTTTGTTCGTGAGATATTTTTTTACTATCTTATCGATGGTGTCTCCTTTTTTTATATCATATGTGAAACCCGTAACAGGCAGAATAACGAGCCGTGAACCAACCTTAATCCGGTTTGGATTTGAAAGGTCGTTGGCCCACAAAAGTGTGTTAACGGTAATGCCATAGGAATTCGCAATACTTTGCGCCGTGTCTCCCCACTGTACTTCGTATACAAAAATTTGGTCATCCGGCCCTCCAATGCCGTCGCTTACAAACCCTTGCGGGTTTCTGGTGGCGACAAGTGATTTTCTTTCAGTGATTCCGAGGTTGGCGTCACTCATCGGGCTTTGGCGCGTGTTTGCGGTGGAAGGCGCTTCCAAAACCGGGTCAGGAGAAATGGTGGCGCTGGCATCGCCAATAAAGGCAGTTTCTGTTTTAGTTGGTTCTGAGCCACCAAAGAAATAAGTAAAACAAGAAGTAATATCCCTAAACGAACATGCCTTCGCCTCAACCGGGTGAATAGATAAAAAAAGACTTAAAATAGCCAAAAACCCTATAAAACCCCTTAAAAAAGCCAAAAGCTTCTTTAGGTAAAGAAGCGTTTTTCTAGTAAAATCGTCGTTTTTATGCTGTTTTCCGGCAGTAGTATTATTTTCTTGAAAGGACACCCCTGAACCCATAATTTTTTGGTCCGTTAGGCCATAAACCCCGTCAAACCTCTTACCACCCGTTGATCACACAAACGCTAAATTCGTCATTCTATGCGGTTTTTGGCATATTCCCAAACACTGTACCACCCACATATTGTATACCAACCTGATTGTTTCGGCAAGCAGATTGTCCTACATTCTACTCCGAATCGCAATCAGTCCGCTTTGGCCCGCCACTATCTTGTAAAGTAGATAGTATGGCAAAACAAATAACCAATGACCAAAGAAA
>Ga0075975_126_pt1 | contig 13435 bp, 11 predicted proteins | sample RifGroA2_FD_68001 | JGI IMG/M metagenome (GOLD analysis project Ga0075975, IMG submission 68001) | Parcubacteria bacterium GW2011_GWA2_47_10
GGAATATCTGAATACGGCCGTTTGCACGGTTTATGACATGATAGACGAGATTACCGACGTCTACTCGTAGAATGCGAGGCATTCCCTATCGATAGCATGGGTGAGTTCTTACGTAAAGGGCTCCTGACCCCGTTTCCATTTTTGGTTGCCCTTTAATAAATTTGCAACATCCTCCTCTGTATATATAAATCCCTCCTTTTTTAGCAATGATGAAACCCGCACCTGATTCGCTTTTCGTATAAAAAGTGCTGTAAACATAGTTCAATTATACAGTTTTTTGCGCATGTACTACGACGCTCCTCGATCGCGATACCCTATCACGACTTGGCTGCGGGGCTTGGATTCGGACCAAGATACCTCCCTTCAAAGGGGAGTGTCCTACCATTAGACGACCCCGCAATTCTGTAAAAATATCTCTACCCAAGCAGAAATTTTTCTATTCAAGCTCGTACTTCTTCGCACACGAGCAGTGATAAGACCATTGTACTGCTCCCCGACATTTTTTCGGTTTGTTCCGGCACTATCCCGTTTATAGTAGATAACGCCTACTGGGAACGGTGCGAGTCTCTTGTTCCAAAACTTAACAGCCTTCTTTATGTCTGAGTTCCTGTGTATATACAACTCGCAATAAATATCGCTTTCCTCAATCTTACAAATAGTCGTTAGCCACTTTAAAAATAATCTTATCATCAGCGGGTCGGAGTTGCTGAATTTTACGGACTGCGACACGTTCGTTGCTTTTTGTTTTGACCCCTCTGCCCAATACAGCATAACGCCTGCAAGCCAGAGCTCTCTATTGAAAACAGCCGTGGCTTCTTTTTTTGCCTCCGCGTATGCGTTTTTTGTGTTAATGATGCGCCAGTTACGGCGTGCTTCAGCGCCTCTCCGCCCAGCACTTAACCTCTTCTCCGTTAGCCGCTGTTTCTGTTTTTTTGAAAGACCAACAGCCCGTAGCCAAAGAGAAAGTGTTGATTTTGCAACCGGAACTTGTCTCAAAATCTCACGATATGAAAAACCCTCTTTTCGAAGTCTTATGGCTTTCGTTTTTTGAACCACGGTAATCATATCTACAGTATACCATCATGGTTCGATATCATCAAGAAGGGGAACATATGCACAAAGGCTTTCCTGGGAGTAAATCCTTAATTTCCCGCAAACTCAACTATCGCTATCTCGAGCGGAAGCTGGGGAACAGGAGAACGCTTAACCATGTCCCCCGCCTCGATGAATGCGCTGATGCCTTTGATAATGCGGCTGTTATCCGGAAAAATCTCCGCCCCGCTTTTAAGAAAATCAATATCTTCTTTTGTTATTTCTTCAAGAAGGACAGCCTCAAGGCCGGGGTCAACGCGAAGCAAAAGCGTATTTCTCAAAAAGCGAACCATCATGCGTGCGACATACTGAAGGTCGCACCCGCCGGCAACCATTTCGGAAAGAAGGGCTAAGGCGGACCCTTTTTCACCCCGCACAACGGCGCCAAAAAGTTTTCTAAGCATTGTTTTCGGCGCAAGCCCGAGCATCCGCTCGACCGCGCTTGCGGTAATGTGGCTTGGTTCAACCGCAAACACTCTTCCCAGGACACTTTCCGCGTCCCTCATTGAGCCGTCCCCAAGAAGTGCCAGCGTTTCTGCTGCGGATTCATCGATAGAAACCCCTTCAGAGCCTCCGATACGGATTATTTTTTCTTTTATCTGCTTAACGCTCGGCCTCTTGAAATCGAACTGCTGGGTGCGGGAGATGATTGTTTGCGGGAGCTTTTCAAGCTCGGTTGTCGCAAGAATAAAAATCGCGTGCTCCGGCGGTTCTTCCAAAGTTTTCAGAAGAGCATTGAACGCGTCTTTCGTAAGCTGATGCGCTTCGTCAATGACATATACTTTGTATCGTCCTTTTGCCGGAGCAAAGCGGACCGACTCGCGGAGCTCGCGAACATCATCAATCCCGCGAGTGGACGCGGCGTCAATTTCCATCAGATTGAAGAGGGCGCCGGCGTCAAACTCGATGCAGGACGCGCACGTATTGCACGGAATAGTCGGCATGGCTCCGTGCGGATCCCCGCGCGCGATCCCGTGCATTTTGCAATTCGCGGCTTTCGCGATGAGGCGCGCGACAGTCGTTTTTCCAACCCCTCTCGGCCCCGAAAAAACATACGCATGCGAAAGACGTCCCTGCCCGAGCGCATTCCTTAGAACTTTGATAACATGCTCCTGCCCAATAACTTCTTCAAAGCTTTTCGGACGGTATTTTCTATATAATACCTGGTGGTTTTCAGTCATAAAATGAAGAAAAAATAACGGACGAACGAAAGGGGTCGGGAAAACTGTAGTTTTCCCGCGGAGGAAACCAGCGAACGAAGCGAGCGTCAGAAACCGTGGGTTTCTGAGGAGTGCGGCCGAGTCCATCAGGTTGAGGCCGCACGACAGGACGATACTTTCTATATAATACTTGGTGGTTTTCAGACATAATGCTGACAGTATAGCATATATTTCCGAATAAAAAAAGTGTCCCGATGACTACGGGACGCTTTTTGACTTATCCGCCGATTTTTTAGGCAATTGCCCTTATTGAAAGCAATATCGTAATCAATACGCACGAATTAAGCTGTCGCGGGCGGTACTCCTTGAGGTGTTGCCGGCTTCACAAAAACAAAAAGTTTATACCCGGTGAAGTTCCAAATGAAGCTCGCGATAGAGGCAATCCCCTTTCCAAGGTTCGCCCACTGAATATCGTTCAAGCCGAGCGCATGAGGGATGTGGGTTGTAACGACAAAAACAATGAGACTGTTCACAAAAAGGCTGGTCACCGAAACAACGAGGAAAAGCCAGAAGTCGGAGTATGACCGCTTTTCGGCATTATCCTCAAAAACCCAAAACTTGTTCCACAAGTAAGAGTTTGTGACCGCAATAATGAAACCGGGCGCGTTCACCCCTCCGATAAGAACGCCGCTGGTAGTGTTCGTAAAAAAGGTAATGACATTGAACGTACCGATATCAATGATGGTGTTTAAAACGCCAAGCTGGATGAATTTCGCAAGCCTCCAAAAAGGCGCAAAATATTTGGAAAGAATTTTTGCGATAAAAAGACCCGCGAGCGATACGACCGGTAGAATGATAACTGCAAAAACCGCTCCTTTACTGAAGCTGATACGAGCCTGAAGGTTGTTATAAATGAACGGCAGTATAAAAAAAGCCGTCATGATGCTGATAATGAAACTTCGCACGATGTCGCGTGTTTGAGGCATATATATTCACCTGAAGCGATTTTTTGCGGAATGCGCGCAAAACCGCCAAAGAGAATGGTTACTTTTTTAACGCTCTTTTTTCGTTCTGCTCTCCTTCAAGCTGGGCCTGAAGAGAGCTCAAGATAAAAATAATTCTCAATTTTTCCTCCATGTCCGGCTTCAATTCGTCCTTCTGTGTCACAACATATTCTTGCAGATAGTCCTGAAGCTGTCTTCGCTGGATGCTGATACTTTCCGTCAGATTCGCAACAAGCGCGTCGTAGTCGTGGTCGCCCGCAAGCCCTTTGAGATAACGCTCGATGGAAGGAACCTCGGATTTTAGGACAGACTCGTAATACTTCCTGTGGTCTTCGTCCAGCGCCGAGTCGTTAAGATTGCTTTCAACAAAGCTCTTTTCGTTCTTGAGCCACTCAATGAGATTTGAGCGGTCCGGCAGAGCATCATAGAGTTCGGAATGCGAGAAAAGAAAATCTTCGATTTCGCTGAATTCCTTTAAATATGTCCGCGCTGTCTCACGAGCGGATTGGTCGGCTTCGGTTGGAATGCCGCCTTCTTCTTTTATGGATTCAACCCTGCCCTCCATATCGGAAAGCGCTTGGGTGGCGACCTCGACAAAAGCGAGCGGAATTGTCGTATCTTTGTCTTCTCCCTCCATATCTTCGCGAATGGTTTGCTTAAGCCTCTCGAACATACTACGCTCCAGGGACTCCTTGCCCTTCGAAATATAAACAAGAAAATCGCCAAGACCGTTCTCAAGCTTCTTTCCGTATTTTTTGAATTTTTCCTCAAGCTCCTCTTTCGACTCAACGATGCGGGGCTGTCCAAGCTCAATATCCCGCCCCCCTTCTTCCAGATGCGGCCGTCCTAATTTAAATTCCGGCGAATTTTGCATAATTGTTTGAAAATTACATGTGCTTTCTTAAAATTTCCGCTTCGATTTCTTCCCGTGCCCTGCCGTACTTTGTGCGGGATAGTTCCTTTATCTTCTGAACAAGCGGATTCTCGGGCTTAGGCTGATAGACTGTCTTCATGTTGAACGGCTCCGAAGTCTGTCCATTTATCAGAAGCTTAACATAACAGTTGTAGTTATCAATATTGATGAGGTCGTGCGCGTTAAAAATCGGCTGAAATTGCTTCTCAAGAAATTCCCCGTCTTCCGAGCCGATGCGAAAAGAAATCAGCGAGCCGACGTTCCCAAAGACGGCTTTTTTAATGTTGTCCTCAAGCTGCCCGGTGAACTGATGCGAAATAATGAGGTCAAGACGGTATTTTCGGGCTTCTGAAAGAATGGTCGCGATGGACGGAGTTGTAACGTTCTGAAACTCGTCAATGTAAAGGTAGAAATCATTCCTGGTCGCTTCGGGAATATCGGTCCTAGAGAGGGACGCTATGAGAAGCTTTCCGACAAGAATGAGGCCAAGAAGCGATGAATTGAGCTCGCCGAGCCTTCCTTTTGAAAGATTAATGAGAAGGATCTTCTTTTGATCCATGATGTCGCGGAAGTTGAAGGCCGATTTTTCCTGCGCGATAATAGGCCGCATGATCTCATTTGCGAGGAATGTATCAAACTTCGAGGTAATGTACGGAACGATATTGGCAAGCGACGCTTCGCCCCCCGCCTTTTCCGCGATCTGCTCCCAAAACTGGCGCACCACGACGTTGGTCGTACGAGAGAGCTTGAGCTCCCTAAAATCGCGGTCAGCGAGCACCCGCTCGATCTCAAGAAGGGTGTTTCCGCTTGACGGGTCGTCCATCACAAGAAGAGTTGAGTTCCTGAAATACTGCTCAAACATCGGCCCCATTGATTCCGGGACTGCACCGTAGAGCTTCTGGAAAATACTAAAAAGCTCGTTTACCACCATCGTTTTTTGTTCAGGAAAACGGACGTCGTATTCAAGCATGTTCAGCCCCAGCGGGAGCGCTGTGTCGGCGGGGTTGAAATACACAACGTCCTCCATCCGGTACCGGGGAACATAATTCAAAATTTCCTCGACGGTGTCTCCGTGCGGGTCGATGAAACAAACCCCTTCGCCGTTCTCAATATCTTGGCGTATCATATTTTTTAAGAGCACTGATTTTCCGGTGCCAGTTTGCCCGATAACATACACATGGCGCCTCCTATCCTCTTTTTGGATGCGGATCGGACTCGTAACGCCCCGGTATACGTTTGCACCGAGTTGAATACCGACTTCGGGAAGATTCGGAGGAGCGGCTGCTTCGCGCGCCTTGAGAAAATCGACTTTCGGAGTTTCCAAAAGTGTGTTTGGAAAATGAAAAAGGCTCGTGAGCTCCTCGGAGTTAAGCACTATTTTTTTTGACTCGTTGAAAACGCGGAATGAAAAACGGTAAATTGATTTTTTAAGATTTCGCTGGTCAACGCGAACAAGCTTGAACTGGTTCGATAGTGGATCTGTAAACTGTGACAGGGCGGACTCGAGGTCCTTCAGGAAAGCGTCGGCCCGTTCTTGGGTAGAAGCCGAGACAACAAGCCGGATATTCGCTTCAAATAGATTTTTTGCGGATTTTGCGTCGATCCGCTTCAAAAGCTCGTCATCCTGCGGCGACATGCGGTGCGAGCGCGCTTCCTCTTTTTGCTTATCGGTCGGCGGCTGAATCGTTTCCCACACGGACGCGAGGATCTCTACGGCTCCGAACTGCGGACCGCTCCGGATGTTCGCTTTTCCCTCAAGGACCTTATGCGTAAAATGGTGTATCTCTTTTTTAAGGAATCCCGGAGCGGGGCGGGCAACAATTTGAAAAGAGGCCCCCTCTCCTTCGCGCGAAAGTTTTGAAAATACGTTCGTAATTGCCCGAAGCGGGTCGCTTGGGATGTCGCGGTATGTTTTTATTGGGAAAATAAAATCGCGCGTGAGAACAACTTCCGTTGCGGCAGCCGCCCCCACAGGATTAAAAATATTGTAATCTTTCACGGTGTCTACCGTCGCGGCTGGGAAATTCGCGTGGATGATCTTTTCTACCGTTGAAACGAATTTTTTCGGAACAGCGCAATAAAATGAGATTTCTTCGCCAATGTGAGGCGTTGTTATTTCGAGAGCAAAGGACGGCTTCCCGTAAATAAAAGAATTCCACCACGTATCGTGGACGCTCAAAAGGTTTGAATAAACACTCTCCATGACCGATATCCGCTCGCGAAGTTGTTCGAAGGTCATGTCTTCTTTTTTATAATCTTTCGGAAGACGCACCAGGAGAAGGCGTAAATTTAACGAGCGCCAGATCTCATCGCGCTTGGTAAGGCTTGAAACAAAAAAGTAAAGGCCGGCTCCCCCGCCCGCTAGCACCAATATGAAAATAACGAAAAACAATGCCATACGTTCTACTTTTTCTTATGCTACGGACGAATCCGGGTCAGGCTCAAGAAGAAAGAAAGGTTTCCCGCGGCTGTCGGTCTTAACTTCCGCAACGTGCACCTTTACAAAGTCGCTCTCGCTTTTTGGCTTCCATCCCTTCGGAAAGACGGAAAAAACCTTGCCGCTTCCTTCGGTCTTGGTAAACGCGACATAATTTATCCCGTCACTTCCGCGCTCCGGAAATACCTGAAATTCTCCCCTAAAATTGCGTTTGTCTTCGATAAATAATTTTTTGAGCGCTTCGGACGGTTCTCCAGTATAGCCGATCTTCTTCAAAACCTCTTCAAGGGACGCAGAAAGCCTTCCGCCGTCCCATGATGGCTTCAGGTGGATGTGTCCGCGAATGGTGATTCCCTGGATGCCTGCGGGTATTTCGCCCTTTCTCATCGAAAGAGCGAAACTGTCTTCTTCAGGCGACCACGAGAGGGAGCCGTCTGCCCCGAGAGCGTATGCCGCCGCGTATCCTCCGGCAAGTCGGCCGTTCGGGTTTACCAAAACCTTTCCAAGAGCGGTTTCCACGATTAACCCGTCTTTCTCAAGCTCAACTCCGGCAGGACGCACGCCCTCAACCATGCGTTTATGCTGGTTACGCATATCTTCAAGCGTTTTGAACTTCTTTCCTTCTTTTTTAAGCTTTTTTTGGCGCTCGGTAAGAAATTCAACCCCTTGCCAGCGTTCATAATCCGCGCCGGTTATTTCGTCATCATATGTTCTCCCGGAGCGAAAAAAATCATACAGCTGTTGAAAAGTCATGAACTTGCCGAGTCCGACGGGCGTCTTGTAGGAATTCCAGTATTCACTTTCCCAGTCGAAGTCTCCGGATTCAACCTTTCTGTTCAGTTCAATGATACGTTCGAGAATCTCGTTTTTTTCAAGAAGCTTCAGTTCGCAAAGCGCCTCATACATGAATTCGGCCGAAGTTGAATATTGTCGTGATTCCTTTCCGTGGTTATCGCACCATGCGGTTATCTTATTAATCTCGTCCTTAAGAATGTCCCCTTCAACAACAATTCCGTGATATCCTCCGGAATCAATATTCATCACTCCCATTTCCGACTTGCCCGGAAGCATGTATTTTGTTTTCGAAATATCAAAACCGGCCGCCTCAAGAAGCCCGAGGGTTGATTTTCCGTCCAGATCAGTTTCATTAATGAGCGTTTTCATCTTTCGGTTATACATTCCTGAAACCGCAAAATCCGTCAAGATCTCGGGAGCAATTTTCTTGAACTCATCACTTTCAATGATCTCCTTAAAGGACTTTGAATCTTCGAATACCAATTCGCCCGGCTTCAGGCGGGTTAAAATAAAGTACGCGAGTTTTTCTCCAGAAGTAAATTCTTTTTGGGCCTCGTTGTTCATAAGAAAAAATTACAGGTCTTTAAGCCGTTCGCTTTGAACCAGTTTTTCGTAATATTCGTCGGTAAGCCTGTCGTGAAGCTCGTCCAAAATCCACGGCGTCATAACCTCGGCAAGACGCACTGCTTCAATGATCCCCTTCTCGAATGAAAGGTCGATAAGAACCTGGAGCTGTCCTTCGCGCTGTTTTTTTCTGGCCCCCTCATCTGCCACCGGCGGTACAGGAGGAACCGGAACCGGTTGAGGTGCCGGAGGCGGCGTGACTTCGCCCGCGGGACGTGCCGCAGAGACATATTCTTTCATTACCTCCCGGAAGATTTCTTTTGGCTCTTTTTCAATTGAACCACTTCCGAGAGCATCCTTTTTTTCCGCAAGAAGCCGTTCAAGCTCTTTTATCTCCTCTTCGGCCGAGCGCTCGTTTGTCTGGTTTGATTCGGGCATGACAATAGATTATCCGCATGGAAGGCGGAAGCGGGTAAATTTAACTAAATATGCTACTATTATACTATACTATTAAAGTAACATCAACTTAAAGCCTTAACAGATAGACTCTATGCCCCAAACGCTTCAAAAACCTTGGCTTTCATTGCTTGTAATCCTTACTCTCGCGGCGGTTTTCCGTTTTACGCTTATTTCCGACATTCCTCCCGGCCTTTATCCTGACGAAGCAATGAACGGGAATAATATCCTTGAGGCCATGCGAACCAGCGACTTCAAGATTTTTTATCCTGAAAACAACGGCCGGGAGGGTCTGTTCATAAATATTCAGGCGATGTCTGTTTATTTTTTTGGGCGTAACGCCTGGGCGTTAAGGATTGTGAGTTCCTTTGTCGGGACCTTTACCGTCCTCGGTCTCTACCTCGTCACAAAGGAGCTTTTGTCCGGCGTTAAAAAAGCTATTCCGCCCGTAGACGACCCGAAGCGCAAACGGATGCATCCGAATTTAAATTTATATGACCCAGGAATCGTCGCCATTTTTGCCTCCTTCTTTCTTTCAACAAGTTATTGGCATATCAATTTTTCCAGGATGGGTTTCCGCGCCATCATGCTGCCTCTGGTATGCACGTTTGGATTCTATTGGCTTTTAAAAGCAATTCGAACAGGAAAAATTTCATCAACCGTTCTCGCGGGAGTATTCCTCGGACTCGGATTTTATACCTATATCGCCTATCGCATTACGCCCGTCATTATAGGGTTTGTCATTTTGTGGTTCGGATGGCTCTGGTGGAGGGAGCATAAAACCCTGCTCCCCGTAAAGTCGCCGAGTAACTCCTGCGTCCCCTGCGTTTTGGCGCTTTTTCTTTTCGTATTGGTTATCGTAGCCTTTCCTATGGGAGCGTATTTCGTTCAGCACTCCGACGATGTCGCAAGCAGGCAATCGCAGGTTTCTATTTTTGGTTCAGACAGCCCCATAAAAGCTCTTGCCCTCTCAACCGTTAAAACGCTCGGTATGTTCAATTTCCGCGGGGACTGCAACCAGCGGCATAACTTAAAGTGCCAGCCCGAGCTTTTCTGGCCTGTCGGGTTCTTTTTCCTTCTCGGCTTTTTAGGCTCGCTTGTGACCGTTCTAACGCGTTCGCTCTTTTATCTTGGTCGCTCCAAGAGCCCGGACCAGACCGGGGTGTTCAGAGGCCTTCCGTCGGACGAGCTTCCGTCGTTCCCGCTTTTTTTTCTTTTTGTCTGGTTTTTTGGAATGGCGGCACCTGCCGTTCTCACATCCGAAGGTATTCCGCACGCACTTCGCTCCATCGGACTTATTCCGCCGGTCATGATATTCGCAAGCCTTGGGCTTTTCTATCTTATAGCTATTTTTGTCGAACACATTGAGGCCCGACTTTCAAGATTGGAAGCCGACGAGGGCACAGAGACACCGTCATTCAAGCCAACGGTATTCCAGCAGACGATCTCTCTTGTCATCGCGGCGGTTCTTTTTTATGTAACGATGCACACCTATACCGCATACTTTACCAACTTTGCCAACGACCCCGAAACCTACTCCGCATATTCGGGAGACCTTTATTCAATCGGCCTGTATGCCGCTTCTCTTCCTGACCCTGTCAAAAAATATGTTATCGTAAATATGTCGGGGGTTGAAACGAGAGGCATCCCGATGCCGGCGCAAACCGTTATGTTTACGACAGATACGTTTACCGAAGCGGGGCGCGTTGAAAAAAATATGATATATGTTCTTCCAAAAGACGTGCCGGGGCTTAGAAGTATCATTCCCGCCGGAGTGAAAGACCCGGTCGTCATCATTCCACTCAATAAAAAAGATCCGAACACCGTGTCCGAATTGAAAAAAGAATTCCCCGAGTTTAAAGTGAACGAGACTGCCGACTATATAGTATTCACGAACACCTCCTTATAATTGAGCGGTCAAAATACATCATACAAAGCCCCTCTTTTGGGGCTTTTGTAATTCTTAGGCAAATGCCGGCGGTTTAAATGAGTGGCTTTTAATTGAGACCGCCTCAAAACAAACTATTGTATCTCTTTTTCAATGACGCCGATCTCTCGCTCAACAAAAGCTTCCGTGTCTTCAAGGTCTTTTCTCATGCGCCCGACGATCTTTTTTTCCTCCTCGGTAAGCGGCCGGTTAGCGGAGGCACCGTCAAGAAGATTCACATGCGACTCAATGTTCGTTCGGAGTTTTTGCATCGCCTGATGGACTGACGTTTCAACCTTGCCGACGTCTTTTCGAAGTCTCTTCCGGAACGCCGTGAACCGGCGCCATACATACCACATGGCAAAAATAAGAAAGAGTAAAAACCCAAGAATAGGAATGAAAATATCGAGAAACGTGATTGCCTGCGACCCGATGCGAAGTAAAATCGGAGGGCGAATAACGAGAGGAGTTTTCGCTGTCGACAAACTTCGCGCTCCTCTGACATCCTTCACCTCCGCCCACATGTGATATGTTCGCGTCTCAAGGTTCTGGCTCTGAAAAGAAAAAAATCCTGAAGAAGTATTTGAGGTTTTGAGTCGCTCTTCCGCGATAACGATAAAGTTTCCCGAAGCATCGCTCTTCACCGTCTGGCTTCGGGCGTCTCCTTCGGCGGGAATGAGCCAAAGAGTGACGTCAGAATTTGGGTACGTCGTCCCTTTGATAATAAGCGGGTCCCCCGCGTTGAGTTCGCTTGGATAATCGGTAATCTTTGGAGTATCGAGCGGTTTAATTTCAAACCCAAGAGTTTCGGCAAGGTCCAACCCTGCCTGATCAATCGCTCGCACAATGAGCTTGTGGATTCCAGGGGAAAGGTTTGGGGCAGCAAAGATGTGAGTTCCGTCGTCACGCCATGCCCCATATCCGACGTCATCAATTTGAACTTCAAAGCGTGAAATTCCCGAACCTGAATCTTTCGCGTCAAAGATGAATTTTACGTTCGGCTCTGTCGGATCGTCCCGCGCAACTTCGCTTATCGAAAAATGGTCCGGCCTGTGGGCGTCCACCTGTATGCGGTAGTGAGCCGGACTGCTCCAGCCAAGATCATTTTTAAGCTGAAGGTGAAAATACCAAATGCCGTCGGCAACATCCCGGAAACTCTTTTCTGAAATAATATTCTCTGAAGAAACAGTCGGAACAGTGCGTTCTTTTTGATCAAAAAGATACCGAATTCCGTTTACCCCCTCGGGAACGGGCCAGGTAAACCTTGGGTTTTTTTCGGCAAACCAGTATTCGCTATCGGGATGCGTCGGAGAAGAAATGACGGGAGGCTCGGGAGCGCCCTGCAAAGCGGGGTAATTTTCAGGTTTTGGAGCGAGAGATACCGGATTTACGGTGTAAATCCCGGAGCGCATGACCGAGAGAATATTTGTTCCGGTCCCGTCAGCAGCGAGCACGGCCCCCGTCGGAAATGTAATACTGCTTTCGGCAGAACGAAGCGCCTTGAAACGCATCGTAAAAATAAGACCGGAGTTTCCGGTATAGGATTTCTGATCGCCTCCGGCAAATTCAACTGTGCCCGGAGTTTTTCCTTCTGACGGATTTGTCGTCCAAAGATGGAAAATTGAACCTGCCGTGGAAAACCCTACAATACGGACTTCTTCGGGATTGAACGAAAGCGAGCCTTCGGCGGCATTAATTGGAGTACCGACAGTATCAGTCCGAATTTCGACTGAAAACGTATCGTCAACCGTGTACACTCCTGTTGGCGGAAATAAATAGAGCGCTACCCCTGCCGCAGAAGCGGACAGGGGGGAAAGCGCAAGCAAAAAGAAACCGAGAGCCGGAAAAAGAGCGGCCGGATAAGGGTATCCAAACTTTAATTTAAAATAAGAAATATGAGCACGCATATGCGTAGAGTAGTTTACCCCGCTATATTTTCAGGAGGCGGAGGGGTTGTTTCACGCGTTCTCTTTTTTCTGCGGACAAGAAAAATAATGAGTCCTAAAAGCAGGACACCGGCCCCTACTCCCAAAAGGATGCCCGGGTTAACACTCGCAGGTTTTGGTTTCGGCATCAAACCGTAGCCGTCCGGAACATATTCGACAACGCGTTCGTTCCCCGCCTTATCAACCGCCTTAACCCGAATAACGCTTTTTATTTCCTGGTCACTAAGCACATACGGACTCTGAACGGTCTTCCACAGTGCGGGGCGCTCGCTATTCGGAGTATTGCCGTAACGGTCTACCTCGCTAACTTCATAGTGATCAAGCCCTGTTTGCTTGTCGGTCGTTGAAAAAACGATGAAATGCTTTCCGCCGAATGCAAGCGGATTTTGCTGGACCTCGACGACGAACGGCTCGGGAGGAGTAGTGTCCGACCGAACAGCATCTACCCACTCGTTCGTTGTTGTTGTTGATGGTGTCGTTGAAATAGTGAACGCGGATCCTTCACGTTGGAGCTTGGCTTCTGTCCCGAGGCCGTCGTTCAAAAGAACTTTTGATGTTTCGAGAAAATCAATATGCGCTATTCCGACAGGAGCAACTCCGACGCTGAATCCGGGAACTGAAAAAATGATACGGCCCAATACGTTGGAGATGCCCGGATCTCCTCCTGCCCTTCCGCAATATCCACCCGGTATGCCGCCGGAAAATGAAATGGTATCGGTCACCGGAGCGAGTGCTGGAGTTTCTATCCAGAGCGTTAAAATTGACTCTCCTCGCGAAAAATCAACCGGCCGAACGGCTCCTTTAGGAAAAGAGATCTTTGCATCAACCACGTTCACACACTCTCCTTCCGAATCTATCCGGACATCAACGCCGAATGTGTCCCCAGGCTGATAGCTGCCTTTTAAAGGCGTCATGTAGAGCCTGGCTGCTTCAGCGCTGGTTGCAAGTAGGAAGAAAACTGCCGAGAGCACTGCTGGCAGGATAAAGATTCTTATATATTGTTTGGCAAAATTTCGCATTAAGTTAAAATTTTACGCGCATCTATCCTGTCCAGTGAGTAGCATACCCTTTTATATATTCTATATTCGTCGGGTACAAGTAATCTCATAAGGGGCTCTTTCGTTTGTTTGTGCTAAATAAA
>Ga0075975_133_pt1 | contig 12389 bp, 9 predicted proteins | sample RifGroA2_FD_68001 | JGI IMG/M metagenome (GOLD analysis project Ga0075975, IMG submission 68001) | Parcubacteria bacterium GW2011_GWA2_47_10
ACATTATTTTATCACGCCGTTCAGCGGAAAAATTAAATCGCTTCGCTATATCCCGCACCATGTCGCGGGAATCAAGCTCGTGCCCGACGAATGTTGTCCGCGTATCTCCGTTCGGAAGTGTGCGTGTTTGTTGTTTGGTCCGCTTTCCAAGATCGTGGCATAATACCGCCCAAGGAACTTCTCCTCCGTATCGCTTAAAGAATCTATCGCGCACATCGCCAGGATCCATGCCCTCCGAAAGCGAAAGCATTTCCCTCATTCGAGCCATATACGGTTTGCTCCCAAAACTCCGGAGTGCTTCGAGTGTGTGGCGGAACACACTTCCCTCTTTGTGATACGGCGCGCTCCTCGGATGCATAACTTCCTGCAAAGCGGACATTTCCGGAAGAACATACTGAAGCAAGCCCAGCCTCTCCATATCAGCGACGGCAAGATAATTTTTCGGAAGTTTTAATATTGCGTCAAGCTCTTTCCGCACCTTTTCGGGCGCGATATCCATGATTTTTTCCGCGTTTCTTTTTATAACATCCTGCACTTTCCTGTCGAACGGAAGTTCGCACTGGTTTCGAAAGCGCACGTAGCGGAGCATCCGTGAATAGTCTTCGGCAAATCGCTTTTCCGGGTCGCCGACAGGACGTAGCACGCGTTCTTTAATATCTTTTAACCCTCCGACGTAATCAATGACCTTGCCTTCTACCGGGTCAAAAAAGAGAGCATTGATGGTGAAGTCGCGCCTTTCGGCGTCTTTTTCCGGGTCGCGGATAAGAACAACCTTGTCCGGATGCGCCCCGTCGGCGTACTCTTCTTCAACACGGAATGTAGCGACATCAAGTGCGTGCCCCTGGTCCACACGGAATGCCTTCAACACGCCGAAAGATTTTCCAACAAACTTTGTCTCGAATCCGGCCGACTCAAGGATTGCGCTTGATTCTTCAGGGGGTAACTCGGTTGCAATATCAATATCCTTCGGCTTGAACGGCTTTTTAAATTCACGGGACAAAAGCATGTCGCGTACATATCCTCCCGCAAAATATGTCTTCCCTCTTTTTTGGAGCTCGCGCACCATTAACAGGCCGTCCTTTTCGTCTTTCGTTTCTGCTTTCCACCGTAAAAGCTTCTCGGCGACAACTCCTCGCGAGGCGGGTGTTCCTTCAAATTTTTCTGATAATTTTTCGCTCATTTTTGCGTATAAATTTTTATCGGTGAAACCCAAGGTCGGCCGGGTTCTCGCTGCCCGGCACATACTCTACTTTCCCCCCCTTCATTTTAAATTCTTTCCGAAGAGTTGCCACCTCCAGAGCAAGCTCTATCGTTTCCGGCAAAACGTTTTCCATTTTTATATATCCTTTTGCCCAATAATCGATATTTTTTCGGCAGTACCAGTTCAAGCATGTCCTTTCCGTTCTCATCGGTCACACTTACCTCCACCCCGTCCCCACGGCCGGTGCCTGCGTCGAAATAAATGCCTTTCTGCATTTCTTTTTTATGCCCGTAATCCGCCCCTTTCATAAGCCACGCTTCGGCATCTTCGTGCGATGAAAAACCGCGATATCGAGCCTCGGCTATCCCATGGACTTTTTTTTTGCATTCATCCCAATTGTCGCAAATGCCGGAATCGTCGGTTTTTGGAATAAGATATGCGTAATATTTTTTTGCCATAAAATTTTGGGGATTATAGAAATTTCTGAATAGCTTTCCGAATTCACTATACCATGCTGAAAGAATAAAAAAAAACGGCATAACGCCGCTCAACTCTGCCATAATGCTATTTTTCGGTGCCGCTGCCATTGCACCGCGGACATGTTTCTGTCTTTTTTGAAAGACCCAGAGGAACTCCCAGAAGAAGGAGATCCATCAGATCATCATTTACCTCAATAGTTTTCTTGCCGTCGCAACGCTCACACTTTTTCGCTTCATTGTTCTGGTTCAACAGCCGTCCTCGTGTAAGAATGCTTGTATAGATAGTTTACCATAGCACATATTTATTGTCAACTTATCCGCAGATTTTTTATTTTTTTACTGCTTCAACAATATTCAGCTCTATTTTTGTAGTTCCCCTCCATGTATTCTCCTGAAGCTCCGCGAGAATATCAACCGTATCCCCTGTTTTGAAACCGTTGTGGGAACCGCGGAAATAAATCGCGCCGAGACCCTCATCCCCCAATTTTAGCTTAACGTGAGTTTGGTCTGCTCCCACGTGCTTCACTTCTTTTAGTTTGACTCCGCGCAGTGAAAAAAGAGGCTTCGGATTCTCCTGCCCGAAAGGTTCAAAGCTTTTGGTAAGGGCATAGAGTTCGCTCGTTACATCCTTTAAAGCTATTTCGGCATCGGCCTGAATGGGCTCGCTGTCCGGTGGCGCGAATTGTTCAAGAGAAGCCTGTAACTTTGCTTTAAGCCGCTCAACATTTTCAAGCTTCATTGAAAACCCTCCTGACACCGCGTGCCCTCCGAAATCGTCGAAACAGTCTTCAGCCCCCCGCATGAGTTCAACAACATTAAAACCTTTCCCCGCGCGGCAGGACCCTTTCACGATATCCGGCAGAATTCCGTATAAAAATACCGGACATCCGTATTTTTCGAGGATCCTATTTGCGGCAATCCCCAAAACCCCGGCTGGCCACTCGGGCGAACCTTCAAAAATAATAATGGGGGGTTCTTTTCCCGCAAGCCTTACTTCCAGCGTTTTTAATATCTTTTCTACAAGCGTTCTCCGCTCCTGATTTTTTTCTTCAAGGCGACGCGCAAGCCAGTCGGCTTTTTCGTCCTCGTCGGTAAGCATAAGTTCAAAAGCGGTATTGGCGTGATCCATCCTGCTTGCGGCATTAATCCGGGGAGCTATATAAAATCCTATGGTCTCCGCGGTTATCTCCTGCGGATGGATGGCTTTTTCCCCAAGGAGAGCTTTGAGCCCGGGGCGTCGCATTTTTTTTATGACTTCTACGCCGTATTTTACAAGCACTCTATTTTCTCCCGTCAGCGGAACCATGTCGGCAACGGTCGCGATGGCAACGGCGTCTAAAAACCACTTTTCCCATCCCTCAACAAGACCGAACCGTTCCTTTTTTAGAACCGCCTGAACAAGCTTGAAAGCAAGGCCCGTTCCGCAAAGCACTTTTTCCGGGTATGTATCGTCCTCTTGCTTATGATCAATGATAGCATATGCATTCGGCCATTTTGGAGGAACGATGTGATGGTCGAGAATAATAACATCCATTCCGAAAGAATTTGCTTTTTCGACTTCGTCATAATCCGTAACACCGCAATCAATTGTAATGAGAACGCGCGCGCCAAGCTCTTTGAACTCGTCAATGCGCTCAAGCGTTAGCCCGTAGGACTCCGTAAAACGGTCGGGAATGAAAACTTCATGCTCTCCTCCGGCTTTTTTCAGAAACTCCGCCATGATAACCGCTCCATCTACGCCGTCCGCGTCATAGTCGGCAAAAACGATTATCTTTTCTTTGTTCTGTATTGCGCGCACAACGCGCGTTGCCGCCTTCTCCATACCCTTGAATAAAAAAGGGTCGTGCACGCCGGTTGTGTAATCGGGATTGAAAAATTTTTCTATTTTTTCTTTTGTGTTGATCCCGCGCGCCCAAAGAAGCTGCGCAATGAAAGGAGCATGCTCTGGAGAAAAACCGGCTCCCGAAACAACGCTTAAAAAATCCTCGGGCGGAGGAGATTTTACGGTCCAGTCGGATTTATTGACAATTGTTGCCATTAGCATTATAATAGATATGCAAAAGAATGCAGTGCCTAAAAACTAAGGAGACGCCTCGCGTGGGCAGTAAACGGCTTGCGACTCAAAAGGAAATACGCCGGCTTATCGTTCTGGTCACGATTGTAGGAGTACTCTTTGAGGGTATCACGGGCTATTTTGCACATTCGGTTGAGCGTTACGCCCTTGCCCTCCTTTTCGGGGTATGCGGCCTCATCGCGTTCCTTGGAAGTACTATGCTCATTGAGGAAACAGGGAAAGAAATCAAAGAGTAACGAGGGCGCACAGGGCTGCGCTTTTTTCTTTTGTTTGAGGCAGCGTTTTTAGCGCTTCGCGGCTTTATATAGTGAAGGCCTTTTTTATTTTTTCATAACAACCTCAATGCCGGGCATTCTGTCTCCGGCCAAAAACTCAAGCATCGCTCCCCCTCCCGTTGAAACATGGTCAAAACTCGAAAGAAGATTATAGCTTTTCAGAATAGCAATGGTATCTCCCCCGCCGATGATGCGAAACGCCTTCACGCGGCCGATTGCCCGCGCGAGCGCAAGCGTTCCATGCGAAAATTGTTTTACTTCGGCGTACCCCACAGGCCCGTTCCAGATGATAGTTTTCGCTTTTTTAAGAATGTTTATAAACAGCTTCTCCGTTTCGGGACCGATATCGAGAATATATTCATCATCTCCGATGGAGCCCACGGCGCGTATAGACACTTTCACGTTTTTTCCGAGGTCAAATTTTTTTGAAACGACGCCGTCAACCGGAATATGAAGTTTTGCGGACGTAAGTATCTTCGGACCGAGTTTCTTCGGTTCAACCTTCTCAAACACCGATTTCCCGACGCTGATGCCTTCCAATACAAGAAGAGAGTTCGCAAGCGCTCCTCCAACAAGAACCTGATCAGAGCTCGAAAGAAACGTTCTGATGAGCTCATATTTCGTCGATATCTTCGCTCCACCAATGATGGAAGCAACCGGGCGCTTGGGATTTTTAATAGCGCGCTCAAGAAAACGCACTTCGCGCACAAGCAAGAACCCCGCGTATGCAGGAAGAAATTTCGCAATACCCGCGATCGAAGCATGCTCGCGATGGGAATCTCCGAAGGCATCATTCACGACAATGCGTCCAAAGCAGGAAAGTTTTCGCGCGAATGCAAGATTATTTCTTTCCTCCTCTTTCCAGAAGCGAATGTTTTCCACCATGGCGATCTCTCCGGCCTTAAGCTGTTGGATAGCGCATATTCCCGCAAGATCAAAGGGGTTTTTTACAAAGATAACGCGGTTTGAGGAATGAAGCAGTTTTTTGAAACGGAAGAAAACAGGACGCAGGCTTAAGTTCGGGTCGCGGCTCGTAGGACGACCGAGGTGCGAAATGATAACTATCCGCGCGCCCTTTTTGAGAAGAAAACGCACGGTTTCAAGGCTCCCTTGTATTCTGAAGTCATCCGTAATGGCCGTTCCTTTCATCGGCACGTTAAAATCAACCCTTAAAAGAACGGACATTCCTTTTTGTATGTGGGCTTCACGAACCGAGCGAAGACGCATGGTAATCATGAGCAAATTAAGGTTATCTTTATGCCTGGGCCTGCCATAAAAACTTTTAGAGGCTCAAACTTGCATCCGACACATAAAGACGGCTAAAAAAGGCATAATCTCATTGTAATTCATTTTTATATACAATAGAAGATGCTTCGACGAAAGAATGCCTGTCGGCACCCATACGCCTTAAAACATTAGCAGTCGCATATCTGAAGAAGTTGGCGTTGTGCCATAGTGCCTGCAAAAAAGCCTGGGGTCCCGCCCTTAAAAATTATACAATTACCATCGCAGACCCTCCTCATTACGAGCACGCTGCCACTGCCCCTTAAAGTGCTTTACAGAGAGTGCCTGATGTGCTACTAATACAAAGCACTCTTTGAAAAACTCTTTGAGGAAAGGCCGGAAAATGAGCCGAAAAGGAAAACAGTGGAGAGCAAGTTTTATCGGAGGTATCGTGCTTGCCCTCATTGCACATCTTCCTATCCCGTATACGCACGTCGATCTGAAAAATTTCCCCCATTCAGAAATTCTTGCGGGACTTTTTCTTATCGTTGTCTACACCTGCCTTCTCTGGTACGTATTCTTCAAAAAGATGGATGGAACCGCAAAGGAATTTCTCACCTCTCGCCGTTTTATAAAAAGCTTCCTTGCTGGAACACTTATCCTTCTTTTCGTCGTGGCCCTTGGTCCGCTTAACGCATACACCGAACAAAAGAGCTTTTCCGGCTATGATTTTCCGCGGGTCCTTCTCCTTTGGGTAGGGCTTGTGGCAATTCCATTTTGGCGGGCATTCAATCCGGACCGTACTCGTCCGTGCACGGCCTGCAAGACAGAAGAAAAAAAATCTTCATAACCAAAAAAACGCCTTTCGGGCGTCTTTTTTTATTTCATAACTAAAATTGCCTAAATCTCCGAAATTGACTTTACGATCTGGACAAATTCATCCGCCTTAAGGCTTGCTCCCCCTACGAGCATTCCTTCCATGCCGCGGATGTCTTTTGAAATGAACGATGCCGCGTTCTTTGCATTTACCGATCCTCCGTATATAATACGGACCCCTTCGCCCGCAGTCTTTCCTAAAACTTTTTTTACGATCTTTCTGATAAAAATTGCCGCGCGCGCCGCGTCGTCCGGCGTATCAGGCCTTCCCGTGCCGATAGCCCACACCGGCTCATACGCGATAATGCCATTTTTAAATTCTCCTTTCTTCAGACCTGAAAGTGCGGCGCATATCTGCTCCTCAACAACCACAGGGATGTCACCGGACGAGTCTCGTTCGCGCTCCCCGACGCACAAAACAGGCATCAACTTCTCTTTGAGAACCGCTTTAATTTTTCTTGCAATCATCTCATCGGTCTCCCCAAGCCAGTTTCTCCTCTCGGAGTGTCCGACGATAACGTGCGTTACGCCGAACTCTTTTAGCATTGATGAGGAAACTTCGCCGGTATAGGCTCCCTTGTCTTCCCAAAAACAATCCTGCGCACCGAGAGACGCGGCTCTGCGAATTTCACTAAGTGCCGGCAGATACACGAACGGCGGGCATACCACGACTTCGGCATTCCGTATCCCAGCCACCCCTTTTTTGACAGCGCTAAAAAGAAGCCGTGCCTCCGATGCCGTGCCCGGGTTTAATTTCCAGTTCGCAATGATGATACTTTTATGCATAGGCTGTTGGGGGGCTGGTCAAGCAAGCCCGATGTATTTTTTCACAATTTTGATAGTTTCATCGCGATACTCTTTATCTTTTAATACGTGAATGGCCGGCGGGAGGACTGAAACGACGATAATGCCAAGAACTATAGGAAGAAGATATTTATCTATGTTGGGAATAACGCTTCCGAGAAAATATCCGATTGCGGGGATTCCGACGCCCCACGCTATCCCTCCGATAACATTATACGACAGAAATGTCGGGTACCGCATCTGCCCGACACCCGCAAGAATGGGGGCAAACGTCCGGATAATGGGCATGAAACGCGCGAGAATGATGGTTTTCTTTCCGTGAAGCTCGTAGAATATCCGCGCCCTTTCAAGCTGCCGCTTATGGAAAAAAAATGAGTCCTCCTTCGCAAATAGCGTTTCTCCGGTTTTTTTCCCGAAGGCGTATCCGAAACTGTCTCCGAGGATAGCGCCGAGAAGACAGACCAGCATGAGAAGAGCGATATTGAAATACCCCTGCGAGGCAAGAAAGCCTGCCGTAAAAAGGAGCGAGTCACCCGGCAAAAAAAAACCGATAAAAAGCCCGGACTCTGCAAACACGACGCCGAAGAGCCCTAGGTAGCCGGTTGCCTTAAGAAACGAGATGAGATCAAATCCTGGTATCATGTTAAAAAAACTATTTTATCTTCCTAAGAAATGCCGCCGCTTTTTCGGGGGCAACGGTCGAAATATCAATGCCGGTGCCGAGCTCAAAGCCGGCCCAGATCCCGGTTTTGGGAAAAATTTCAACATGCCAATGATAGTGGTCAAACGTCCGCGAGTCAAAGGCGGGAGACGTATGGATGAAAAAATTATATGAGGGATTTCCGAGCCCTTTATAAAGCTTGAGAAGAGATACGCGGAGGGCATCGGCAAAATCCTTTACCGCGCTATTGTGGATGGTTTCAAAAAGAGCCGAATGTTTTTTCGGAAAAATGCGTATTTCAAACGCGGTGCGGGAAGCATACGGCGCGAATGCGATAAAAAGTTCGTTCTCATAAACAATGCGCTCACGCTCTTTTCGTTCGAAATCAACCATTACGCAGTGAACGCACTTTTTGTTTTTCTTATAAAACTTTTCCGAGCCGTCCACGCTTCTCCTGATGGTTGGGGGGACGACCGGTATCGCAACAACCTGGGAGTGCGGATGGGCGATTGACGCTCCCGCTTCCGGGCCGTGGTTGTGGAATATTGAAACATACTCAACGCAATCCGAGTCTTTGAGCTGAAGATAGCGATCGCGATACGCCCGGATAAGCATGGCAACCTCTTCGGTCTTCATAAGAGCAATTGAGCGGTTATGGTCGCGCGTCACGACAACATCGTGGAAGCCGACACCGTCTTCTTCAAAATATGGGCCGTTTTTGCGCACAACGGAACAGAGTCCTTTCCCGAAGGCTGGATACTTATTCGGAATTATCTGCAAAAACCAATCGCGCCGGAGAAGACTGTAGCTTTTTTTCGAAATGGAGTGTATCTCGCTGTTTTTCAACGAGACATACAGCGCATTGTCGGCAAGCCCCTCAAACGGACACGTATCTATCCCGGTTGGTTTGGAAGGCTTCGTTTGCTTCGCAAAGTCATCCGGACGCCTGCCGCGGCCGGTCGCGATAACGACCCAGTCGCCCGAGACGATATCCTGTCTAAGCTCTGAAATATTCTTCATTTTATTTGTATGCATTTATTATCAAGTTCCAGCGTATTTTGAAGACATCAACGAATACTTGAATATAGGCCTTGAGCGTTACGGTGCTTTCTTCAACGTGTTTCCAGACCACCGGAATAATGCCTATCGTATAGTTAAGATGCCTGGCAATAGCAAGCATTTCGATATCGAAAGAAAAGCCCAGCATGAGAGAACGCGAGAATATTTCTTTGGCCGCGCGAGCGGTACATGCCTTGAAACCGTTTTGCGTATCCCAAATTCCCCAAACGGCAAAAAGTTGAATTATCATATTTCCTGCCTTTCCCGCGAAACGCCTCACAAGCGATTCCGGAACTTCCTGATACGCCCCTTCGGCGTCTTTCGAATTCCGGGAGCTTATAACCACATCGCACCCCCCCGCAAAGAACGGCATCATTTTGTCGAAGTGCTCGGGGCTTGTCGCGTTATCGGCATCGGAAAAAAGACGGATATCGCCTTTAGCCTCAAGCATCCCACGTTTTACGGCTCCTCCCTTCCCTCCGGTTTCTCCGGCAAAAACACGGACCGCGGGGTTTGTTTTCGCAAGCCCGTTTGAGACCTCTATCGTCTTATCATTCGAACGGGTATCGGCCATGATGAGAATTTCATATCCGCCGGAAAAATTTTTTGATTTGAGGTAGCTCTCAACCTCGGAAACGCTTTTTGCAAGAATATTTTCTCCATTGCGAACGGGGATTATCCAGCTTATATACATAAAGTTTTCAATAATTAATTTTTTAATATTATTATTTAATCCTCACCCTCACCATCCCGCACACAGAGTTTGACACAAGAGCGGTCTGGCCCCCTTCTTCTATAAGAATATCTTTTAAGCCGTTATTCGACAAGGCACAGAAGTCCTGGGCGATAATAGAGGTGGCATGTGTTGAGATATTGACCCGTATGAGCTTCCCTTCCGCTCCGATAAGAACATGGGTTGAGTCTTCAAACGCAATGGCGACGGGCACGTCTCCTGCGAATCGAAGGTGGTCAAGAATGGTTTCTGTCGCGTTGTTATTGAGATTAATTTTTGTAAGCTCTCCGTCTGTTGCTCCTTGTTGCATGACGTAGACGACATTATTCGCTTCGTCCACCGCTATGTGGGCGGGACTGATGAACCCGGTGAATAGCGTTTGAAATACAGGCGTTGTTGAAGCGAGGTCGAGTGTTACGAGAGAACCCGGTACATTCTGCTGGAACCCGTCAGTTGCAAGAACGGTATGCCCGTCGGAGTTAAGGTTAACGTCTCCGAGGTGGCTGGGGTCGGACGCTACTGTGTCGAGATGGTTCGTTGCCGTATTGAACCTTGCAAGAAATCCGTTTGCTCCGCTGTTGGACCCGATGATGAGGTTAGACGTATTCGGCTCACTCTCCATACCTGCTATCTGGCAAATGGGGTCGGAGATGCGCTCCGTGATGGTTGAGGCCATATCATAACGGGAGATACCGGAGAATGAGGTACAGCTTGTGTCGGCGATGAGAAGGGTGGTGTCCGTTTCTTTGACGAAGTCGGATGGGGCAAATATTGTTCTGTTTAAGGTTGAAACTGTTCCTCCCGGCAAAGAGATGAGGTAGAAGTCAGAGGGGTTGTCTCCGATGCAAACGAGGCCAGTACCGTCGGCTTTGATATCAATGTGAAGGCAGTTTTGGGATGAGACGCTTTGGATAGTTGATGGCTGAAGCACTATTTGGAATATACCGCCGAAGGTTGAAACGTAGGCAATAGTTCCGTCAGGAGAAATGGCGACATCCGTTGGAGTGCTTGGAAGAGTGCGAACAAGTGTCCCTTGCCCGTTCGAGAGGTTTATTCGTATGAGCCCGTCTCCTTGATCAAGACCGGAGCCAAAGGATGCGGAAACAAGGGCTGTTTGTCCGCCCGGTTCTATGGCTATCCCCGTTCCTCCGTAGGCCGAGATTGCTTGAACGTTGTGGCTTTGAATGTTAACACTGACCGTGCCTCCACTGCCGAATGTTGCGATAAGGAATAACTGGTCGGGAGTAATCGTAATGTCTCCTCCGAAATTGTTATGGAAGGTGTTGGATGTGACGACACTTGAAGTTGCTTTGGTAATGAGGTCAACCTTGTCTATTTGGCCGGGGCCGGCTCCGGTTCCTGGGTTAGAAAGGATATATATGGTATGACCGTCGCTTGAAACTGTGTCTGCGTAGGGTTGGGCGGTAAGGGAAGCAATATGTTCTATTGTTCCCTGTGGAACGGCTACTGCTGATACTTCTCCTATTCCTCCTATGGCGACGGCTTTGGAGTTACCCATCATGTCGAGGTTTGTAAGAGAGCCGCCACGGATGCCGTTTACAAGCATCGGGAGAAGAACGAAGTCGCCGACGTTGGGACCGGGTTGGCCGGGAGGAGTGGTGGGGAATGTAGAAACTTCGTTGCTACCACGAGATAGACCGGCCTTGTCGAAAACAAAAACTTTATAAAAGTACGTAGTGTTCGGAGCAATAGTGGAATCAGTAAAAGTCGTAATCAATTTATCCGTACTGGTAGCAACTTGCAAAGAATTTGTACTAACGCCCGGCGTCGTTAGTCGATAAATTCTATATGATTCAAAGTCCCGATCAGAGTTTTGAGACCAAGACAAATTTACAGCCGTGCTGGAAACAACGATCGGATTATTTAAATGAACTGCAACAGGACGAGTAAGATCAATGAGGCCAAGACAGCTTTGAGTATTTGGAAATTGATTTATTAGGATGTCGGCGTCAGTATTCAGCGTTTGAGTATCTCGAGAAATTGTTGCAAAAATATCAATGTAGAAGCTCTCTAACTTCTGAACAAAGCTTTCCTCCGAGTCAGATTCAAACCAACTTAAATTGCCTCCACAAAAAGTACGAAAATCAAGAACGTGGGAAAGTTCATGTAAAACAGTTGAGGCCGGTTCAGAAATGCCTGTTGGTACAAGAAAATTTTTCCTTGAAACGTCTTCGGCATCAGTCGGCCGTAGAATAATATGCGTGTTCCCATCGGACACATCAATTAACATATCCGCAATCCCATTACCATCGCTATCATATGGGGTTAGTCCAGGAATAAGTGTAACGGCACTATCCGCTTTTAAAACGGGATTAACTAGTTCATCTCGATGCCATGTATTTTGAGGAAGCGTCGCCGCAATATCATCAGTCCTAATTCCTTTCCTTTTTGCTAAAGTTATTAAATCAGGAATGGAATTTTGAACATCTGAATCTACAGCAAGATTCCGCAAAAAATCAACAGAGTTAAGCTGAAATACATAAGGGAGATTTGAGTTTTCACGAAATAGATTATCTACCTCTATACTGCTACTTGCCAATAAAAATCTTTGGTTCGCTGGAATTAAGGGCTTAACAGTTCCAAACTGCTGAATAAGAAGATCTGCTAACTTTTGCTGTAAATCTTGGGGGCTCATTACTTTTATTTCTATCTTTAGCGGCTCAGAAATTGTCTGCTTTCCGCTTCTTATGTGAAGAGTTCCTCTGAGAATTTTCTTTGCACTATCACCCGGAACTACTATAGTCAAGCCCAACGAGTTCTCCCCCTTGAGAATGGTGAGCGGGACCGAAGAAGAAACCCTTACAAAATGGTCAATACTAGGGGTAATAAAAACATTTGCGTTGGAAAGATTTTTATTACTTGTAAACCTTGCAACAATTGTCCTAGAACCTCCTCCAAAAACCGTGGAATTAATTTCATCTTTTTTCCAGTCAATCTTCTCTGGTTTTTCAAAAAAATTTAAGCCAGCCCCCACAAATAAGA
>Ga0075975_138_pt1 | contig 10591 bp, 11 predicted proteins | sample RifGroA2_FD_68001 | JGI IMG/M metagenome (GOLD analysis project Ga0075975, IMG submission 68001) | Parcubacteria bacterium GW2011_GWA2_47_10
ATTGAAACGCTCGGCGGCGTTATGACCCGCCTTATTGAAAAGAATACGACGGTGCCCACGGCAAAGTCGCAAATTTTCTCGACCGCTTCCGACAGCCAGACAACGGTGGAAATCCATGTCCTGCAAGGGGAGCGCGAGTTTGCTGGAGACAACAAGACGCTCGCGCGTTTCATTCTTGATGGCATTCCGCCGTCTCCTCGTGGCATTCCTCAAATTGAGGTAACATTCGATATTGACGCAAACGGAGTGCTCTCGGTTAAGGCAAAGGATAAAGCCACTGCAAAAGAGCAATCGGTGCGGATTGAAGCTTCAAGCGGCCTTTCGAAAGAAGAGATTGAAAAAATGAAAAAAGATGCCGAGCTTCACGCAGAAGAAGATAAGAAGCGGAAAGAAATTATTGAGGCAAAGAACATTGCAGACCAAATGATTTATACCGCGGAAAAAGCGCTTCGTGACGCGGGCGACAAGGTTCCGGCTGAAGCGAGGAAGGAAATTGAAGATAAAGTGAATGACTTGAAGAATGTAAAAGAAGGGGCTGACCTTGCTTCCATTAAGAACGCTTCTCAGTCTTTGGCGCAGGCAACTCAAAAAGTAGGCGAAATACTTTACAAAGCGGCAGGTGAAAAAGGGGCGGGCGGAGAGCAGGCAGGAGACGGTGGACAATCGGGCGGGACTGATGGGAAAAAAGATGGTAATATCAAAGAGGCGGAATTTGAAGATAAATAAATCCTCTTTGGTAAATCCACTCGCAAACATTCAGCATAAAAGCGTGATAACGAACGAACGCCTCAAGGAGATATTCCTTGGGGTGTTGCTCGTCATATCCGGTTTTTCGCTCGGCTGGGTATGGTCCCATGTAACGGACGCTGACTTGAACGACCTTAGCGTTTCAAATACCCAGCTGTGGTATCTCTCCTTTATCATTCTTTATCTTGTAGCATTTTCCATTTTTTCTATTCTTGTCCGAACGAAATGGCTGGCTCTTCTTACGTTCCTTCTCTCCGCCCTTTCCATGCATATTCGGTTCTCGTTTGTTCCTCTGCTTGGGGCGAGTGTTTTTGGAGGCGCGCTCCTCATGTTTTGGTCGTATGCCTCAATCGGGGAAGAGTATGAGGCTTCAGCAAAGATTTTTCTTCACCGAGTCGTCGGGCGCAACCTAGGCATGTTCTTTACGGCTCTCTCTCTTATGCTGACCATGATTTTTATGACGGGGCCGGTTGCTCATGAAAATTCCGCAAAAACGCTTTTTCCGAAAAGCATTTTTGTGAAAATATTTGAGCGCCTTGAAGGGCCGATCCAGGTCCTGCTCCCTGGAGTGAAAGCGTACGATACGGTAGATGATTTTCTTACAAATAGTGTCAAAGGCCAGCTTAAGGACAAGAATATCCAGATGCCGGATGCACAGATAAAAATTTTTGTCTCGGAACAGCGGGCGCAATATGCAAACGATTTCGGCATAGCACTTACGGGAAAAGAAAAAGTTGTCGATGTGCTCTACGATGTACTGGTACGCCAGCTCCAAAAATTCATGATGCGGTTTCAGGATTATGTTCCGTATGTTGTCGGCGCAATTATTTTTTTGACGCTTCGGGGTCTGTCGTTCATCTTTTACTATTTAGGATTGCCCTTCATTTGGATGGTATATGTATTTTTGCAGACCGCGATGTTTGTAAAAACGGAGCGGGTACAGGTTGAAAAGGAAATCCTGGTGTTATAATAGATATGATGGAAAATACATTTGAACAAAATTCTCCCAAGCAGGAGCCAGTTCAGGGGCGTATTGAACAGTTAAAAGAAAAGATATATAGTAGTGCCAATACCCGGGTAAAACTTTTTGAGATGTCTGTCGAATTTGCGAAGAAACTTCAGACAAAATACCCCGATTGCGAGCGATATAAATGTTTTCACCAGTTGGTTGGAAGTACCCCGCCGGAAAATACTATCGAGGGAGATTTTACGGGTGATGATTCCGTTGAGAGGTTTTTAAAAACAGTAGCGGATGAAGCGGGCATAGGTAACTGAATGTTTCTTGTTGAGAGCGCACGTACGTACGCATGCATATGTCCAAAGATTATTATAAAATTTTACAGGTTCCCAGGAACGCGTCGAAAGACGACGTTAAAAAAGCATACCGAAAATTGGCTCACCAGTTCCATCCCGATAAACAAGGGGGTTCCGAAGAAAAGTTCAAGGAAATAAATGAGGCCTATCAGGTGCTTGGAGACGAGCGAAAACGGGCACAATACGACCAGTTCGGGTCGACATTCAGCGATGCTCGCGGCCATGGGGCGCATCAGGGAGGGTTTGGCTTCCAGGGGTTTGATTTCGGTGGGGAAGACTTTCGCGGTTTTAATGATTTTGATTTTTCAGATATTTTTGAAGACCTGATGGGCGGAATGGGCGGGGGCCGGGGGCAGGCTCGCTCGAAAAAAGGGCGAGACATCCAAATAGACCTTGAAATTCAGTTTGACGAAATTTTCAACGGCGGGAGGCACGAAGTCCAACTTCAAAAACTTTCACAGTGCGCTCGCTGCACGGGTGCCGGAATTGAGCCTGGAACGAATTTCAAAACGTGCTCCAAATGCCACGGAACCGGCAGGTTTGAAAAAACTCAAAAAACATTTCTAGGAGTATTTTCGCAGGTCGGGGCATGTCCGGATTGCCAAGGGAAAGGAAAAATTCCAGAAGTCATCTGCCGGGATTGTCTCGGCAAGGGCGTCATCCGTGGGGTTGAGCGGATAGAAATAGTCATACCAAAAGGCATAGATGACGGGGAGATGATAAGAATTTCCGGAAAAGGGGAAGCGTCAGCCGCGGGGGGCGTGCCCGGAGACCTATATGCGCGCATTCACCTGATACAAGATAAGGTATTTCGGCGCCAGGGTGACGACCTCATTCTTTCGATGCCGTTGAAATTCACGCAGGCGGCCCTTGGCGACTCGGTTGAGGTTAAAACTCCCGATGGTGTAATTAAGCTTAAAATTCCGGAAGGAACGGAAAACGGAGATATTCTGAAAGTGAGAGGAAAGGGAGTCCCTTCGCGCCAGGGATACGGCAGGGGAGATTTGTTGGTCGAGATAAAGGTTGAAACGCCGAAGAAAGTTTCAAAAAAAGCGCGGGAACTTATTGAGAAGCTGAAAGAAGAGGGGGTATAAGACAATTCTAAATTTTCAATTTTAAATTTTTAAACACTCCGATAACTGTTCGGCAACTCGCTTGACGTGCTTTTGTTTTGCAAACAAAAAGCCGGCTTTTAAAAAGCCGGTATGATGCAGACGGTCAGAGTTAGCCCCCGTGCCTACGGTTGAAAAGAGGAACCTTCTTTGCGAGCCAGTTCAGAGTGCTGGCCGGAGCAATCTCGACCCGGCCTTCGTCGCGCCTGGCGGGATGCGCGTCCTCACGCGTGGTGGCCTCGCGTGCGGACTCTTCTCGTACCTGGGCAGGGGTCTTGATTCGGGTCGTGCGGCCTTTCACTCTGGCACTCTGAGCTTCACGGTCGCCCCAAAGACGATGGTCGGGATTCAAATCCTGCTGATTCATCCAGTGAAGGGGCGGCTTGGCAAGGCGGTCCCTGCGGCTTCCGCGACGGGCAGTGCGTCCGCTACCACGATATACGATGGGCATAGTGTTTTTCTCCTTGGCCGAACACGCTCGGCGTGTTATAGGCCCTTACTCGAGCATGCTCTGCATGCTGTGGGGTTTGTTTCGCGTCAGCGTTTTGCTGAAGGCGGCTGTTGTTGTTAGATTCTGTCTACGCCGCTTGTGGGCCGTTCCGGGCGGAATCCGTTCGGAATCGGCATTGGCGGATCGGGCAGAGAACCGGATTTGTCAGTGCAAGATATTCTCTTACTGTTTTGCTTTTCAATCTCTTTCAGAACAGCAAGTCCCCATCCGGCTGGGACGAAGATACGGCCAAAAAGAAATTTATCAATCGTTTCAATGTGCCTATTATGTCCCTTTCCATTGCGGAGATAGCAATTATGGTTGAATAGCCCGTTTCGATTGTACCAATGAAGCTCGTATGAATTTTCTTCTAGTTTTGGAGGGAGTGAAGAAAAATCACCTGCCGACGTGATCATGATAAGGCTCGGAGGCTCATATACACGAATGTTGGAATAATATGGACAAAAAAACTTTCGCGGCCTGAAGTCAATGAACCGATAGAGAAGATGACGTTCAGAAGATTCTGCTATTTCCGCAAGTTCCTTTACGTCAAACCAGCCCCATCTAAGGACATCCTTGGGAACGCTATAAGAAGACGGAAAATGTTCGCTCCGAAATTCATATACCGCAGGCTTTATCTTTATTGATTTTACAAAGGGCATTTCGTCTCCTTCTTGCCGCCTGGTTGCGCCTTTTTGCAGAGGCTGCCTTTCGGCAGGCACTCGCTTTTGGGCGGGGGCAATGGTTCAAAGGAGTTGTGTGCGGGCTTGCACATCAACTCGTTATTTATTATAAACCTATTGCCTTAATATGTCAAGATTCACCAAAAAACCTTATTTCATATATACTCTATCGCATGGGCCGAGTGCTTACTAAAAAATTCTTCGACCGATCGACGATCAAAGTTTCAAAAGAGCTTCTTGGCAAATTTTTGGTGCGTAAAGATGGGCGTAAGACAATTTCAGCGACGATAACGGAAGTTGAAGCATATGTCGGGCAGCGCGACTTGGCGTCTCACGCTTCACGTGGAAAAACAGAACGGACTAAAGTTATGTTTGGGAAGCCTGGGCAGTGGTATGTCTATCTCATTTACGGAATGTATTGTTGTCTGAATATTGTAACCGAGAGGGAAGAGTATCCGGCGGCAATACTGATACGCGGAGTTGAAGGGATTTCCGGTCCGGGTAGAGTGTGCAAATATTTTAAAATCAATAAAAAACTTAACGAAAAACAAGCGAATAAAAAAACCGGTCTTTGGATTGAAGACCGGGGAATAAAAATAAACCCCGTTAGAGGCAAGACGTCGAAGACGTCTGCCGCGCCACCGGCGCGGGCCTCTAACGAGGTAAACCCCCGTTCAATAAAACGAGGGAAGCGCGTCGGCGTGGATTACGCCGGAGCATGGAAGCATAAACTCTGGAGATTCTATCTCTGACCTTTTTCGATTCGCTCAATTGCCGAAGTCGCTACGAGAACCAGTATCTCAAGCTGGCGCACCCACTGCATAACCTCTAGATTTTTTGAAAATACCCCCGTGATAACTCCGACAGAAAGTTCGAGTGCTCGCTTGGTATTTTTTAACTCGTTATCGTTACTTGCCGCGATAGCTACGGCCAAAAGCTCGGCAGTCTTTCTTGCGGCAACCTTGATATCTCCGGGGCATACGTTTCCATGGGTGGCAATCTGCATATTGATATCACGGAGCAGTTCTTCGAGGTTTTTCAAGGGCTTTCCGTTTTTTTTGTGAAGGTTCCTTTCTTATGTACCACCACTTACTTTTTTAGGCAAACTAAAAGAATTTATGGCAAAGTTAAATTAAAAAAGCCGGAGTATTAAATCCGGCGCGACTATGAGTTATGCGCTTTGTGCGCGAGGTTGAGGAGATAGACAATTAGAAATAGAAAATATGTGGAAGGAAGCAATGCGACGACGACTTGTATGATTTCCATTAGTAACCGCACCCCGACAGTTTAAGTTCGGGAAACATTTTTTCTGCCTTATCTTTGCCCACCCCTTTTAAGCGATAGACAGCATGTCCACTTTCGCTTTCAGGGGGCGTCTCGGAAGTGATGAGTCCTCCGCTAGTGAGGATGCGCATCGCATCAGTTAAGCCAAAATAGTCAATGCCGAGCCACATTTGCAATTCTGCAAAAGTGTAGTTGCGGTCATAGAGTGCCCGCATTATCCTTCCGCCCTCATTCGTTTCAAGAAGTTTTTCCGCTTCAACCTTCGGATTCATGGTCTCATATAGTTTCTGTGCGACATCAGCTAGGGTGCTGAGGGGCCGTAACCATGGGTAGATGGCCGGGTTATTGGCGAAGGAGTGGTGTAGTATATCCGTGCTATCAGACAGCTGGCATGCAAGGCTTTTTAGTTCGGTCATATTTTCTGTGGCAACGGCTGAAACGAACACTGATTTTGCTTTCGCAATTGCGTTTATAAAGGTCTCCATCCTTGGCACCACACTTGCCCTAGCGTCCCTGTCAATCTCCAAAAGAAGCTCATCCAAGGTCTTATGGCTTGTGGTCATTTCCTATTCCTTTTTCAACGAGCCGTATAATAATACTAGTAGCATAAATATAAAATTCTGTCAATAATTGACTTATTAATAGTTTTGTGCTAAAATAGAAAACAGAACCGTGGTGTTTGGTTTAGGCAATTGAGCCTTTTACCGAGAGCCCACATAATCAGGAAACATCAGGACAAAACCCCAAGGGGAGGTGATTCACATGATTGGAGTTCACGGATATCGTATCAATTCCGGGCAGCGAGTTAACGATTGTCCTGCATATCGTGAGGAATCGGTTGTCCGAGCGCTCGGGAGCCTTATGCTCTACGAGATCGGGTATGGCGGAAGGGTTGTCGCCATCAATCGGACGAAAATCGTGACGGAGACGCGTCTTTTTTCGTGCGTCGATACGACGGTTTTCGAAGGCGAGGAGCGTGAGATGGAGCCCTTGCTTCGCGGGGTCTACTTTGCGACACAGGCCCAGCACGAGGAAGGGTTTATCGACTCGTCCGTCGATTATCAGATCCGTCTTCTCGGCGAGGAGATGAAGGGCGTGCCGCTCTACATTGAGATGACCTATCCGTTTGTCGTCGGTAGGGTTGCACGTCCGGCCATGATGCTTGCTCTCGGCTACGCCGAGGAGGAAGACATCAGGGCGGCCATGCATCTTCGCACAGAGGACATGGTTCCGGCACTCGAGCTTCATCGCGACAATCCCGAGATTTCTTTTCGGGATCTCGTAGACGTATACGGCTTCCCACCAAGGAAGAATGCGTTCATCTAGCAACACGGCGGAGAGTTTTTGCTCTCCGTCTTTTTTATTTTTATTACAAAAACTGTTGAAAAAATATGGTGGCAAAATATTTTCTAAAAGATAGGGTCAATCAAGACAAAGAAAAAAGGGGCTTATGGATGCCCCCCGACGGTTATTGGGAAAATAGTATGTGAAAGAGCTTTTAGGTCCCACTCGTTGTACCAGCTTCTGCACGTTGTTTCGATAATGCTACTCATTCTTAGAGAGAGATCATCGCCGGCGAGCGTATGCGGTTCGATAAGAAATTTTCCTGGCTCATTTCTGCTCTCAAAGACCATGACGAAGTGAAGGGTCATTGCGCTCTCCACGGCACACGTTTGTTTGTCCATTATAATATGATTAAAGTATCTTGTCAAGTTTTTTCGTAGGCGCTCTCAACAGCAGTTTTTCTATCCACAGGGTATTGTACAAGACTAGCCCTTGACTTATTTTTCCGCGGGAGTATAATGAATACAATATATGGTTACATCAAACAAAAACTCAAACAAACAAGCGGCAAAATGCTCGTTTTTTGGCGGTTACGGTGGCCACCTAAAACTAGCAAGTTAAAATCCGTTGTCTTAATGACATTCCGGAAGCCGCTTGAAAGCGGTGTTTTTCATTGTTTATCTGTGAGCACAAGTCGTAGACGCGGTGCGAGTAGCAACAAACAATGAACCCCGTACCAATCTTTTCGTTTAACTACTGTCCAAAATATTCAAAGCCGAAAATGTTTTTCCAGCATTTGAGGCGATGCCCGTGAGAGTATCTTTCTAACAACACAAATCGCACTTCGAGATTGGTTCGGGGTCAATGGTTAACTCGAGCTTTTGTGCTGTGATTAGCTATCCGAAGGCCTCTAGACATTACTATGGGGGCATGATACAAGTGGGGAGTTGTCTTTTTTACATTCAACACCTGATAGCAAGAAATATGTTGTCGGTTGTTGGTTGTAAAGACTGATACGCGGAAAGGAAAGCATTTTGAAAATTAAAAAACGCAATCTAGCTAAAAATTGTTATCCGGTCGCCAAAGGGCGGCCAAAAATACCAAATTTAGTATAGAGCAGGTAATAATATAAGGGCGTATGGTGGATGCCTAGGGATATCGAGGCGATGAAGGACGTTGCGTGCCTGCGATAAGCTCCGGTGAGGTGGCAAGCAACCTTTGACCCGGAGATTTCCGAATGGGGAAACCCCTTCGTGAAAAACACGATGACCCGTAGCAATACGGGAGCGTACCCGCTGAAGTGAAACATCTCAGTAAGCGGAGGAAAAGAAACCAAGTTTAGTTCCAAATACATGCGCCACACATGTACGCGTGTATTTGTGAACTAAATCATTCCCCAAGTAGCGGCGAGCGAAACGGGAACAGCCTAGATCGTTTGATACAAGGGAGCAATCTTTTGCATCGGACGAAGTTACAAGATTATGATGTCGATTCAATTCGAGAGGGCAAAAAATCGAATGTGTTAGGAGAACGGCTCTGGAAAGGCCGGCCAAAGAGGGTAATAGCCCCGTATTCGAAAATATGTTCGTGCTCTTTTTCATAACTCTTAAGTACTGCCCCGTTTGTAGTCTGGGCAGGAAGTCGGGAGAACTAGTCTCCCAAGGCTAAATACTCGATATCACCGATAGTGAACCAGTTCCGTGAGGGAAAGGTGAAAAGCAGCCCGGTGAGGGCGATGAAATAGTACCTGAAACCATACGTTTACAAGGAGTCGGAGTCCGTTGCCCGCAAGGGTAACAGGACGACGGCGTGCCTATTGAAGAATGAGCCAACGAGTTTTTGGATTCTACTCGTCTAAGTGCCTTTAAAGCACCAAGGCAGAGGGAAACCGAGTGTTAATAGCGCGATCTAATTTTTATGTTCATGCGCTAACGCGTATGAACGTATAAATTAAAAGTAGAATTCAAAAGACCCGAAACCTCGTGAGCTTACCATGAGCAGGTTGAACTCCGATGAAAATCGGAGGGAGGACCGAACCGGTTGGTCGTACAACGCCTTCGGATGACTTGTGGTAAGGAGTGAAAAGCTAATCGAACGAGGAAATAGCTGGTTCTCTCCGAAATAGTTTTTGGACTAGCCTCGGATCACCGGTACATGAGGGGAAGAGCCCAGACCGTCAACTAAGGTCCCTAAATCTATGCTAAGTGGCAAAAGTGGTGAGGTCTCTCAAACAACAAGGAGGTTGGCTTAGAAGCAGCCATCCTTTAAAGAGTGCGTAACAGCTCACTTGTCAAGAGATCGTGCGCTTAAAATTTAACGGGGCTAAGCATAGTCCCGACGCACTATCTTTCATTAGATAGTGTAGTCGGGATGCCGACTTCAACATTATTAATTTATTAATAGTGCGTCGGCATACCGAAGTTACGGGTTTGTTCCGCGTTCGCGCGGGACAAGCGGTAGGAGAGCATTTCAAATGCTGTGAAGGTTCACCCGCGAGGGGGACTGGAGCGTTTGGAAGAGAGAATGTTGGCACAAGTAACCACAAGCAGGGTGAGAACCCCTGCCGCCGAAAACCCAAGGTTTCCTTGGCAATGACAATCATCCAAGGTTTAGTCGGCCCTAAGGCAATGGCGAAAGCCGCAGCCGATGGACAGCTGGTTAATATTCCAGCACTGTGGTGCATATCGATGGCGGGTCGGAGCGAAGTATGTCGGGCGTATTATTGGATTTACGTTTGCGGCGTGAGGATGGAGCGTAGGCAAATCCGCGCTCAAGCTCTTTAATGAGCGCCGTCCAAGCGTCATGAAAATCATGCGGAGCAATCCAAATGAAATTCGATAAAGCTCGCTTCCAAGAAAAGCGTCTAAGATTATATGCATCATGACCGTACCGGAAACCGACACAGGTGGGTTGGTCGAGTAGACTAAGGCGAACGAGTGAGTCTTCGTTAAGGAACTAGGCAAAAAAGCAGCTGTAAGTTCGCAATAAAGCTTACCAGCCTCACTTTTTGGACATAAAAAAACCAACTGTTTTAGTTGGCGTGAAGAACTCTATATTTTCTAATCTTTAAAGCAATAACCGCAAGAATGATGAATGGAGGGTAGAAGACAAGAATGAAAAACAATCCTTTAAGCAGAAGTCCAGTAATAATATATGCGGTTTTGGGACCAAAAAGATCAGTGAATACGAAATTCAGAATTCCGATACAAGGGAGCGATATAATGAAGATGATAGTTGATGCCCAAAATCCGACAAGTATTGAGCCCACAGTAAACCTCCAACTGTATGCGGAATCTGAAAGGGATTATACAAAGCAATATAAAAAAAGTCAAGTGTGTCTAAAAAGTGAGGCTGGTCGCAGCGAAAGTACCTCTGGCGACTGTTTACCAAAAACACAGGTCCCTGCTAACTCGTAAGAGGATGTATAGGGGCTGACGCCTGACCGATGCGAGAAGGTCAAACATTTCCGTAGTGGAGTTAAGATTACATCAAAATTTTATTGCATGAGATGTCAAGCCCTCGTCAATGTCAGCGGTAACTATAACCGTTCTAAGGTAGCGCAATTCCTTTCCGGGTAAGTTCCGGAGCGCACGAAAGGCGTAACGATCGGAGGACTGTCTCAACGAAGAGCTCGGTGAAAATACAATGCCGGTGAAGATGCCGGCTACCTGCAGTTA
>Ga0075975_136_pt1 | contig 9939 bp, 10 predicted proteins | sample RifGroA2_FD_68001 | JGI IMG/M metagenome (GOLD analysis project Ga0075975, IMG submission 68001) | Parcubacteria bacterium GW2011_GWA2_47_10
GCAGGCAGGGAAGCCCCCCCGCCTGTCTGCGTGCGTACCCGCACAGGCAGGCCTGACTGCGAGCGAATTCGCTCAGGGCAGGCGTACACCTGCCCGCGTGCAACGCGCAGGCGGGTCGGCGCAGGAGGGGAGCCGCACCGATGCTTGCCCCGTACCAATCCTAGGTAAAAACTCACTGATACGTAGATGTTAGCCGAAGGCGATACCGCGAGATAGGCCTAGATTAGGAAACGACGTATTCGGGATTGGTGTGGGGACAATTTTCCCGATGGTTTTTACCATCGCGGATCCTCGATTTTGTTATTCCGCTTTGCGGAGACAAAATCGGGACAAGTTTTTCTTTGGCGGCATTTAAAATCAGTATATATTCACACCAAGTATGCTATTAAGTTTCAATCTCAATTTATCAATTTGCTTCCGGCACTTTGTGGTCGATTCTGTGCCAGACGGAGGAATACCACAGTTGATTTTATTTTCTTTGCCATCAAGCGATACGGTAATTCGATACGACGCTTGGTCTGGTACAAGCGGTTCTTTAGTAAAGTCTTGCGATTGCAAAGTTATGAGACCAGCATCCGAAATAGTTTTACGAATATCGTCCAATTCTACTGGAAGAAGTGAACGTTCAATTTTATTTGCTTCTTTTGCGCCGCCCTGCGTTGTTTCTCTATAAGTAATATGGGCACTAGCAATTTTAACTTCAAACGAGCTTCCGAAAATACTTCCGCCAGCAAAGAAGTCAAGCGCAAGGGCGACGCTTTGAGTTTGATTACTTCCGGAATTTTGTTGGCCGCTAGTCGTAGTAAGAGTTTTGATGTAATAGGTGGTAGAATCACAAGTAAAAAGTTCATTTTGGGAAATTGCTTCCGCGTAAACTTCCACTTGAGCGCCTGCCTTTACAGAAAAACCCGTACTAGCCATGTCCATATTTTTACACTCCGCCTCACCCGGACTAACGTTTTTGATATAATAGATCACTCGAGTCTGCGTTCCGTCGTCGGTGCGTACATTGAGATATGCCGGACCACCGTAGGAAATGTATTCTGTTACGTTTTCTACAACTGTACCAATAATTTTAATGTCGCCTCCGGTGGACAGTTTTTGAGTAAGAACAACATTTTGATTAACAGATTTGTTTGTGGTTGGCGTTGTCTTTTGCGAAGCAAAATAGAATACTACCCCACCAAGTATCAAAATCACAACACCAATGATGATAACTTTCTTATTCATATGATTAAAAATTTTCTTCCCCCAAAATTCCGTATAAAATAATCGCCGAGCGAAGCGAGACGAACCCTTCAAACTTGCAATTTCCTATGTGGTGCCGGGGGCGGGGGTCGAACCCGCACGTCCTTGCGGACATCAGATCTTAAGTCTGACGCGTATGCCAGTTTCGCCACCCCGGCGCATAAGAGTTTTGTTTATCCCGTTCAAACTTTTGACTGAGGCGTAGGCGGGAATTGTTTTGCTTCTCGCAAAACCCAGAGAAATTTTTGACGCCTCGGACGTAGCCTCGGCTAAATTTCTCGTCAAATGCAAAGCAGTTTGCATTCGACCCCGCGCCGGGATTTTGTTCCCTGTTTGTCCAGAATTGTGAAACAAGTATGGTTACAAACAGCAATCCCGTAGCAAAATGTTGGCCAAGGCCTGGGCGGGAATTGCACCCGCGCATAAGAGTTTTGCAGACTCCTGCCTTACTACTTGGCTACCAGGCCAACATTTTGCGGCGGGACAGACTCCTGTGTTAGCTACTTCACCACTACGCCAAAAGTTTGAACGGGACGGACTCCTGCCGTTTCAAAATTTTACTTCATAAAATTTTGAAAACAGCCCCGCACTATAAAAACATTAATGTGTCGGGGCGTGAAAAAGCAAGGTTGCTTGCTTTTTCACCTGCTTGGATATTAGGCCAGATTTATGTACGGGACAGACTCCTGCCACTATAAGTCTAAGTGAATATGAGGGCAAGCCCCTTGCCAAATCTAGCCCACATATTATACCGTTTTTGAGCTTTTTAGCAATCGCTCAATAACATCGTCGAGCGTTGCTTCCACCCGGAAACTAGATGCAAGCGCGTGCCCCCCTCCGCCGAACTTTTTTGCCGTCTCTGACACATTGAATTTTTTATGATACTCCGAGCGAAGACTTCCCCGCACAATTCCAGGCTCTTCAGGGTGTTCTGTAAGCAAAACTGCGGCTCGCGATTCCGGAATTGCCGAAAGGAGCGAAGAAAATCCGTCGAGATATTCTTTTTTTATTCCGTAGCGGGAAAAATCATTCGCAGTAAAGAATGAATACGCAAGTCCCGTTTCGTGATCAAGTTGTGTTCGGAGGATTGCTTCTCCCCACACGCGAAGCGAATCCAGCGGGCGGATGTTTGTTTCTGTATGCCGGACAATTTCCCGTGTTGTTACTCCTTTCGTCAGGAGGAAACTTGCAACACGCAACGTGTGGGGCGTTACGTTTGAATGCTTGAATGTCCCCGTATCCGTGAGAATGCCTGTTAAAAGACAGCGCGCAATATCTTTTGAAAAATCGATTCCGTTCACGGCAAAAAAGTCATAAACAAGTTCTGCGGTGGAAGAAGCGGTCGTATCAATAAGGTGGAAACCGGACATGTGCCGGCCGAGCGGATGATGGTCGAAAGTTAAACATTCAATATGAGAATTCGCCTTGAACCAGCTTTCAAGACCAAGACGGCTCTTATCGCCGTAATCGAATACGATAACAAGGTCGAACGGCTCCGGAGGGATTGAATCGCGAAATGCATTGCTTTCCGGAAGGAAGGCAAGCCCTGAAGGGATCGGTTCTTTGGAATATAAAAGCGCTCCCCCGGGCTTGATGGACTCAAGCCATTGGTAGAGCGCGAGCATCGAAGCAACGCCGTCTCCGTCGGGAGATTCGTGCGTTGCAAGGATAATGTGCCGGGAACGCTTTATGAGGTTGTAGGCTTCGGAAAATTTTTGGTTATGCAAGTAGCTCGTGTGCGAAAGGCGCATTAAGGCATGCGTTGGCCGCAAGTAAACGGGGCATTCGCACGTTTTGTTTCCATCGGGACTATTTCGACGGAAAAATTACTTTTTGGAGGGCTTATTCTCAACACTAATGTCGGCAAGCAGGGCTTCTATTCGTTCTCTCCGTTTTTCTTCCTTATCTATCGCAAACATTATTTTCGGAACAGGACGTATGCGGAGGGCCCTATTCAGGGATTTTTGTATTCCATACGTTTTTCTCGAAAGCTCTTCGAGCGTTCTTTCTTCGTCCCCTGCCGTCGCTTCCAATACCGTTATGAAGACGCGCGCCGATATCTTGTTGTCCGTTGTGTCAACGTGGGTAATGGTAAGGAGAGAGCCCTCCGGCATGTCAAAATCCCGGAGGATGATTTTTGAGAGCTCTTCTTTGATAAGCTCATTTAATTGTTCAAGTCGTTTCATTGTCTGTTTTTATCTTACTCCTTCCCGGAAGAGCGTACAATTTTTTTTGTTGATAACTCCTGGAAGCGGATGATGATTAAAGGCTGACGACAGACGAGGACAAAACAAGCGCCTTTCGGCGCCTTACTAAAGCCGTTTTCGTATGATTTCTTCGTCAAAAACCATGATCGTGTCTCCTTCCTGTATTTTTCCGTCCCCTGCGGCCATAATTCCGAATTCAAACCCGGCGGCTACAGTTTCAACGTTCTTCTTGTTTTGTTGAAGCTGGAGTATTTTTGCCTCCCCTGATGGGACGCTTTGTCTCACTATTTCAAGTTTAGCCCCATTTTTCAACTTTCCCTCCAAAACTCTCCCGCCGACGATTTGTTTTGAACCGGATGATTTAAAAGTCGCAAGGATTTTTGCCTTACCGAGCTCTACTCGGTTGATTGTGGGCGTGATGAGGTCGGACATTTCCGCTTTAATAGCGTCGACAAGGTCGTAAATAACATCTTTTACTATAATGTTGATATTATTTGCTTCGGCAAGCTGTTTTGTCGCGGGAACAACTTTTACCCGGAAACCGGCAACAAGCGCATGCCCGACAATCGCCGTTTTGATATCGGATTCCCCAATATCCCCAAGTTCGCTTTTTAATATTTTTACGCCGACTTCCGGATACACGAGCGAAGCAAGGATTGCATCGAGCGCCTCCTGCGAGCCGCTGACGTCGGATTTCAAAACGAGAGCCAGCATCGGTTTTTCTTCAACAACCGCGGTTTCCGCGCGTTTCGGCGAAAGTTCCTTTGACTCTTGCATCTTGGCATGCGCTTCTGCCTCACTTCTTGTTTTGAAACTCATGAACGTGTCCCCCACAACAGGGATGTGGTCAAGAGACGAAATAACAACCGGCATTGAGGCGCGAGCTTCTTCAATCGGTTTGCCCGTAAAGTTTTCGAGGATGCGAACACCCTCGACAAAACCGCCCAGCGCCAAAAATTCTCCTTTTCGGAGAGAGCCTTCGCGGAGCAGAAGCGTTGTTGTAACTCCCCTGCGCGCGTCCCTGTGCGACTCAATAACAACTCCCTCCGCATTTTTTGCCGGGTCGGATTTTAGTTCCTGAAGTTCGGCAAGGAGAAGGATGGTTTCAAGAAGTTCGTCAATGTTTTTTCCTTCTTTTGCGGAGATTTCGACGACAGGAACTTGCCCGCCCCACCCTTCAACCAGCACTTCGCTTTCCGCGAGTTCTTTTTTGACGCGGTTTGCGTCAGCTCCTCCCTTATCCATTTTGTTCAGTGCAACTACGAACGGAATATTTGTTTTTTTAATTATTTGGATTGATTCTTTTGTTTGAGGCTTCACACCCTCGTCCGCCGCAACAACAAGAACCGCAATGTCCGCAACGCGGGCTCCTCGGGAGCGCATTGCGGTAAATGCTTCATGCCCCGGCGTATCGATAAAAGTTATTTTCTTCCCGTTATGTTCCGCTTCGTAAGCGCCGATGTGTTGCGTGATGCCGCCCGACTCCGACTCCATTACTTTTGTTTTGCGGATATAGTCGAGGGTCTTTGTTTTTCCATGATCAACATGGCCCATAATTACCACAATGGGCGGGCGCGTGTGTTCAGCATTTTTCTCTTTTTTTTCTGTCTTTTTTACCATTTCGTTTTGTGTCTTGGTTTTTTGTCTTTTTTTATTTTTGTTTCAGGGTTTCTTCAAGCGCAGATTTTTCTTCTTCGGACAGTGGGTGTTTGGGAATTCCATTCTCAATTTTTTTGCCGTATGCCCGGGCGTTATCGCGGGAATACAAGCTTGAAAAAATGATTCCGTTGTTTGTCCGGTCAAGCAGCACAAGCGTAAAACTTTGGTCCCCTCCTGTTTCCGCAAACGGGTTATAGCGTTTGAAGCCGACCTTCTGCACGGCAATATTCGATATTGCCTCGAGAACGGCGATTCTTGGTTCAAGCACATCAAGCCGGATTTCTGCCTTGCCGAGCCGTGCCAGTGTTTCTTTGAATGCATCGCTCTGGTCTTTCGCGTTTACGCCGAAAACCGCGTTCCATTTCTTCTTCATGCCGAGAGTGAGGACCAAGAGAACGCCGGAGAAAAGAGCGAGAACGGCGATTGCGGCAATCGTCAGATTTTGAGAGGTAAAAGCCATAATTTATTAATATTCCCAAGTTACTAGTAAAGGATACCAGAGAAATAAGCAAATTGCTATGGATACAGGAGTATTTGGCATTAGGCCTTGCAATTTTATACGATTGTGTTATTGTAATTACAATACTTCGCCAGAATCGTCGGTGTCGGCGTCCGATGGCGGGGTGGTTGCATATTTGCGGCACACGCGGATATGCCCCGCGGGCAGGCTATGCTCGGCATTAGGCCGGAGTCTCGCGCCCCATCCAATCAAAAAACCCATTACTTCTAAGGCGAAGTACTGGGTTGTTTTTTTATAGGTTTTTATAAGGAGGCCTGGTATGCCCAGTCCTTTATCCTATATAAAGCGGTGTATTCTAAAAATAGCTCGAACGGAATTCTGTCCTCGCCGCGCTTTGCGCGGCTCGGAATTGGCGGGTGGGCATAATAAAAGGCGAAGCCGAGAACATTCCAAACCGCCAAAAAACCTGAAAACAAATCGGCTCGAACCATATTTTGATTGATAAATCCTTTTCCTTTTCGCCAAAAAAGCCCTTTCAAATCCTATGCGAGCGGCGCGTTCCGCGCCGCGAGGTTGAGCTTTCTTTCTTGCAAAATTCCAACTGGCGGAGGGTACAGGATTTGAACCTGTGAGGGACTTTCGCCCCAACTGGTTTTCGAAACCAGCGCATTAGACCGCTCTGCCAACCCTCCATTTTGCGCGGGGTGAATACGGTGCTTGTTCCGGCAGTTTTCATTCTCAAACGGAAATAACGATCAGTTATGCTTTTTTGCTTGCTTCCCGGCCATCTCGCCAAGGTAAGTAAGCACAATAAGTTCTCTTGCGGTTAGACGCTTCAGAACTTCTTTTACTTCATCACCCGTCATTTTGTCCAGCTTTCCTGTAAACTCACGTATCATCGCTAAAGATTCCGCTTGCGGCCTCTCTCCGGGGGTAGCTTCAGGGTTGCTCATGGTAATAAAAAGCTCTTAAATAGTATCCGTCAACGAACTCTTCATTCGCTGCGAAGAGTTCACTATCGGATAATACTAAGGCAATTTGTTTTATATAAATTTTCATCTCATATGTACTATACAATAGCGGCAAACCTCCAAAAAAGCAAAAACCACACTCCTAAAACAGGTTTTTTTGGCTAAATTGTTAGGCTTTTTTGACTAAAGTTATACCCTTTTTATGCACACAAAACGACATTTTGGTTGCATCATGTTGCTTTTTAACAACAGATGCGTTATAATAGAAGAGAGGAGAGGTAAATGGCTTATTCCCGAGCAAATTTATCAATCCCCCCGATGAATCTTTATGGTTTATTGGATTCACAACAACCAGAATTTCAGACCGGAAGAACCTCTCATCTCAAAATGGGAGGTTTTTTGTCCAAAAGATGTGAAAAAGTTGTGGGGATGACATGGGTATCGATGTTGATAAGGGTTGGGGCACCTTCAAAAATCAATATAGTACCGCGCGTTTCTTCACGAGTCGTAGTTTCTCCGCTTGTTTAAGGATTGAAGCGCAAAACCCAGACCGCTTTAATCTTTAAGTTAAGTAGGGAAACCATATGGCACGCTTATTGAGACAACCAAAACTCCTTAAGGAATTCCTTGGGGACTCCGCATGGCTGAGGGAGTGTCAGAATATTGCACGTCAGGAAGGCAAAGGCAAATTTAGAGCCCTGCTTTACTGCGGCTCAAAAAGAGCCATGGAGATCTTCAGGGCTCATTCTTTGAATATTGTGTACCGCGTCTTCGGTCTCATTACGCATGGATACTTTATCATTATCGCGCTGAGTTTCTTCTTTCAAAGCCGTCTTCCTCAAAACCTTATTGAGCTTGCCGATTCCCTTTCAGAGCCATACCTCGGTGTTATTGGCATCTATCTTGTTTTAAAGGAGGTGCGTATCCGTGTGGGGCAGTTTCCGCAAAGGATCATACTTAGAGAATCTTTCGTTGCTGCATGGGTTCTTCTTCTTGTTATCTCTACCGCCCTTACATTTTTCTCGCAATCCTACCATGTTGACGGAGTATACCGCCTCATCATCACAAATTCTCTAGCCTCGGTCATTATCAGGATTGGAACACTTTTTCGCTACTAAAACCGCTTTTGAAAAAAGTCCCCACAAACGGGGACTTTTCATTTCATAAGCTTTTTGAATTCTTCAACCATCGGCACCTGCTCCGGGTCTACACCATAGTTTTCTGCGGTGTAGAACGCGGTCCAGTCGGCAAGGACAAGAGAGGAAAATATTTTATGGAAAAAGGAATCTCCTTTCATTTCAATTCTTTTTACCGCAAGCCACCGGTCTTTGTAGAGGTCTTCCAGAATGCGCATCCGTTTCTTGTTGCGTGGATGGTCGTCTTCGTCTTCCAGTGTGATGAAAAAAAAGCGTTCGCTTAAAAGCTTGGTCGGGCGCTTTGCGTCAAACCCCGTCATCTCGTTGTGGTTGAGTTCAGGGAAGGTATTGGAGAAAGCGGGAATTTTTCCTGTTTCGTTGAATTTTATTTTCCAATTGTACGCGATCAATGCGTTGCGCGATGAGGCGTAAATAACAGGGACAAAATTCTGCATTTCTGTGGCAAGTTTTTTCCCTTCGGATTCAAAGTCTGGCGGCTTAAGCGTTCGAGAAAGTGCATCAAGCTCTTTGAGAGCGGAAGTTTCTCCAAGGAGGGCAAAAAGAGCCTTAAGACCGAGCCCTGTGGCCATGCGTGGTTGAATGCCGGTTTCCGGAAGCTCGACATACGGAACCCCGGAACTTTTTGCGAGCTCAAGCAGTCTTCCGCCGGTTGAGATGACCGTGGTAAGGAGTTTATTTTTTTGGGCTTCGTGAAATGCATCCAGTGTTTCCTCGGTATTTCCGGAATATGAACTGGCAACAATAAGAGAGTTTTTTAGCTCTTCTTCGGGGAGTAGAGGAAGCCCATAGTCGTGGTGAATGTATACATCAAGCTTTGGGTTCCAAACCTTGAGAAGATCCCCCGCAAGGTGCGAACCGCCCATACCGGCAACGATGATGCGTTTCGGGTGCCTTATTGGCAGGGGGTTTATGACCTTCGGAACAAACGCAAATTGCGTGTGAAAATTTTTTATTGCGTCTTTCATCATGCTGTTAAAAGATTATATTCTGTTTTTTGCCGCGGCTCTTATAACCTCAACGAATGTATAGTATGGCTGGGCGCCGATGAGAATAATATTGTTTATCGTAAACGACGGCGTTCCGGTAAATCCTATTTTTGAACCGTCGGCCATTCCTTCCTCAATAAGTTTTTTGTATTTGCGGGTGGCGAGGCAAGAAGTAAACGTGTCCATAACGAGGCCGATATCCCCAGCATATATTTTCAAATGCGGTTCGTCCAGATGGCTCTGGTTTTGGTAAAGCAGGTCGTGGTATTCCCAGAATTTTCCCTGCTCTTGGGCACACCTGGCGGCTTCATGAGCAAGTTCGGCATGCGAATGAATAGAAAGTGGAAAGTCTTTCCAGACAAGTTTTGCGGTTCCGGCTTTTATTTCATTCTCAATAAGTTGGGGCTTTGTATCAATGCTGAAACGACTGCAGAAAGGGCATTCAAAGTCCGCGAACTCGAAAATTGTCACGGGTGCAGTCGAAACACCGAGGACGGGATCGGTTTCCCGTATTACAAGGGAAGACGGACTCATGCGCGAACGGGCGCGCATGGAAAGTCCGATGATGGTGAGTGCTACAACAATGCCAACAAGAATTATCGAAGAAGGGGTGACGCGAGAGCGATTGTTTTCTTTTGTGTCCATGTTACGGAGTTATTATATCGAATAGTGCCCAGTTTCACAACAAAGAAAAACTTATCGGCATAAAAAACGCCCCGACAGCCGTCGGGGCGGAATACTGTTATGGCTGAATGAGCGCCAAGAGTTCTCCGGCCCGGTTTTTAAGAGTATCTTTTAGGGCTTCGGCAACTTCTGTGTCTCCGGCAAAACTCATTGCGAGAAGCTCTTCAATAGGATCTTTCGGGAGCCGCTGGAGGATGATTTCCTTTCTCAAGGCATCTTTCAGCTCTCTGGCTTCATGCCCTATTGCTCCATTACGAAGGCGGACGTTGAGATAGCTCTCCAGCTCTTTAAGCGTCATGCTTGAAAGGATCGGCTGGATAGCGCCTTTTAAACTTACCGACATTAAGGCGCCCAACAGAGTAGAGATAGACACTCGCCAAATATCGTTTTTGAAGAGAGGCCATTGCATCTCCACTCTTGAAACAAAAAGTTTCTCTTGCGTCCCAAAAGAGCGATTTTGGACAAACAGGAAAGAATTGGATTGAACCATTGCGGAGTTGGATTTTAGATATACAGAAAGCCAAAAAATTGTCGCAGAGCGACAATTTTGAGGACATTAAGGCATTT
>Ga0075975_137_pt1 | contig 9320 bp, 17 predicted proteins | sample RifGroA2_FD_68001 | JGI IMG/M metagenome (GOLD analysis project Ga0075975, IMG submission 68001) | Parcubacteria bacterium GW2011_GWA2_47_10
CGCCGGCCGCCTTGGCCACGATGTCGGTGCCGTTGATGCTGCCGGCGCCGGGGCGGTTGTCCACCACCACCGGCTGCTTGAGCGTGTCATCGAGCCTCTGCGCAACGATGCGGGCGACCAGATCAGTCGATCCCCCTGCGCTTTGCGGCACGATCATGCGTATCGGTCTGATCGGATAGGTTTCGGCGGCGCCGGCGGCGTGGACTGCCACCGCGGTCGCGCATGCCGCAAGCACCCGGCTGCAGAAGGCTTCGATCCCGCCGTTGCAATATTGTGTAATTTTCATTTTCTCCTCGCGTTTACTCTGCATCGTAACCGGGAAGCACGCGCGCATCGATCACGCACACGCCGCCTGCCTTTACTGCCGCGACGCCTCGCGCGACAGCCGCTATGAGATCGGCGCCTTCGGTTACCGGACCGATTGCGAACGCGCCCTGCGCGCGCGCGATGGCGGCGATGTCGATATCGGGATCGTCGATGCGCTGGCCTATCCACCGGTTCTCCGCCGGCCGCCCGCGCTTGACCGCGATCTGCTCCTGGTGCCGCTCGTCATTGAAATACGAGCGGTTGTTGCAGACGATCATCAGACACGGAATCTTGTAATGCGCGGCGGTCCACACCGCCGTATTGCCCATGAGGAAATCGCCGTCGCCGAGCAGCCCGATGGGAATGCGCCCGCTGTCTTTGAGCGCGAGCGCTGCGCCGACGGTGATCCCCGGGCCGGCGCCCACGCCGCCTCCGCCGTCGAAACCCACGTAATCGAGCGGATGCCGGAAGGGCAGGTAAGCGCCGTTCCAGCCGAGCGGCAGACGGGTGACGCAGAAGTCGATATTCCCGAGGGCAGCCTTGAGCGCTTCACCCACGCCATGCAGCGTCACCGTATCCGTGGGCGCTGCAGGCCAGGTATCTCCCGTCCGGCGACCAGGAGGGAGATTCGTGACTGCTCCCTCCAAAGGTAAGCTGCCGGGGACTGCCACCCTCAGCGTCAATGATAAAGATCTGGAAACGGATACCGGTTGAGAGAAAAAAGCCGGTTCCGAAACGCGAACTGAAGATTACGGTCGAAGAAATAAAATCCCCATTTCTCAACGCGGCTGTTGTTGCGCAGTCTATGGCGGATGAGTTGGAAAAGCGCATGCCATTCAGACGTGTTTTGAAACAAACGCTCGACAAAATTTCCTCGCAAAAGGAAGTCCTCGGAGTGCGCCTTGCAATATCGGGAAGGCTTGATGGTTCCGAGATGGCGCGCTATGAATGGCTGAAAAGCGGACGAATACCGCTCCAGACGATACGCGCAGACGTTGATTTTTCGCAAAAGGTTGCATACCCCCCCTACGGCACCATTGGCATTAAGGTCTGGATATACAAAGGAGACGTTTTTGCAAAGGAAGTGCAAACCGAGAAGCGTTAGATGATTCGTTTATGGCATCTCGAGTGCCGCCGCAAATAAAGAATACGAACTATGCTGCAGCCAAAAAAAATAAAACATAGAAAGTGGTCCCGACGCTCAGCATAAATATTTTAAAATAATGAAGTCGGGATCCCGCTATCCTTTAAATAATACCTGATAGATAGCGGGACAAAAGCTAAAATTATGCTACAACCAAAAAAAGTAAAACACAGAAAATGGCAAAAGAGGCCAAAGAGCGGGAATGATACTCGGGGAACTGAACTTGCATTCGGCTCCTTCGGGCTTAAAGCCGAAGAACCGAAATGGATAACAGCCCCCCAGATTGAGGCCGCGCGAAAAGCAATGATGCACTACATCCAGCGCGGAGGAAAGGTTTGGATCCGTATTTTTCCCGATAAACCGGTGACTAAAAAAGCCGCTGAAATGACCCTAGGAGGAGGGAAGGGAAATGTTGACCACTATGTTTTTCCGATCAAGCCTGGGCGTATCATTTTTGAAATGGATGGCGTGGCGAAAGACATCGCTAAGGAAGCAATGCGCCTTGCCGGGCATAAGCTTCCGATAAAAACGAAATTTGTATCTAAACTGTAAACCATGAAACCGTCGGAACTGAGACAACAGGGAATCACTGACCTCAAAGCGTTGCTTGGGGAAAAGCGAAAGCGCTTGGAAGAGCTGAAGTTCTTGTCGTCCCGGGGAAAAGCGAAGAATGTCAAGGAAGCGTCGGCGGTAAAAAAAGATATTGCCCGTATCAAGACGATAGTAAAAGAAGCCGAGAGTAACAAATAAAGAAACATGAGAAAGCTTAAAGGGACAGTTGTTTCGAATAAAATGCAAAAGACGGTGGTCGTAAAGATCGACCGGTTAAAGATGCATCCCAAATACCAAAAACGTTTTCAGGCGTCAAAAAAATATAAGGCGCATGCCGAGGGAGAATTTGTCGTGGGGGATATTGTCATTATTCAGGAAACACGGCCGCTTTCGAAAGAAAAGCGGTGGAAGGTCGTTGAAAAGGTTGGAAGCATCAATGTTGCTGATGTTGGTGAGGAGCTAGAGCTTCCGGCGGAGGGAGAAGAAAAGCCCAGCGAAGCAAATTCGTAAATTTAACCATGTATGATACAGACGCGTTCAATGTTAAAAGTCGCGGATAACACCGGAGCAAAGCTCGTCCAGGTTATTAAGGTTTTGGGTGGTTCCCGCCGGCGCTATGCGGGCCTTGGAGACGTTGTCGTCGCATCCGTAAAAATTGCCGAGCCGAGAAAAATGGCGAAGAAAAAAGATGTTATACGCGCGGTCATCGTACGCCAGCGCGCTCCGGTGCGCCGTGCCGACGGCTCCTACATTCGTTTTGATGATAATGCAGTGGTACTTGTTGAAAAAACAAAAGAGGGATGGATACCCCGAGGAGGCCGTATTTTCGGGCCGGTTGCGCGGGAACTCCGCGACAGGGGATATATTAAAATTGTATCGCTCGCCCCTGAGGTAGTTTAAAATACTCACTATGAAAATAAGAAAAGGCGACAATGTAAAGGTTATTTCCGGCAAGGACAAAGGAAAGACCGGAAAAGTAGCGAAAGTTTTTCTCAATGAAGACAGGATTTTGGTTGAGGGCGTCAACATGAGGAAAAAACACAAGAAGACTCGCCAGCAGGGCAAAAAGGGAGAAACCGTTCACCTCGCGGCGCCCGTGCACATCTCAAACGTTATGATTGTCTGTCCAAAGTGCGGCGCGTCCACGCGCATGGGATACGCATTCACCGAGGCCGGAGAAAAAATGCGCGTCTGCAAACAATGTGGAAGCGAGATATAATACTATGAATAAAGGGGAGTTTCGTAAATTTGCACTGATCCGCAGTTAGCGAAGAAAAGATATGGCAACAATGCAGGAACAATATAAAAAGAAAGTTATCCCATCTCTGATGGCAAGTTTTGGCTGGAAAAATCCGATGGCTGTTCCGAAAATAACGAAGGTCGTAATAAATACCGGCGTGGGGCGAGTAAAAGACGACAAACAAATGCAGGAACTCGTAAAAATGCTGACTCTTATCGCCGGCCAAAAACCAGCGCCCCGAAAGGCTAAAAAAGCAATCGCTTCTTTCAAGACGCGCATAGGACAGCTTATCGGCTACCAGGTAACGCTGCGGGGAAAAAGGATGTACGACTTTCTTGAGCGGCTCATTAAGATAGCGCTTCCGCGCGAGCGCGATTTCCGCGGGCTTGATTCGAATTCATTCGACCACCATGGGAACTTGACAATCGGCGTGAAGGAGCATATTGTTTTTCCGGAGATCATCGGGGAAGATTACCACTTTTTGTTCGGATTCGAGGTAACGGTCGTAACTACTGCGCGAAAACCGGAAGTTGCGCGGGAGATGTTAGCACTCCTGGGATTTCCATTTAAGAAATAACTTTTGAGCAATGGCAAAGCAATCGGTCATAGCACGAAGCATCAAAAAGCCGAAATTTAAGTCGCGGGTTGTTCGGCGTTGCTTCAGGTGTGGGCGCAAGCATGGCTACATGAGAGACTTTGACCTGTGCAGGATATGTTTTCGGGAGCTGGCAAACAGGGGAGAAATTCCCGGAGTTAAAAAATCTTCCTGGTAATTTTAAAAAGTTTTCATCTTTAACGAAATCATATGGACCCAATCGCGGACATGATAACCAAAATACGAAATGCCTATAAAGCCGAACACGAATCGGTTACTCTTCCGTTTTCCAACATAAAAAACGCTATCGCAGAAGTTTTGGAGAGGAATAAATACATCAGCGCGACTGAAAAGAAAGGAAAGAAGGCAAGAAAATTTTTGGAGCTTTCTCTTCGCTATAACGGCAAGGCTCCGGCGGTGCACGGCATCCGGCGGATATCAAAGCTTGGAAAACGGGTATATGTCGGGAAGTCAGAAATATATTCCGTAAAGAACGGCTTTGGGAGCGCCGTTATTTCCACTTCGAAAGGCCTGATGACGGACAGGGAAGCAAAAAAAGCCGGAGTTGGAGGAGAAGTTATTTTAGAAGTCTGGTAAACCTATGAGTCGCATCGGCAAAAAAATAGTTCAAATTCCGAACGGAACCACCGTTACAAAAAACGGCGGTGCTGTTGTTGTCAAAGGGCCGAAAGGAGAGCTTTCGATAAAGCTTGTTCCCGAGATTGACGTTACGGTGGCAGGAACCGAGGCGAGCGTTATTGTTGTAAAAAACTCAAAAAAAACCTCTGCACTGTGGGGCCTTACACGCGCTCTTCTCCAAAATATGGTTGAGGGGGTTACAAAAGGATATGAAAAAAAACTCGAGATAGAGGGGGTAGGCTACAAGGTTGTTGCGGAGGGCCCGAACCTTTCTTTTTCGCTCGGTCTTTCCCATCCAATAAAATTTGAAGCGCCAAAAGGCATTACATTTAAAATAGAGAAGAACGCCCTTACAATATCCGGTTTTGATAAAGAATTGGTCGGAGAAACTGCGGCCCGTATCCGGCGCCTGAAGCCGCCCGAGCCTTATAAGGGCAAAGGCATCAGATACTCAGGCGAGGTTATTAAGCGAAAGGCCGGCAAGAAGGCGACTACGACCGCTGGTTAGTAATTTTACGGATAATGAATCGTACGAATATACGAATAAATGTACGAGCTGAGAATTCATGAATCAATTTAAAACAAAACGGGACAAACGCATTCGCAGACACAGGCGCATCCGCTCCGGTGTGTTAGGCACGGCCGCGCGGCCTCGTCTCTCGGTATTCCGTTCAAATAAGCATCTGCACCTTCAGCTCGTCGATGATGAAGCGGGAAAGACTCTTATCGTCGCCGAAACCAGCGAAGTGAAAAAAGTAAAGGGAAAACAAGGAGGTGCCGCCGAAGAGGTGGGCGCACTTCTCGGAAAGCGCGCGCTTGAGAAAGGCATCAAGGAAGTCGTGTTTGACCGCAGCGGATACCGGTATCATGGAAATGTTAAGAAGCTGGCTGATGCAGCGCGCAAAGCCGGTTTAAAATTCTAAGGCTTGTCCCGCAATTTTTGTTCGTCTTGGGCGGACAAAAATTGCGGCTGGCAAACCTTACCCAGCCGTAGTTTTACTCTTCGGTTGTCGGTAGCAAAAACAAGATTAATGTATTAAAGAAAGTTCATTAAGCAAACCAGTTTTTAATAAAACTACAGCTGGGTGCTTAATTTTCTAATATCTCGGCCGCACCGCTGGACGCGGGCGCCTCGCTGAGAAAATTAGCATGGCACAGGAAAGACATCAGCGTTTCAAAAAAGAAAAATCGGAGTTTGAACAGAAAGTTCTGGATATTCGGCGAACAGCCCGCGTTGTTAAGGGTGGGCGCCGCTTCAGTTTCCGCGCAACGGTTGTTATCGGGAACCAGGCGGGGCGTGTTGGGATCGGGGTCGCAAAGGGGCCGGACGTATCGCAGGCGGTTGAAAAGGCAGTTCGCAAAGGAAGAAAGTTCATGATTGATGTTGTCGTAACAAAAAGCGGCAGTATCCCTTTTGAAGTTGAAGCGAAATACGCAGCTTCCCATGTAAAACTTATGCCAGCACCCTTGGGTGCCGGGATTATCGCGGGAGGTTCGGTCCGGGCGGTCGCCGATATGGCAGGAATTCAGAACATGTCTTCAAAAATTCTTTCTCGTTCTCCGAACAAACTTAATAACGCGCGCGCGGTCATTGAGGCGCTGAAAAAATTAAAAGATTAAACCATGCAGCTTCATAATATACAATCAAAGACAAAATTCAGGAGGGGACAGCGTATCGGGAGAGGTGGGAAGCGCGGAACAACCGCGGGTAGAGGGACAAAAGGGCAGAAGGCAAGGGCCGGGCATAAGATACGGCCGGCGCTTCGCGATATCATAAAGAAAATTCCGAAAAGCCGTGGATTTAAGTTCCGTTCATTTGCTCCAAAAGTGGAAGTTTTGAACCTTTCCGACTTAAACGAGGTTTATAAGGAAGGAGAAACGGTCTCTCCGGCGACATTGGTTGAGCGGGGACTTCTTGATAGAATGAAAGGGTGGCTTCCGAAGGTGAAGATACTCGGTCAGGGAGAGCTCAAAAAAAAGCTCATATTTAAAGACGTCGAGCTTTCGCGTCCGGCACGGGCAAAAGCAGGCTCATAAACAAACGCTAATATGTTTGAGCGACTCCAACAAATTTTAAAAATATCGGATCTTCGGAAAAAGATCCTTTTTGTGTTGCTCATGCTTGTCATCTTTCGGGTTGCGGCAAATATTCCCGTTCCGGGAGTTGACAAGGAAGCGCTCCGTTCGTTTTTAGGGAACAGCCAGTTCTTCGGGCTTCTGAACATATTTTCCGGAGGAGCGTTGACGAACCTTTCCATCGCGATGCTCGGAGTAGGGCCGTACATTACCGGCTCCATCATCATGCAGCTTTTAACTATGATATTTCCGCGCTTGAAAGAAATGTATCAGGAAGAAGGAGAGGCGGGCAGAGCGCGCTTCAACCAATATTCGCGCCTTCTTACCGTTCCGCTTGGGCTCTTACAAGCGTACGGTCTTCTTATCATTCTGTCGCGTCAAAACATCCTTCCTCATCTTGGCATTTTCGGGTTTCTTACGAACATGGTCGTCATTACCGCGGGCACCATGTTTCTTGTCTGGATAGGAGAACTCATTTCTGAAAAAGGCATCGGGAACGGAATTTCGCTCATGATCTTTGCCGGCATTGTTTCGGGCTTACCGACGAACTTCGGACAATTTGTGTTTGATGTCAGGAATAGTCCCGAAAAACTTCCGAGCTACCTGGTATTTGCGGCAATCGCCCTTATTGTTGTCGCGGGAGTCGTCTATATTACAGAAGCCCAGCGGAACATTCCCGTATCATACGCAAAACGCGTTCGGGGAAATCGCGTGTACGGAGGCGTTTCCACTCATCTTCCGCTTCGGGTGAATCAGGCGGGAGTTATTCCGATAATTTTTGCCGTGTCTATCGTTCTTTTCCCCGGACTTATCGGAAGTTTTCTTGCCGGTGTTCCGAACTCAACAGCCCAGTTCATCTCGGATTTTCTCATCAAGATGTTCAACAACCAGTGGATATACGGAAGCGTTTATTTCGTTCTTGTGTTCGTATTCACATATTTCTATACGGCGGTTACGTTTGATCCGCAATCCATAGCCGATAACATTCAAAAGCAAGGGGGGTTTGTTCTCGGCATTCGCCCCGGGCGGCAAACTGCGGAATATTTATACCGCATCATCAACCGCATAACGCTCGTGGGAGCGGTATTTTTAGGACTTACTGCCGTTCTTCCTATTGCGGCCCAGGGAGTATTTGCCATCCAGACATTTACCATCGGCGGTACTGCGCTTTTGATCGCCGTATCCGTCGTTCTTGAGACGCTGAAGCAGGTCCAGTCGCAGATCGTTACATACGAATACGAATAACGCCTGTTTCAGAACAAAAAAAGACAAATGGCATATCCCAAAATAGTCATCTTTATGGGGCTTCCTGGCTCTGGCAAGGGGACTCAGGCCGATCTCGTTTCCGAACGGTTCGGTTTTTTTCATTTTGATACGGGGAGAGTGCTTGAGAAAGAATGGTACGATCCGGCAAAGCAAAATGACCCCGTCGTTGTACGCGAAAGGAAAAATTTTGAATCGGGCGTATTAAACTCTCCTGATGTTGTGAATACAGTCGTTGAGCGATACATCAAGCAGTATTCAGCGGAGGGAAAGAATCTTGTTTTCAGCGGCTCGCCTCGAAGTATTGTGCAGGCGGAATTCCTTTTTAAGGTTTTTGAAAGCCTTTTTGGCTATGAAAACGTGCTTGTTTTTGCCGTTGACGTGTCGGAGGATACGTCTCTTTTTAGGAACAGCAATCGCAGGGTGTGCAAAAAATGCAGGACTCCGGTTCTTTGGAATAGTGAAACGAAAGACTGGCGTGTTTGTCCCAAGTGCGGAGGAGAACTTGTAAAACGCTCTCTTGACGTTCCCGAGATAATCAAGGAGCGGTTTAGGGAATATTACAGACAGACCGAACCTGTTTTTGAGCTTATTAAAAAAGTCGGCATAGAAACTGTTCATGTCAACGGAGAACTTCCTCCGGAGGCGATTGCCGAAGAGGTAAGAAACCATCTCGAGTCTTGGTCTAAAAAACATACGACATGACCGTAGCATCAGAAAAAGAAATAGAAACACTGCGGGGGTGCGGGCGCCGGTTGGCGGAAGTTTTGGCTAGTGTGAAGCAAGCCGCGCGTTCCGGAGTTTCGACAAAAGAACTTGATAAGCTCGCCGAGGGCTTAATTTTGTCTTCGGGCGGAGAACCTATTTTCAAGGGATACAAAACGAAACTTGACCCACGGCCGTACCCCGGCTCGCTTTGCGTTTCCGTGAATGACGAAGTCGTACACGGCCTGCCGTCAAAAGAGCGGATACTCAAAGAAGGCGATATAATATCCGTCGATTCAGGCGTTCTTTTTGACGGGCTCTATACCGACGCCTGTTTCTCCGCCGCTGTCGGAACCGCGCCGGCCGGGGTTCATACATTTTTGAATTCGATTTCGGAAGTCCTGGAAGAAGTGATCCAGGAGATCGTGAGAGCCGATGCCAAAGTCGGGGATATTTCCTTTTTCATCGAACGTCATATCAAAAAAGCGGGTTATTCGCCGGTGTCGACACTTACCGGCCACGGGCTTGGAGCCAAGCTTCATCAATTCCCCGATGTCCCCAATGTCGGGAAAAAAGACACCGGGCCGGTGCTGCCTGCGGGAACAATGATCGCGATCGAACCGATAGCCGTGATGGGCCGGCCGGATGTTTACACGGCCGAGGACAAATGGACCGTGATCACCTCAGATCACAGTCTGGCCGGGCATTTCGAACACAGCGTGCTGATCACCGGGGAAGGGGCGGAGATAATCGCATGAAATGAGGGATTCTGTTTAGGCCTTCCCTTTCTTCTTTTCCGC
>Ga0075975_140_pt1 | contig 8571 bp, 10 predicted proteins | sample RifGroA2_FD_68001 | JGI IMG/M metagenome (GOLD analysis project Ga0075975, IMG submission 68001) | Parcubacteria bacterium GW2011_GWA2_47_10
CGCTTGAAGCAAACGCATCATCGAGACTCGCGTTGGTCCCAGCATCCACATAATCATTCACCCCGTCAAAATTCAACGCCTGGCCGATCTTACCTATCACCCGAGCGGGGCCATTCGTAAGCGTTCCGTTGTTGTTACTGCCCGAGCGATCATACGCCGTAAGATTGGCCATATCCTTCCCATCAAAAGACCAAGAGCCGACAAGCCCGCTGTTCAAATTCTGCGGGGCAACACCCGTCTTTAGCGTTGCGCCTATTTTATACAGGCGTTTTATTTCGTCTGGTGTTAAAGCGCGGCTGTAGATGCGGGCTTCGTCAATCAGCGCGTTCGCATAACGTTCAGTATCGGTGCTATTGAAAGTCAACCCAATCCAAAATGGCGCGGGACTGTTGAATATAGACGCGGGAACGCTTACTACGTCCTGTGCCTCTTGAGCCCCGTCAACGTAGAGAGTCAGGGACGTGCTCGGAATAAATACCATCGTTGCCAAATGCCATCCACCGTCAGCCCGATCAACCGCACCCGTTGCGCTGGCCGAGGTTGAATCAGGAACGTTTGTCCCATCACTAGAGATTGTTGCGTTTATAGTGCCCGTCGTGTTCACAATAATAGCATATGCTCGTTCATTGAGAAATCCTGTCTGGCTCCTGAACTTATTGATAAGTCCCTCGCTTTGATTCACGGGATTGTTATTCATTTTGAACCAGACCGAAGCGGTTAGAGCGCCCGTAACATCAAGTGAGTTAGTGCTACCGTCTGGTACTTCTACATAATCATCCACCCCGTCAAAATTCAGCGCTTGGCCGATTTTGCCGATAGCTTTTACCGGACCGCCCGTTAGCGTTCCACTGTTGTTATTACCTGAACTGTCGTAAGCAATAAGACCCGCAATACCATTCCCGTCAAACGAAAAAAGACCAGCAAGACCTCTGTTCAAATTCTGCGGAGCAACACCTAGCTTTAACGTTGCGCCTATTTTATAGAGACGTTTTATTTCGTCGGGAGAGAGAACACGGTTATAGATGCGAACATCATCGATTTCTCCGCTAAAATTATCGGCCGTCCCGTTTGCGGCCGCACCTATGACAAAATCTGTTGTGCTGTCATCTGCTCTGCTGGTGTCTCCGTTTACCGTTGACGTGTAGCTTACCTCGGACCCGTTAACATAAATATGCGCATTAGCCGCAGTTGCCGAACCATCCCAGGTGACCACAACGTGGTACCACTCATTGGGAAGAACCGTGTTACTGATCGAAACCCGATCCAGATTGGTTACATCATAATCGACGCCAAAAAAAAGACGGTTGTTACTCCCATTGACAAAAAACCTCCAGCCGACACAATTAGCCACCCCTGTACATTTACCTACAATTCTTTTGTCGCCCGTAACGGTGTCAAAATTGATCCATGCGCTCGCAGAAAATGCTGCCAGGTTATTTAAAACACTCGGCGTGCCCATATTTACCGAACCCGGCGTGGAGCTTAAGAAACTCAATGCTTGACCGATTTTTCCAATGCCGGGAGTAGCGCTTCCGTTCAAAGTCCCGTCGTTTCCCTGCCCCGAACGGTCGCTTGCGTACCTTATCTGACCAAGATCACTGGCTCGATACAGATCCCGCCCGTCAAAAGACCAAGAGCCGACGAGGCCGCTTGAAAGACCGATGTAAGTCGGGTGGCCGTAGATAGTGCCGGCATACACATTCGTTGCAAAACCAAAAAAGAGCACCGAGGTAAATAAGAAAGTTGTCAGTAGATTTCGTTTCATATAGTACGCTGGGAAATAAAAGCTAGGAGATAAGAGATACGAAATAAGATTTAAGAGTATTGGCACAAGGTATAAAATTTAAGATTTATGGCGAATAAATGTTTTTGATTTCTGGATCAACCCCTGCAGTAGCCGATGGGTAGTGTTTGCCATGTCTGCCAAGTTTTTAAATGTACTGTTGTCAAGATAGCCAACGTCTTTTGCAATAAGAATTTGATTCTTTAACTCCGCCAAAGACCCCTGCGCAAGATAGAAAAACTGCACTTTTTCCTTATAGCCGTGCCTTCCGAATCCTTCGGCAATATTTGACGTAACCGAAGACGCGGCCCTGCGCATTTGATCAGTCAGTGAATACGTTTCTTCGCGCGGAAACATTTTGGTAATCCGGTATATCTCAACTACAAGGCGATGGCCTTCCTGCCAGACAATAAGGTCGGTAAATGATTTAATTTGATTTTGTTGTTCCATAAAAAATCTTAAATCTTATCTCTTATTTCTTAAATCTTATATCAAGTATCTTAAATCTCGTTAATCATGATTCCTGCGTCTTACTTCGTAAATCCTAAATCTTATCTCTTATTTCATATATCTATTCAGAGAATGCCCATGTTTCCAGTATCGGCCCGATGATGGCATCAGCATCGGCATACCCGGTAACCTGATACATGGTGCCGCCATAGACAAACCACACCTCGCGCGTTTTCCCGATAGAGGAATTTTCGCTTGAAAAGAGCAGTGCTTCAATGTCTTTGTTTGAGCCAATAAGTACCGTTTGAGGGTTTTCTATCGCCATGCCGGGCAAATCTTTGTGAATACGCGCTGCGGTCAGCGGGCCTCCTTCGTCAAAAGGAACTGCAAAAATCTGGAACTCCCGCTTTGAACCGGCGTTTTTTTGGTCCCGCACAAGAAACATGGCGCCTTGGCCCTCGTCAAAAGCTGTGACCGTAAGATCGGTTGAGTGGAAAAATGAGAATCCGAGAGGACTCACATACACTTCTCTATCATTTTTTTCCGCAGTTTGTTCTGCGCTGTCTGACGGTGAAGCACCGCCATTTTCAGAATTTTTACCTCCGGATAAGTTGGCGGACGGTGAAGCTGAATTGCCCCGCCAGTCTTTTTTACTGAACAAGAACCACCCAACTGCGACTGTGAGAAGGAGAACTACCGTGATTACTGCGATTATCTTAGTTTTTTTGTTGAACATATATTTATAATTTTATTAAGAATATAGATTTAAGATTTAGGATTCATATATTTATCCGCTGATAGAACTGATAGAACTGATAGAACGCGGTACCACTGACAGAACGCTGATAAGCCCCGTTAGAAGTTTAGGATAGTTTCCCAGTGTAAGAAAAACTAAGCCGTACGCCGGCTTCGCCCTTCTATTTTTGTTGGTAGATGCCCATTGCTGAACTTCTAACTGGGCAAGGACGCCGAATGAACGCCGCTGCTTACGCGATACCTTTTGGATAGAATTGTCTATTTTTTCTTTCATAGTTCAGCGAAATATCAGCGTATTAATCAGCGATAAGTCAGCGATTAGCGGCCCATGTTGTACAATCTTTTAACTTCATCTGGTGAAAATTCTTCTAAAGTAACTTCTGAAGTCCGACTTCAGAAGTTTAAGTCAGGAGGGTTTTGAGTTTTGGATTTGACTTTTGCATTTTGCGTGCCCCGTAGTGAACCCCGTTACCACGGCCTTCCGGCCGTGGCATCAAATGAGTCGCTTCGCGTTCGACGACCATTCCTCCACGGGCTTCCACCCGTGGCCTCCTGGTAACGGGGTGAACCGAGGGTTCTACTACTGGGATATTTAAATTTTTCATTTCTTTATTTCACCGCGTAATTTTTCGCGGCAAAATCGTATTGACTAATAAAGATTTTCTTGAAAGGCACAATTGAGTTTAATTCATAAAACACAAAAACAGCCTCGCGATACTCGTCCTCATCAACACTGCGGTAAGAGAGCGGAGCGCGGCTGTGCGCCAGCAAAATGGCGTTGGCCATAAGGCGCGAAGTTCTTTTGTTGCCATCTTCAAACGGCTGGATGTAGCTTATGCCCAAAAGCGCGACAAGCGCTTTAGCGTAGGACGTATGCATTCTATCCACTGTGGATGAAAGTTCAGAAACCGCTTCCGAAATCTGGTGGACGTTGTCCAACGGTTTATATATTGACCCGGTCACGCCGACCGGTTTGCTCCGCAGTCCCAAATTAATGCTTAAATCCTTGACCAGAAAAGCATGCAAGTCCTCCAGATTTTTCCGGGTCATGGTTTTATAATAGCTCTTGTTTTCATGAATGAAATTAAAAGCGTCTTTGTGGTTTAGGATCATGTGTGTTTCCTTCTGACTGTGCCCTGGCGCTTCCTTGTTTTCCAAAATCAGTTTTTCCGTATCGAGCAGGGTATAGGTGTTGCCCTCTATTCTTGACGACTTCCAGGATAATTCTATTACCAGCCGCTCCAATTCCTTTTTTTGGATTGCCGGCGGCAAATCTTTTGTTCTCTTTTCATACTCCGCAGTGGCATTACTTAAAACTTCCAATTCACCATCTGAAAAAATTTCTACCGGAAACGAGGGCAGCAACTCAAAATTATATGAGCTTAGCCCATACCTCTTGTCAGGTTCAATGGAAGAATATTTTTTTGCATCAACCTCGGCACGTATCCTGCCGACGGTACTTAGTCTATATCTTGTAGCCCTTCCCGACCCTTCCAACCGAAGCAACCCGGATGAAGCCATTTCCGTTAACGCCCTTTTTATGGTAACAAGGGAAAAACCTTCGCCTATTTTCAAAACAGTCTGATGTATTTCAGACGAGCTTAAGCTTTCTTTCTCCAAGAGGATTCCTATTATTTCCTGATGTTTCTTACTGATTTTATCCATTATCGTATCATTTGAACATCTTTATCGTATCATATTGATACGATTTCGCCAAAACCCAAAGCTCCGTTAATCGTGCCGTTAAGGCAGATGTCAAAGATGGGAGGAAAAATACCAAGGGCGGGAAGTTTTTTAATTTTGAACTGTAATTTTTCATTTTTAGTTTTTAACTTTTAACTGATTACTGGCCCGTGTTATACAATCTTTTAATTTCATCTAGTGATAAAGCCCTGTTGTACATGCGGACGTCGTCAATGAGACCACTAAAATTCCGGTTGTTAACTTCTGAAGTCGTTAACTTCTGAAGTCGGACTTCAGAAGTTTAATTAACGACCCATATTGTAGAGACGTTTTATTTCGTCTGGTGATAAAGCTCTATTATAGATGCGGGCTTCGTCGATGAGGCCGTTGAAAGTCGTAATACCGACGTTACTGCCTATTTGACTATCGAAGGTGAAGGTATCAGCTAATAATGAACCATCCGTTGTCGTTTGGTAGGAAGTTTCGACACCATTGACGTAAATATGAACGTTGGCCGCAGTAACAGTTCCATCCCATGTAACCAAGACATGTTGCCACCCGCCAAGAGCTATCGAGTTATTTGAAGAAACTCGGTTCAACGACGTACCACCGCCCACGTTAAATTGAATCGCGTTTGTGCTCGCCAGATTCAAGGAAACTCCCCCAGCGGGACTACTCTCGTTCCTTCTGAAAATAATTTTACCTGCGTTTGTTTCGCCAAGGGTTCTGGCGTATATCCACGCGCTAACTGTCAGTGGTTTATCCTCTTGTAAAAGCGTATCGCTCGCGCCAGCGTTTACTAAATCATCCACCCCGTCAAAGTTGAGTGCTTGGCCGATTTTGCCGATGGCGCGGGTTGGGCCACTCGTAAGCGTTCCGTTATTGGCGCCTCCAGACCGGTCAAAGGCGGTAACGTTCGCCAAGTCAGGCTCGTCGAACGTCCAATGCCCGACAAGGCCGCTTGTAAGCGTATCTTTGCGCGTCGCGTTAATTTTAAATGTCCCGCCCATATTATACAGTCGTTTAATTTCGTCGGGCGACAGCGCACGATTGTAGACGCGGACTTCGTCGATCGTGCCGTTAAAATAGTCGCTCGTTCTATCATCGCCTATTCTCATGATGGCATTAGTGACAGTTGAGATTGATAGGTTATCAAAAAGAGTTGAAACGTCGGTGTTTATACCATCTATAAATATCTTCACTCCAGAGGCCGATGAACTTCCATCGTAAGTTACGACGGCATGATGCCATCCACTATAAGGCGCGGGGTTTGTCGTGCAGACCGTCAGCCAATTTTCACCGGCAATTCCAGCCAAGCCAAACCCTATTCGGGTAGCGCTTGAACAGACTCCGGCCCCGTTAAAACCAAATATATATCCCACCAAAGTTGATACGCCAATATTTCCGACAAATGATCGAGAAATTGCCGGGGTACCATTAGATTTATACCACAATGAAAAACTAAATTTATCGGTTCTCTCAAAATTAAAAGCTGTGGCTGAAGTATCTACATAACTACTCGTCCCATCAAACTTCAGCCCTTGGCCGATCTTGCCGATCGTTCGCGCGGGGCCGTTTGTCAACGTTCCGTTGTTGCCCTGGCCCGAGCGGTCAAAGGCGGTAACGTTCGCCAAGTCAGGCTCGTCGAACGTCCAATGCCCGACAAGGCCGCTTGTAAGCGTATCTTTGCGCGTCGCGTTTATTTTAAACGTCCCACCTATTTTATAGAGACGTTTTATTTCGTCGGACGTTAGTACGCGGTTGTAGATGCGGACTTCGTCGATGAGGCCACTCATAGGATTAAAAAATCCCACATATTCTCTCTGTCCAATAAGAACATTTGCTGTTGCTGATGGTATACTTGTGTCTGCTCCTGTCTGTCGGGCGTCTTGAATGCCGTTAATATAAAGAGTAAGTATGCCAGCCGTCGAATACGTTCCCACAACGTGATACCATACATTTATGTTTGGTATAGTGACACTTCTTACAATGTTCGAGCCAGTTCCTCCGTTGATATAAAGGCGAAAACACTTTGTTGAAGGTACTGGACACCCAACTGAACCATTAAATATATCGAATGTATATGCTCTTCCGCCAGTATTTTTATCTTTGGCAACAATCATGTATGCACCGTCAACAGGGAGTTCGGCCGCCATTTTGACCCACGCGCTAATCGTCAGATTTCCCGTGATTTGCAATGATGTTGGATTTCCAAGATTCACATCATCATCCACCCCGTCAAAATTCAGCGCTTGGCCGATGCGGCCGATCGCGCGCGCCGGACCGTTTGCCAGCGTTCCGTTGTTGTTATTGCCTGAACGGTCAAAGGCGGTAACACCTGACATGTCGGGCGCATTAAACGTCCACGACCCCACAAGCCCGCTTGAAAGACCGAGGTAGGTTGGGGCCTGGATGATGGAGCCAGCATCGGCATTTGCCGCATAGAACAAGAATATTATCGAGGCAAATGCGAATTTTAAATTTCCAATTTTAAATTTTAAATTAAACATTTTCATTAACTTTTTTCGTATCGCTAAACATACTCTGGTAGAACGATGGTTTTTGCATCCACACGTACTATTGACCCCGCTAGAAGTCTGAAATTGACTTGTGCCAAAAATATCGACAAGGCATATGCCACTTTCGCTTTCAGTCGTACTAAAAACTGTGGATACTTTTTGACTTCTAACGGGATTGACATAACGTATAGGTTTGCTATAATAGTGCCATATGAAATATCTCACCATAGTTCGAAAAAGTGAATATGGCTTCGACATTCACGTACCGGCTCTTCCCGGGTGTCACAGTCAGGGCGCTACAGAAGACGAGGCTCTTGAAAACGTCCGTGATGCGATCACAACATATCTTGAAATGGAAAGGGAGGAACTGAAAGACGCGAAAATTCATGAAGTTGAGGTCGCGCTTCAGCAATAACCCCCCAGTATGCTTTTTACTGACGTTTCTTCGGAGCGAGCGATCAAAGTTTTTGAAAAGTCCGGTTTTTGGATTTCGAGAAACAGCGGCAAGCATTTCGGTATGACAAATGGAACAAGAAAAATAATCATTCCGCGGCATACGCGCCTTAATCCGTACACACTGAAAGGAGCCATACGCGACGCAGGTCTTACTGACGAGGAATTCAAAGCTCTTCTTTAGTTTATTATTCTGTAGAACCATTTTTTTATCGCAGAAATGCGGTTTTTTTATTTTTCTCCGCCTACCCCTCACCACGACCCCACAAGGCCACTTGAAAGACCAAGATACGTTGGGGCCTGGATGATGGAACCTGCGTGTACGTTAGACGCAAAACCAAAAAAGAGCACCGAGGTAAATAAGAAAGTTGTCAGTAGATTTCGTTTCATATAGTACGCTGGGAAATAAGAGCTGGGAGATAAGAGATACGAAACAAGATTTAAGATTGCTGGCACAGGATATAAGATTCTGGATTTAGGATTTATGATGTCTGTGGCGGCTGTTTTTTTGAATCTTCTAATATTCGCTTTATATGCTGGTCTAACTCTTCCCTCTCAAGCTCTTTTTTGCTCTTTTCTTTTTTATGCTGCAATCCTGAAAGCTCCGATGTTTTTAAGCTTTTAATAAAACTTGCAACTAGCCGAGAGCACTCCGTCGCCAAACCGTTTAAATATTTAAATGTTTCAATATTTAAATATCCGATATCAAAAGCGGCATATAGTTGCGCGCGGACTTCTCCAGCAGAACCTTTTGCAATGTAAAGATAATTGAGAAACTCTTGACGCGTACCGCTTTCGAACCCTTCTGCAATGTTTGACATAATTGAAACAGATGCCCGCTGAATTTGGTCGCGAAAACCATAGTCTTTGCAGCCACTAAACGCTTTATAAACTTTGCTCACCAGTTCGCGTGATTTTTTCCAGGCA
>Ga0075975_147_pt1 | contig 8555 bp, 13 predicted proteins | sample RifGroA2_FD_68001 | JGI IMG/M metagenome (GOLD analysis project Ga0075975, IMG submission 68001) | Parcubacteria bacterium GW2011_GWA2_47_10
CGCCCGCCGATGAGGCGTCTTTTTATTTTCATTGCGCATATCGCTGAACCATCCGTGCGCCTGCTTGTTCCTGCCCGCAGGCAGGGACGGCGGAAATGACGCTGTAAGCATTTTTGGGTATAAATAGCGGGTTTTCTTTTTGTTTGCTTATTATATAATAGAAAAAGAGCCTAAACAGGCTTTTTCTATGGAGACTATTCTTTTTACCATCAAACAACCTCATGCATCTGTTGAGCACCGCGAAGTTCGTTCGGTAACACTTCCCACGAAAACCGGGGTCATGCAAATTCTTCCGGGACACGCCGATATGGTTGCTGAAACCGAACCGGGAGCGTGCACTATTGAGCGCGAGAAAGGAAGAGAGACCATTGAGCTTCCTTCCGCGGGCATCCTCCGAGTACACAGGGGGAGCGCGGTCCTTATTCTTTGATTCTTATGAATGACCTTATTTTCACAATACTTGTTTTTATCGCCGTCGGAATCGGTTTTGCCGGCATGCCTATTGCCGTAAGCTGGCTTTTGGGTATAAGCCGGAACAAAATTGTTCCTCCTAAAGAATTACAGCCTCCAGCCGTCCCCGACGAAACTCCGTGGATGACGCAAGCCGACCTAGCAAGACTCCAGGGCGAGCCGTATGAGTCTGGCATGGTTTCCGTCGGCCCGTGGCGAAAAATCGGATACGAATACGTTATCTACGCGATTCTTTTTTTGGTGTTCGACATGATTTTCCTAACTTTGTTTTTCAGCCTTGGCGCGTGGCTCGTTTTGCCCGGACGCGTTACGGCACTGCTATGCGGAGGAATTGCTCTCGGAGTCGCATCCATTTATTACGCGCTTGCGCCGAGAAAATATATTCGATTATAAATTCGATTTAGTTTTTGACATATTAAATGCGTCAGTTACATAAAAAAATCCGCTCCCATCACGTAATTTCTCTTTTTGCACTCGGCGGATTTCTCCTAGCCGCGTCTTACTCCCCAGCGAAGCTACCGCTTTTTTCTAATATTGACAATTTCGTTTTATTCGGCTCGGAAGGAGTAACACTTGAAGAAGGAACCCAAATATCTTCAGGAGATGTCGGCTCAAACAAGACAATTCATATAGACAAAGACGCTATCATAAATGGCAACCTTTTTGCTGATAGAATAGAGTTAGGAAAGAATACAACAATAAACGGAAACGCTTCGTTTAACACAATAAAGAAGGAACACAAGATAAAACATTCCAAGGGACTTCAACGTCAAACACCCTCAACCCTGGAAACTACAAAACAATAACAATCGAGGAAAACTCCTCTTTAACCCTTACCCCTGGAACATACAATATTACAGACCTTGTCTTAAAAGATGGGGCTATGCTTATTTATGAAGGAACAACAACCATTAACATAAAGGAACGCTTCAAAATAAAAGACAAGACCTCAATCCTTGCAAACGCCAACATTTCCCCTCAACTCCTCACAATCAACTACCAAAGGTCAAACCAAAAGCGGGAAGATGACGACGGCGAAATCAAAAGCGAATCCGACCCACAAGACTTGAGCGATTACCAACAAAACAAAGAAGGAAGACCCATCGTCTTCGGCCAACAAACATTCTTGAACTTCAAACTCCTTGCTCCGAGGGTGACCATCGTCATTGGGAAGAATTCGACGATGACGGGGCAGGTGGTGGGGAGAAAAGTAAGAGTTAAAAATAAAGTAGTTTTGAGCAAACGAACAGACTTTGCTAAGGAAAGCGACATTTCCAAGATAGTTCAAGATCAAGATGGTAATAGATTTATTTCAAATGAAATTATCATTCTTTTTAAGGATGGGTCGTCTTTTGCTGACGCTTTAGCAGTAGCAAATTCAGTTCAAGGCAATATTACCGGTTTTGTTCCATTTCCAGTAATTTATAAGATCGAAGCAAAAACAACCTCTGCGATAGAGTTAAAAAGTTTAATCGACCTTATTAAAACGAGTGACAACCCTCTAATTTTAGAGGTTGTTCCTAATTTAATTGGTGAAATTACGCAATGATAATGAAAATGGAAAATATTTATTTATTTTTATCCATTACCGTTTATTCCCTTATATTTATTCTTTTTGCAAAGTCTCCAAACTTTAAGGGTCTTCTTTTTGTAATTAGTCTGGCCGGCACAATTTTTGGGCTACTGTCTCAAAAGAATAGCGAGAAAAATGCTCGTGTCTTTCATTTTGCTTTTTTAATAAATATAACCTCCTTATTCGCACTTTTTGTCATCTTGCTTTTGGGAGGTTTTTTCGGTTTTGATCTAATATGATTATTGATCAAAAAATGTAAACATGGCAGGTACCCCGAAATTCAGACACTCTTTCTAAGAATTTGAGGACGTAATACAATCGGGACATATGACTACAAAAAAACTGCATAGAATCTCTAAAGAGGTAAAAGACCAGATCATCAAACGTATCAAAGATGACGGCATCCCGGTCACACAAGTAGCGGAGGAACATGGAGTGAGTACCGCCTCAATCTACGGCTGGCTCACGAAGGGGGTGTCCAAAAATCCAAGCTGGCTTGAATTCGCAAAGCTAAAGAAGGGAAACAAAGCACTGCTCGAATTGGTTGGCGAAATCACGATGAAGCTATCCGCCACCCAAAAAAAGAGTTGAGCAAACAAAGTTCTGTCACGAAAACCGCATTTGCTCGTAGCACCGGCATCTCCCGAACACACCTCTACTACCATCACCGGCTCCCGGAGAAGGACTGGACGTTAAAACAACAGATTGAATTGGTGCTGCGTGAGTACCCCAGCTACGGACACAAACGAATCGCCTTAAAACTCACCGTCAACAAGAAACGCATTCTCCGTGTTATGAAGATGTTCGGTATCAAACCCTATCGGAGAAGAGGCAGAAAGTTCAGGAAAACAAAGGATAATTCAACATCCTTCCCGAACCTACTTCTCACAGAGTTCCCGCGCTACCCTCACCACATCTGGGCCTCCGACTTCACGCATGTTTCCTTTCACGGGCGTATCGTCTACATCGCAACCGTCATTGATCTGTTCACGAGAGAGGTTGTCGGCTTCTCCGTCATGGCGTCGCATTCAGTAACGCTTGTTGCAAACGCGCTCCTTGCCGCTATACACAAACACCCGCATCCGGCCGTCATCCACTCCGACCACGGGAGCGAATACACCTCAAAAGATTAAGGAGCGCTGAACGAAGAGCTTGGGATTACCATGTCCATGTCGAAGAAGGCCTCTCCATGGGAGAACGGCTACCAGGAGTCATTCTATTCGCAGTTCAAGGTTGATTTGGGAGACCCGAATCGGTTTCAAAACTTAGGTGAGCTGGTATATGCTATCTATCAGACCATTCATTCGTACAACCACAGGAGAATACACACTAAATTGAAAATGCCTCCGGCGGCATATGCCGAGAGGCATCAAAGGTCGAATCAACTTGTAGAGACAGTGTCTTAAAAAATGGGTACCTGCCACCCCCCCATTTATTAAGAGTTAAATTTTGTAACCTAAGCCATGTTAAACAGATCCATTTTTATTGCTCTCGCGCCGATCTTTTTAGTTGCCGCTACTAGCTTAAGTCTTTCTTTACCATATTTTGGTGTTAAATTGCGTTTCTTAGAATAGTTTATGATATACTAGTATTATGATAGAAAAAACAAAATTTAAAACATACGGCAGTTATCCTGTTTTCTTTATTTGTGGGATTACTTTTTTTATTCTGGTTCCTACTGTAGTTTTATTTCTTATTTCTTTAACTGGTTATGCGGTAGTACCACTTAAAATCCCGTTAGCAACAACCGCAATTATTGACGGTGGAATTATTTTTTTGGTCTGGAAAAGAAAAAGGAGCGAATTATTTATCATACTAGCGAGTCTTGTTGTAGCTATTATAATTATTAATACTTTAGTCATAAAATATTCTAACACGCCCAGAATTAATACCCACGACAATAGAAGAATTGCTGATATCAAGCAATTAGAATTAGCAGTAGAGCTTTATTTTAATTATAAAGGTGGATACCCACCCACTACTTCGGGTTGTTACCCAATTTCTGTTTTAGATAGTTTTTTATCACCCGATTTTATAACAAGAGTACCGCGTGAAAGATTTGAGGAAATTGGTCATGACATATATCAGTATGGAGTTTCTCCTGACGGTTCGCAGGTTGTACTAAAAGCAGCCCTCGATAAGGAACGTCCTGTTTTAAAGTCTGACTTGGATGGCAATGTTTTCGGATGTAATTGCGATGACCCCAATTATTGTATTAGGGTCAACAAATGACCAAGTCAAACAAACTATGTTTAACAAATTTATTTTTACTGCCCTCGCGTCGCTTTTGTTAGTTGTTAGCACCGAATTTAGTTTTTCCGACAAAGACAAGCAAGCAAAAATTACTTGGGAACCAAAAGAAATTAAAACCTCGGTTTTTAGAGGTGGAACCAGAACCGTTGTTGTAAGTTTTATCAGTACTCAAAGTATTGCAAGCGCTAGTATTTTCATTAGTCCCCAGATACGGCCATTTATAAAAATTTCGACAACAACCGTTTTTAATATTACTAAAGGAGAAAATTTATTAAAATTATCCATAACAACTTCGAAAGATAACAAAAAGGGAAAACTTGAGGGCTCGCTTCATATTCGAAGCGGAAATCGGACAATTCCAAAACTGCTAGAGATTGAAATAGAAGTTTTGAATACTCAAAATGTTGAGCAGAAAATTTCAGAATTCCTTGTTCAGCAATTCGGAACTATGATGCCTGTTGTTCCGGCAGATAAAAAATTTTTATTGGCAACCACTACTATCGAATTAGAAAGTATTTTAATGCAAGGATCAAACTTGCCAGCCGTATTTAAGGCGGGATCAGTCTTTTTCGTTTCTAATTTATTCTCTGATTTTGCAGTTTTTAGTGCAGTTGACGAACTGATGCCCCTTATTACAAATACGGGGGTCAGGACATCTGATATAGAATCTGTTCACCTCTCATTAATTCATGGCTGGAGTAGAGATAACCCCAACGAACCGCTCATTCCCGACTCTGCTCCTGGTACCGCTGTAACCTTTTTCAGTGGACTTAGTCCTCTCGATGTAAATGAAGATGGAAAGACAGACCACTATGTATTTGTCCCTCTCAATAATACCCATACCGTTTTGCACTCAAATGATGCTGACGAAATTATTGCAAGAAGATTCACAACGACGGAAGGAATTTCAGAATCAGCCGCTACTGCGCTTCATGAGTTGGTTCATGTTATGGATTTTCGGACAGAGTGTGGTGGCGGACAAAATTGGTATACTTCTCAAGAAGAAGAGGACTTTGTTTCTTTATTTGTAGAACCTTTAATTAAAAACGTTTTTGCCAACGCTAATACTAATTTACTGAATTCAACTGTAAATAGTGCTCTTAATGAGTTTCCCAACACCCAAAACTGTCTTGAGCGATTAGATTTAACTCGTCCAGCCACAGTAATTCTAAATACTCCTACCAATATTTCTTCGACATCAGTTACTCTTTCTTGGTCTCAAAATACTGATCGTGATTTTTCGTCTTACAAAATTTTCAGAAGCACAAACGCAAATGTTGGTGTGAACAATACACTTATTGCAACAATCACCAGTCCCAACCAAACCTCACTCGCCGACACCAACCTTTCTTCTAACACTCAATTTTTCTACAAAGTTTTTGTCTTTGACAAGGCAGGTCTATCTCGCGGAAGCAACGAGGTCTCTATTACCACAGCGAGCACTACTATTCCCGGCCAACCCGGCCCTAACGTCGGGGACTTCGTTCTTCTCCCGATGCTTGTAAACGGCATCCGTGGCGGTTCCCTCACAAACCTCGATATGATGGGAAACTCCAAAGCCGTCGTCATAGGAGGAATAGGGGAAATATCAACCGTAGCCGTGCCTCAAGGAACAGTAGAACATATTGCTTCACTTAACGCTCAACCCTATGCAGACACAGTTTCAAACGACGGCAATACCACATATGTTCTCTCCAACCCCGGAAATGGCATCGGCCCCGGCCAGATAGACAAGATTGACCTCATTACCAAAGCAACTTCAAGTGTCGCGGTATCAAACACCTTCCATTCTAACGCAGGAGGAGACATTACCATTACCCCCGACCAGTCCTCCCTTATTGCCACATTCGGTAATGGAGGAACAGTCAGCGTTAACATCCAAAGCCACAACGTTCAAGCCATATCAGGATATGGAGGAACAGGAATAGTCATAGAGCCGGGAAGACAAACAGCCCTTGTCTCCGCATCCTTCGGCTCCGGTCTTGATCAAGGAGACGGCCTCATAAGAATAAACCTCACGACAGGACAAGGAACGCTCGTCCACACTCTTCCAAGTACGCCAACCGACGTTGCCCTTTCTCCTGACGGGCAAGTTGCGTATGTTTCAACCTACACCGGCGTCTATCAGATAGGACTTCAACCCGTAACCATCCAAAGCGTCTCATCCCAAACATGTAGTCACATAGACATCAAAGCCGACGGAACAGGACTTATTTGCATCGGGTTTGACCCGAGCTTTCCGTTTCTCGGTTCTCCTCCGGACCTTTTCCTTATCTCGCTCCCAGGAGGAAGTGTCTCAACCATCAATCGCACTATCTTTGCCCCTGGAGACTTCATCAAAGAAACAGACAGCACACTTCTTATCGCAGACACAAGTTGTATTTCATTTACTGGCATCTCCCGCTATGACATAGCAACAACCATCACGGACCGCATCTCCGACCCCATCTGCGGCATAGCAGGCATGGTCCAGGAGCCGAACACTCCTAACCTCATCATAGGAATAGCGAACGGCCCAAGCGGCTCAATCTTCGAATTCAGTCCTCTGACGAAAGAAACTCATGTCATTGCTTCGAGTTTTAATCATCCCGGAGACGTATATCTTGGACAAGACGGACACACGCTTTTTCTTACCGACGGTTTCAACCAACCTTACCCGGGTTCCCTGCTTAAAGGAGATCTCAATTCAAGTACGACGATAACCCTATTCACCGGCTTCCAGAACCCGTCGCGTTTTGCCATTGACGAGCAAAACCATAAGGCCTATGTTCTTGAACAGGGAGGAAACGGCTCGCTTGAACAGATTAACCTTGATACAGGCGAAGAAAAACTCATTGCGTCAAATCTCGCTGGTACCGGAGACATTCCTCAAACCATTGCGTTTGAAGACGCAAACCACCTGCTCATCGGAGCTGACGGGAAGATTATGAGAGTTAATGTTTTAACGCATGCAACTACCGTCATTGCTCAAGACTTTTGTGCTCTTCCCAGCAATGGGTTAAGGGACATCATTATCGAGTCCGGGGGACAAACTGCTCTTGTTTCCAGTTCTATTTGTGGGATGGTGAGGGTAAGGATTAAGCAGTAAAACAAAAAATTCTTTTATGTTCGACATTGTTTTAGCAAAAACTTCAGAACTGTTCGTCGCGGTAACTGAACCTGGGTTCCGCTGGGCGCGTGGAAATTCGCTGTGGCCGGTTGTGTTTGGCATTTCCTGCTGTTCTCTTGAAATGATGGATTTGGGCGCTTCACGCACCGATGTCGACCGTATTGGAACTTTTTTCCGCGCAACTCCCCGCCAGTGCGATGTGCTTATTGTTCCTGGAGGCCCTGTAACGCTTAAAATGTCGCACGTTGTGCAAAGGCTCTATGCCGAGATGGCGCGCCCCCGCTATGTTATCGGGCTCGGAGCCTGCACTATTTCGGGAGGGCTTTTTCGCGGTTCCTACAATCTTATCGACAGGCTGGACTCAATTGTTCCGGTGGACGTGTATGTTCCCGGGTGCCCGCCGAGGCCGGAGGCGATGATGGACGGCGTTTTACAGTTGAAAAAACTTATTGAAACGAAACAGATTTAATGGAAACAAAAGTAATTGAAGCCGGAAAAATACACGAAGAAGTCGAAGCTCTGAAAAAAGCGGGGTATCGGCTTGCTTCCTGCCGAGAATCCCCATGTTGCTTCAATTGCCGATATATACGGCCTCGCCGATTGGCACGAGCGCGAAACCTTCGACCTCTTCGGAATTATTTTTGACGGCCACCCGAATTTGGCGCGGATATTCCTGCCGGAAGATTTTAAAGGTCATCCGTTGCGAAAAGATTATATTGCATACAAGCGCGAACTTCCCGGATAATTCATGCCGCTGAAACGGCGCTGATTGAACGCCGATGAGAATAGCACTAAGACAAAGATATGATCGAGAAAGAAACAAAAAGGACAAAAATAAATTTCGGCCCCCAGCACCCGAGCACTCACGGTGTTTTGAACCTTGACGTTGAGGTTGAGGGAGACACCGTTTACTCGGCCGAGCCTCACATCGGTTTTTTGCACCGCGGGTTTGAAAAGCTTGCCGAAGAGCGCAGGTACATTCAGTTTCTGCCGGCTCTTGAAAAGGGCGACTATGTTGCGGCGTTTTCGTGGGACGAGCTTTACATGGGGCTTATTGAAACGAAACAGATTTAATGGAAACAAAAGTAATTGAAGCCGGAAAAATACACGAAGAAGTCGAAGCTCTGAAAAAAGCGGGGTATCGGCTTG
>Ga0075975_148_pt1 | contig 7088 bp, 5 predicted proteins | sample RifGroA2_FD_68001 | JGI IMG/M metagenome (GOLD analysis project Ga0075975, IMG submission 68001) | Parcubacteria bacterium GW2011_GWA2_47_10
CGGATATCTCGCATTCGAGGACGATAAGGATATTCTGACGACTGTGTCCTACGCGGCCGTGCGTCCCGACTTCGTACAGATTGCTACCCCGTGGTGCTCGCGCATTCGTGCGTTCGAGCGCTGGAAGACGATGTATGATATGTTTCCGGTTTATCATAATGTCAGAAAGGAAGCTGGCGGCGAGGACCTTCTCTCCGGCCAAGAGATTCGAAAAAAATACACGGACGCCAGAGAATAGGTGTTCCAACTCCAGCTTTGCTGGAGTTTTACTTTTTTGTGATAGTGTGGTATATTTTTGCTTGCATTCACTATATATTTGTGAGGAAGCGCTGTTGAAACAAAAGAGGTTACATCCTTCGTTATACAATAAGACACATGGACCTCATGTTCGGAAAACTGGCTATAAATAAGGAAAGCCACACGCTCATCGTGGCGGAATTTTCCGACGGCCACGAGGGAGATCTTGAACACGCAAAGAAGCTGGTGGATGCGGCGCGTGCGTCAGGAGCTGACGTCGTCAAGTTTCAGATGCATTTTCCCGAAGTAGAAATGGTTCCTGGCGTAAAGATGTGGGCGGGGGACCTTCAGGACATTCTGAAGAAAGTTTGGTTTTCGCCCGAGAAGCATGTCGAGATAATCCGATATTGCAAGGAAAAAGGAATCCAGTATCTCTGCACGCCATTTTCTCCGAAAGCGGTTGATGTGCTGAATGAATTGGGAGTTGACGGATTTAAAACCGGTTCCGGGGAAGTGTATAATCTTCCGTTCCACCGCAAAATTGCAAAGATATCTGGGGCAACCGGAAAACCAGTCTTCGTTTCCACCGGCATGTGCACGATGAAGGAACTAGCCGAAACAGTTTCCGTGTACAAAGAGGAGGGAGCGCACTTCATGCTTATGAACTGCACCTCCGAATATCCGATCAAGGATTATACTCACGTGCGACTTACGCTTATTTCAAAGCTCAAACGAAAATTTGGCGTGTGGGTCGGGCAGTCTGACCACACAACGGATAACTATACCGGCTTTGCGTCCGTTGCTCTCGGGGCAAAAGTTATTGAAAAACATTTTACGCTTGACCGTGCGGGAACATTTCCGGACGACTTTATGTCGCTTGACCCCGGCATGATGAAAGATTTTGTCGAGGGTGTCCGGAAAATAGAAGCCGCGTTCCGACACAGCTCTGGTCGAGGTAGCGCAATAAATCCACGCGGTTCACTCCCGCGGGATAAAAAATATTCGGCAGAACTTTTTGGAAAGAAAGTAAAAAAAGATATTCCGAAGAACGCAATTCTTCAGTGGGAGGATGTTGGTTAAAAACAATGCACGGAAACATTTAAACCTCTAACGATACCAGGGTTTTACCCTTTTTGATGTCGTGGTACTGTTTATTCAAACAAAAGAAAATTCGATTGCATACATCGCTGAAGTTCCGGCGCACTATCGGCCCTTTGCAGATCCTCTCTTTAACGAGAAAGGGGCTCCCGCAGGAGGAAACAAATAGGGCTCCATTCTCGTTATAAAAAGCACGGGCTCGGAGAAAGGGCATAAGCAGTGAGCTTTATGGAAACCAAAAATAAGCGAAAGATATGTGTTGTTACAAGCAATCGGGCGGATTATGTGAAATTACGCTCGGTACTTCGTGAGCTCAAAGCCGACCCTGAAGTCGAGCTTTTGCTTGTTGTTGCCGGTTCGCATCTTTTGCGAAATTACGACACAACAATCGACCTTATCCGCCGCGACGGGTTTCCTGTTTCGTATCAGGCGTTTATCGAGCTCGAAGGAAGATTTCCCGTTACAATGGCAAAGTCCACGGCTCTTGGAATTAACGAGTTTGCAACCGCGTTTCATAACTTGAATCCCGACATTGTGCTTCTTCACGGAGACAGATTTGAAACCCTTGCCGCGGCGGTTGCGGCCTCGCTCATGAATATTTTTATTGCGCATATTGAGGGAGGGGAGGTGAGCGGAACGATTGATGAGCATATCCGCCACGCCGTAACAAAGCTTTCGCATTTTCACTTTCCAACAACCGAGCACGCCCGAAAGAATATTATACGTCTCGGCGAGCATCCGGCGCATGTTGTTGTTGCGGGGTGTCCGGGCATTGACGAATTGCTTCAAGCTCCCGAGGTTGCTTTATCCGAGCTGGAAAAGATAATCAATGAACGCTTCATGAACGGCGGCATAAAACTCTCTTTTTCAAAAGGCTTTATTTTATGCGTTCAGCATCCCGTTACGACCGAATACAAAAAAGCCGCGTCCCAAATACATGAAACGCTGAGCGCGTTGAAGGAAACAAAACTTCCGGTTGTTTTATTGTGGCCGAATATTGACGCGGGGGCGGACGAAATCAGCCAGGCGATCCGCTTTTTTAAAAATGAACCCGGTACTAACGCGTTTCATGTGTTTAGGAATTTTCCTCCAGAAATTTTTTTCAGCCTGCTTCGTTCGGCGTCCGTTCTTGTCGGAAATTCCTCAAGCGGGATACGCGAGGCGTCTTCCTTTGGAACGCCCGTCGTGAATGTTGGCACGCGTCAGAATGGCAGGACTGTCGGCAGTAATGTAATTACTGTAGGCCATTTAAGTGTGGACATCTTAAGAGCGGTCAAAAAACAGCTTTCGCATGGACGCTATCAGCCGGAGCACTTGTACGGAAAAGGCGGGGCCGGGAAAAAAATAGCCGAAACGCTTAAAACGATTGATACTTCTTTAATCCAAAAACAACTTTCATATTCTTAGCAGTTTTTATGTAATCGCATTATAGTGTCAGAACACGCCGAAAAAAAGAAAGTAGTTGTAACAGGAGGGGCGGGCTTTATCGGCTCGCATCTTACGGATGCGCTTGTTCTAAAAGGTTTTGATGTCCACGTTGTCGATAATCTTTCGACCGGAAAAAGAGAGAACCTGAACCCGAAGGCAACATTCCACGAAGTTGATATCCGTGAGTTCGATAAGCTAGTGCCGGTTTTCAAGGGCGCCATGGGTGTTTTCCATCAAGCGGCTTTGCCGAGGGTCCAGCCGTCAATTCTCGATCCCCGGACGACGAACGACATCAACGCAACGGGAACCTTAAATGTGCTTGTGGCTGCGCGAGACTCAAAAGTGAAGCGAGTTGTATTCGCGGCATCCTCTTCGGCATATGGTAATCAGGATACGCTTCCTCTGGTAGAAACAATGAAGGCTAATCCTTTGAGCCCGTATGGACTTCAGAAATATATTGGTGAGCTTCAGTGCAAAATGTTTTCAGAGCTCTACGGCCTTGAAACAGTTTCGCTTAGGTATTTCAACGTCTACGGGCCGCGTGCCGCAACCGACGGAGCGTACGCGCTTGTTATTGGGCGTTTTCTCGAACAGCGCAAAAAAGGCGAGCCATTGTCCGTTGTTCCTGACGGAAAACAGTCGCGCGATTTTACCCATGTCCGCGATATCGTTCGGGCAAATCTTCTTGCGTATGAATCTCCAAAAGTAGGGAAAGGGGAAGTCATAAACATCGGCGGGGGAAACAACAAAACCGTTCTTGAAATTGCGGACATCATCGGCGGGCCGAAAGTATTTGTCGAGCCGAGAATCGAGCCGAAACACACGCTTGCAAATATTTCAAAAGCAAAAGAGTTTCTCGGCTGGGAGCCCAAGGAGGATTTCAGAAAAGGGATGGAGGAATTGAAAGAACTATATAAGCTTGCGTGAGCGACGCGTATTCTTTGTATAGCTTGTCGCAATAGCACGAATGTGCTATTTTTAGTTGGTAATAATAATTACGGAATTAATAATAGCGGAATTCAGATACCGAACAGGTAACGGATTTTCTGCGCTCTATCATGGAACAAAAACCACTAGCGCCGGCAATAATGGCGTCAAAAAAAGAGATGAACGCGCTCGTTGCCGCGGCTTCGTATATAGTATTCTTTCTCCCTCTTTATACGAAAGAAAAGAACACCCCTGCCGTGCAGTATCACATGCGGCAGGCAACGGGGCTTTTTATTGTTGCCTTAGCGCTTCAGGGAGCAATTTCCGTTCTGGGGTCCTGGGGATTCCCGGCGTGGCGGGTATGGCCCGTTCGCATTGTTCTTGTGTGGTGGCTTGTTACCGGCGTTATGAATGCGCTCAAAGGACAGATGAAAGAACTGTCATATATTGGAAAATATGCAGCACGCCTTTACTAAAGAATTTTTGAATAAAAACATCCCAAGGGGGATGTTTTTCCGTTTTCGGGATTATGCCGATACGTTGTAATTTTCATAAAAATGTAGTATATTTTTTCCATGAAAATTTGGCCTTTCACAAATAAAAAAGAGGGGGACGCAATGCTCTTGAGCCGGTTACGGAACTTCTTCATCGGAAAGCCTCTGGCTACAAAAAATTTGATACATGAGCGCCTGACGAACCTCCAGGGTCTTGCGATTTTCGGGTCGGATGCTCTTTCGTCCACCGCATATGCAACCGAGGAAATTCTTCTGGTGCTGGCGTTTGCCGGAGCGGCAACATCCTTTATCTCGATTCCTATCGCGATCGTTATCGCGGCTCTTATCGTTCTTGTGGCCGTATCATATCGGCAGGCAATTTTCGCCTACCCGCAGGGCGGAGGTGTCTATAACGTCGCAAAAGAGAATCTGGGAGAGACCCCGGCACTCATAGGTGCCGCGTCCCTCGTCGTCGACTACATCCTGACCGCAGCAGTCTCGGTTGTTGCGGGGGTTGCCGCGATCACGTCGGCTGTTCCCGCTCTCTATCCTCACCGTGTTCTTGTCGGCATCATCGTCATCGGGCTTCTTACGTGGGCAAATCTTAGGGGCGTTAAAGAATCGGGAAAACTTTTTTCCGTTCCGACTTACATTTTTATCCTGACAATGCTCGGAACGGTTGCGTACGGCTTCTGGAAATATTTTTCCGGAACGCTTCCAACGGTTAATCCTGTTCATGCGACCGACACTCTTTCATCTCTTGGAATGTTCCTTATTTTGAGGGCATTTGCCGCAGGATGCACCGCCATGACCGGAATTGAAGCGGTTTCAAACGGAGTCCAGGCGTTCAAAGCGCCGGAATCCCGCAACGCCGCGCGTACGATTGTCCGGATGGCGGTCGTTTTGGGGTCGGTGTTCTTAGGGCTGACGTTTCTTGCTCATTGGATGCATGTTGTCCCGATTGCAAGTGGCGAGGAAACAGTCATTTCGATGATTGCCCGCGCGCTTTTCGGAACAACACCGCTTTATTTTCTTGTGCAGGCCGCAACGTCTGTTATTTTGCTTCTTGCCGCAAATACTCCGTTCGCGGGCTTTCCGCGTGTAGCTTCCCAGCTCGCGAAAGATGGATATTTCCCGCGGCAGTTCTTTAACCTCGGCAGGCGCCTTGTATTTGCGAACGGTATCATGTTTCTTTCATTATTTTCTGCAGCCCTCGTTTATCTTTTTGATGGAAGCGTGCATGCGCTTATTCCGCTCTACGCCGTTGGAGTGTTTCTCGGGTTTTCCATTTCTCAATTCGGCATGATAAAACACTGGCAGACTGCAGGCGCCGGAAATAAAAAAAGCATCGTGATCAACATGATTGGGTGTATAGCCACATCCGTGGTGCTCGTTGTTGTCTTTGTCTCAAAATTTTCCCACGGCGCATGGGTATTGGTTCCGGCAGTTATCGGTTTTGTTCTTTTTATGAAGAGTATCAAAGGACATTACACTCGGGTAGCCTACGCGCTCTCGCTTAATGGCGGACCGGTACCCGACGTATTTCCTGAAAAGACCGCGGTGTTCCTTATAGCCGATGTCAACCGCGCAACTCTGTACGGCATGAAATTCATCCGCTCTTTAAAGCCCGCGCACATTCAAGCGTTTCATGTTTCAATGAGTACTGAAGACGCCGAAGCGTTTCGAAAGAGATGGCAGGGTTTTTTCCCCGATATTTCGCTCGATATCGTAGTGTCGGAATATCGGGACCTCGTCGGACCTATTCTCGCATACCTGAAGCAGGTTAATGAGCGATGGAAAAATGATGACTTAATTGTCGTTATGACCGAGATTGTTCCGGATCGCATCCACCATTTTTTCCTGCATAACCAGACTGCGTTCCGTATCCGGCTTGCGATTGAACAAGACCCCGATATCAACGCGGAAATATTCGCGATACCGGTAAAGATAAGCGAAAAAATTTAACTTGCCAATTCCGCGGCAGCTTGCTGCGCGGAGTTTCATTACCGCATATTTAGAAAATATGCTTTGACGGCCGCTGCGGCCGTTTTTGTTTCTGGTCTCTCTTTGGCTCGTTGTCTTTTACGCCTTTTTTGGTATAATCACACTGTATGACGCTGTATACGGAAAAATTGAGCAATATCCGGAAGACCTGGCTTTTGATGTCCTTGTTTTTCGGCATAGTTATTGCCATTGGCTGGGTGTTTGCGCAAATCTACGGCAATCCCGGAATTTTATATATTGCAGTTATTTTTAGTATTTTCATGAATGTGTTGAGCTATTGGTTTTCCGATACAATAGTTCTTAAGATGCACCGCGCCGTTCCGGTCGACCCGAAACAGAATGCCGAGATCTATCGCATACTTGAAAATCTTACAATTGCGTCAGGACTTCCCATGCCGAAGTTTTATATTGTAAACGACGCTTCGCCGAATGCGTTTGCAACTGGACGAAACGCAGAGCATGCCGCTGTCTGCGTTACGACAGGGCTTTTGGAGCGGCTTGAGAAAACGGAGCTTGAAGGAGTTTTGGCGCACGAGCTTTCCCATATCGGCAACCGCGATATGCTTGTTTCATGCGTTGCGGTAGTTCTTGTGGGGTTTGTTTCCATACTTTCCAATATGTTCATGCGCTCCATGTGGTGGGGAGGAATTGGGGGGCGAAACAATAGAGATGGGAGGGTAGGAGGAGTTTTGCTCTTAGCGGGGATAGTGCTTTCTATCTTAGCGCCATTGTTTGCAACGCTCATTCAGCTTGCCATCTCTCGAAGGCGCGAATTTTTGGCGGATTCTTCAGGAGCGCTTTTGACGCGCTACCCGGACGGGCTTATTTCCGCGCTTAAGAAAATTTCAACCGGCCCCATTTTGCGGACAGCAAATAATTCTACGGCGCATTTGTTTTTCG
>Ga0075975_146_pt1 | contig 6992 bp, 5 predicted proteins | sample RifGroA2_FD_68001 | JGI IMG/M metagenome (GOLD analysis project Ga0075975, IMG submission 68001) | Parcubacteria bacterium GW2011_GWA2_47_10
TCGCACACATATCAAAATTATTACACCGGAAACAAATTCAGCACGAGCACACAAATCCAGGACGATGAAGCGTTAGCGGAACTCGCAAAAGAAGAACATGCCGGCAATCTTCCATATCCGTTCTTTTCCTCGGACGAGGATCTTGAGCGCGTCATTAAAACGCACGCGATTGACACCATCGTTGTTTCAAAAAATATAAAAGAAAACAAAACGCTCGTCCGGATGTTTTTCGATATCATCCCGTACGGCGTAACCATTATAGACTTTCCGGAATTTTACGAGAACATCACGGGAAAAATTCCCGTTTCCCTTATCGGAGAGGTGTGGTTTCTTGAGCACCTGGTTGAGGGGCAAAAAACGCTTTTTGAGTCGGCAAAGCAGGTCACCGACCTCTTTCTTGCCATCCTCTTGGCTCTCCCAACCATTGCCATACTCCCGTTCCTTGCCGTTGCAATTCGTCTCGACTCTAAAGGGCCGATATTTTACAGACAGCAACGAGTCAGCAGGCGAAAGAAAATAATTGAGATAATAAAACTGCGAACGATGGTGGCGGACGCGGAAAAGGATGGCGTCAGATGGGCGGACGAAAACGATATGCGGGTAACGCGCGTCGGGAGGTTTCTGCGAAAAACACGCCTTGACGAGCTCCCCCAGCTTTGGAGTGTTCTCAAAGGAGACCTTTCCCTTGTGGGACCGCGTCCGGAACGGCCTGAATTTGTTGAAATATTAAGAACGGAAATTCCTTTCTATGATATGCGCCTTTTGGTAAAACCCGGCCTCACCGGCTGGGCGCAAGTGAATTTTCCATATGGCGCTTCGGTTGAGGACTCAATGGAAAAACTTCAATATGACCTTTTTTATATAAAAAACCGTTCAGTCATCCTCGACATAAGCACGATGCTCAAAACCCTGCTTATCATCATATCGAGGGGAGGAAGATAGACGAGAGTTTAGATTCTAAAGTCAAGATTTAAGATTCTGCAAAATGAAAATCCTCCGCGCCGAAGGATTTTTTTTCAAATTCACAGCTCTTTATTCATAATTCTTAATTTCATATTCCTACTTCCCTGCCGCTTTCGGATACCCATAGTCCGGCCCAAGTCCCTGACGTTGAAGCAGTTTCAGGTTTTCGTCGTCCATGCTCTCAATCCACGCCATATCAATGCCAAGCGCTTTCCCGCGCGCTACAAATGTGCGTACATCTTTCGGGAAACATGTTCCACTATATCCGCGGAACCCCTCATGCATAACCTCAAGGCCGTAGTGGCCTATCCGCGGGTCCGCTCCTAAGAGGTGCGCTATCTCATCGTAATCGGTGCCAAGGACCTTCGTAAATTCAAAAATTTTATTCGCAAAAGCGACTTTTGACGCAAGAATAACGTTCGACGCGTATTTGATAAGTTCGGCTGACCTCGCCGGAAGTATCTTTGTATATTCCGCCGGAGCTTTTGGAAGCAACGGCATAAGTGTTTCGGCGTCTCCTTTGCTTTGCTCGGTATACCCGACAACTTGCCTGGGTGGTTTAATGAAATCTTCGTATGCATGTTTTGCCCGCAAAAATTCTGGGTTAAAAAGAAACCGATGCTGGGGAAACTTTTTTTGCATTGCATCCGTCGTTCCCGGCGGAATCGTCGAACGAAGCACTATAATTTTCGAGCCCATAAGCGTTCCGACTGCCGACTCGACGTATGACAAATTTATATCCCGCGCTTTTGAATCATAGGGAGTATTAACGCAAACAAAGACCATATCGGCCTTGTTTACCTCTTCAGCCGAACCGATGCCTTTTTTATCGTAGCGATAGGGCTGAAACTTCCGGTCTTCGGTAAAATAGCGGTCAAGCGACCCCCCGAGAAATCCGAGTCCGATAATGCCTATCTTCGGCTCTTTGTGCATAAAAGTAAGGAAACTCTTCTATTTTTAAAACGCAAAACCATCACAGTTTGTTTCTGGTATACGGCACGCCCGCATGGAGGTAAAAACTATGGCAGTTCTTTTCCCGAGTCAAGAAACTGAATGAACTGGTCAACCTGCGGGCCGTAATTCTTCGGGTCCAACTCGGCCGCTTTTCGTGCTTCCGCCTTTGCTCCCTCCCTATCGCCGGTTTTTGCCAGTGAATACGCGAGTCCGACATGATGCTGGATGTTATTAGGCTCGGAGTTTGCCAGCCACTTGTAATAAACAACAATTTTTGCGTAATCTCCTGTTTTCTGAAGCGCTCCGATGATTTTCGGATAATTCAGCCTCCGATATGCATTTCCACGAAGATGGTCGTTGTCTCCGGCCTCTTCAACTTTTTTCATTGCTTGTTCGGCAATATCTTTTCTACCGAGGTAAAGCGCGATCATCGTAAGATTCGCCTGCGCATCCATGTAGCCGGGTGCAAGATCAGCCGCGCGCTGGGAAATCTCAAGGGCCTTTTCGCCTTGTCCGGTATTATAATAATACTGCGCAAGCGTGAATAAGAGCGGCTGTTTTGTCGGACTTTCCTTCATGCCTTCAAGAAGCGTCAATTCCGCTTTCTGTATATAATCCGGGTTTGTGTCCGCAAATCGCATATAGAGGCTTGCAAGAAATAGCCGGTATTTTACATCACCATGCGACAATATTACTTGCTTTTCTATTTCACCAACCGCATAACTTGAGATTGCCCGCTTTAAATCGTCAGGAACGGCAGAATTTCCATATGCGGCAATAGCAAATTGCGCAAGTTGTTCGCGCGTCTCGGAGTTCCCCAGCGAATTATATGAAAGAGCAAACTTGAAGGCGCTTAGAATATCTGCCGGATTCGCCCCTTGCGCGTTCATGCGAAGCGCGCTTATAAGCGCTTGGGACTGTCTCAACGGCTTTACGTTCAAAACATATGCGAAGACTGCCATAAGAAGACCGAGCGCAATAACAATTGAAAGAGACTTTGGTATGGCAAGGCTCAAAGAACGCGCATGCTCCCGGCTCCCACGCAAAACAGATTTAGGATCTGACGGTTCAGCCGGTTCATATGAATTGATATAGGCGAGCATTCCAAAAAATATATAGTACGTGTTCATGTTGTCAAAAACAAAGAGGTCCTGCACAAAATAGCACGCAAACGCAACAAAAAAGAGTATTGCTTCCGTCGGATATATTCTCCCTCGGCGCCATGCCTGCCATAAAATGACGAGTGCCATGCCATAGAGCATGAGATAGGAAATAAGGCCGACGATCCCCGCGTTTACCATCCAGTCGAAAATAATATCGTGCGAACGGTCAAACCACGGTTCCTGGTCGAAAAGTTTCGGGTTGTAGAATTTACTAAAGACAATATTGAAATTTTCCTGCCCCCAACCAAGCACCGGACGCTCTTTCACGGCTTGCCACGCCATACCCCAAATCATAAAACGCGAACGGATGGTTTGGTCAGAAAGCGAAATTTGAGTAAGACGCGAAAGAGTTGGATTGGTTATCACAAACTTCGTGTCCTTGGCAAGATATATAGCGATTGGAACGACTATCGTCGTAAGAAGTGCTACAACCGATATTTTTTTAAGGAGGCGCCCCGCTTCGGTTTCCGACGGAACCAGAAAGAGATAGAGAACAAGAAAAAGCGGCCCTCCGCCTAGGAGTGCAACGGTAACGCCGCGGGTTGCGGTAAAATAAATTATCATGAGCTCAAACACGCTTACAAGCAAAAAGGCATAGCGGAACTGATATTTTTTGAACTCAAGAAAAAGAAAAAGAGACAAAAACCCGGTCATCATAAGATAGGCCGCAAGATACGCCGGGTTGCCGATAGTTCCGTCTACGCGAACCCCCCCCTGAAGAGACTGGAAAACGCCGAATTTTTGAAAAAGAGCGTAGACCGCAATAAAAACGCTCGCCGAAACAATGGAACAAAAATACCATAGCCATTCTGTTCTCGATTTAAATACACTCGTCAAAACCATGAAAAGCATTCCGAGGTGGAGTATCATAAGATATCCCTCCATGCGCTCATAGTTCGAAAAGAAACTGCGATACGGATTTGCTCCGAAAAAATCTGCCGCAGCCACTACGACCATGAACGCAAATACCGCCAGTAAAAGTTTTGTCGAGCGCGGACGGTATGTGTTGTCCAATATCATGAGCCCTATCCACAACAGAAATACCGCTTCAACAATGATACGAAAATAGAAGTTGCGTCCCGTTATATACGGAAAAAGCATTCCCGAAGAAATATAGAGCGAAAGGAACGGTATGCCAAATAGGCCGATGCGTATCAGCCAGATATAGGTTTGCTGGAGTTGCTTGTATGACATAAGAAAAGGTGCTGACTATAAAAAGAAGTACTGGTTTTTAACAAAAAATTTTACCCCGTGATGTATGCGCCGTGCGCATTGGCCGCAAATCGGCAATTCACAGAGTAAAATTATTTCGTTTCTACCGCCTTTTTCCCTGCCGTCTTCAGAGACATTTTCTTCCCCTCAATTACCTTGTTTTTCAAAAGCAGGTTATGAACCCTAGGGGTTGCTTTAGCACCCTTTGAGAGCCAATACAAAATACGCTCGTTCTTCAGAACGGTTGCTTTTGTCTTCGGATGGTATGAGCCAAGAGTTTCAAGCTCGCCCGACTTCGGTTTTGAGCGTTTTTCCTTTACAACAACGCGGAATGCTGGGTCGTTTGTCCGTCCCACGCGCTGGAATTTGAGCATCAACATACTATATATAGTAGCCAAGTCTGCGGGTAAACACTTTTTTGATGGTAATCGAATTAAAAAGGCGCGTCAAGAGAGTGTCTATCCCCTTTTTGACCGCCGACAAGATACTGACTGGAGGCTGATATTTCGCTGATATCTGCGACTTATATTCATCCCAACTCGCTTTGGAAACCCCATTTCCAAGTATTCTTCTGAAGCTTCTGAAGTCCGACTTCAGAAGCTTAATCATCATTCCAACATAATACCGTCAAGAGACAATAAATCGAAATCCTCAAGCCACTCTTTTAAATCCCTCCGATAATCTATTGAAGTCGGACTTCCATAGATTTTAAGCAGGAAATCCCGTTGGGTAACAGAGGGGAAATTTTTCTTGTTTATAAAATCCCGATAACTACTCCATCGGTACGACTCTAAAAATTTTAATGCTGATGAAACATTCTTAATTTTCTTATCCCGCCACTCGCCCATTTTCATGTCCAGAGGGTTCAAATGGATATAATGAGGAAGGTACAAAAAATGTGATTGCTTTGTTATGTGGATTGCCTTAAATTTGCCCTGGAAAAGAGACCCTACGCGATCATACTTTACATTGAAATAATTAGTGTATCCTGTCCCAAATTTTCGCATGAATTCGGTAATACCGCCATCAATTTTTTGCCGCAACATCAAATGGTAATGATTCGGCATAAGACAAAAACAAAGAATCTCTACAAGCAGCTTCCTCTTCTTTCGTTCAATCTTCTGAAGTCGGACTTCAGAAGATTGGATATTATGATAAGAGGACTGTGCTGGAGCAACATCGTTAAACTCAAAAAGGTCATGCACCGCCCGAAAATAATCTTTATCATTCATAAAAACTTTCCGCTTCTCCACTCCGCGGCTATACACATGATATATTTCGTCTGTTATAAACTTTGGTCTTTCCACGTCTTTGTTTTAACTTCTGAAGTAAGAGCCGAAAGACCCTATTACGATTCACCATCAAAACCAGTTCAATTTAACCAGTGGGATGGAATGGTGTTAGGATTTAATGTTGCTCTAGGTTGTAGCATGGGCGCAATTCCCAGTCTGTGGCGAGGTGAAAACGCTTCCAAAACATTAGAACAATGCGCCAAAGGCAGTATAGGGGGGACACTCATCTACGCCGGAGAAAAAGCGGCATCCTATTCAACAACTCCTGGCATAGGCTGGGCCGCTCACGGACTTGTAGCTGTTGGTTCCTCCGTTCGTGAAAACGTTGCGCAGAATTATGATCTGTTTGAACGAGTTGCATTTGATCTAGCATTTATGCGTTTGAGTATAGGATCTCAAAGATCTAATCATGGATCCACATTTCAAGCTTATGCTCTTCTGGGCCCATTTGCAGGTATTTGGGCTAACTTAGCTCAGGGAAATTCACTCAATTGGCAAGCTAGTTTGTATAATGGAAATCTTATTTTTGAAGCAACAAAAGAACAATATCTCTATTCGGAGAATAATGAGGAAGCAAGTTATGGAATAGCAAATGTAATTACTATTCGTCGAGAGGGATATAAACTCAGAAATGGAACAAAGGTTCATTATGATCATAATGCAGAATACAATGCTAAATCATTAGAACACGAACAAATTCATGCCGTCATGTATAGAGAATTTGGAAGTACTGACGTTCTTCTTGAGGAATGGCAGAAATACGATTGGTTCAAACAAAGGTTTCATCTTAGTTTAGGAGGAGATTTAGGCTATGCAACTATCGTTGGAATTTCTGCGCCATTTCCACATCACCAACGGGCTTCAGAATGGAATGCTTTGAATTTAGATCAGGAGTAAATTCAATTTGTCCCAAAATGAAGTAAAAAATCCCAATCGTAGCAGTCAAGTCGCTAACACTCGTGAGTTGCCCAACAGCAACAGCTGCGGGGCACAATTCGGGATCGTCGTCCCGAATGTACACACAAAATGAGAAAAATCTCTCATTTGTGCACCAGGGAAATTGTTATTTCTCTGTGTGAAAGGGAAAACTATCCCTTTTTGTATGAACCCATTTCTCAGGAATCAAAAACTATTGATTTTTAGTTCCAAAAACAAATCACTGTTTGTTTTTGTGAATCGTTGTTTCTCTGTGCGAACTATCCCCCTTTGTGCTAGCGGTCTTTGACCGGTGGTGGGCGGTTCCTTTTGACATTTAACCTATAGTGGGGGACATAATTAATTGAATAATAATCATTCCCCACTATATCTAAAGGACACAACTATTTGATCAGTTATTTGTGTCCTTTACTATATCTAAATTTGGAACTGTACTTTCTTATTTCAATCATGACCTATTTGTAAGAATCTT
>Ga0075975_152_pt2 | contig 6775 bp, 9 predicted proteins | sample RifGroA2_FD_68001 | JGI IMG/M metagenome (GOLD analysis project Ga0075975, IMG submission 68001) | Parcubacteria bacterium GW2011_GWA2_47_10
TAATACGGTTATAGGGCTTGTTATCGTATTCGTATCATGGCTTTTGATAAACGAAATTCTCCTGCTTCTTGCGGGGAAAAAGAGTTTCGCAAACCTTAGACAGCCGTGGAATCAGATAACGATTGAGAAGGATAATCCGATATGCCAATCAGGGATTAAATAAAAATAAAATAGAATGTACAACTTTAGAACAATTTGTCCCGAGAACATCCTCCAACTGCTCCGTCTCATCGGCGATTTTATATTTAAAATTTCAATTCCTGTCGCCATCGTTGCAATCCTCTACGCGGCGTTCCTTTATCTTACGGCTGGCGGAAGCGAGCAGAAGGTCAAAGCGGCCCACCAAACGCTCATGTGGACCGTTGCGGGAATTGCAATAGTGCTTGCCGCGGCTGGCCTTGTGATGGTTGTTTGCGACTTTCTTAATGTGAAAAGCGGAATGTGCACGCTTCCTTCCGCCGGATGTCCATAATCCAACACCGTCCCTTAGCATTACGTGTATGATGCATTACGCGAGGAGCATATTTAAGCAAATATTTGTCTTTTTTATATCCGTTATATGTTTATTGGGTGCCTCCGAAACGCGTGCGGCGGCTGGGTTATTCTTGACCCCAAATCCGATTTTGGCAGATGAGATAAGGAACGTTTTGTGGAATACAGTGAGTTTTCTCAAAGCAGCGGGGCTTCCGGTAGGCGTTATTATGGTATTGTTTTCTGCCCTTTTGTATATGACCGCTGGGGGAAAACCCCAAAAAATAAAACGAGCGCACACAACACTCATTTGGTCGCTTGTAGGAATGGCCGTCTTGCTTATTGGCCAAGGATTTGTAACAATTGTCTGCAATTTTTTAAACATTCAAACATGCTGATATGCAAAAGCATTGTTTGGTACACAATAACGCATGAATACAATTTTTCAAAAAAGTATGCTCTCTCCCCGCGCGGTCCTTCTTTCTTTTTCCCTTGCGTTCTTCCTTTTTGGAGCTTTTGCCGTATTTGCGCAAATTGAAATTGATCCTCCGACGGGCACCGCAACCTTCATTGATCTTGTGAAAAAACTTGCCCAATTTCTCCGAGACATCGGCATTCCCATCGCCGTCATTATGATACTCTATGCTGGGCTCGTATATATGACAGCAGCCGGAAACCCAAAACGCATTCAGCTTGCCCATTCTATTTTTATTTGGTCGCTTCTCGGACTTGCAATTTTGCTCATCGGAAGCGGAATTGCGACGATGGTGTGTAAGTTTCTCGGAGGCGCAAGCTGCTAGTTTTAATGTTTTTGCTCTTTACGGCCACTCACCCAAGATATTCTTCTGCATGACGTCAACAAACAAAAACAGCCAAATAGGGCTGTTTTTTAGTGTTTGCACAGATGAAAAAGAACTTCTTCTTGTAAAACCATCATGGGGTGGTATTATTGGGATATATAATAAAAATCCAATTATAAAGGTCGAATTCTCGAGGAACACCAAAAGACTGGTTTAAAACCTATGACTCCTCGGGCAGAAAGATTTAAATTTTTCGCGCGAAAAATTTAAAAAACATAATAAACGCTTAACTATTTACAAAAATGACAAACAAAGTCAAAACAGCCATTACGATAGGAGCGATGATTTCTTGCGATTCTCTACTCGGCATTCTTGTTCCTTACGGCCGGAGGAGATGAAAGCAAGGTCGGCGAGGCTAGAACAGCCCTTTTGTGGGGCATTGTCGGCATAGCCGTAGCCCTTTTTGCTTCATACGCAAGAACATTCGTTTCAAACGCGATTGTTGGGGGATCATACAACACATCCTGTATGTTCTAAGGCCATTCTTGCAAAAAAATGTTTGAAAAACGGCGTAAAAAGCGCCGTTTTTCTCTTTAAGAGAAAAAGGTGGCTGTTAATAAACCTCTTGTAAAATGGCTCAAGTTATGCTATACTTGAAACATAGCATAAAAACTTAATATAAAGGTCGAATTTACCCCGCAAAACTTCCAGAGGGCACTGACAGTTGAGTCTAAAAGCCTTTCCGGTAGTTGTCGGCGGAGGTTCACTAAATTTTTCGCGCGAAAAATTTAAAAAACATAATAAACGCTTAACTATTTACAAAAATGACAAACAAAGTCAAAACAGCCATTACGATAGGAGCGATGGTCCTTGCATTCCTCTCTATTTTGTATTCTGCCTTCCTCTTCCTTACTTCAGGAGGAAGCGAAGACAAGGTAAAGTCAGCCCGTCAGGCATTGCTTTGGGGACTTATTGGCATTGCCGTAGCCCTTTTTGCTTCATACGCAAGAACATTCGTTTCAAACGCGATCGTCGGAGGTTCATTCAACCAATCCTGCGCGTTTTAAGGATAAAAACGTCTTTTATGAAAACATTGAAGGAAAAAGTAATTCTTGGAATGCTTCCGTTTTTGACGGTTCCGTTCCTTGCGTTTGCCCAGCTGAACACCGTTTGCGATATCGTAAACCTCGTCAATAAAGCAAAGAACGTATTTGCGTATCTTGTCTACATCTTCGCCTTTTTCGCTATTCTTTACTCCGCCTTCCTTTTCCTCACATCAGGAGGAAATGAAGAGAAAGTAAAGAGCGCCAGAAATGCCCTTATTTGGGGTCTTGTCGGAATAGCGGTAGCGCTCTTTGCAAGTTATGCGGTGCAGTTCGTTGCGGGAATTGTCGGAGGCTCGGCTACGACTTCGTGTTCGTAATTCCCAGTTACTTAAATCAAAAACCGGCCATGTGGCCGGTTTTTGATATTCTTACAAAATTGAATACCACCATTCATTGAAAAATTGCCGGGTTCATGATACCATCAACTAAAAAGTGTGGTATTATTTTATGAAAATTTTTTCTTTTTTGTTTCAGCAGAGAAACGCAACAGAAACTTCGGCGACATCCAGCGCTTTTTGGCATGAGCTAAAAAAACCTGATGTCTATCCGATGGTTTTTTTCTGTCTTGCGATGATCATTTCATTTAACTCCAACGAAAGCGTTTGGCAACAAAACGTCCAGCTTGCCCAAAGTTTTCTCCAGGGAGAAGCGTATCTCGATAACCGCAGTCAGACATTTGGTTATTTCCAGTTCAAAGGCAAAACATATCCCGACAATCTCGTCGACACATTTGAGGTTAACGGAAAACATTATTGGCACCAGAGTCCGCTCCCAGCGGTTGTTTTCGTTCCTTTCGTATGGTTATTTGGACCGCTTCCACTCCAGAATATCTTCAGCATTTTCATAAGCGTTGCGAATGTGTATCTTGTGTTCGCTCTTGCACGCATTTTGGGGATTGAGCGTCCAAAAGACGCATTTCTTGTAGCACTTGCTTTTGTTTTTGGATCGGCTTTTATCGAGGTTGCTATTTCTCCGAATGTCTGGCAATTCAATCAAAATGCGGCAACGTTTTTCACGCTTTTTTCCTTTTTTGAATTTTTTACAAAAAAGCGCTGGGGACGCATTGGAGCATATTCCGCCCTTGCCGCCGGGTTGCGGCTTCAGCTTCTCCCTATCTTTCTTTTTTTTGCCGTTGAATTTTTCTTTCAGGAAAAAAACCAGAAGAGAATTCGGAACTTCGTCTCGCTCCTGCTTCCCATGATCCTTCTCATTTTGTTCTTTTCCTGGTATAACTATATCCGCACGGGCTCCGTCTCTCTTATGACTGGCTTTGTCAACAATATGGTAGGTCTTCCGGACCAGCTAACTGCCCTCCGCGACGCTTACGGCTCGTTCAGTCTCCACTTCGTTCCTCAAAACATCTACTATTATTTTCTCAAGGGATTTACTCCGGTAACAGAACTCAATGCCGGAGGAGCCAACCCATTTCATGTCATTTCTCCATACATCTATATATCAAGAATATCGGCGGCAAGCATTCTCATTCTCATGCCGCTCGTCGCCTTTATTCGGCTGAATGCTTTAAAGAAGCCACTGGTTTTGAGAATATTTGCTACGACTTTTCTTATATTGCTCCCGCTTCTTTTTCACTACTATTCCCAGCCTCGATACGCCGTGGATTTCATGCCGCTTCTCTTAATACCGACATTGATGAGCATACACTCGCCCTTTACCAAAACAAAAGAGGCGGTCCTCATCTTTTTCGTCCTTGCGCACTTTTGGTTCTTTTTTCTCTCTTTCAAAATGTATTATTGACAATATATTCTTGTTCTTTGTAAAAATGTCCGGCGAAAGACGGATTTTTTGCTGTAAAATTCATCGTTCTATTTTTTCACAAAAATGACGGCTTTCTCGTCACGATAGACATTGGCCCACTCGGTCGGAAGCTCCGAGAGTACCGTAGAGATCGGAGTGTTCGCTCTAACCAAGAACCAGTTTATGCCATAGTAGCGGATAAGTTCCCGCCAGTTTTCCTTCGCTCCTTTAATTGCGTTGGAGTCGGCATATATGTAGTGTCCATTCACGTCTTTCCAGTGCACCATGTTCCCGTTAATAAAAACTTTGCGCTCCGGATAGTACCATGTGAGTGCTCCTCCCCAGTCGAACTCGTTGAACATACGGTCCGGCATAGGGTGCGTTTTAATATATTCAAACGCACGCACCGGCGCGTCGTTGACAAAAATATTCTTTTCTTCAAAAAGTTCCCGTATCGCCTGCGGTTTCGGGACAAATACAACGTGCGTTGCCACGTTATGGACAATAACAGCCTCGGCGACCGCGAGAAATATCAAAAAGAGAAACACCGGAACGTGAATGCGTTTGTCTTTGTCGATGCTCCAGAGAACGGGGATGGTTGAAAAAACGAAAAACGGCATGAACCGAAACGCGTAAAACGCAAAGCCCATAAAGAAAAAACAGTATAGAAAAAAGCGGAAAGGAAGCTTCCGGCGCGTTGCGACAAGCAGCACAAAAAAAAGAATGAGATATGCGTAAAAAGGATTGGACGAAATAGTAAGGTACGTCGGCTTCCAATACTGAATATCGCGCATCAGAGGGGAAGAAGTGATAAGAAAACTGTCTTGGTGAAGGCGATACCCGTACGGCCCGAGGAGTGTTACGACACCGGAAAGAAGGGTGATTAAAAACGGAAAAGAAAGCTTTCTAGCCAGTTCCGAAACACTCCGAACGCCGGAGCGCATGCTCTCAAGAAGTTCCGAAAACAGAAAAAGCCCGATAAGAATAAATCCCACCAAAAATCCGCTATGAAACAGCATCCAGAAAAAGAATATTGGGGGAAGCAGCCAGAGCAAGCGTTTTTCTCCAAGCACCTTATACCGTTCGAGTATAAGAAGCACCAGCACAAACCCGAAATAGTCGAATATAAGCGGGTTCACATAAAAAAGCATCCGGGTTACGGCAAGCCCCAGAAGAGCAAGAAGGACCCTATCCTCAAAAAGCATCTTTCTGGGTCCGGCTTCATCCTTCCGGTATATATAGGTATTCGGAACAAGAAAAAGAAAGAGCGCGATTGCAGCCGCTAAAGAGAATAGGCGTATCAAGACGGTTGAATGGCCTCCTCCTATGTATAAAAAATAGAAAAGAACTTCCGAAAGAACAGCATTGTCCGGCCAGCGGTAATCGAGGTTCGTATATGAATAAATATTCGCGTCAGGAACATCCAAGTGCTGGACGATATACTCTCCTGCTTTCAGATGCCACCCGAAATCGGGGTCGGAAATGGGCTGGAAGGCGATGAGGATAAAAAAGACAAAAATCAGAGCCGTCCGGACGGAGGATATTGAAAATGTTTTTTTGGCTGACAAACCTTCGTTCATGCCTTTGATTATATCAAGAAATTTCCATTTCTCAATTCATGAGCAAGCCCATGCGTTTAAAGGCTTGATTTTCGCATCAAAAAACCTATACTTATATAAGTTGGCGGGCTTCGCAACGTATCGGAGAGACCCCGCAGAAAGGCTGGGGTGGCGAAGTTGGCAGATTTACCCCGTTAGAAGTTTAAAAAGCAACGACTTGAGATGACCAAAGGCATAAGTCAGCTTTCGCCTTTAGCGCTTGTTTTACATAGGGCGCACGTTAGACTTCTAACGGGGTTTACCCCGTACTAATTTTGCCGGGGTGGCGGAACTGGAATACGCGCTAGCCTTAGGAGTTAGTGTTCGCAAGAACTTGTGGGTTCGAATCCCACCCCCGGCATACGTAAAATTTAGTGCGAGGCGCGCAGGACTTAGAACCCCGCGGAGGAACATCCGTGAGAATTCAAATCTCTCCCCTAGCACAAAAAGGTCCCACCATCTGCCGGTTGACAATTCAGCGAGAAACCAAAAATTTGCTCCTGGCACTCTAGACGGAAATGCTCTTTTATGAAATAATGGCAAAAGTTTTCACGTGAACCCGAAAGAATAATAAAAGACCAGTTAAGAAAAGCCGGAGTAGTTCAGTGGTAGAACGCTTTCATGGTAAGAAAGAGGTCGTGAGTCCGATTCTCACCTCCGGCTTAGATAAAAAGCACGCATTAATTAAAGATTCAGATGCTAACATAATAAAAACATGTCTCAAGACCATCTTATAAAATTCAAGTGCCAGGCCTGTAAGCGCGACAACTATTTTTCGCGCAAGAATAAAAAGAATGTCGAAAAAAGGCTTGAGCTCAAAAAGTACTGCCAGTGGTGCAGAAAGCATACGCTTCACAAGGAAGCAAAGAAACTCACGGAGTAATTTGGTTGAAGGAAACATATTTTTGAACTTGAATAGAAGCCTTTGGTTTTGAAAATTGTTTCTTTTGGGGGCATAAGCTCAATGGTAAACTGTCGGTCTCCAACCCCGCAGCTGCGGGGCGAATCCAGACAAAACAATGTTTTTGGTATACGTTTTAAAGAG
>Ga0075975_154_pt1 | contig 6775 bp, 6 predicted proteins | sample RifGroA2_FD_68001 | JGI IMG/M metagenome (GOLD analysis project Ga0075975, IMG submission 68001) | Parcubacteria bacterium GW2011_GWA2_47_10
TTTTTTGTGGAGCTTTCGCGAGCGCGAAGCATTCATTGAATTTTTTGAAGAAATTTCCGGCGGGAGGATACACTATTATTATTCGCGCCCGGGCGGGCTCAAGCGCGATGTTTCGCCGGATTTTCTTTTACGGCTCACTGCGGCCGTCGGCAAGTTTTTGGATAAACTTCATGAGATTGAAGAGCTTACGACGAAAAATATTATTTTCCAGAAGCGTACAAAGGACATCGGCATTCTGCCGAAAGACCGTGCGATTGAACTCGGAGTTACGGGGCCCGTGCTCCGCGCTTCCGGAGTTGCAGAAGACATCCGCCGTTCAGACCCCTTCCTTTTGTATAAAGGAATGGATTTTCCTGTCATCACGCGCGAGGAAGGGGATTGCTTCGCGCGGACGGAAGTTCGCATTGAAGAAATGAGGGCATCGGCCGCCTTAGTTAAAAAATTCGCCGTCTCAATTCCCGAAGGGCCACTCATGGCGGGACCGTTCGTTGAAACAACTCCGGAAAAATGGCCGGATTCGATGAGTATGGCAAACATGCTTAAAGTTTTTTCCATCAACATTCCGGCGGGCGAGTGGTTTTTGCGCCACGAATCGCCGCGTGGCGAAATAGCGATGCATCTTATCAGCACGGGAGGGCTGAAACCGTACCGTCTGCGTCTGAAAAGCCCGTCGTTTTGCAATCTCTACGCGCTTTCCTCGCTTATCCCCGGCACAAAGATCGCTGACATGATATCAATTCTCGGAAGTCTTGACATTGTATTTGGTGAAGTAGACCGATAGAACCTGTATTAAAATTAAATGCATTAGATACGATATGTCTCTGACAAAAGTTATTGACTACTATAATCAGGCACATCTTGATTATGAATGGGTTTGGAGAACTCACAAAAATCTTTCCCTTCATTATGGGTTCTATGATCAGGCACACAGAACACATCACGAAGCCCTGCTCAATATGAATCGCGTGCTTGCAAATATGGCCCATATAGAGTCTAAGGACAAGGTACTTGATGCGGGATGTGGTATTGGCGGAAGCTCAATATGGCTCGCAAAAAATCTTGGCGCAAATGTGATGGGGGTTAACATCAACGAGAGTCAGCTTTCTAAGGCGAGAGCATTAGCGGAAATAAATGGTATACAGAGCTTGGTTCATTTTATAAGAAGAAACTTCTCAGATACGGGACTTGAGAGTAATTCATTTGATGTTGTGTGGGGACTCGAAAGCATTTGTTACGCGGAGGATAAAAAAGTTTTTCTAGGCGAAGCAAAGAGAGTCCTTAAAAACAACGGCAGGATAGTAGTTGCGGACGGCTTTCTGAAAAAGAGTGATCTTACGAAAAAGGAACGGAGGGAAATGGATATATGGCTTGAGGGCTGGGCCGTACCCAACCTTGCAGAAGCTCAGAGCTTCAAAAAAGATCTTGAAGAGTTGGGTTTTCGTAATATAGTTTTTAAGGATATTACCGAAAACGTCATGCCTTCTTCCAGAAGAATGTACTGGGCAGCAGTTCTTGCTTATCCGATTGCGAAGTTGATGTGCCTCGTGGGACTAAGAACGGAAGTGCAGATGAAAAATATGGATGCTGCATATTATCAGCAGATAACGTTGAGGGATAGGCTTTGGTTTTATGGGGTCTTTTGCGCAACAAAGTGAATAAATGATTTAATACTGATCAATGATACAATTTTATCTTATGACAATTAGCGGCTCAATTCTTCTCACGCTGTTTGTGACAGGGTTTGCACTGTACATAGGGCTTTTTGAGCGCAAATTCATCGGGAGGATGCATTCGCGATACGGCCCGAACACGGTGGGGCCGTTCGGCACTCTGCAGACGGCGGCGGACGCGGTTAAATTCATGCAAAAAGACATTGTCATACCGAAGTATGCCGATAAAGTTCTTTTTGTCGCTTCTCCCGTTCTCATGACGCTTTTGCCGTTTTTCATTCTTGCCTTCCTTCCATGGGGAAAGTTTTCGTTTATCTCTTCTCCGTATGACCTTTTGATAGTATTTGCGCTTATTGCGTTAAACCCTGTCTTAATTCTTGCGGCAACATGGGCTTCAAACAGCAAATATTCGGCACTCGGAGGATTCCGCGCGGCGACACAAATTCTTGCGTATGAAGGCGTTCTCTTTTTGGCGATACTGCCCGTGGTGTTCGCGTCGGGGTCGTTTCGCATTGCTGACATTGTTGCTTCTCAAAGTAATTTTTGGTTTGTCCTGACCCAGCCCTTTGCCTTTATCCTCTTTTTATTCGCGGCAATTGCGGTTTCAGAGCGCCAGCCCTTTGACCTTCCTGAAGCGGAATCGGAACTTGTTCAGGGGTGGCTTACCGAATACGGCGGGCCGTTTTTCGCCGTCATTCTTTTGGGACAATACATTATGCTCTATGTGGCGGCATTCCTCGTGGGGGCCCTGTTTTTCGGCGGATGGGGAGGGGTGTTCGGATGGGCTGGGTTTGCAGTAAAAGTTTTTATCGCAACGCTCATTTTCATCATTTCCCGCGCAACATATTTCCGCTTGAGGCTCGATCAACTGCTTTCATTTTCGTGGAAATTTCTGATACCTTTGGGATTTGCGAATTTTATCATAAGCCTCATTGTGTTGCAGGGCATGCTCGTAAAATAATATTTCATGGAATACCTGAAAATTTTTTTCCATTTTATAACTTCGTTCTGGTTTACATTGAGAAACTCTTTTCGTAAGCCCGTGACCATTCAATACCCGTTCGAGCGCCCGAAGATTCCCACGGGATGGAGGGGAAGGGAAATTGTCCGCGACGACACGTGCATCTCATGCGCGCGGTGCATGATGGTCTGCCCGGTTGAGGCGATAGACATGTATCATCCCGAGACGGGGGCCATCGCGAATACTCCGGCAGAGATCGCGAAACTTCCGCCGGGGGCGGTTGGAACTAGAAGGCCGGGGGTTGACCTCTCCCGATGCATTTTTTGCGGATACTGCGAAGAAATTTGTCCAACGACGCCGAAAGCCATCGCGTTGAAAGATATTTATGAACTTGCGACGTTTGAATACAAAAGCCTGAAACATCCGTCTACCGACCTTTCTCCGTCAAAACTTCCGTCCGCAGAAGCCGAAAAATATCTGAAAGCCGATACGAACGTAAAGGCTCCGCCTGAAGAGTGGACTCACTATAAAAAACTTTAGGTCTATGATTCCTTTTGATTCAATTGCTTTTTATCTTTTGGGACTCATGGCGGTTGGCGCCGCCTATTGGACTATTGCCGCGCGAAGTGTCGTGCACTCGATTTTCGGCGTCATGTTCAATAAGGAATCGGATGAGGGCGTTTCTGATTCGTCAGAAGGAGGAATGACGCGGGGCGGATTTGTCAGGATTGTTATAGGAATTTCTTTTTTGGGCGGTATCGTGTTTTCGGTCTTGGCATCTTTTTCCGGCGCTCAAGGGATTTTTGCGGCTGACTTGGCAGAATTTTCACGCATGCTTTTCGTCACCTATTGGGAAGCGGTACTTCTTGGATTTTTTGCGCTTTTTGTCGCGGTTGTTACCGCAGTATTTCTTTTAGAGGAAGAATAATTTTTACATACGCATATGGCAGGATATATCGTCATCGGAGGAATATTGTTCAGCATCGGGCTCTACGGGCTTTTGATCAGGCCGTCGATGATACGCATGTTCATCGCGATTGAAATAATGATAGCGGGTATTAACCTTGTCCTTGTTGCTCTTTTGGCATTTTCCGGAGAGAGTGCTACCGATGCTATTGTCCAAGGCCAGACGACATCATCAGGGCTTGTGCTTCTATTTTTTGTCTGGCTCTTTGCGATTGCGAATGCTGCAGTTGGACTGCCGCTCATTTTACTCATTCGCCGAAAAATGGGAGTCGATAGCTCGAGTGAGCTTCGGAGTTTACACGGATAACAGGCGTTGGTAATTTACTATTTTCTATGACACTCATTGCGTTAAGCATTGCGGCATACTTCATCGGGTTTCTTCTTATCCTGCTTGTTTTGCCGCGCATGAAGACACTCCCTGGATGGATTGCGGCTGTGAGTGCCACCGTAAGCCTTGGCAGCATTGCCTACGCGAGGATGGCGTCTCTTCCAACTGAAATGGTTTTTTACCGGACAAGCATCGGAGGCATTTCGGCGAGTTTCGGTTTTATTGCCGACAACCTTTCTCTTGTCGGCGCGGGCCTTGTCAGTTTTGTAGCTCTTCTCGTCTTTTTATACGCGCAGGATTACATGAGCGAAGACGACTCGCAAAAGAGATTTTTTGCGGAGATGTGCCTATTTGCGGGTTCAATGACGGGCATTCTTCTTTCGGTGTCTCTCCTCCAAATGTTCGTTTTCTGGGAACTCGTCGGATTGTCGTCGTTCCTTCTGATTGGATTTTGGTATGACCGTCCGGAGGCGGCAAGTGCCGCGCAAAAGGTTTTCACACTTATTGTTATTGGAGACGCGCTTCTTCTTGCCGGAATTCTTTTGCTGGGTAGTGCTGCGCACTCGTGGGATTTTGCGGCGGTCAATCTTCTTACTCTCGCGACCCCAGAAGCCGTCCTTGGAGTATTTCTCATTTTATGCGGGGCATTCGTGAAATCAGCCCAGGCTCCGTTCTTTTTTTGGCTTCCGTGGGCTATGGAAGGCCCGACGCCGGTAAGCGCTCTTTTGCATTCGGCAACGATGGTAAAGGCGGGGGCCTTTCTCATTTTACGCTTGTTCCCTCTTGTTGTTTTCATGGGTTTCAAACCGCTCCTGCTTGCCGTAGCACTTCTTACTTCAATTATTGCCGGTGTTTCCGCCTTGGCTGAACGCGACGTGAAGCGGATACTCGCGTATTCAACGGTATCACAGCTTGGGTTCATTATGCTTGCTATCGGCCTCGGCGACCCCCACGCGGGAATTTTTCATCTTGTTACCGACGCGTTCTACAAGGCCCTCCTTTTCTTGGGAGCGGGCGTTATCATTCATCTCGGCGGCTCGCGCGATATTTTTTCGCTCTCGCGCTTCAGTTTTAAAAAGAATGCCGCGGTGCTTATTCTTACCGCCGTCGGCGTTCTCGGCATTTCGGGTCTGCCTCCGTTCGGCGCTTTCTTTTCAAAAGACGCGATACTCGACGCCGCGTTCAAACAAAGTGCTCTTGTGTACTGGCTTGCGGTATTTGCCGCTTTCCTGACAAACGCTTATGTTTTGCGGTGGTGCTTTCTCATCTTCCGCGGAATTTCATTTAGTGAAACGCCGGAAGCGGCACCCGAGCACGAAAAAAATATTTTCGGTTGGAGAACAAAATTCGCGATGGCGCTTCTTTCTTTGGGAGTTCTCTCTTTCGGATTTACCGGAATGCGTTTTTTCAGCGAATTCTTTTATGAGCATGAGCCCGAGTTGAATCCGATGATAGTTACGACGACGTTGCTCCTTTTTGCGGCCGCGTTCGTATCGCAGTATTTCGTCTATGTGCGGATAAAGTCCGCTCCGGAGGTTTTAGGGCGCGTGCTCGGAGGGTTGCCATACGCGGTCGCGCGCTCCGGCTTCGGTTTTTCGCGCCTTGCGGAACTTTTTGCTTCGTTCGGATTGATGATTGGCAGGATTTTAAGTATTATTGATACGAGGATGATTGACGGCGCGTTAAATCTCGCCGCATCCCTCGGACAAGCCCTGTCGCGCGTTGCGGCGTTCATTGATGTTCATATCATAGACCGGATACTGAACGGGGGAGTGGCGGGATTCATTAAGGCGTGTCTGGACGCGGAGCTCTTTGACCAGGAGACCATTGACGGGCTCGTGCGGGGTGTGGCACGCGCATTCCGGTCTCTTGCCGACCTATGCCGGCCAATGGTCAATGGAATCGTTATCCGCTATATTATCGCGTTCTCTTTTGGAACACTGGGTTTGGTCATCGTATTGCATTTAGTAACTTAATTTAACGGCAGCCCGCGCGCATTCGCGCTCGGGATGCATTCATCATATGTTCTTTTTTCCGGTGCTTATCAGTATATATTTTATAGGAGGCCTTCTGGTGCTTTTTGCGCCCCAAAAAGCGGGCCGCCTCATAACCCGCATTGTTGCGACCGCGTTGTTTTTTTACGGCGTTACCTCGATATCGGCATACCTGCAAAGCTCCGGCCGGTTTGCGTTTGATTTTTCCGCTCCGTGGATATCTTCTCTTGGGTCTGCGTTCCATTTCGGCACCGACGGCATAAGCTATCCCTTGGTGTTGCTGACGCTTTTTTTGGGCGTTATAGTTTCGCTCATTTCACTTCCTCATACGGAAGGCGGCGGCACCGAGAAGGTCTATTGGGCGCTTCTTCTCTGGCTTCTTTCAGGTGTTGTCGGAGTATTTGCTTCACTCGACCTTCTTGTCTTCTATATTTTTTGGGAGGTTGTCCTTATCCTCATGTTCTTTTTAATAGCGCTCTATGGCGGCGAAAACCGGAAATACGCATCAATGAAGTTTCTTATTTACACCCAGTTCGCTTCCCTCGTAATGCTTCTTGCTATTATCGATATGTATCTCATAGCCGGCGCCCGCTCTTTCGATATTCTTCAGTTTTCAGCATTTCCGTATTCCGGGGAGATCGGGCTGATGTTGACACTTGCGTTCCTCTTTTCATTTTTAGTAAAGATGCCCGCAGTGCCTTTCCATACATGGCTGCCTGACGCGCATGTTGAAGCTCCTACCGCCGGTTCCATTATTCTTGCGGGAGTACTTTTGAAAATGGGCGCCTACGGAATTTTGCGCATCCCGTTCACCGTGTTTCCCGACACAATACACCAAATTGCCTATCCGCTCGGA
>Ga0075975_151_pt1 | contig 5690 bp, 7 predicted proteins | sample RifGroA2_FD_68001 | JGI IMG/M metagenome (GOLD analysis project Ga0075975, IMG submission 68001) | Parcubacteria bacterium GW2011_GWA2_47_10
GAAGAGCTCGGTGAAAATACAATGCCGGTGAAGATGCCGGCTACCTGCAGTTAGACGAAAAGACCCCGGGAGCTTTACTGTAGCTTGATATTGGGTCTAGGTTTTTGTTGCGTAGCATAGGTGGGAGAGGTTGATCCCCGGTTTCCGGATCGGGGGGACTCGTCAGTGAAATACCACTCTTTAAAAACTTAGATTCTAACCAATCCGATACCTAAAAATGGAAAGCGGATTGAGACAGTGTCTGGCGGGCAGTTTGTTTGGGGCGAAACCCTTAAGAAGACTGGTCATTAAGCCGATCAGTTGTGGGGGCTCCGCGTAATGCGGAGAAAACATTCAGCTATATGCTGGAACATCCGGATGTATATGTTGGTACCCGTCGAAGGGTAAAAAACCAACTTTGAATATTTCGCGCTTCTGCGGTAACGCAGTATGTACGAAATGTGCCGGACAATCAGCAGGCAACCGAGCGCCTATGGGTGCTTGGGAGCCCTCAACGACTATACGCTGAAACCGCTGTATGGCAGCGGCATGATATAGTCTGATCTTTCGGGCGACCGAAAGTGCGCATACTTGCGCAACTTAATATGCATTCATTGGAAATCGAAGAGCGAAAGAAACACATACGAATAAGCGATTTCGAGAGAGATATTATTGTGGGCAAACTTCTTGGTGACGGCCACCTTGAAACAAAGAACCAAGGCAGAACGTATCGGCTGAAAGTGGAGCATTCAATCAAGCAAAAGGAATACGTTGATTGGGTCTACGGAAAATTACGGCACTTGGCGATGTCAGAGCCGTGTGTGAAAGAAAAAGATGTATTTCCACCGCAAGGCGGAACATTCAAATTTCACGGATACGGTTTTACCAGTTTGTCGCTTGGCCAATTACGTTTTTATGGCCAGCAATTCTATAATCATGGCAAGAAAGTTATTCCGAAGATGATTGGAAAAATGCTTTCTCCATCGGTGATTGCCATTTGGTATCTTGATGACGGATCGCTTAAATCGAATACCCATCGAACATACATTATCCATACCTATGGATATACGAAATCTGATTTGCGGAGAGTGCAGGATGCACTCCTGAAGCGCTTTGACATACACACAAATCTTCATCGTCAAAATAAGAACGGAAAAGTATACTGGAGAATGTATGTCATGTCGGAGTCGGCTTGGACATTTCAGAAATTGATCGAGCCGATTATCAAACACATTCCATCAATGCAATATAAATTAGGGAACACACATGCCCAAAAAGTAACGGAGGGGCTTAAAGGTTGGCTTAGGACGAATGGAAACCGTCCATGACGTGTAAAGGCACAAGCCAGCTTAACTCTAAGGCGGACATGCCGAGGAGATACGAAAGTATAACTTAGTGATCCGATGGCTATAGTACTTATTTACATTCAGGGGTAACTCTGAATGTGAGTATGTATTTCTTACTAGAATAAGGCCAAAGCTCAACGGATAAAAGCTACCCCGGGGATAACAGGCTAGTCGCTTCCAAGAGTCCATATCGACGAAGCGGATCGGCACCTCGATGTCGGCTCACCCTATCCTGGGACTGGAGAAGGCCCCAAAGGTTTGGCTGTTCGCCAATTAAAAGGGTACGCGAGCTGGGTTCAAACCGTTAAGAAACGAGATTTATGAATCTTGATTTATGATTTAAGATTTATGATCAGTTTTTTAACAGTTTGAACCCGAGGAATGACATCAATAACGGCGGCGTTCCGCAGTAACGCGGAATGTGAAGTTAACTTATATCGGTAAAATCCTTTTGACATTTTCCATAAATGTTTCTAGAGACAATACCGAGGGAAGAAAAACATTACTATCTTTAAACCACAAAAATTATGGCAATCGAAAACAATGAAAGCAACCCATCATACCAAACACAAAAGGCAGAGAAAATAGAAGAGATTGGAGTTTTACTTCAAGATCTGTCGCATAGCCTTTCGTATAAAGATGGAAAATTGCATCAATTTAACCTATTTGACCTTCAAGAAATTGAAAGTCGCCTAAAGGCCCTCATAAAAGAAGCGAATGAGGGAAGAATAAAAGACTAGATGGTAATGTTTTATCACCCGTAGAGACTACACGTTAACCTCCCAATGAAAATTTGCATCCGCAAATTGAATCGGGATGATGATATAGTCCAATGCACATAGTAATATGTGGTAGACATGCGTGAGACAGGTTGGTCTCCTATCTACTGCAGGCGCAAGATACTTGAGAGGAGTCGTCCTTTGTACGAGAGGATCAGGATGAACGAACCTCTGGTCTATCGGCTGTTCCGCCAGGAGCACTGCCGAGTAGCTATGTTCGGAAGGGATAACCGCTGAAAGCATCTAAGTGGGAAGCCCACCTCAAGATAAGGTATCATAGATCCGTGAGAGATGATCACGTTGATAGGCCGTAGGTGTACGCGCAGTAATGCGTTCAGCCGAGCGGTACTAATAGATCATTTTTTACCTGCTCTATACTAAGTTTGGTAAGTAAGAATATACTATAATTTTTTCAACGCCTCTGTTTTGCTTTTATATTTCTGATCCCACCGCCAGCCCGATTGAAAAAATTATAGTATATTCTTGATGGGGATGGGGGATTGCTGAAATGAATAGTCAGATAGTAGGTTTTTGCTATTAGGGGAATAATCATTTAATTTTATGTCGCAAGAAGCACAAAAACCAGAGCCAAAGTTCGAAAGGGGCAAGGATAAGGTCGTCTCCGGTTATAGGAGGCATATATTGACTGAAGTTGCTCAAAAAAATCATGAGCGCGCCGATTTACTTGAGAAAAAAAGGAAAATTCTTGAAAAACTTTCTCCGGTGGAGCGAGACATGCTTGAGAAAATTGACATGGAACTGAATGCGTTGAGAAAGGAGGAATAAATACTATATTGAAGGAAGATTTGCAAAATCTTAAAAATTAACAAAAAAACTTTATGCCAGAAGCAATGCCGATGCCCCAAAAAGGCGTCAATCCGGAAAAATTAAAGAAGCTAGAAGAAGCAAAAAAGGCGCTTGAGGGTTTTAAGCGTGAGGGCTGGCCGGCCGAAGTGGTTGAGGAGGAAGAGGCCGGAGTGAAGGCGCTTGAAGACGATATTAAAAAAGAGCAAAAATAGGCCTGAGATTTCTTTCAAAAATTTTGATTTGCTCGTGTTTAATCTATGTGTGCACCACCTCTTCCCATTCCGAACAGAGAAGTGAAAGCGTATAAGCCTGATGATACTTGGTGTAAATCAACGCCCGGGAAAGTAGGGTACGCCAACATACAAAAATTTTTAAAAAAGATTTATCGAGGATCCTCGATTTTGTAGTTCCGGCTTTGCCGGAAACAAAATCGGGACGTATAAGCCTGATGATACTTGGTGTAAATCAACGCCCGGGAAAGTAGGATACGCGGGCATATCAAAATTTTTGAAAGGAATGAAAAAGCTATGGAATACATAATTTTCACATTTTTAAAAGAAATGGCGCCGCGAGACTATCGCGGGGTTTGGCATATTTCTTTTTGCCGCGGAAATTATGATTTGAAATTATTTTTTTAAGTTTTTAGTATTTTTTCGAAACATAATTCCCGCGGCAAACTGTCGCGGGAATTTTAGTTAAAGTTCTTTAACAAAAAGGAGGGGTATGATGAAAAAAACAGTAGAGAATGCATTACCGTTTACTAACGGCAAGTTTGAGTTGAATCAGGAACAGATGGGAAAAGCGAAAGCGTGGCTTCTGGAGCATACGAAAACATGCACTTGAGCCTTGATGACGATTCGTATGACGGAATTGGGAGGTAGCAATGCTCACCGGCAAAAAAGTACGGCTTCGTGCGATAGACATAAAAAAAGACGCAGAACTCTTCACCGAATGGATAAATGATTATGAGGTGGTGAAATTTCTTGGGCGTCCGTTTAAGTCGATTAGTCCGGATGAAGAAAGGCGAATTCTCAAAGGACTGCTTCTCAAGAAAGATACTGTGCTTTTTGCCGTCGAAACGCTTGACGGCGGGAACCTCATCGGGTCAATTTCTCTTATGGGAATTAATCATTTTGACGGAACTGCAATTACGGGAACGCTGATAGGGGACAAACAGTACTGGCGAAAGGGTTTTGCAACAGATGCGAAAATGGTGTTGCTCAATTACGCTTTTACGGTTCTCAATCTTCGGCGTATTTCGACGCGGGTTGTCGCAGATAACATTGCGAGTGTCCGCGTTCAGGAAAAATGCGGATACACGCGCGAAGGGGTATGGAGAAAAGAAGTCTATACTGACGGTAAGTATCGCGATGTAGTTCTTCTTGCGGTATTTCGTAATGGATGGATGAAACAATGGCGGGAATATATACGAAAAGCGGACTAATTTCCGCTTTTTGATTTGACAAAGTAATTTAAAAGTGCTACTACTTATTCACTGATCTTTTAAACACCAAGGATCGCCAGCAGTGATTTCCTCCGCTTATTCTGCCGAAAAAGTTGTATCCTGCGGTAACGGCCACTTCAGAATGTCTATCCATGACGGTACATATCAACTGCACGAAGGAGCATACGGAGAATTTAAATTCTATCAAAAAATTGCAAAGGAGTCCGGCGGACCCGTTCTTGATCTTGCAACGGGCGGCGGCCGCATCTGCATTACATTGGCAAAAGCAGGAATTACATGTGTAGGGATGGACGCATCTCCCCATAGTCTCGTGATTGCAAAAAAGGCAGTAGCTGAACTCCCACAGGAGCTTAGAGGAAAAGCATCATTTATCGAAGGGGATATGTGCGATTTTAATTTTCCCGGGCGCTTTCCTCTCATCATAAATGCGTTTGAAAGTTTTTGGTTTATTTTAAGGATGGCGGCAATAAAAGACCTTGGTATAAACGAGTACGAGTGGTGGCTAGGCAACGAACAGCAAAAAGATAATGAAGTATTCATGCTCATCTACCAGAAGGCGGAGTCTTGCATTCGCTCGATTATGCGTTCCCTCGCGCCTCGCGGAAAATTCATAATTGATGGTCCCATCTCGCATTTACTTTTTCAGGAAGAGAAAAAAGAAGTTGCGCATGCGTGGTGGTTAGACATGGCGGATACGTATAAATTTTCAGTGCGATTTGCTGACTATAATGATTTAAATAAAAGCGTTTTTGATTTAAATGCGCTTCACAGGCCCGATGTAGTAATAGGACAAAAGATATAGGCAGTTCACACTTCTTTGTCCCGGCAATAATTTATTTGAATGATTCTTTTTTCTCGCACAAATTCAGGATAAGCGGAATGCCGATAAATAGAGCAAATGGAACTGCAAGAATTAAGGTGCCGAGGTATTCACTCATAGGTGCTCCAGGCGGTATTGCGTGGGTAGGACATGCTAATCTTACTCTATTTGCCTGTTTTTGTCAATAAAAAAATATTTTTTGATTTTATCATTTATTCATGGCACAGTTATTACAAGAACTTTGAAACAAGGGGCAGGCAAATGAAGCCCGAAATCCCGTCGGCATATTCTGCGGAAAAAACAAAGAATTCAAACGGCTATCTTAGCGACACGCTTCGGCCGACTGAAAGAAGGAAAGGAGAGTTTGCTTTTTGGGTGAGGGAGGTCCAGCACTCCGGCGGACCGGTGCTTGAGCTTGCTTCAGGTGCGGGGCGAATTCTTACGGTGCTTGCGGAGGCCGGTGTTGACGTCTATGGGCTGGAAGCTTCTTCGGA
>Ga0075975_153_pt1 | contig 5399 bp, 5 predicted proteins | sample RifGroA2_FD_68001 | JGI IMG/M metagenome (GOLD analysis project Ga0075975, IMG submission 68001) | Parcubacteria bacterium GW2011_GWA2_47_10
GCTGGCCGACCTCGTCGAGAGCCTGCTCCTGCAAGTTTTTATCCTCCGATAACAACTTGTTGAGCGTGTTGGTAATTAAAACAATGTCTTGATCCACCCATTCCGCCCTGGTTTTTAAGTTTTCGGCGGGAGGAATCTCGCCTTTTTCGTAGTGCTCCACCCACATTTTTTTTACCTGCTCGTATTCGTCGATTGTCACCTGTGGCGAAACCGGCGTTACGTCTTCGATGTTTTTGTCCGCTTCTGTCAATACCGGTTTTTGGGCGGCGGCCACTTTTTTTACATCCGCAGCTTCAAGATTTTGTTTGGCGGCAATCTCTTCGGCTAATTTTGTATCTGTTACCGCGTCAGAAAACTCTTTAATGACATTGATAACTTTTTCGCGCTCTATTTTCGTCTGGCTGGCAATTTTTTCGGCGATTTGGGGCGCCGGTTCTTTCAGGTTTTGGCTGAAAAGGGTCAATACTTCGCTTACTTTTTCCGGAATTAGCCAACCTGGCGGAATTACCGCGGCAACGACACCGCCGGCGGGTGGATTCCCAGGACTTGCCGACAAAACCGTCAATATCAGCCTTACTGTCTCCGGCTTCACGATTGATGTAACCCCGCCGAGTTTGGCGCGGCCGCAAGGGGCGCCGATTAATTTCACGGTAGACCCAAACTGCGGCGGCGGGTACGCCGGCACCATCAACAATTTCCAGACGCAAAATTTGCACAACAATGCCTCCAAGACGTTCTCGCCCACATCTCTGAACAATTGTTCCGGAACTTCCAACCTGTCCATTGTCACCGATTCCACCACGGAACTCGGCATGAGAACCGTTATAGTGTCTGCGGACGGTTCTGGTCTGACTCCGCCGACCCGCACTGATACCGTTGACCTCACTATCGAGAGTTTGAGCCCGACGGGAAATCCATTCACGGCCGACAACACCACGCAGTGCGAAGAGATAACGCTGAAGTGGAATGAAGTTACCGACGAGAGCGAATATATCATTTACCGTGCCGACGGCAGCGGGCCGCGGCCGGTTTTCCCGGGTCCTGGATGGACGCGCATCGGCGACAACTCTCCAAACGACAAAGTCTATGTCGAACCCGATGACAGGCCGAGCGGGGGCATCCGGGTTTCACGCGTTACGGATCCGAACGGGAACTTCGCTGACTACGGCGTCGGTGAGATCCCCCGCATTAAGAACGGCGATACCCTGACCTTTACCATGACTGTCGGGAACACCGGCACCGCGGACGGCCTCGACGTACGGGTGGACAACGATACGACGAATAATTTGACCTACATTCCCAATCCCGGCTTCAGGCAGACTAGCTCGGGCGATGGGATTAATAGGAATGGCTGCGGCGGCGGGGTCTGCAGTAGCGAGCCCGTGGGCGGGGAGATCCGGCCGAATGTGAATTATGTGGTGACCTGGGACAGCGACGCGGACCTCGGGGACAAACCGAACAACGGCAGCAACTGGGTCCTGACATTCCGCGCCACCGTCAATTCCCAATCCATCCAGCCGGTTGATTTCATCGAGGACATCGCGCGCATCACCATGTACTACGCCGGAGAGGAATTTCCGGCGACAGTGCGTACCGGACTCCTGCCGGTGCAGATCGGGCAGCGCATTCCATCGATCATCGAAGTGGCACCGTGATGCGGAGCATCACGGAAAGCGATGAGCGATTTGCGATGAGCGATTAGGAATGCAGGACGAAGATTTCATAAACCGCCTGGATGTGATTAAAACCGCCGACGATTTAGTTCTGGCGGTTTATAAATCCACCAAGGACTTTCCTAAAGAAGAGCTGTTCGGTCTCGTTAGCCAGATGAGAAGAGCCGCGGTTTCTGTACCGGCTAATATTGTTGAGGGCTACAGCAGAAACGGGAAGAAAGAGAAACTACAGTTTTATTATATTAGCAAAGGCAGCCTCGCCGAGTTACGATATTTTGTAAACCTGGTTTTTAAGCTCTCATATATCGACGAGGCGCAAAAACAAGAACTTAATGGGAAAATTGAAATTTGCGGCCGTCTCTTATCCGGATTTATGGGGTACACTAATCGCCAATTGCCAATCGCCCGCCTTGACTCCAGTCTCGACTCGGTGGAGCCGAGGCGGACGGCGAGGCAGGCCAATCGCTCGTCCGACCGGACGAGTGGCCAAACGTTGATCGAGACCGTTGTCGCGATTTTTGTGCTGGCCATGGGCCTCACCTCCGGTCTGGCCCTCGCGGTGTACGCCTTTGCCGCGAGCAGCAACACGATCGAGCGGGTCACGGCGACCGCGCTCGCCCGCGAGGGTGTCGAGATAGCGCGCCGGATGCGCGACAGCAACTGGCTCCAGGACGATATCATCAATCCCGACAGCGGCAACTGCAATACGATGCACGAAAGTGAATACTGTTTCGATGATTGGCTGGATGGGCAATATGATATCTACGGACAGCAATCGAGCAGCGATAACTGCCACCAGAGCTCCCCCTCCTCCTGCACGGCCGGCATGGAGTTTCGGATGCGGTTTGACCCCACCTCGAACGTGGCGACCAAGTGGAACGCGGACCGCAGTCCAAATGACAGCCTCAGTTGCCGCTACCGGATCTATTTGCGCTCGGGCGGCGGCCTGGCAAACAAGCCAGCCTCAGTCTCTTGTCCGCCACCTTCGGGAACCTGGACCGCGACCAGTTACTTTCGGAAAGTAAACATCATCCATGTGAACACCAGCACCCAGGACAATGAGTCGCAAGTTCTGATCCGTTCCATGGTCTGGTGGTATGGGAAGCGTTGCAATAATTCCACTAGTAATAATTCTTTGCTCGAGTTCACGGATTACAATATCACCCCTTGCAAAGTGGTCGTCGAGGAGTATCTGACGAACTGGAAAAATTATGAATTCTAACATAGCGATGAGCGATGAGCGATCAGCGATTAGGCGAAAAACAGGTCGCCTGTCGCCTGTCGCCTGTCGCCAAAGTGGTTTCACCGTCATCGAGGCTCTCGTCTCGGCGACCATTTTCGCGGTCGCGTCAGTCAGCATTACCGGCGTTTATATCGCCGTGCAGAGACTGAACCAAGCGAGCCGCTCGCTGGTTGCCGTTCAGCAGAACGGGCGCTACCTCATGGAGGACATCGCGAAGATCGTCAGGAACGGGCAGGTTGATTACGCGCGATACGACGCGCTGGAGAGCAACCACATGGTACCGCAGCCCTCCGCCCAGTATCTCTACCTCATTGATCGCGACGAGACGCAGGTGCGCATCGCTTACAATGCGGGCAACCAAACCGTGACTTTGCAGAAAGGAACCGGAACAGTCACAAATTATGTCGGCAGTGAGGTAAAGGTTCTTGATTTCCGGGCCTACGTTTGGCCTCGTATTGACCCGTACCCGGCTGTCCGCGTTTTCGGGGTTACGCCAGATGAACAGCCGACAGTCACCATATTCGTGAGCTTGGAGTCCAACCAAAATCCGCGTTATGTCGAGCGCGCGCAGATGCAGACCACCGTGGCGACGAGACAATATTCAAGGTAAATATGAGATGAGCGACATGCAACTAGCGACTAGAAAAATGCAAATAAAACCAACAAATCGCCAATCGCCAACCCGCCTTGCCGTCCGCGTCGGCTCGAGTCGAGACGGGGCGAGGCAGGTCGCCAATCGCTCCCGTGAAGAGGGGATCACCCTTCTGATTGCCATCGTCATCCTGTCCTCCGTGCTGTTCATCACTTTTTCCCTCTCGTCGGTCATTTTGCGGGAAATCGGCGCGGCACGGGCGACCTTACAGACCGAGCCGGCGATCTCCGGCTCCGACGCCGGCGGCGAGCTCGGGATTTACGCGGTGGTGCGGCAGACCGGGGCTTTCAACGACTCGGACACCTTTGACTCCAGCGGGGTGGAGTATGAATATGAGACGGAACATTTTCAGTCACCATTTTATTTTTCTATCGACGTAGGTCAAATTCGCCGGTTCCAGATATATAATCCCAACGACCCGTTTCCCGTCAGCCCCGATAATGATTTCCACTCCGTGACCTTGAGCGGAGTGAGCGCCACGGCGCAGATGCTCGTTTACTATAGCTCGGAGCCGCCGGAAGAGGGCGGATTGCCGTTTTGCGGGGGTCCGGTCAGCTCCCCTTCTGGCTCCCTGACTTGCATCCTCGACAACCCGCTGAACGGGGATGACCGGTATTGGGTGGAGGTTATTCCCCTGGGGGGACTGGCCATGACCGGCGCTCTGGATACGACTGACAACGCCGGCCAGCCAAAGGGCATGCCCGCCCCCCCGGTTCTTGATGTCACGGGTACCCTTGGCGATGTTCAGCGCAAGATCCGCGTGGACCTCGGGAGCAACCCTTAGTAGCGATAAGCGATTGGCAATGAGCGATTGGAAACAAAAAACGACTAGAAATCTAGTCGCCAGTCGCCGATTGCAAGTCGCTTTTATTGTTGGGGCACTTTCAGCTGTTGGCCGATTTTTAGCACATAGGGCTCCTGGAGCCCGTTGAGCTCGGCCAAGGTCTGCCAGGATACGTTGTATTTTTGGCTCAAGTTGAAAAGGGTGTCGCCGGCTTTGACGCGGTAAATCGCATATTCAGTCGCGGGCGCGTCTTGGGTCTCCTGTTCGCCGAGGATTTGCTTGTTTTGAACATTTTCCGTGCTTTCGGGTGAACCGCCCGGACGGGCGATAGCGTAAATTCCAACCACCAGAACCAAAACCGCGAGGATCAGACCCCGCTTCAGCCAACGGTAGGCATTGGGGTAAGGCGTGGTTTGCGCGTGGAGGCTTCTCGAGAGGTGGATGCGGTTTTTTGGGACCACTTTGTTTAGTATTTCGCAGTTAGGAGCTCGTAGATCGGGTTTGTTTCGAAGAAAGGGGGCGCTAGCAGTCCGAAGCTTTTTGCCTGCACTACGTAGCTTTAGCGAAGCGGTGCCTGAGCAGTTCGATTCAGCCTTCGTCCAGCCGTCGTAGCCGTAAGCTACTATGGCGGAGTCGGCTAGCCACTACGGCGAGGTAGGCAGCTTCAGCGAAGGATTGCCTGCACTGCGAAGCTTTAGCGTAGCAGTGTGGACAAGTTGGATATTGAAAATATTATACCACCTTAGCCCAAAATCCGCTATAATTGTAATGTAAAAATCAAATATCAAAATGTAAAATGATGATACTTTCTGTCATCCCCGACTTGATTGGGGATCCAGCACTGGATTCCCGCTTTCGCGGGAATGACACTTTCAAGCCATTTTTATTTTCGCATTTTAATTTTTCAATTTTGGCCGCATGGAGTTAAAAGAGGCAAAAATTCGGGCGCAAAAATTGCGAGATGAGATCAATGATCTTCGCTATCGCTACCATGTCCTCGATGATCCCGCGGTGACGGACGAGGTATATGATTCACTCACACAGGAG
>Ga0075975_155_pt1 | contig 5130 bp, 5 predicted proteins | sample RifGroA2_FD_68001 | JGI IMG/M metagenome (GOLD analysis project Ga0075975, IMG submission 68001) | Parcubacteria bacterium GW2011_GWA2_47_10
GGTGATACTCAAAACATCCTGAAGAATAGTACGGATGCCGGCATTGCCCTCATAATACTTGACCGTGGGACGAGCGCCGGATTTCTCGTACATTGACTGCAGTTCAGGCAACGACTTCGCGATCTGCTCGCCGACGGTTTCCAAGCCCCGCTTTTTGTTCTCTATGGCGTCGAGAAGCTTCTGCGGAGGTTCCGCGACAAAGTATTGCCGCTTATCTTCCTTGCCATAGTGCTTATAATAACTCACCAAACCTAGCTCGATGAGATTTTTTAGGATATCATACGAAGTACCGCGATTTACTCTGGCCTCTTTGGCCACAAGACTGACAGGCGCCGGACCCAAAGAAATAAGGCCTAAATACACGGCAATTTCCTTTTCATTTAACCCAAATTGTCGGAGATTTTCTACAATCATCTTGCCAAAATTCAAATAAAGCAATAGAATTAGGGTATATTAAGCTCATAATTCTGTCAATAAACATCTACAAATATACCCCGTAATACAACTTTAAGTGGTTATCTGAGCTATTTATGAGAAATTATCGAACGATTCATCTAGTCCAAATATTAATAAAGGAGCGACTCGCGTTCATCCACCTTGGGTGGATGAACTCTTAAAGTTGATATACGGGGTGTACGAAAAAGAACTAAAAACCGCCATTGAAGCGGTCAAAAAAGCAGAGAAGACTTTCCGCAAATACCACGGCACGAAGACAAAAGTAGAGGTAAAGGAAGGAGATTTCCGCAACCTCGTATCCTTTGCCGACAAAAAAATCGAGCGCGAAACAAAGAGCTTTCTGCTGAAACGATTCCCCAACTACGGCTTCATCGGGGAGGAATATGGGAACACGAACATCAAAGCGGAATTCGTCTGGGCTTACGATCCTATTGATGGGACCACAAACTATCTTCAAGGACTGCCAGACTGCGCCATTTCATTGGGCCTGCTTCGAAACGGAAAACCGGTAGTTGGAGCAGTTTCAGCGCCCTTTGTGAATCGTTTTTATATCGCCCGTAAAGGCGGGGGCGCCAAGCTCAACGGGCGTGCAATTAAAGTCTCTGGTACAAAATCGGTCAGCGAAGCCTTTGGCTCACTCGGGTGGGGAAGAGACATTAACTTCGCCATTGATACCATACCCTTCCTTCTGCCTCTGACTCGTAAATTCCGTGTCCCCGGATCGGCTGCTCTGGGAATCGGCTATGTAGCGGAAGGAGTATATGACTTTTTTATCGACCGGACCATGAAGATATGGGATTACGCCGCGGGGCAGATAATTCTCGAGGAGTCTGGCGGAATGCTTTTGATCTCCGACAAACCGGATATAAAAATCTGTGCCAACCCAACCCTGGCGTCGAATTTTCTCAAACTCTTCAAGAAACAAAAATGAAAATGCCGCTGCCCACGACACAAGGTCGAGGCAGCGGCACAAGGTGGATAGGTGCAAACGGGGCTAACAGATGGTCAGCTCGTTGGCATTATGCTGTCTGTGACAGCACGGATGATGTGGATTTGAAGCAATCGGCGAGCAAGCTCTTGGCTTGCTCAATTTTATCTGGATCGGGCAGATCGTCGAAAAAATGTGTCAGACGGAAGATCTGCTCAACGAGAATCGCTCCAGCCGGAGTATTGTGGCGATGGTGCAGCTCGCAGGCTATCTCCCGAAGAGCGTATACGTCGCGAGGGCCGAGGCCTTCGATGAGATTGCGGGAAGACTCAAAATCAAGGCCCCAAAGCTTCTCCGAAGGTAAGTCGGCGAGGAAACCGCGTACATCGGGCGAAATACTGTTCGCAAACTCAAGGATTCGGCTTTTTATCTCTGGCCGTGACGCCGGAGAGAGCCTGCACATCTGAGTCTGCAGAACGAGCAAAATGCCTTTCGCGTCATACGACCGGAAATAGGCAAGGTCCCATCCCTCTTTGCTCTGCGGCGGAGCGAACTCAACCAACGGTATACCATTCTTACGAAAACGGGGCGGCATCCAGTCGATGAAGTGATACTCGTTGTTGTCTTTGGAGACAAAGTTGGCAGGCTTGGGGTCAATGCCGACCTCCAAGTGAGAACAGAGCTGCTGGTTAAAAAAGAAGGGGGCCATCGTTTGGAGGATTCCGTCCAATGCCCAGGTCGTAGCCACATTCTTTTCCTTTATCTTTCGCTCGGCATCGTATCCGAGAAACGGCGTGATAACCACGACGTCCCAGGAATTGGTACCGTTTGCCAGCAGCTCGATTTTATTTATCGGTGGGAGTCGGACTCCTATGTCCTTCAAAAGGTGATGGTAGTGGACAATGTCCTGCGCGAGTTCCTCGGCAACGGCTTTGTTCGCAAACTCGGGCTTGCTGATGATCTTGATCACCAGCGCTTCGCCGTTGTGGACGATCAAAGTCACGTCGGAATGGAACCCGGCGGGAAGTACTTCAACGTTTCCATGCAACTTCAAACTACTGATTACTTCTAATCGTCGCATGATTCCTCCCTAGAATTTGGATTTCGCACCCTGGAAAGTATTGCCTTCCAGCCCTAACCCTGTTTCTCTTTCCAGGGCTGGGTTCTGCGATGCCGCAAAACTCAACCCTTGAAACTTACGCTTTCCAGTTCTTCAAAACGTCCTCGTAGACCTCCGGCGTCGACACATCATACCACTCGGCTTCGAAAGGATAGGCGTATAGTTTTCCTTCCTGGGCGAGCCTCGGAAATACGTCTTTCTCGAGACGGACCGCGTCGTTTTTGATGTATTTAAAAACTTCGGGGTTGAGAACGTATATCCCGGAGTTTATAAGATGTGATTTGGTTTTAGTCTGCGGTTTTTCTACAAAATCTACTATGCGGTTTCCCTGAATGCTCGCCACCCCCCACATGGAAGTTTTTTCGACTGAAGCGAGCGCCATCGTTGCAACCCCTCGGTGAGAACTGTGATAGTCGAGGATATCAGAAAAGTTGAGTTTCGTCAAGACGTCCCCGTAGATGACCAGAAAGGAACCGTCCCCTGATCTTCTCCCCAAAATGCCCGAGGGAAATGATGACCTCCGAGAATCCCTGATGCCGCAAGGACATGAGTGTGTGTTCCAAAAGCGGCCGGCCGCGGATCGGTATGAGCGCTTTTGGCAGTTCATAAGTGAGTGGGCGGAACTTCACGCCCTCTCCTCCAGCAAGGATCAGGACCTTGGTGGTGGTCGGGGACAGCGAAGATTTGAGAAGCGACTCGATCGCATGGGAACGGTTGCGGATCTTGGTGCCATCAATAGCGCTGTCTACGCGCTTCAGGAGGTCTTCCTCGAGAGTAATTGTTAGTCTGACTTTGGACATGCTAATGCTTACTGGTAAACTGCGAACTTATGGCGGATTTACCAACATAAGCTCTAACATCATACTATATCATACTACGTAATTTAGTCAAGCCTTTAGATTGACTTCCTTATCAGAATATCCTAGTCTGAGCATTGACGAACGAGCAAAATAACACCGACTATTATGATCAAAGACCTCACGGTTAACAAAAATAAGAATAATGTAAATGGTACATTTTCAATTGCTGGAAGAAAATTCTTTTACAAGATTCTCCGGCAAAGACCATTTGGCTACGAAGTTAACGGATACAAAATCATAAAGAAATATTATCCCGTATCTAATTTAGTTTATCATGATAGTAAGACTGGACTACTTCTATATGAATTTGATAACTCGATTGGAAAAAACAAAGGACTGGTAGCAGACCTGTTGGGCAGAAAAATAAAAAAATCTGGTAAAAGAAGCGTCAAGAAAATCCTCTTATTATATAAAAAAGTGTTTCTGAAAACACTTAAATTTAAAAAAAGTGATAGTGCCAAGATTTTTTTTCATGATAGAATCAAAACACGCATTGAGCCATACTACCAAAAAAGATTTATGGAGAGCCTACGGGGCAAGGAACTAATTTTTAATAACGTCCATTTGCAACTAGACCCGGTATCCACATTAAAAGGGATAAAGGACTACTTTAGTAAAAATAAAAAGATATGGTGTGCAATAAGCCAATGTGATCCGTCAGAATTAAATATCGGCTTAAAACCAATTATTTTTGATTATCTTGCCGGTGGGTATAATCCCCTCATGGCTGAATTTGCTACCTTTATATGGTACACGTTAATTCAAGGAAACTATTTATCATTAAAATACAACAGAGCATCCTATAATAATCACGGCAGGGTCTTTTCCTCAATGGCGAAAGTAAAATTGCAAAAAAATGTACTCAAACACTCAGTTTCTAAAGCTCGCAAAGAGTTAATAAGTGAATATATCAAAGTTGTAATTAAGCCCGTTTTCCATAGAATACATGACTATAACGAATGGTACTATGATTTTAAACATTTTTTCGCACTCCGATTGCTCGGAGTATTTAACGTGAGAAAAATGGAACGGAAAGACCAGGTGTTATCTTTTGGTTACCTTGAATTTTTCTACAACAAAATAAATCCTAAATATCCGACTGATCTCATTAACATAATTAATAAATTATGAACAGGGCCTGGCCGAAATTATCGAAAGTAGATTTTAAACAAAATGATCGATAAGAGTAAAACGGTAGTGATATTTGACCTCTTAGGAGTAATCACAAAAGAAGGTCTCTTCGCGACAAAAATTCTTTATCCTCTAATCAAGCACAAGATCACTTACGACTTATGCAAAAAAAAATACCTATTATATTCACTGGGTATGATAACGGAGAAAGAATTTTGGGAGCACATCACAGCGACTAACCTGATTCCTGCTTTGGAACAACAAATTTTAGCTAATACAGAGATTGCCCCAAATATAACAGCTGTATGTTGCAGGCTCGCCGAAGAGGATTGTGATTTGTATCTTGCTTCAGAAATACCTCAGAAATGGGGAGACCTAATCCTCTATAAAGCAGGTTTGGACCATATATTCCGCAAGAAATTTTATAGCAGCGAGCTAAAAACAACTAAGCCATTCAGAAAATTTTATGATAGGGTTTTTAAATCAATTTCTTCTGAATCAACATTGATATACTACATAGATGATACACTTATCAACTTGAAAGTAGCGGCTTTATACGGCGCAAAAACTATACACCTTGATTTTAATAAATCAGCACCCGCGAATGATATCGCTAGCGACTATCAAGTTAATAA